>Ga0208648_1000143_pt1 | contig 77846 bp, 72 predicted proteins | sample AntAceMetag02UKL_FD_184772 | JGI IMG/M metagenome (GOLD analysis project Ga0208648, IMG submission 184772) | Saline lake microbial communities from Ace Lake, Antarctica - Antarctic Ace Lake Metagenome 02UKL (SPAdes) (version 2) | ecosystem: Environmental > Aquatic > Non-marine Saline and... | reverse complement strand
ACAGGTCAAGTTCATCCATGAAATGCTTGACCATCGGCAATACGTCAACTTGTTTGAACCGTGTTTCAAATTGCTTCATAGCGCCTCCCATTTCTCTTGTATAAGACGTTATAAAACAATTAAAGGGCAAAGTCTAGATTTTTTATTTATTGTTATATTAATAACTTATAAGCATTATTGGCGATAAGTGGTATAAATCCTGAAATTAAATTTCAACATGTGCGAAATGTAAGATGTAAACGGCCATTTGTCGCCAATATTTATTAAATACATCATATTATCAATGAATTATGCTATTCCCATAAAATATTTTGGGAATTAACCGGATAGGCATGGACTCAATCATGTCATCAGCTTTGGCATCCTTGAAAATAAAAGCTAAAGCTTTGAGCAATTTCATTTCTCAGCTGGAAAAATATTTAGAATCAAATTTCTTTTTAGGGCGAATCTTTTGAAATCCTTCTTGTGGTAGATCGTGTATGGCTGCTTTGAGATCAGGATTCATTTTTTCAGTAAGCTCATTAAACAAATCTTTTGGTACTGGCCCCATATTCCATGCATAATAATCTAAACCGGTTGTGGATTTGCCGGTTTGTTTAAAGTGCTGAAAATCTAAAAAGTATAAAAGTTTTAACATCTTCGTCTTTCCGCAATATTTAGTATTGGCAGCAAAATAAATTATTGCATTTATTAATTTTTTTCTATGGTGAGTAATTATCATCCGCTTTTGTCCTAATATAGGATTAATTTTTTTCCTTTAAGATAATATTAATGCAGAAATATGATAAAGCAAAGTCTATGCCAGCGGTTTATACGGATAAGAATTATATGCCCTTTGATGGCCTATATTTTATAATTGGTTGATATTATAACATAATAAATAAGAAATGAACGTTGTCAATTTATATTGAAACCATATCTATTGTCAATAGCTTATGGAAAATTTAATGAAAATGCCAAAAATCGGCATAGCAAAAATAAAAGATTTTTTGAAAACTTTGAACTTAGCCGGTCCGCTAATATCGCCCAGAATCAACGATCTCATTTCAAAGCACACACTAACTGACCTTTCCCGGCTATAATAACAGGCCAAAGCCGGCGCAGTCTTAACCGGCTTCCTATTCACCGCCCAGGGCGTAAGCCGGAATCAAAAATTCACTTCTTTGACCATGCCTGCAAGATTATTTCTTTTTGGATTAATCGATTTAAAATAGCGCTTCAAAAAAGCGGTACTATGAGATTGAGCAAAATAAGCCTGTTTCCGCTTCCTGGCGGCAGACTTTTTTTTATTAAGACTAATTATTGGTTTTTACCATGATTTACATGGGCTTGTTGGGTATAGTGTGGGGTATGGAATTTTTGACCAAATAAAAAGGCCTTAGAAATTCCTCTAAGGCCCTGTTTATATTATGGTAGCGGGGGCTGGATTTGAACCAACGACCTTCGGGTTATGAGCCCGACGAGCTACCAGACTGCTCCACCCCGCATCAATGAATTGCAAACTGCATTAATAAACATATACATAAAATATGTCAAGATGTTTTTTGAGATATTAACGAAGAAATTAGAGACCTGATCCGTTTAGCCTCGGCCCCGCCGGCATGTGTTTCATTTTGGTATCGCAAAAGCAGCCGTTTTGTCCGGCTTTTATGTCCGGATATTATTTCAATGGATGATTTGGGAACCTTTAGGCATTTTGCAAGATATTGAATACACATCTTATTGGCGGCACCGTCCACAGGAGGGGATGTAAGCCTGATTTTCAGAGCATCATTATGAACTCCTGCAATCATGTTTTTTGAGGACCTGGGTTGAACAAAAACCGTGAGCGTAATCCCGTCGGTATTTTCCTTTAGATACGGCATTCTTATTTTTTCTGAGGCCATTAGGCGCTTAGTCGTAAATTTTGCTCTTTTTATGGCGAAAAATGTCTAAATTTATTGAGTGTGAAGTGCCTAAAGTGACCTAAAGTGCCTAAAGTTAAGGTATTCTGTCAATTTTATCTAAAATAAATAGCCGGAGCGTAGCGACTCCTTAACTTTAGATCACTTCAAACTTTAGATCACTTTTAACTTTTCCGGTTTATCCGGGTTAGACGTTGCTTTTGATATTGTTGATAATTCGGGTGGATGAAATATCTTCTGAAACCGGAATCAAAACCACGCGCCCCCCCAGTTGTTCAACCCGTTCGCGTCCGAAAACTTCCCTTGATGTATAATTTGAGCCTTTGGTCAGCACATCCGGTTGTATGATTTCAATAAGTTTGATTAGCTCTTGGGAGGAAAAAACCACAACGTAATCCACAGCATCCAGTGCACTTAAAATCCTGACCCGTTCTTTTGAATTCAGTACAGGTCTTCCCGGTCCTTTTAATGTTTTTACAGAGTCATCGTCGTCGATGGCAACGATAAGGGTATCTCCCAACTGCTTTGACGCAGAGAATAGCAGGATATGGCCCACATGCAAAAGATCAAAACAACCGTTGGTCAAAACGATCCGGTTCCCTTTTTTCTTGAGTTCTCCGATGAGCGACGGAAGTTCAGGCAAGGCTTTGTATTTAGACGGCAGGCGATTATCATCCGATTTAATTGCCGAATCGAGTTCTTGATCGGACACCGGTGCGGTTCCCACCTTGCCCATAATGATTTTCAAGGCCGAAGCGAGTTCTTGTTTTGACACCGTTGCGGTTCCGACCTTGCCCACAACGATTCCGGCGGCGGTATTGGCAACAGACACACTGTCTTTGATTGAAAGTCCGGATGCGACGGCCAGACCGAGGACAGCGAGAACCGTGTCACCGGCCCCTGAAACATCAAAAACCTGACGTGCCTCTGCCCTGACCCGGTAAGGGGATCTATTTTTCTCAAACAGAACCATACCCTCTTTTCCGCGGGTGATGAGAAGCTTGTCCAGGTGGATGTTGTGAAGAATTTTGTTTGCCGCTATTTCAAGGGAGGATTCATTGACAATATCAACTCCCGACGCCAGGGCCGCTTCTTTTTTATTGGGTGTGAGCAGGGATGCTCCTGAATATTTCGAAAAATCGAGCCCTTTGGGATCCACAAAGACCATTTTTTTGTGCGTTTGTGCGCATGAAATCATTCGTGACAGCAGGTCCTTGGTAATCAGACCCTTTCCGTAGTCGGAAATCAATACCACATCAACATGGGCAATGTTATCTTCCATGAACCTTGTAATCTTGTTTATGGTTGAATCTGATATTGTTTTGTCTGTTTCTCTGTCGATTCTGAGTACCTGCTGATTGGCGGCGATAATTCGGGTTTTCTGGGTGGTGGTCCGGCCAGGTTCTTCGATAATACCTGTTGTGTCAACGCCGAGTTCGTTGAACTTATTGAGAAGCAGTTCCCCGTTTCGGCCCGTGCCAATCACGCCCACTACGGAGACTTTTGCGCCAAGCGCCACGATATTGTTTACGACATTACCGGCACCTCCCAGAGCAAAGTCCTCGGTATTAATGGAGACCACCTGGACCGGGGCTTCCGGGGATATGCGATCCACGTCACCCCAGAGATATTCGTCGAGCATCAAATCCCCCACAACAAGCAGATGGCATCCGTCGAATTTTGAAATATCAATAGGCATGGTCTTGATTGAGTTTCAGTTTAACTGCGCATAGCGTATTCTTGTAACGATTAAACATCGTGTCAATTGGCAGCGCGATGCTTTTCAATAACTTCCATCAAAAATTTTGGCGGGCGCACCACCCGGCCGGTAGTGTCCACACACGCATGTTTTGTATATCCTTTGGCAAGGAGCTGGGTACCGTCTTCGCTAAAAATTTGGTAATCGAACTTCATGCCTCCCTTGAAACGAATGTCAAGTGAAGCTTCTATGAGTAGAATATCGTCGTATTGGGACGGAGAGTTGAATTTGCAGTGAACTTCGGATAAGGGGAGAAAAAATCCCCTGGATTCGATGGATTTATAGGGAACTCCCAAATACCTGAACATTTCGGAGCGAGCGCTTTCAAACCAGCGAAAATAGTTGGCATGATAAACAAATCCCATTTTGTCCGTATCACCGTATATGACCCGGCATGTGGTTGTGTGAGTAATCATAAAATTTTCCGTAATCTTTTATCTTTTAAACAGGATTACTTAATCCCTTAGTTGTAAATTTCGTTTGTTTTGTGGCAAAACTTTTTTCATTGCCACTAAGTCACCAAGGCACGAAAAAAATAATGAAAATTTAACCTTTGTGCCTTGGTGACTTTGTGGCAGATTCTTATGTTTTTGGGTTGTTCTGTTTATTTAAAATTTGTTGCATAATATGTCTCAGATCATCATAGCTATGGGTTACCGGAAAGTCAGGGAATTCATTTTTTACATTTTCAGGCGGATCAAAAAGAATGCCGTCATCGGCTTCTTTTAGCATGGTGATGTCATTGTAAGAATCCCCCACAGCGATGGTATCGTATTTCAGCCTTCTTAACGAAATCACCGCTTCCCGCTTGCTGTCTTTTTGTCTTAATTTATACCCGGCAATGGAACCGTCGGGATTTATGGATAACGTGTGACAAAAAAGGGTGGGCCACCCGAGCTTTTGCATCAAAGGACCTGCAAACTGGTCAAATGTATCGGAAACAATGATGACCGGGATGCGTGACCTGAGCCAGTCCAGAAATTCCAATGCCCCGTCAAGGGGGTCCATGGTGGCGATCACCGTTTGGATATCATGAATTTTGAGCCGGTTTTCATCCAGTATTGCGAGACGTCGTTTCATTAAGACATCGTAATCCGATATATCCCGCGTTGTCAGCCTGAGCTCGTTAATTCCTGTTTTCTCAGCCACATTTATCCATATTTCCGGTACAAATATTCCTTCCATGTCGCAGCAGGCAATATGCATAGCACCTCACATTCAATTAGCAATCTTCTTGGTTTTCATTTTCTATTCTTATGAGAACAGGTTTGGCATCTACAACGTCGAGATTAATAATTTTGGACAACGCCTTTTGCACATCAGCTTCTTTGGCAAGATGGGTGAGCATGACGATGGGTACCGAGCCTTTGGTTTTTCGTCCTTTCTGGTGCACCGATTTTATACTGATGTCATAATCCCCCAGAATACCGGATACTTTTGACAGTACGCCGGGCCGGTCTATGGCGGCAAACCTGAAATAATAATTCGTTCTGATTTCATCAACCCGCATAACGGGAATTTTCCGGATATTATTCATCTGGTATGAAAGTACCGGGACCCGGCCTTTTGATCCGGTTAACAGGTTGCGAGCCAGATCGACCGTGTCGCTGACCACGGCACTGGCGGTGGGCATCATCCCGGCTCCGTGTCCGTAAAGCATCATATCACCGATGGCATCACCGGAGATGGTGATGGCATTGAGGGTGCCGCCGACACTGGAAAGGGGATTGTCAAAAGGAATCATGGTGGGATGCACCCTTGCATCTATAGCATCGCCCATGTTTTTGCTGATGGCCAGAAGCTTGATCCTGTACCCGAACTGCCCGGCGAAATCGATATCCATGGGGTCTATGTTGGAGATGCCTTCGATATATATATCCTTAAAATTAATCTCCATGCCGTAGGCAAGGCAGGTGAGAATGGCAAGTTTGTGCGCGGTGTCGATACCTTCGATATCCAGGCTCGGGTCCGCCTCGGCATACCCGTTTTTTTGTGCTTCGGCCAGCACAGTTTCAAAACTGCTCCCGTCATCCGTGCTTTTGGAGAGGATGTAGTTACACGTACCGTTAAGGATGCCGGCCATGGATTTTATGTGGTTTCCCACCAGAGATTCGCGCAGGGATTTGATGATGGGCAAGCAGCCGCCCACGCCGGCTTCAAAAGCCAGATCAACCCCTTTTTCGGTTGCGGCTTTGAATATGGCATTGCCATGCACGGCGAGCAGCGCCTTGTTTGCGGTAACAATCTGTTTGCCCGTATCGATGGCCCTTAAAATAAGTTCTCTGGCAATCCCTTCTCCCCCGATTAATTCGATAATGATATCAATATCAGGGTCATCCACTACTTTATACGCATCGCCAATAAAGACTCCGTTATCGAATCGTATGCCACGGTCGGTGTTCAGGTCGATATCGGCAACATATTTCAGGTTCAAATCGGCGCCAACCCGGGAACGGATAAGGTCCGCGTTGTTAATAAGAATTTTTGCAACACCTGTGCCGATGGTGCCGCAGCCGAGCAAACCAATATTTATTTTTTTCATGCAACTTGCTCCTGAACAGGAATTACATTATTTTTCGTATTCCTCTTATGGCCTGGTTTATGCGCATGTTGTTTTCTATCAGAGCAAAACGTACATATTCATCGCCGTATTCTCCAAATCCAAGACCCGGGGACACCGCAACCTGGGCCTCATTAATCAGCATCTTGGAAAATTCCACGGATCCCATTTTTATATATTGGTCAGGAATTTTACTCCATACAAACATGGTTGCTTTGGGGCTTTCTACCTCCCAGCCGACTCGGTTGAGGCCGGATATCAATGCATCCCTTCGTGTTTTATAAATATCGCGTATCTCCGTGACACATTCCTGGGGGCCGTTTAAGGCGATGATGGATGCAATCTGAATGGGCTGAAAAATACCATAATCCAGGTAACTTTTTATCCGGCGAAGGGCGCTCACAATTTCGCTGTTGCCCACGCAAAACCCCACCCGCCAGCCGGGCATGCTGTAACTCTTGGAAAGTGAAAAGAATTCCACACCAACATCCTTGGCCCCTTTAACCTGGAGGAAGCTGGGCGGTTTATATCCGTCGAATGCCAGATCTGCATAAGCGAAGTCGTGAATGATCATGATATCGTGTTCTTTTGCATAATCCACGATTTTCTCAAAAAATTCCAGATCAACGACTTCCGTGGTCGGATTATGTGGATAACTGATAATTAAAACCTTGGGCCTCGGCCAGGTCTGCCGGGTGGCGTGCATCAGGTTATCGAAAAAATCGTTGCCCGGACCCACGGGGATTCCCCTGACATCCCCTCCGGAAATAATTGCCGAGTACGGATGGATAGGGTATGTGGGGTTGGGGGTAAAAATCACGTCTCCGGGCCGGATGGTGACAAGGATGAGATGCGATATTCCTTCCTTGGCGCCGATGGTGACGATGGCCTCGGTATCGGGATCGATATCCACATCATATCTTCGTTTATACCAGCCGGAAATGGCCATCCTCAGTTTGGTGATCCCCATGGACGCCGAATATCGGTGATTTTGCGGTTTCTGGGCGGCTTCTGTCAGCTTATCCACAATGTGCTGTGGCGTCCCTATGTCAGGATTTCCCATCCCCAGATCGATAATATCCTCTCCGGCATGCCGGGCATCCATTTTGATTTTGTTAACGGTTGCAAATACATAGGGTGGGAGACGATCGAGTCTGGCGAAAGTTCTCATAAAAATAACCTCTTAGGCGCTTAGTTGTAGATTTTGTGCTTATTGTGGCAAAACTTTTCAATCAGTATAATTTCTTTATTGTGAATAATTGAATATTTTCGATTGAAGATTGAATAGTTAAGGAATTCTATCAATTATATAAAAATGACATCGCGAAGCGATACAACAAATATTCAATATTCAATTGTCAATATTCAATTAAATGGCTTCCTTAAATAGTCAATTATCAATATTCAATTTTCAATCCCTTTTGGTTCCGGCTTGTCCGGTTTAGGATATAATAGTCCAAATTATTTTCTATTTACAATACATAGTTTTTTATGTCAAAAATTTTGTTTTGACTTTTCAACCGAATAGGATTATTTTTTCTATGAAAAACTCAAAATGCGCGGGAAACATCTCCAAAGGATACCCATAACATCCCATGCAAAAATGATTTTCGTGCCCGGGTGATGGACGTATAAAATAGATAAAATTCCTTTAATAACTTTAGGAATTTTAAGCACTTTTTCGGTTGATCCGGATAGAGGATTTACATGACAAAATCACTGACATATGCTGATGCAGGGGTAGATATTGATAAAGCCGACAAACTTGTGGACAGGATTAAAAAAATAGCGCAGCAAACGCCCAGATCCGGAGTTGTTGGTGAGATCGGCGGGTTCGGAGGACTGTTTTCCCTCAACATCGCCAACATGGAAAGTCCGGTTCTTGTAAGTTCGACCGATGGTGTGGGGACCAAGCTCAAAATCGCCTTTATGATGTCAAAACACGATACCATCGGCATAGACCTGGTTGCCATGTGTGTGAATGATATCGTCGTGCAGGGGGCAAGACCGCTTTTCTTTTTAGATTATCTTTCAATGGGAAAGCTGGAAGAAAAAATCGCCGTTGATGTGATCGCCGGGATCGGAGAGGGCTGCACACAGGCCGGGTGTGCGCTCATCGGTGGTGAAACTGCCGAAATGCCGGGGTTTTACAAGGATAATGAATATGATCTGGCCGGATTTACCGTAGGCGTTGTTGAAAACAGCAAAATTATCGACGGATCGGGAATCCACGTTGGGGATCAGCTTATCGGGATTTCATCGAGCGGGCTTCACAGCAACGGGTATTCGCTGGTACGCAAAATCTGTTTTGACATTTTAAAACTGAAAATCGACACCCATATCCCCGAGCTGGGCAAGACCATCGGCGAAGAACTTCTGACCCCCACAAAAATATATTCACAGACCATTCTCAGCATTATAAAGAATTTGCCGGTTTTCGGACTTGCCCATATTACCGGCGGTGGAATCACGGATAACATTGTTCGGATTATCCCCGAACAGTGTAGCGTTGTCATGCGAAAAAACAGCTGGGATGTGCCGCCTATATTCGAGTATCTAAAGAAGGCCGGCAATATATCAGAGCGTGAAATGAGGCGTACGTTTAATAACGGTATCGGTTTTATTGCCGTTGTTCATGAAAAAGATGCCCAGGAAATTCTTGATTGTCTCATCGCCATGAAAGAAAACGTTTTTCTCATCGGCGAGGTGGTTGAACGTAAAGAAGATGAGGAGAGGGTTCAGTGGGTTTGATCGGGATGAAAAACGCAAATTACGAGAAAAAGAAACGCCTGCGAAAGATTAAAGCCCCTTTTGTGAAGCTGATGAGTTGGATAGGAAACGCTCAAAAAGGAAAAGCCGTCTGTAAAAGCTGAGCGGTGAAGACAACCGGTCCCGGGGGCGGATCCGGAAAAAGAAAGCGGCAATGATAATACTCGGCATTGAAACATCGTGCGATGAAACCGCTGCAGCGGTGGTTGTGGACGGTATCCAAATTTTATCTTCGGTGGTATCCTCCCAGATCGACATTCATCATCCCTATGGCGGAGTTGTGCCTGAACTTGCTTCAAGAAAACATATGGAAGCGATTGTCCCGGTAGTCACTGAAGCGCTGGCGGCTTCCGGCATGGATTCAAAACAGCTTGACGCACTAGCGGTGACCCAGGGGCCGGGACTGGTGGGCGCATTGCTGGTGGGGTTCTGTTTCGCCAAATCTTTTGCGTTTGCACTGGATATTCCATGGGTCGGAGTCAATCATCTTGAGGGTCACATAAATTCCTTGTTCCTTGAAGAAAACCCGCCTCCTTTCCCGTTTGTGGCGCTTTTAGCATCGGGCGGTCATACCAGCATATACTATGTTACGTCCCACACCGGATTTGAGGTGGTGGGACAAACCCGGGATGATGCTGCCGGGGAAGCCTTTGACAAGGTTGCCAAAATGCTCGGTTTAGGCTATCCGGGCGGCGGCGTTATCGACCGGCTCGCAACTCAAGGAGATCCCGAGAAGATTGTTTTTCCAAGACCGTTTCTGGACAAATCGACCTTTGATTTTAGTTTCAGCGGCCTGAAAACGGCGGTGAGGCGGTATATTGAAAAAAACATGGATGTGTATCAGGAACAGATTCCCGATATCGCCGCCGGATTTCAGGAATCGGTGGTGGATGTTTTGTCATTTAAAGTAGTTCATGCTGCAATAATGAAGGGGTGCGAACATATCGCTATCGTTGGCGGCGTGGCCGCAAACAATCGGTTACGGGAACGGGTCAGACACGAAGCCGATCTCAAGGGGCTGACGGTTCACGTTCCCTCTGTTGATCTTTGCAGCGATAATGCCGCAATGATCGCCGCCACCGGCTACCATTATTTAACTGCCGGAACCGTATCGGGTCTCTGTGATGACGTATATTCCAGGGTAAGGGTGACCTAAAGGGACCTTTATATCGTTTGCAATCTCCAATGGAGACAAATCGATTTGACTTATTTTATAAGTGTGTTAAGTTAAATAAGGTAATGGAATGTTAAGATAAAAAGAGCATAAAAGAAAGGAGGGCGCGGTCATGTACGATAAAAAAGAATTGTGTGAAAAAATCAGGGGATTGTACCCGGATATCGGTGAATGTGGCATCGATGTTGATGTGGATTATGATGAAGATCAAAAATCATGGACGGTAAATCTAAAAAAGGATCAGATCGAGTTAAAACACTTTCTGGTAGACAAAGACGCCGAATTGTGCATGGAAGGAACGCAGTGTGTGAGTCTGGGTCTTGAAATTGCCCAGCTCAAAGATAACATCGAAAAAATTTAGGGCGTCTATTAGAATACCGAAAGATCCATTCCACGCATCTCACTGTTTTTTATAACAACTGTTATATCGGGAAGCAGGGGGTAACCCGCTTCCCGATTTAATTATTCAACAAACCGTGTTTTTCATTTTTTCTATCTTCTGTAACCCCACACGGCATAAATGGGATCTGAATCCATTCGTTCAGGAAAGTATTTATCATTCGTGGGTCTTGGCAACCCTCTGATGGAGTAGGTTTCTAAGTCTGTAAACATCTCGCTTTTCTGAAAATACTCCATGACCAACCCCATACGCTCGAATTCATGAAGATCCTTCCAGATATTGATTACTTTTTCCGGGAACCATCGATTGGAAAATGTTACGATAAACATACCTCCCGGTCTCAAAATCCGACCGATTTCCTTGAACACCGTTTCAGGATCGATAACATACTCTATGGAAACCGTGCACACCACCGCATCATAAGATTCATTTTTATAGGGCAATATGGGGTTTTCATTCAGGTCATGAACAACCCAGTCGCTCAACTCTTTATTTTTCTTAAGCTCTTCCGAATTTAGACCTAACCCTGAAAGTTGTTCGAAACGTAACCCTTCGGGCAGATGAGATGTACAACTGCTCATCAAATCCAGCACTCGCATTCCGTCATGGACAAATCCACCGTAAAGACCTTTTACAACTTCAATGGCCCGGTCATCGATATGCTGAACAAATCTCGGTGCGTTGTAAAACACAAGATCCGTGCCGTCATCTTCCCGTTGAAACGGCTTTTCCGATAAAAAGTCCGTGGGTTTCCCTTCCCAGCGGGACTGCATCCCCGGCCCATCGGCCATAATATCCATCCAGTTATAACATCTGCCCCCCCGTTCCACAGATTTGAATCGGATTCCTTTTACAAATGCTTTGACTTGAAGCGGTTTGCTTGCCAACGGATGGTTAAAATCGACTTTCAACACACCGTTCTCAATGCCCACACATCGAAAAGACTGAAGATTTTGAGGAAAAACTCCGGCAATCCCATTTAGAAGTCCTTTGGGGTAGAACCTGCCCATACGGGGTTTGATTTCTTTATTCGGGACAAACCGGCGGTTAAATTGCGCCTGTTTGATTTCAAATGTTTTTTTAAGATCATATTCGGGGACAATGGATCCCGGGTGAAAGTCGGCCTGAACCGTTCGACCCACGGATTTTATCCCCAAATTGTCGTATAATTCTTTGGGCAAACAATCCCTCCAAAAATTAACATCAAAAGCTTGATATTTCTCGGTATGGGTGACCTCCGTACCGCTCCATCTCATCTGAAAATGAATATCTGCTGCGATATTTTTGTTGTTATAATTCATTATAGCGACCTTTTTCGTATATGGTTTAAATCATTCATCAAAAAGAAGCTCTCGGTTTACCTACCCGAAAGTCTTACTTGTGCCTAAGAACTGATCACCAAAATAAGAACGGAATCTTAAAATGCAAATACAGAGAAGTGGGGCTCTAATAAGAGAATAAACCTATCCCTGTCTTCAGGCTTTTTAAGAACTAATGAGTCAAGTGTTGCTCCCCAATATTGCTAAAAAGCCTTTGAAGTCGCAGGCCGAAAGAAATTTATTTATTTTTATATTGAAAACCTGGACCTTTGGACCAGGTTAGAGATATATGGCTCTGCCTTGGAATTTTGTGTCTAAAATCACAAATCCCAAGCACCAAATTACAAATAAATCTCAAATTCCAATATTCAATGACCAAAACCTTTCAGGACGAGACATTGTTTGGATTTTCGAATTTCGGTCATTGTGATTTGTTTGTTTTTTGTGATTTGTTATTTGGAATTTCAATAATTCAATGAACTTCCAACAAAGCAAATCCCCTCTGGGGACAACCAAAGCCTGGTACTCTATGCCAGAATTTTTACTCGAAATAGGGGATGCTTATAACAGGAAGGTCTATGATTTCATACGTAAATAGTTCATTATTTATGGATGGACACTTTCGGCTTTTAGACGAACCCGGTAACCGCATTGCATAATATTGCCGCCGGGGACCGGAATCGGCTTGGAATTTTTCAATGACACCTCTTCTTTGGTTCAAACATGATTGCGCAACTTCAGCGCAATGGGATGCGGGTTTAAATAGATCTGCTGCGCCAGGTAGGGTTGTCTGTATTTTCGTATATAATGGTTGAGCAGGGTCACCGGTACGATCAAGGGGGCATGTTCCTGTCTGTACTGCTCGATGATTTCAAGCAGTTCCTGTTTTTCATCCGGAGACAGCTGTTTTTTAAAGTACCCCATGATGTGTTGCAGTACATTGATATTCTTCTTTAGAGTGGTCTGTAGTCTCAACGCCGCCATTAACAGGGCCTCGTACTGGGTAAACAAATCTTTCACGGAAAGGGCTTTGCCTTCGGCAACCCGCTTCCCCATGATTTGGTAATGGCTGGGGCTATGGGACATAATGAGCAGCTTGTGCCGGGTATGAAAATCGACCAGGCTTCCCATATTTTTCTTTTTGGATAGCATTTGCCGCCAGCGCATCAAGGTAAAAATCTGTTCGATAAAGGTCTCTCTGAGTTTGGAATCATGCAGCCGGCCTTCTTCTTCCACCGGAACCAACGGAAAGTGCTCCGTAAACACTCGGGCAAATATTCCCTGACCTTTTTTTTGGGGCATTCCTTTGGAAGTTCTAACCGGAACTCGAAACAGCCCGCTGCTGGGAGAGTTTTTTTTGAAAACAAACCCGCACAGGTTTTCTTTTTCCAATACTTCAACTCTTTCCCGAGCCCATTCGGTCATCCGATGAGTATGGTCGATGTTTGTTTTAGAAGTGACCAGATTGGGATTGTCCGGATCCCCGACCAGACGCAGGGTCTCCCGGGGAACGCCCATTCCGCACTCTACCTCCGGACATACCGGCACATATTCCACATATTTCCCCAGTATATCCGTGAGGTATCGATCCCTTGAATGTCCGCCGTTCCAGCGAACCTCCTGACCCATTAAACACGCGCTGATGCCAAGCTTTATTTTTTCGTCCATGACTTACCTCATGGTTATTTTTGGAAGGATTGACCCAATCACATTTTGTGTCGGTGTAAATAGGAATTAAAGAGGTTTTATTTTAATCCAGCACCTTCATCAACTCGGGAACCGTATTTTTTGGGCTGATCTTGTACCAGGCATGTTCGATGTTTCCGTTTTCACTGATGAGAAATGATGACCGGATGATACCCATAAAGGTTTTACCGTACATCTTTTTCTCACCCCAAATACCATAAGCTTCCGCAATTTTATGGTCCGGATCAGAGAGCAGAGAAAACCCCAAGTTGTGCTTGTCATCAAATTTTTTCTGTGTTTCGGGCTTGTCCGGACTGATTCCTATGACGGCGATGTTTTTTTCTTTTAGTTCTTTCAGTGCGTCCCGCACATTTTTTGCCTGAGTGGCTCAACCGGAGGTATTGGCTTTGGGGTAGAAATAAAGAAACAGTCTTTTTCCGGTAAAATCGGAAAGCCCCAAACTCTGACCGTTCTGATCTTTGAGATTGAAATGGGGGGCTTTGTCCTTGGAATTGAGTGTTCTCATGATCAATCTCCTTTCTTATAAGGATAATCTGTTTGGGGATGGATTGTCAAATCTCTAAAATCTTCACGATCTGGAAGATGTCAATGTGGGTTGATGGATTGTCCAGACCTAAACTTGATTTTGCTGAATCACAAGGCGGGTCAATACATCCCTTGACAGATAAATATTTGGAGTATGATATCGAAACCAATTGAACCGCCATTAGATTTCCAGAGATAAAGCAAATGTACAATCAAGGCCAAGCTCGGATCTGACTTATCACAAGTTTTGAGGTGGATGATATTTTTATCTTTTGGATGGCTATCCGCACTCCAACACGATCATAATAGGTAGATGGAAGGCGAGATTTACAAATACTATGATATAGCCCTCCATTTTTGTCATTTTAATCTGAGGCCCACATTATCGTGACAGTTAATGTGTCATAAAAGCTTGACTTGCGACAAATAAAAGACTGTTTTGTCGCGTAAAACTCGTTTTGCGACAAAAAATTATCAAAATACATCTCAGAAGATGAAATATTCCGTCAAATCCTGGATACCGCTGCCGCCATATCCGATCCATTCGAACAGGCATTTTTTGTCACAATACATCTTCCCTACCTACAACCGTTTGAAGACGTCAATAAAAGGGTATCGCGACTGGCGGCGAATATTCCGCTTATTCACCATAACCTGTGCCCGCTGTCCTTTGTGGATGTACCTGAAGACCTTTATATTAATGGACTGCTGGGTGTTTACGAACTGAACCGCATTGAGCTTATAAGGGACGTATTTGTATGGACCTATGAACGGTCGTGCGATCGTTATAAAGTCGTGCGGCATGCTTTGGGGGAACCCGATACATTCCGGCTGCGATACCGAAAAGCCTTGATCGATTGCGTGGGTGAGGCGATCCGTCAGGTTGGCCGGGGGAATGCTATTGATACAGGAGAAATCCTCTCACACTTAGCCAAGGATCTGGTGCCGGAGAATGACCGTGAACACTTTCTCAAGATCGCCAAAGAAGAAATAGACGCATTGCACGAGGGAAACTTTGCTCGTTACCGACTCCGCCCCGGTGAATTCAAGGACTGGCAAAAACGGAAGACATAGTGGCCACCTATGTCAGACATATTAAAAGGTTATGAGCCCGATGATATCTTCACCGGAATGGATGCTATCACAGGTCTTAAAAGAAAGCAGCCCTCGGACGGGTTTATAGCTGACCAAATTTAACGTTCAATCTATTCGATATGCTGGCAATAAATCCGAAAGCCGGATCTTCCCTTATCAACAGTTGCTTCGGTTTTTTAGAGCGTCGCCTGCTAATCCATGTTACACTAACGCCAGTTCCAGTTTTGTTTTGCGTTTTTCCCAATCCGGCATCACCTTCTCCAGCAAGCGATAAAAATTCGGGCCATGGTCATGATAATGAAGATGGCACAACTCATGGGTGATGACATAGTCGATACACTCCCTGGGCGCACGGATCAAATCGGTATTAAGGGTCAATAGCCCATTTTTCGACAAACTGCCCCAACGTTTTTTCATCCTGCGTATCTGAATCCGGGGCTTTTTCTGCGATAGTCGTTTAAACCAAGGCCAGCAACGATCATAGCTTTCCTGAAATCTTATCGAGGCCTTCTCCACATACCAGGCATCCATCAGGCGTTTAACTTGATTCGGCGAATGGTCCTCCTTGACGCTAATCTGGAAAAATCCCTGAAACAGTTTCACCTTGTTCAGCTGCCCCGGATGGATTTTAATCCTATACCGCCGGCCAAGGTAAAGATGGGTTTCGCCGCCGACATAATTTCGTCCGGGCGTTCGAGGATCGAATTGCCGAAAAAAGTCGAGTTGCCGTTTGATCCAACCGGCACGCTTGCGTACTTTTTGCTCGACGGCGGTATCGTTGGCCCCCACGGGTGCCTTTACGATCACCGTTTGGTCGGGATGAACCGCTATTTCCATGGTTTTTCGATCCACAAAAAACAGCTTAAAGCGGATGGTTTCCTTGCCGAAAAGAACTTTGCCATGCGATGGACTCATGAGACTCGCCTACTCCGCGCCACCTGCATGGTGCGCTCGATCAATTCATCCATCTGCTCAAGGCTCAAGTCCACTCCATTTTTGCCTCTGATTTCGTCATAGAGGTAATCATCAATGGCATCGACAGCCTTGTTTTGAGCGTCATCGTCCTCCCAGAAAAGCACTTTCCAATACCGCTGCAATATATCATGAACCGCCAGAGCCGTATCGGTACAAAGCCTTTCGCACTCGTCTTGCTTCAATGGATGTTGTTCGAAAAAGGGTTTTATCACACCGTAATAAGCCATGGCGTCTTCGTTGCTTTCAAGCGCTTCGGGGACGTCGTCATGCTGTCGGGTTACGACCTTATTTCGGATCTCGACTACTCTTTCCAGATAGGCCAGATCGGACAATCGCCTGGCGCGAAAATCATCGATGGCCTGCTGAATCAGTCTGGAAAACTTTCCATAGAAGGCCGGGTCTTTTGCCATCTTTTCCGTGATCACCCGCTTGGTGGCATGGGCGATGGCATCGGCCTTGGCCGCTGTGGTTTTCCCGCCGTATACCGCCTGTTCTTCTTTCACCTGGCCGAACATACGCTCATCAAAAATGTTTACCGGCTCGTTGAGTTGAATAACTTCATTGGCCTGGATGTGGGTATCCAGCAGTTTTTTAATCTTTGGTTCGTAGTCGCGATAATCGATGGCTTCGGCATAACGCAGCTTGACAGCCGCTTTAAGATTATGAAAGCGTTTGAGATCGGCTTTGTAGCGGCGCAGGGTGTCTTCATCGATCCGCATCACGAAAAATTCGGTGGACAGGGCGATCCCCAGGGTTTTGGCATATTCGGTCAGGCGCTGATAAAATTCCTCCCGCAGCGCATCATCGGTCAGCAAAACCTCATAAGCCTCTTCGTCGTAGCTGTTCTTTACTGTCTTGAAAAGATCCCAAAGGTCCGAATAGCGCTGGGGCAATTGTTGCACCTGGGCATTTACCGAGGTCAGCGTTCCGGCCAGGTCCTGTTCATCAAAGCCCTCGAAAGCGCTGTACATGGTCAGTGCTTTGTCCAACTCACCCAACAGCCCCACATAATCGATGATAAACCCGAACTCCTTGGCTTCATACAGTCGGTTGACCCTGGCAATGGCTTGCAGCAGTGTGTGTTCCCGCAGCTCTTTACACAAATAGATGACCATATTGCGCGGCGCATCGAAACCGGTCAGCAACTTGCTTACCACGATCATAACTTCAGGATCGGCCCCGTGTTTGAACTGGTTGATGATCTGCTTGGTATACTCCGCCTCGTTGCCATAGCGTTTCATCATTTTTTGCCAGAATTTAACCACCTCGTCCGTGGCCTCGTCATCGATCTCTTCATAGCTTTCGCGGGTGTCGGGGGGGGAGATGACTACCTCGGAGGTCAGCGCGCCGATTGCCACAAAGTGTTCATGATATTTCAACGCCGAAGCCTTGTTAGGCGCCACCAGCTGGGCCTTGAAACCGGTGCCTTGCCAGGCGGCGCGGAAGTGCTCGCTGATGTCAAAGGCGCGCATGAAGATCACCTGCTCGGCCTTATTGAGCATCTCGGCCCGGGCATATTTCTTTTTCAAGTCGGCCTGCTGTTTGGGGCTCAGCCCCCGGGTGTGTCGCTCGAACCACAGATCGATGGCCGCCTTGTTCTGGGTCATCTCCACATGGCGGCCCTCGTAAAGCAGGGGCACCACCGCGCCGTCGGCCACCGCCTGGTTGATGGAATAGTGGGGCTCGATCAATCCGCCGAATTTGCGAAAATTGTTCTTCTCCTTTTTCATCAAAGGGGTGCCGGTAAACCCCAGATAACAGGCATTAGGAAACATCTGGCGCATGCGTGCCGAAAAGGAACCGAAATTGGTGCGATGGCTCTCATCAATGAGCATGAAGATATCAGCCGATTCGTCCTGGCACTTCTTTACATTCAGCGCTTTGTCGAATTTGTGGATCAGGGTGGTGACGATAGCGGCCTTGTGTTCGGTCACCAGTTCGAGCAAGTTGCGTCCCGAAGTGGCGCGGTTGGGGTCCAGGCCGCAGGCGGCAAAGGTGTTGCCCAATTGTTTATCCAGATCGTCCCGGTCCGTAACCAGCACGAGGCGTGGGTTGAGAATCTGAGGGTCCAGCGCCAGGTTCCGGGCCAGCATGACCATGGTCAGCGATTTGCCCGACCCTTGGGTATGCCAGATGATACCACCCTTGCGCCGGCCTTGAGTATCTAATTGCTTGACGCGCTCCACGGTGGATTTAACGACGAAATATTGCTGGTAGCGGGCGATTTTCTTGATGCCGCCTTCGAATACCGTAAAGCGAAAAGCCAGTTCCAGCATCCGCTGCGGGCGGCACAGGCTATATAAGGCCCTGTCCTGCTCGGTGACCAGGCGGTCGCCCTCGGTGGCCTGGGCATCGAAAAAGGAGCGGGCCCTCTTAAACTCGCCGGAAAACAGCACCTCTTTTTGCTCTGTGTCAAGGGGTGTGTTGACCGCCCGGACGGCATCCGTTTCCTTGTCCCGCAGCTCTCTCCAGACGCCCCAGAATTTGGCCGCGGACCCGGCTGTGGCAAACCGGGCGTCGTTTTTGTTGATGCCCATCAACAGTTGCGCGTAAACGAAAAGCTTGGGGATATACTCATCGCCCTGATTGCGAATAGACTGGGAGACCGCTTGTTCGATTTCCACTTTGGGCGATTTGCACTCGATCACCGCCAATGGGATGCCGTTGACAAACAGGACAATATCCGGCCGGGCCGTTTCCGTGCTGCGCGAGCGCTCCACGGGAAATTCAGCAGTCACATGAAATACGTTTCGCGCAGGATTGCGCCAGTCGATATAATGAAGGTTAAAGCTTTTGGAATCCCCCTCGATGGTTTGCTCCATGGCCGTACCCAGGGTGATCAGGTCGTAAATCACCTCGTTGGTGCGCAGCAGGCCGTCGTACTGGACATTTTTTAGCTTCTGGATGCCGCTCTGGATGTTCTCCTCGCTGAACAAGAATTCCCGGCCTTTGTATTGGATGCGGTTGATCTGCTTGAGTTGGCCGCGCAGGATGTTTTCCAGCAGCACATTACCGGCCTTTCCCTGGCGCTGGGCCAGGGCTTCCGATGGGGAAAGATACAAATAACCGAGGTTGATGAGCAGTTGCAGGGCCGGGATCTGGGAAAGATATTTTTCGTTGAATTTAAATCCGTTCATCGTTTTCTCCTGGCTGTTCTTACGCGGTACAGCCGTTCGGTAAAACCACCCTCCTGCTCGAAGGCGCTCGATTGAGCGGCAATCTGGCGGTCAAGCAGGATGCATGCTACGGCAATCAGCACCAATGCGGCATTGGCAGCGATTTCTGGGTAGGTGGACGGAGTGGACGGAATAGACCCAGTGGACGATGTGGACGATGTGGACAATCCACCATGTTCATACTGTCCATTAGGTCCACCATCTCTGCCCCGCTGTTCCTTCACCCAATGCGCCACCTCGTCGGCGCTGGAACACCGCCGGGCAATCAAACCCGCCCGACGCGGGTCTTCCCGTGGCCAAACCGGCAGTCCGCGCTGCCTCAGAAAATCTTCATAGTCCAGGTGCAATTCTTCCAAGCTGGCCCGGGCCACATTGGTCAGCTTCAGCTCGGTTTTCTTGGATGTCCCCGATGCCTGGCTGCCCTCGGCGATATTCTGCACACCGCTACGCGCCGCCTGGACCATTTGGTCCCGCGTGCGGCTGAACCGGTCCACATAGCGCTTGCAAAACCGAACCGTCAGGTCATAGACAAGTTGCGCCATCTGAAAACTCTTCAGTCTGCGGTATCCACCGTGTTTGGGTATCAAAGACTCTTTTTCACTCATCTCCCTGCTCCTAAAATTCAGGGTGCAAGCCGTCCACCACCCCGTCCATTAAGTCCACCCGGTCCATGTCGTCCACAAACCATCACTGCGCCACGTTCACCTGCCACTGACCGGTCAGCAGTTTCTGCATCAGGCCGTATTTTTGTTTACGGAAGGCATCGGCTTGCTTCTTCAACAGGTCGATTTCCTGGCGGGCGGTGTTGAGAGTTGAGGCGATTTTTTTTGCTCATCCATTGGCGGATATGGAATTTTTATTGTCATAACATCAGGGATACTGATCTGTTTGCCGTCACGAATACCGATCACGGCAATGCTGAGATATTTCTCGATAAACAGATACGATTTGAAGAAATGCCTGTAGAATTCGTCATGGATTTTCAATCTTGGTCTGAGAACCGTATAAGCCGGACTAATTAGGCCCTGGTATTCTGAGTACTCAATTCCTCCTTGAAATGAACGAAGGCTGATAGCGAAGTCACCTTATATTAATGAGTTTATAACTTTCAGTACTGCCTTTGGGCGACATGACCCGTCCGTTAAGCATAGTGCGAGGGATGACACCTCGATCCTGAGTTACCGAGAGCAGTTCTTCATGGCTGTTTTTCTTTTCAGAAACTGTCTTGAATAGTTTCTGGGTTTTGAGGTGTTCCCAATTTTTACACCGGCTACTGATCAATATCTGGATGAGGGAAGAAAAATGCTTCTCCTTTGACGTGATCAACCGCTCGGTCTTTTCGATGGCCGCGTCCCAAGTGGAAAGTAGGTCGGAGATGGCGTTTTGTTCGGGGATGGGGGGGAGAACAATAGGAAACTCTTTTATTTGTTTAGCACTAATATGAGGCACCGCTGTCTCTGTTTGCACTCCCTTTACATATTGTTCAAACTTGTGGCCCCTGATTAAAAGGGACAAGAAGTAAGCGTTTAATCCAGGTTTTGGACGCAGCCGCGCTACACGTTGAACAAGAAGAGAAGGAATATCTCTTTTTGTCACAATCGTAGCTTTAAGACCGGATTTAACCCAAGTACGGTCCATAGCAATCACAAAATCTCCAACCTGCATTTGGTACTTTTCCAAACCATCTAACAATGGCAATGGCCATTTTTTTGCATTATCCCATCTTAAAGATCCTTGAATAACATTGTCTCCTCTAAGCAGTCGAATGCTTGGGTCGTATTCGGCATAATGATCGCTTTTGAATGGATATCCTGTAAGCAAATCAATAAACTTTCCCAGTTTTGAGTTCTGCCATAAACTCATTCCCACTCCTCCGCCTTCAGCTGGTTCCGTTCCTGTAAGTGTGACTGGCCGTTCACCTCAACGGCACTGATTGATAGCATAGGAATAATTACTGGCAATTCTGTTTTTTTCTTGTTCATTCGCAGTCCCCTTTTTCCGCTTTCGACAACTGCTTGGCCGCCTCTTCCAGGGCTTTGATACTCTCCGCCTCCCCTATGGTCTCCTTGTACTCTCTGCGACGCCGGACAAATTTATCATATTCAAGCCGGGCATGTTCATCCGCATCCTTCTTGCCGACGCTGCCGGCATGGGGCAGCACCCGGCGTTCGTTGAATTTTAAAAACTCATCCAGCTTCTGCTCCCAGTCCTTCATGAACACCTGTTTGCGGCGGCGGGCCTGGTCTTCGGCAAAATCCAGCCACATGACCACAATGCGGTTTAATTCGTCGATTTCATATTCTTTGAGATAATTCTTGGCGATGGTCACATCGGTCTTGCGCACATCGACCGCCTTCCAACTGCTCAGCCCCATGTTGGGAAGGGTGTGGTCAGCGCGGCTTTGGATCAATTCCGCGGCGGTCAGGCCGGTGGCGGCATAGTGCAGCTTGTTCTGGATGATGCTGAAAAATTTGGTGGTTTCGGACCAGGAAGGATCATAGTCGCCGGCCATGGCAAAGATCTCTCTGACCCGCAGATACATCCGGCGCTCGCTGGCACGGATGTCGCGGATGCGCGCCAGCATCTCGTCGAAATAATCCGGCACGGCAGAGCCGGCCACGGGCGGATTTTTCAACCGCTCGTCGTCCATGCTGAAACCCTTGATTAGGTATTCCTTGAGCCGTTGGGTTGCCCAGATGCGAAATCGGGTGGCGATAAGGCTTTTGACCCGGTAACCCACCGAAATTATCATGTCCAGATTGTAAAAGTCCAGGTTGCGGCGAACCTGTCTTTCCCCCTCTTGTTGAACCGACAAGAATTTCTTGTGAGTTCGTTCCGGAGCCAGCTCGCCTTCTTCATAGATGTTTCGGATATGCAGACTGATGTTTTGCTGTGTGGTTTGAAACAGTTCCGCCATCATTTGCTGGGTCAGCCACACTGTCTCATTTTCCAGACGAACGTCCAGCTTAACCCGGCCGTCTTCTGTCTGATAGACGATCAATTCTCCTTTGTCCGGCAAATTATCGCTCATAACCGATCCTTTTTTCATCCGCAGATTGCGCAGATTTTCGCAGATTGTTTTGAATTGATTTATCATCTGCGTTTATCTGCGTAATCTTCTGATTCATCTTTCTATTTCCTTGAGCTTTGTCGCCATCTTGGCTCGCACCGCAACCAGCTCCTTTTCCAAGGCATCGATCTCCTGTTGCACAGCATCGATGTCGATTTCTTCCTCCTCTTCAAAGGTATCCACATAACGGGGGATGTTGAGGTTGAAATCGTTTTCCTTGATCTCATCGAAAGTGGACACATGAGCGTACTTGTCCACACCTTCGCGAGATTTGACGGTGGCCAGAATTTTATTGATATGCGCATTGGAAAGGGCGTTCTGGTTCTTGCCGGGCAGATACTCGCGGCTGGCATCCACAAAAAGCACATCCTTGCGACGCTGGTTGGCCCCGCCCTTTTCCCGGCTGCGATCAAAAACCAGGATGGCCACGGGAATGGAGGTGGTTGGAAAGAGGTTGCCCGGCAGGCCGACCACCGTGTCGAGCAGATTTTCCTCGATCATTTTTTGCCGGATGCGGCCCTCGGCTGCGCCCCGGAACAGCACACCGTGGGGCACCACCACGGAAACGCGCCCCTCTTTTTCCTGGGCCGCTTCGACCATGTGGCTGATAAAGGCCCAGTCGCCTTTGGATTTGGGTGGCACACCGCGCCAAAAGCGGTTGAAGCGGTCGCTCCCGGCGTTCTCAGCACCCCATTTTTTAAGGGAAAAAGGCGGATTGGCTACCACGATGTTAAACTTCATTAAACGGTCATTTTCCACCAGACCCGGACTGGTGAGAGTGTTGCACCATTCAATGCGGGCACTGTCGGCTTTGTGCAGAAACATGTTCATCCGGGCCAATGCCCAGGTACTGCCGTTGACCTCCATTCCAAACAGGGCGTAGTTGCCGTTTCCCACCTCGCGGGCCGCCTCAATCAGCAGACCGCCAGACCTGCAGGCCGGGTCACAGATGCGGTCACCCGATTTGGGACTGGCCAGTTTGGCCACCAGTTCCGATACTTTGTGAGGCGTGTAGAATTCGCCGGCCTTTTTACCGGCATCCGAGGCAAAACGCTCGATCAGGTAGATGTAGGTATTGCCGATGACATCTTCCGAGACCCGGCTGGGCCTCATGTCGAGCTGGGGTTTGTGAAAATCCTCCAGCATCAGTTTTAAGCGTCGGTTGCGGTCCCTGGTTTTGCCGAGGTTGGCCTCGCTGTTGAAATCGATATTGCGGAACACCCCTTCGAGTTTAACCTTGTTGGCCTCTTCGATAGCATCTAAAACGATGTTGATCAGTTCGCCGATATTGGCGGCATTTCGCCGTTCGTACATGCTGTAAAAATCGGCCAGGAAGCGGTCCTCGACTTCGCCGGTGTCAGGGTTTTTTAGTTCGGCAAAGGGCAACACGAAGCGCTCGCGTTTGAGTTTGCGGCGTATACGTGCATCGTCATTGCCATATTGCCGTCGATATTCCTTGTAGTGGTCTTTCAAGACATCCGAGATGTATTTCACAAACAGCATAGCCAGGATGTAGTCCTTGTATCCGGCCGCGTCCATCACTCCACGGAAGGTGTCGCAGACAGCCCAGGCCGCGTTGTTGATGTCTTTCTGATCTAATTTGGGGGTCATTTCATCTTCTTTTAATAAATCAATTCATATCTATTCGTGTCCAAGCGTATCGCCGACAGCCAGTTGCATCAACTTTGTAAAAATGCAACGGCTGCGGCTGTCGGCAATTTTTCTCAACAAGCGCTGTTCTTCATTGGCCAGAGCAGCCAGTTCAGCAATCGCACGCTGTTTTTCGATTGGAGGAACGGTCACCTCAAGACTTTCCAGCGCCTGCTTGCTGATCATTTTCAGGGAAGTGCCTTTAGCTCTGGTCGCCAGAAGGGCTTGGGAAGAAGGGTGATTGATATACCAGACCAGATAGTCCGGCAACACAACATTTTGATCGACACGGATTCTCAGAAGGGGTGCCGACACAACGGCCGGTCCCGGATCTTCGATCAGAATTGCAGCCGTGGTCACCTGGCCGCGGGAACGAAAAACAATATCCCCGGGCCTCACAAGGTGATGCTTCTTGACTGTATTCATGCCCACCCGCATCAGGTCATTACAGTCGATGCGGTTTTCGTCGTTCAGGTCCTTCATTTGAACAACCGATATTTGCCCCTGATCCATAAAATCCAGGCGCGTCCGGAATGAATAACCCATTTGAATCGATGTAATTTTTTTGAGGTTAAGCTTCATATTGCCCGCAAATGTTTAATTGTTGTAACGTCATTACAGCGCCAATATAATTCAGAGCATTTGTTTTGTCAAGTAATAATATTGCTGTAAAGCCATTACTGCAATTTAAAATGGTTAAGCGAAGCTTATCATACCGCTTGGAGACAGAAGGGGGCGCTCTTAAGTTGTTAAGTTTCTAAAAAATGAAGTCAAACCATACCAATTTTTGATTCATGCTCACTTAAGATACAATTTGCAGATCACAGCCCCATCCAATCCTTTGATAAGAGAATAATATCATGAAATCCCAGGCAAGGGGACCATTGGGAATACTCCTCTCATTGGTAGTATTTTTGCTATCGCCGTTGACCGTTTTCGCTTTTGATGTGGGAACCAAATCTACAAAGTATCCTAATGCTTGAATCCTGCCTTCACCGTCATAATTCCAAACCTCAAAATGTGTTGATTTCCTTTAAAAACCTTGTATAAAGTTAATTTCGGAAGAGAGACACGCTTTTAAGTTTTTAAATTTCTACAAAATTGAAGCTTAAACCATACTGATTTTTGATGCCAAATCGACCAAGTAACCGCAAAACATTACGGCTTTACCGACCGAAAAGTTGGATTTTATCATCAATTATGACACCTGTCTGCCGTTTGGCGGGTCGAGGCGACCAAATTTATAGAGAACACATGTCAAGCAGTTGAGCAGAGGTCAGAGATCGCGGGGAGCAGGCCATCCGCCGGGATGTGCTTACCAAGGAATACAAACTTTTGGATCGCCAGGCCAAAGCCATCGGATACATCTTGGAACACGACTGCCTGACCATTCAGGACTACGAACGCTTGTGCCCTGAGATCAACCGCCGGACCCTGCAACGGGACCTCAAAGCAATGGTGGATCTGGGCTTGTTGATTTCGGAGGGGGCGACCAACAAGCTCGTTTACCGGATGAGGAAGGTGAGCTAAACTTGCGACAATCTTGCGACACAACTTACGACAAGCTCACGACGTGACTTGCGACAGCTACTTTGTTTAAAGGATAGCGGGGCACCCCTATGTTTTTCAGTTTCTATAAATCGAACCCATAATATGCAGATTCATCTTACTATATCCATTTGAGATATTTTCTGGAGATCACACTTACAGTCAACTTTTTGATAAAAAAATAATGTCTAATAAATTATTCCTATTTTAATTCCTGACATACGAATCTGTTTATTGAAATATGCTTAATTTTTAATCAGGTCTTATAGACCCGGTCGATAAGGTCTTGCATCAACTTCAACACGGCCAATTCTTTGGCCTTGGCTTCCACTTCGACCGTAATGTCGAGATTCTTCCAGCACGCCGGGAAGTCATCTGCATTGATGTAGTCATGATGATGGCCAGGGTTGCCGGATTCCCACCCGTTTTTGGGACTTGACAGGTGAAACAGCGGCTCGCGGTTCCAGGTGTCTACAGCCAGTTCCGTGGTTTCTTCAACGTTGCTGCCGTCGGGCAAACAGCGATGATGGTGCACATCATACACCAGAGGGATGCCCATGTCCCTGCAGACCGGCAGCAAATCCTTGGGCGTGTACACCTGATCGTCGTTTTCAAAGGTCAATCGCGATCGCACCGCTTCGGGGAGTTGCTCGATTCTTTTTCGGAGGCGGCGCAGGGACGTGCTTTTATCCCCGTAACCCCCTCCGCCGTGGATGTTGATAACATCCGCATTTACCCACCGGGCCACCTCGGCCTGGTAGATCAAATCGGCAATAGAACGTTGAACCACCTCGCTGCTCGGTGATGAGAGCAAAATAAACTGGTCGGGATGAAATGTCGTTCGGAGATCGTGCTTTCGGCAAAACAGGCCGCAGTCTCTGAATGTTTGTATAATTTGATCGTGGAAGGGCAAATCATCCGTGCTATAGCCCACATCGGGATGGGTTTTTAGGGGTAGTATCTGGCTGTTGATCCGAAAATCCTTAATGCCGTGATCCCGACAATATCGCAGGGCTTTGTGCAGGGCGTGGGCATTGTGCCGGCAAATTTCAGCAAGGTATTTAAGCTGTTGATTCCGGGAAAAGGTCTGAAGATATTTTACGGTTGTACGGCGGAATTTAATGGGCTCTTTACGAAAGATGCAGCACAGGCCAAAGCGAATCATGACAAGATTTCCTATTTAGTGTCCATCCATAAATGGTCTTTTTGCTTGCCCAGTTAAATCCGTATTTAATATTTAACCGGGGCCCAATCTCTGCGCCTGCCCTGTGAAATGCGGAGCCTATTTCTCTGGGGTTATGCTCAAAAAATAATCCTCGGAATATCAACTATATGCCTGCCTGCCCCGTAGGTCCGGCAGATCGTACTGGGGCGGTTACTTTTTTCGCATGCCTTGATCTTGAACAAAATATCTCATTTCTGGATAGACACTTTTTAAAACTATTATCCGCCGATGAGAGGTCGTTCCCGTTCCAGTTTGAAATATTTAAGAAAAAGGGCAAACTGTAAGCGCGCCAATAAAACAGGAGCGAGTTTTTCTATCATCAGTACAATCTCATTTTTATGTTTATTCAACTAACTCTGAAAATAATGAAGGACTGATGTTTGTCAAGTTTACTGTTTTTCCAGGTTGAAAGATGTTGCATTTAAGGGGATGAATTATCTGGGTGTCTGTGATACGTCCGAAGGAGATGATTCGCTGGATGCTCACAAGGTCGCAACAGGGATTCGAAAGGTTATTAACGGGGTAATCACCGAGTTTCTTTTTGACTATCCTTGTCACACCGAAGACAGCAGAAATTGGTACTACATGCGGGCCATCTGGATGTCTGGTGTGAAACCCATCCGGGTGATCATTAGTCATGAAGATATAACGGCTTTGAAACTAGTCGAAGAAGCGTTAAGAGAAAGCCGTGAAGAACTCAAAGAACAGAAGCAAAGCCTTGAGGAAGCTAATATCCCTCTGTGCTGAAAGTACTGATCAAACAACGGGAAAACGACAAGCTGGAGCTTGAAAAAAATGTATTGACCAATGTTAAGGAGTTGGTTTTGCCGTATGTTGAAAAGTTAAAGGAAGTTCCATTAAAACCTAGAAATAAGACACTCGTTGAAATCATTGAAAATCATCTGAAAGATATTATTTCCCCACTGCTTCAAAAATTTTCAAATGCACAAATCATTCTGACCCCCCAGGAAATAAAAGTGGTCGCCTTGATAAAAGACGGAAAGAGCAGCAAGGAAATTGTGGATATACTGAACATATCCGAAACCACCGTCAATTTTCACCGAAAAAATCTTCGTAAGAAGTTCGGTCTGAAAAACAGGCAGATGAATTTAAGATCGTACTTGATGTCAATGTCATAGCCCGGACACCCCATAAAAGTTTCGTGTGGAAAATGGAGTCATAAAGTTTGAATTAAGAATTATAGCGGCATGTTAATCAATATTCACGCTCATATGCCTTTCCGAAAGCTTGCCGGGCAATTTTCTTTTCGGTTTTTGACCATTTAACATGGCTCATTATAAATACTCCTGTTGGTTATCGGCAGAACAACGTCTCGCACAAACGGCTGCAAGGAAGCGTAGCGGAATTGCAATCCATCTTAATGCAATTGCTCGACGGTCATATTTAACCTATTGTCAAACAATTTCTTCCCGCTGCTTTGCTTTTATACAAAAGAGTATCGGCTCTTTTTATTAGGCTATCAATAGTGTCTTTTCTGTTAACGAGTGTAGCTCCAATTGAAATTGTGACATATAGCTTTTCATTTTCATGAATTATGTATGAATTTTCTATCAGTATACGAACCCTGTTTCCCAACAGCTCAAGTTCTTTGCCGTTTATGTTACGTATAATACCAATAAACTCTTCACCTCCCCAGCGACCATAAAGGTCAAATGGTCTGGTGTTGGCAACAAAAGTATTTGCAACAAATTTCAGAACCTCATCACCCACATCATGACCATAACTGTCATTAAATTTTTTGAAATGATCAATGTCTATGAATAAAATACCAAATGGTACATTTAAACGTTTTTTCTCTTCAAATCTGCTTTGAATCTCTCTCTCAATATAGTTTCTGTTTGCTAATTGAGTAAGGTTGTCAAGAAGAGCCAACTTTTCAAGTTCTTTTACCCTCAATTTAGTGGCTTCCTGATTGCTAATGTCTGTAAATACTTCTACCCCTCCAATTATAATACCGTCTCTGTCGGTTAATGTACTGAAACGAACAGAAACAGGTATTCTGTGACCGTCTTTGTGGTGCATAAATAATTCAGCTTCGCGAAGCGTTCCATCAGCAATGGTTGCTGCAAGAGGGCACATTCCGGTGCAAAGACTATTACCTTGACTATCAACATGGGTGAGTATATTATCAGCACAAGATTTACCAACAACCTCATCAGCAGTAAATCCAGAAATCCGTTCAGCACCTTTATTCCAGTATGTTATAACCCTGTCTCGGTCTACAAAATATAAACCGTCATAGAGGTTTTCAATAATCCTTTCATAAGAGTCTTTTTCTAAACCCATAGGGCCTTCCTCACACTCTTTCTTTGTTGTTGGTTATGCCGACGAACGTTGCCGAAAATGGGTCAAAGCTTGAATCATGCATTATAGCGGGATGTTATTCACTGTACAAGCTTTGACACGGTTCTCTTTTTCCACAACCAACTGATTGATGCGAAGTTAAAAATGCTGCATTCGAGTTAATAAGGGTGTTTCAAGTCTTTGACACTAATCTCCCAGCAGGGTTTTAAGCGGGATCAGGCTGTCGGTGTCGCCGGTCTTTTGCAGTACGCCTATGATCGATCGGAAACACTCCCGGATGATGGCTGTTTTAGAATTGGGAGAGGACATCTGTGCATCGATGGATTTTAAATCGGCCATCAACTCAGCCAAAGAATCAAAATCCAATCTTTTTTCACATAGTTGGCTTTTTAAATCCGCGACAATTCGTTCCACGGCCTGACAGGCGGCTTCATTTAAAACCGGGGTATTCCCGAGCACGAGTCCCGGATCGCCCTTGCGGGTGATCGATGTCCCTAATTGTTGCGCTTCGGCCACGCCGTCAGCAGTAATTCCTATGCCGCCGCTAAGGGTCTTAATTTCAGCAAGTCCGGTACCAAAAAGATTTTCGGCCAGCCTGGTGGATGCTTCTCGATCGAGTCCCATGGTTTCACCGATATCGAACCAGGAAACTGTGATTGACGGATCTCCCTGGGCTTGAACATAGAGTTCGACAAGAAACAGGAGTGACTTTTCTTTGACATCATCTAAACTCAACATTAAATTTATACCTTTCAGGTTAAATGGTCGATAAAATTCGCCTGTGGATCAGGAACCATGAAATTATCGTCCGGATTTATTTGTTGCTGAATTTTTCATGAAAATTAATGAACAAAAAAGATCATCATCCAATTTACCATTTGGGTAAAAAATATGATTCTATGATTTTTTTTAAAACCGCTTCAATTGCGTCGTTAAAAAACTTTCATTAATTTTCATGAAAAATTCAGGTGTTAAATTAATCTTTATAGGAGAAACTAATGATAACTTCCGGCGTTGTCAACCAAACTCACCGGTTCGGTGATGAAATGATGTGTTTCCTGTCTAAGCTAAAATAATAAGGTAATCGGATTCAAATCTTGATTATTGACTTAATCAGGCTGTATTTTTGTCTCATTTCAGGTTGCTTGGATATTTCTGACTTGACAATACTTGCCCTGCGGCTCACCGCAGAATACGTTAGACCGAATAACTCACCGATTTGTTTGTTCGTATATAGTCCGGTTCCTCTTAAAAAATAAAGTAAAACATCCCGATCCTGGATGTCTTTTTGGAAAATTCGATCTGATTGTCCAAGTTTTGTAAGGTCAAAATTTATTGCTTTTGCCGCACGCTTCAAAATTTTAGCAGGATCTTTGTCCTTTATAATGCGATTGAGCTGTGGAAGTTCTTCATCAGATTCCTTTTTAAGATATTTCTCTGTAATTTTATTCAAATACCTTCTGGTTCCAAAAACAATTCCATGTCGCAGGTTTTCAAAAGTATTGGCTTCTTCTTCAGAATACTTCTGAACCTTTTCACGATAAGCTTTGTATGAATCCTTTCCGTTAAATTGTGAAAGAATCAGATCCGTATTCAGCCAGCTAATATGACTCGCTTTGTATGCATAGGTACGATAGCTGCTCCACCGGTAATCCGCCAAACGATTGACCAGGCCGGCCCGCAAAGGATTTCGATGAATATAACAGGAAAGCTGCATCAGGTAGGCATCATTTTGAACCAGAATGCTCTTGAAACGTCCCTGAAAGAGATGGCCGCTACGAAAATGCTTCAAATTAAATCGACGAGTGTAGGTTGTACCGACCCATTGCATGCTTTTAGATAGGTTTTGCTGATTCGTTCGTATCAGCAGGTGATAATGATTATTCATCAAAACATAGGCAAATATGTCTACCTCAAATCGATCGGACATCTCTTCTAAAACACCTAAAAAGAGTTCATAATCATCATCCTGTAAAAAGATGTCACGGCGCTCGTTTCCTCTGGATAAAATGTGGTAAAAGGCTCCCTTAAATTCTATGCGTAATGGTCTGGCCATATTGAACTATTACCAACGTCCATGAGAAGTGTCAATTCATTTAATCAGTGATCAAGGTTTGACCCCATTTGCCCATTTGCTTGTAATCAATGATCAAGGTTTGACCCCATTTGCTTAGTAATCAATGATCAAGGTTTGACCCATTTGTCTTGTTGAAGTTGCATTGCAGGGGGAGTTTGGTGTGCCGAACCTTTGACGTTTGAAGTGAGGCCATTGCTTCCAGGGAAGAAGCGAGCAATAGCACTTGGAGGGGGTGCATTACCAGTTTGTTAATTGCTATCCAAGACTTTTTGGTTTCAGGTATCAGCTAATTCGTTTCTTACTCCTGACACCTGAAACCTGATTGCAAGGCTTTCGCTCAAAAAATGAATAAGTTAATGTGTGAAAACCATTTTAACAAATCGGTAATGCTCTCCTTGGAGGACACTGCGGGGTAGGGGGGTAAGGGTTCGCTCAAAAAAAAATTGCAGAATTGGCGCTCAGATTTGGTTGCTGCGATTGAGCGAAGCCACAGGAATAGCGAGCTGTTTTGAGGACTTCGCGATTGAGCAACGGCCAAATATGGCCTGAAGCTGGGATGCGAAAACGTGAAGTTATTTTTGAGTGAGCCCTAAGCACCTACGCAAGGATTGCGGAGGTGTACATGCGTCAGCTTTCGAGATTTTTAGTATATGGTAAGGCAGTAGGAGGATAAGCCAAGGTCAGAACCGGATTCGGAAAATGGGACCGTCCGGAATGGTAGGAGGGAGAAGAGTGTTACCCGCTCATCATAATTTTGTTCGAAGTTTAATTGACCTGTTATACTTAGTGCCCGAACGAAAACTAGGATTTTTCGTTAAGATCAAGGAAGACGAAAATTTTAACCACAGACATACATTGAGTATTTCGAGGATTAAAATTTGAGTCTGACGCAGATATTGGCGAAAAAGACAGTTTTCGTTCAGGCACTACTTAAGATTATAAAAGAGGCTGACAAAGGCGTGTCTGAACCTCCAGTAGAGATGGAAAACATAATAGCCCCACATCTCACGGTGATTCCCGGGATTGTATCGATTGATGATATGGGATTTGGCAGGAAAGAGATGTCTCAGCACGTAATAAAAGCTTCTTCCCCAGCCATCCTCATTCCCTATATCCCTGAGTTCCTGGATACGGGAAGGCAAAAAATTGTGCCTTCTCATGCTATTGCCAAATATAGCCGACTTAAGGTTCAGTCTTATGAAACCGGCATCAAGGGTGGGCGCGACATTTTTCGGGATACTCGTGTTCCACTCTCTGATAAAAAGGTCGTAAAGTGCGGCCATCCGGGAACCGATGCCCAATGATTCTGCAATGGCCTGGAGCTTTTTCCAGTCGATTTTCCCGTTGTAATGCCCAATGAATTCATGAATATCGCAAAACCAATAGAGAGTAACATTTCCCGACATGAGATGCTTGTGTAAATGGGAAGAAATATGCAAGAGCTGGTGCTCGGGTGAAAGACAAAAAAAATCCTGGCCATATAATTCACAAGGGATAGCCGTATCCCACACCCTTTCCATCTCTCGGGTCTTGTGAGGAGCCTTGGTGAATATGTCAGTATGTACCTCCACCATAACTCTATTGTCCCTTATAAATGGGGGAAGATGGCTCGCTTTTTTCAATGAAACTTGTTCGTGAAACCGGCTCTGAGCGACACTTTTCATCTGCTCATAGCCTAAATTCCTCAATACCTTCTGTGCAGCTTCTGTATCTTTTTCCCTGCACAGTATATCAATGTCGCTCATGGGGCGGAGTGCAATATCCGGGTAGATCCATTTTGCCAAAAACGCCCCCTTGAGCAGGATGACGGGTATATCGGCCCGGTTCATGGATTCCAAGATACGGCTTATCTGGCCGTAAATGCGTAAACTCCTTATGGCTTGCACGCGGTAGCTCTCTTTCAGGAGGTGGATCACCTCATCAGGGACATAACGTGCATATTTCTCTTGAGACAGGTGTTTGAAGAGCAAGGGCTCGACACCTAATTGACGGGCGGATGCTTCAACCACCGGCCATTCAACCCCTTCCTTGAGAATGTCCTCCATTTTGGCCTCATCGTCTGAATCCATCTCCACCCTGGCCACCAGAACTAACAGATATTCCTCTGGAGAAAGGGCGTTGGATTGATTATTGACGATTGACAATTGATAATTGGGTGTCATTAAATTATAATTCTCGGTTTGATTTTATAGTTCCATTCACCATGAAAATCTGATCGCTCTATACCGACATTTTTCAATTCTTTGTCCGTTATCTTCCCAATTTTGATCTTTTTGCTTTTTTTGGAGAGATTCAATCAACTTAAGTAATGCATTTTCAACTGATGTTTTTTCGACCCATGATGGGATTATCTCATAAAACATAATTTTTTTCAATGCGATGCAAAAAAGACCCAATATTTTTACCCAGTGAAACTTTTTTCTATTTCACCGGGGCCAGTATTCCATTGTTCCATCATTCCAATTGTGACCTGTCCGCTCGTGCCTTGCAATGGCAGGCGGGGCGAAGCGAACTAACTTGTACTCCGGCAATTAAACATGACTATTAAATCTGAGTAATGTCTGTATTTCTCCTATAAACATCCATCGTGCATTGCTACATTTAGTTGCCAGTGTAATAATGTAACAATACGAGCATGAAGATGGCCATATTTCCCAGGACATGGATGACCACGGGTACGATAAGATTTTTCTCTACCTCGTAAGCCGCGGCAAAGAGAATCCCTCCCACCGCTTGAATGACCGGCATTGTTACGCCCATGGGGTGTGCCAGCACAAAGAGGAGCGTTGTAAGAAAAAGTGCTGCGAGTATCCCCCACCTTCTCAGAAAGCCGTATAGTATCCCACGAAAAAAGATCTCTTCTGCCACGGGTCCCATGAAGCCTGCAACAAAGAGGAACAAAAGGATATCACCAGGCCTTTCCGGTAAGGAGATTCTTATGCACCCGTGGGGATCGATGCCCGTAAAGAGTGAGACCAATAGCGCCAAAGAGACGAGTATCCCGAAACCGGCGCACCACAAAAGCCCCCTTTTGAGCCCTGCGCCGATTTCCGATCGGGTTATCCCCACGGAAGCTAACCCTTTGCCCCACACCATGACAATCGTCACCATTGATATGGCTTGAAGGAGGCGGGCGGCCCCTATAAGTAATAAAGGATCAAGCTTCGTTCCCGAGGCCACGGCGTGTGCAGCGCCCTCTATAATCACGATGCTTGTAATAGAAATGATCAGGGTTTCTTTTGTGATCTTGTTTGAGTCCATCCCAGCGTCCTCAAGGCCTTATAGGCATGCCATTGGATGTACCAATGGGTTGATGCCTTAAATCTCTTCATGATCTCTCCAATTGCCGTTCTGTCGCCTCTCCGACCGAGGGCATAACAGGCCATGCAGACCACATTGGGGTGAGGATCATCGAGGAGAACCACAAGGTCTTTGTAGGTCTCTTTCTGCCTGCTTACACCCATAGCCCGCGCCAGCCAATATCGTTCAGGAATATACGGGCTGGCCATCGAGTGCTTATATGCCAGATATTTTCCCATCTCAAGTCGTTCTTCTTCTATCAACTTGAGAGCCGCCACTCTCTCCTGCCAGCGCCCTGAGGCCAGTGCTTCGGGCACATTTTTTACATCTGTAATTTCCGCTCTGCTGACATGAAAGAAAAGCAGCAGGCCCATGCCGGCCAGAAAGCAAAGAGCGGAGGCGATAAAAGGGGCACTCCCTGCAAAGGAGAGACGAGATAGGGCAAAACGCAATAAACAAAAAAGGCAGATGTACAGAGTGATCGGGAATGCTACAACGAGTGATAGAAACGTAAACTGTCGAAAAAATGCGTGTCTGTCGGTTTTAAAAGAAAAGTCCCTGAGTGAAATTTGGGGCCGCGAAAGAAAGGCCTTCATGGTATCCTGAAAAATAGTTTTTCCCTGCCTCTGAAAAAGAATGGTATCATTTGCCCGGGTGAATGATACATCGACCGTTCCGGTATCTTCCGGAGTCACGTAATCCTGCTTGGCCATGGCCCTTTCCAGCAGAAGTGCATCCTCCTCCGTAACCGATTTAAGGGTGCACGTTTTCAGCATCTTCTGATCAAGAGATTTGAATACCTCTGCCGGGTAAAGGGTGTATCGGTAATAGAAGTCATTAACATGCATTCCCAGGCGATTGGTTAAAAGGAGATGGTCTCTCAGGTCCGTAAACAGATACCGATCCAACTGGGATGTCCATGTCAGTGCGAGCACAATGATGGGAAGCAGATGAGCAGCGACAGCCAGCCAATTCAGTTCCCCGCAACCCCGGGGAATCCATTTCAGGGCCACTGAAAAAACCACAAGGGGTACCACTACGAAATAAGAGGTGGCCAGAGGTTCAAATCCTCGGAGATTAATCATAACAAGACACCATGCCCAGAGCATCAGGAAGGGCACGATGAAGATCTTTTCCCGGCGAACAATATATTGCCGCATCCAGACCGCAAAAAGTGAACAGAGAGAGATGCCGGCGCCTGCACTGACGGTAAAAAACAGACCCCCAAAAAAGGCCGGGGAGAATTCCAAAAGCCGGGACATGCTATGGTGATTGGGGACGGCAAGATATCCGGTCCTTTCAACGGCGAGAAGCTTATCATATAAAGCGGCATTGGAAAGATAAACATGCACTGCAGCCAGAACCTGTGCAGCAGCTAATCCCACGAAGAGTATCATTGCACTGGGGAAGCGTTGCTTCATATTCATTGATCCCTTGAGGCTACAGACCGCCGGCCCGCAGGGTCATGCCGCAGGCAGTCCGTTTCTGACGTGACAACCATGAATCTCTACACCGCGCCAAGGACGGCGGGGTCTTTTAAAAAGACTATCAGAGCATGAATGCAATTGTAAATAACATATTTTTGACGGGATGTTCCGATTTCCTGATACGATTTTTTTCTAATTTTTCTTTACTTTCTATCTCTTTTAAACCAAGATAAATTTTTGGATGGGAAACACGGGTTGCTTTATGAACAACCATGACGCCACCTCTGTCATACGTCTTATTATAAGATCGAGCTTTGGCCGCGCACCATAAGCGAATTCGGCGTTCATCCAATGAGTATGCAATATCATCAAACTCTTCTTTGATAGCTCTGGCATTCTCAGGTAATGTCGACATGTCGCTAATAAAACAGAATGATCACTACATGTAAAGGTTGTTGATTCTTAATCCATTAACGAACTCTGATGAAAATGAACAATTCCGCAATTGAATGTATCGGCCTCAAAAAGACCTTTGGCAATAAGCCTGTGCTTCAAGACATCCATTTCAGTATCAATGAAGGCCACATTCTTGCGCTCGTCGGGCCCAATGGTGCAGGCAAGACAACTCTACTCAAAATATTTGCCTCTCTGATTATCCCTACAGGGGGGAAGGCCCTTGTGTGCGGGCACGATGTTATAAGAGATTCCATCCAGGCAAAGAGAAAGATCGGTTTTGTCCCCTCAGAGGAGCGTAGTTTTTACTGGCGGCTGAGCGGCAGGCAAAATCTCAGGTTTTTTGCCTCCCTCCACAATATCCGTGGAAAAGGGCGTAACAGTAAAATCAAGGCGGCCCTTGAGGCAGTGGGGCTCAAAGACAAAGGCAACGTCCCGTTCAAGGAATACTCCTCCGGCATGAAGCAGGCCTTGGGGATTGCCAGGAGTATGCTTCACGATCCACCTGTCCTGTTGTTGGACGAACCCACCCGGAGCCTGAGCCCTGATGTCGCCAGAAAAGTTCGGGGACTCATCCACAATAAAGCCAGAGAAGAAGGGAGGACCATTCTGATTTCCTCACATAATCTGACAGAGGTGGAAGAACTGGCAGATCGTATCGCCGTTCTGCACCATGGAACCATAAAGGCCTTAGGCTCTCTCAATGATCTCAAGACTCAGGCAGGGCTTTCACAATCCACAGACATGGACACCCTTTTTGAACATTTTACTAATGGTTGTTAAACAATGGATCTGAATTATCAATCATCAATCCTATGGGCCTTTCTCCGGCGTGACATCATCAATGAGGTCAGCTACAAACTCTCCTTTTTCCTCCAACTGTTCGGCATCTTCCCTGTTGTGCTCATGTTCTTTTTTCTCTCCCGCCTCGTGGGAAGCGCCATCTCCGGCCCGCTTCAGCCCTATGGCGGCAGCTACTTCCCCTTTGTCCTCATAGGAATCGCCGTTCAGAACTACCTTACCCTGTCGTTAAGCAGATTTTCCGGCAGTCTTCGGGAGTCGCAACTCTCGGGCACCTTAGAAGCTGTCCTAGCAACCCCTGTTTGTCTCCCCTCCTTTCTCATGGGCTCCACGGCCTACAACTTTGTATTTAACGCCCTGCGTATCTTCATATATCTCGCAGTGGGCAGCCTCTTATTTGACGTTCATTTCAACTGGGCACGACTCCCCGCCGTGCTCGGGGTCATCTGCCTGACGATTGCCGCCTTTTCCAGCCTCGGCATCTTTTCAGCCGGCTTCATTATGCTCTTCAAGAGGGGAGACCCCATCAACTGGGGCTTTAATGTGATATCGTGGCTATTGGGAGGGGTCTACTATCCGGTCAGCGTCCTCCCCCTGTGGCTACAGAAGATCGCATCTATTATCCCGATGACTCACTCCTTAGAGGCCTTGAGATGGATTCTTTTAACCGATCGTGGACTCTCCTGTATATCGGACCACTTACTGGTATTGGGGCTATGGGGCGTGATCGGACTCCCTGCAAGTCTTATCTGTTTCCGAGCTGCCTTGAATCGTGCCAGGGTGCAGGGAACTTTGGGACACTATTGAAATTGAATATTGACGATTGAATATTGAATATTGGGTACACCACCCTCCGCCTTTCAATCATCAATCGACAATCATCAATCATAAATCTCAATGAGTTGTTTTCTGCGTAGCTCCTCAAGACATATAAGAACGTCGCCCCTGAGATCCTGGTTATCTACCCGGAAACTTTTTCGTATTTCCTGCTCAATTTTCGCGACATTTCTGCCCTTTTTGTAAAGGACGTAGACCAGTCGAGCCGTAGGATTCAGCACATGGACCGAGTCTTTCTCAGTTTCATACAGCATGAGTTCGGATTCCAGTTCTTTGGCAATGATTTTTTGTGGCATTGTTTCTCCTCGATTGCAGTTTGCTGTTGCAGTTCAATGTTGTTCACAAAAGACTTTCTGCGAAACTATCAATGTTTCCCGATAAATCGGGATATTTCTTTGGTCTGGAGGCTTTACCCTATCTCCGAGCTGGTGTGTAATTCACTGATGTTGGTTAACAGCGGTCATTTATTACTTTCCATCGGAATTCGAAGGTCTGGTTTCAGGTGTCAGTGTTCAGGTTTCAGGGGAAATGTAGGTGTCAGGTGTCAGGTTTCAGGATTGGTTAAGAGGGAAACGAGGTAACCAACAGCAACTATATGGACGTGGAGAATCTTGAGGTCTATCAAATGTTTTTTCGTTCTGACACCTGACACCTGAAACCTGATTGCAAGGCTTTCGCTCAAAAAATGAATAAGTTAATGGGTGAAAGACATTTTAACAAATTGGTAATGCTCCCAGTTAAATTCATGCCAATGACAGCAGAGCGCATTTCACCGGGGCCTCAATTTTCAATTTTCAATCGTCAATTTTCAATACTCTATCAAACGCTTCTTTGTACGCCCTGCTCCGGTAATCGCAGAAATTGTCTGTATCCCAGATGGTCCCCTTATTATCTAAAGCCAGTCCCATGCAGCCGGCCTGGCACAGGTTTCGCCAGTTGCACCCCGAGCATTTTTTGATCTTGTGCCTTCGTTCTGAAAGCGCTTGGCAAACCGCGATCATGGTATCCGAGTGAATGATTTTGTCCAGGCTGTCATCAAAGGCATTGCCCAGCCGGAACTCGTCTTCCATCATCAAAACACACGGATATGCGTCGCCGTTGACATCAATTACCAACCGTCTTCCCACCGGACACCATATGTCATCCTCTTGATACTCTTCGGGCATTTTTAAGAGAAAACCACTTAGGCCGCAACTGATATCAATCCCTGACTCTCCATTTTTCTGTAAAGAGGACGTATACTCATAAAAGTGTTCATAGTCCCTTAGGGTTAATCCCGAACCGATGGCTTCCCACTTCCTTAAAAGACATGAAATTCCCATGACCCGGTTAATCCATATCCATGGCCGGGTATTCATATCTATGACCTTACCCCGGCCCTTGATGGATTCCACCCTTCCAATCACCTCATCTTCTGGTATCCAGGACCAGCCTGAGAGATTATCTCCTTTCTGGCACAACCAACCGGCCCCCTTTTCCCGCTTTTTCCCGATAAAACGGTGCACAACAATGGCTCCGTCCTTCCAAAACGCCAGAAGATCTCCCGTCTTGAGCTCATGTCCATCCATCAGGCGCAAGCAGACAGAGTCTTTGGGTCTTATTAGCGGCCACATGCTGGCCCCATCAATCCTAACATCAATAGGCCGGCCCGCCTCTTTCCAGAGTTCAAAGAGAGATGATTTATGTACGTTTATTGCCACCTTTTCCATCCGCAGATTACGCAGATTATCGCAGATTAAACAAATACAACTCAACAACACATCCAACCTTCTGACCTCTGACTTGGTAGCTATTAGTTCGTGATTGGTTAATTCTTAAATTTTCAATATTCAATTGGCAATAGTCAATTCAAACGTTTTGGAAACAAAACCTTCCCCTGCTTCATCCTCACCATATAGCCGCCAGTATACGGTATGTCCCTTTCAGCCCAGACGCGATATCCCGCGCCACTCCTTTTGACTTGGGGTGTAGAACTGCTCTTCTATCCAGACGATGCGCTTCTTTTCATCCAAAGGCACCACCATGACTTTCTTTTTGAAGGTCGGGTCTGATGAAAACCGGAGCTTGAATCGAACCAGGTCCGCACCATCCCATTCAAGGAGCACATAGTCTTCAAACCCTGTAGCCGTGAAGGAAACCAGGTTCACCAGGGTAGGATCATCCTCATCCCCCAGGGTCCATTTGGAAAAGGCGTCGATCCCGGTCTGCCGGATCCAGTCGTTGTCGACGTCCCGGTTATAGTTTGTGGCATTGCACTGCCACTTGCTTCCATTCCACCGGAACAGGGCCAGGTCCGCCTCGGGAATGTCGTTGAGCTCATCCCCGTTGTAGTAGAATTTGAGGGTGGCATTCAGGCCGGAGGTGGTCGTAGGTGTGATCTGGTAATATCGGAAGATGCTATCCGTCAGGCCTGACTCCCCCGATACGGCTGAGTGACCCCGGGCAATGGTGGTGCTGCCCAGATTTGAGTCGGTGGTGATTTCCGCCATAGTCATGCCCTTTTTGTAAAAGTCGTAGACCAGCCGGGCCGTGGGATTCAGCACATGCACCTCATCCTGCTCCGTGTCATAGAGCATTAAATCTAAACCTACCTCTTTAGGAATGATCTTCATTGTCGTCATCTTCTCCAATCCAATAACAGCCCTTACTCCCTGTTTGTGCCTGGTGTCTTTTTCCAATTCTCGATAGAAACCGGATTGGCCGGGGTCCGAAAATGAATATCTTCAAGACTCGAGCCTTTTCATAACCCGCGATCCAGGCAAAATACGCAAAACCCAGCATATGATTTATACAGCGCCAGCGCCAGCTTGCCAGGTTTAGTGTTTTGCCCGGCCTCCGGATCGATTCCACCTTTCCCAAAATCAGATCTTCCTGTATCCAGCTCCAACCCCGAAGATTCTCGCCTTTCTGGCAGAACAGCCATTTGCCATTCACCATCTTTTTCCTGATAAACCGGTGGACAACCAGATTGTTGCCCTCTCGGAAGGCAATGATATCCCCCATCTTGAGAAGCACAACATCTATCAGCCTCAATGAAATGTGATCTCCCGGATTGATCAAAGGACGCATGCTGTTTCCATAAACCCTCAACCCGAGGTTTCTATCTGTCTGCTTCCAGATCTCCATGACAGGAGTAATGTATTTTGAAACTTTTTTCGAGTTCATTTGTCGCAACACCCTCGATTAATCGGCTTGACCCTGGCCTAAGGACCTAAAAGCCTCCAGCCCAAAACCCTTACAGCCTAATTCACTGTAGAAATAAAACACCCGCCGCCACCGCCGCCGGAAGCAGGAGGTAATGCTGCAAAGGTCGCCTCGATCGTATGGTTCGTTGCTACATTGCTGAAAGTATACGAGGTTACCGCGCCTATTGATGCACCATCCACTGTCACATCAGCCACCTTGTAGCCTGAATCGGGAGTTATTGTAAACGCCTGATCTGTCCCCTGATTTACAGTCACATCGCCTGATGGTGTAATTGTTCCATTGGCTCCCGCGCTCGCCGTTATGGTAAAGGTCGCTGCATCCCCGTATCTCAGCCCTGAAGCGGGATCACCGAAAAGTGTGAACATTTTCACACAGTCATCCGATACGCCGCCGGCATAGGCATCGATCTTTGATTGCGTGGTTATATAACCTATGATGTTCTTTTCCTGATCAAATATAGCCTCAAAAATCTCTTTTCCCAGGATTTCATGTTCCCATGTATAGCTCAGCCCGCTCGGCCCGAAATGTGCTATTGCGCCCTTGTTCTCGGCAAGAACAAATTCCTGGCCGATGGAATATAGACTGCCGCCGGACTCCGATTGCGAAAAATAGCCGTTCAAACAGTCGAGGGCGATTATAAAGGACAGCTTATTTTCGTTATTCAGTGAGGCCACGTCCGATGATTGAAACATGTATTCACCCGCCCAGTTGGTCAAAGATCCGTGTCCCACATAATTTGTAATAAGCATCCCCTCATCTATACCGGCGATTATGTCATTCGTAGCATCGTCCACACTTGCGTATGATCTCAGGTAGGCCTTATTCGTGCTGAAATCAGCAGGGAGGTAGCCGATGAGTGTATCATTTACATCTTCAAACTCCTCTTCATCGTCGGCAGCAAAAAGGCATTTCCCGGGGTTGTAACCGGAGAGCCCTTCGTACGCCACTATCTTGTTTATTATTCCCTCTGCCATGGCAGCGCTGCTTCCCGGGATTCTCCCTATGAACATATCGGGCAGGATATCATCATCGCCATCCATGCAGACGTACCAGTTGTCATCGGGTGTCAGACCAAGCGCCGAAGTGATACCCATATGGACAGGGGCCCGGTTTTTCTTTCCGGAACCGTTATAATCCCTGTAATCGAAATTGGCGTCGCCAACGAGGAATACGTGGGTTGGAGAAGGCTTTTGCCAGGACTCATAGGCATACTCCAGAAATGCCTTTATGGCGGCGGGATCGAAGATGCCATAGTTAAACTCATTAAAGATGTCCTCAACGCTGACCGCCTTGACGCGCAGTCCCTGATCCTGTCGAAGCTGGCACAGAGGTTCAACGGAGTTTATAAAATCTTTATCGGTAATAAGAATATAGTCAGCGCCGTTTGATGTTGTTTTAAGGCCCGCGGGTATGCAGAGACTCATTGCATCGGGGCTTTTTATCTGTTCTTCCGTCAACACATAAAAGGTCTGGGCCCCATCAACGTCACATTCAAATATGGCTTTATCGGCGTCCGGTTGAACAGTAAGATTCGTTATCTCATTAACAGAACAGGGGTCTGTAACCTCGTATGCCCTGACATCCTCATTTTCCAGGGCAGTTACGTTCATCTGAAAGGGGTTTCCGTTTCCATCGGCGGTGAAACACAGCTCATTATCCACGGCTATTAGACTGCGCAGATAAGCTATCTCTATCCAGTTAAGATAGATCACATCTGCGGCATTGCCACATGACTCTATCTGGATTTCATTGTCTCCGTCGGTCAAATCGTTTTGCTTTGCCGTCGCTTCCTGGGTATAGGCTATCGCCCCATCCCATGATCCATCCCCAATCTGTGTTCCGTTCAGAGATATTTTTGTGAGATGGGTCGGATGGGGTGAGGCGGTCGATCGCCCCTGATACGATACACTGACTGTGATATCATCCTGATTCTGAACCGGAGAGAGTATAGTTATGGTATAATTCAATGTTTGCAGGCCGGTCATCTTCTCCCAGAACCAGTAATCAGTCGAGGGAGCTCCAGGGGTCGCATGCCAGCCGATATGATTTTCTTCAATATGAAGCGACTCGTTAAATGAATTCAGCTCTGTTCCCGGACTTGTAACAGTCCCATCGATCTGACCCATACGCTTTCCGTTTTCGATGCCCCAGTACAGCCAATAGACATTGGTGCCGGTAAACTGAGTATCAGTGCCTTTTCCGTAAAACTCAACATACTCCCCTGAAACCACGCTGATGGCTGATTCAGTACCTGAATTGAACAATTGAAAGGTCGCGGGATTAACAGACCCGGTATCAATCCCTTTATTTGCCATTTCGGCATAAGTAATCCGGTATATCCCGTCTTTCTTTATCTCTATCCTCAGGGATTCACTGTCTGTGGGGGAAGAGCCAAGCGACACTGTCCGGATCGACTTGAGATCTTCGCTGTCTCTGTAGTCCGGCAGGCCAAAAGGTTGATAATTGATAATCGCCCCTTGTTTCAACTTTTCAAAGGCGTCCTTATTATCGTTGACGATTTCCGTTTGAAAGCCTTCGGTTGTGCGAGACAGGGGATTATCAAAAGTGACTTTAATGACCAGCTTTTTGGAGTAGCGAAGTTCCCCGGTCTTCGCATTCCACTGAAACGGATAAATCATAACCCTGGCCACATGCGCATCTCGAAGAATGCCCCGTGGACTGATTGTGGCGAGCTTTCCCGGATAGAACCCTGAAGAACCATAGGCCCCGGCATTCCTGACAAATTCAGTTACGCTCTCTCCTTTATCCGACACACTCAGCTTCGGCACAGGATAGATCTTACAATCAGCTAAGGTTTCATGTGCCTCTTCCAGGACCTGCACATCTACCGCTCCCGTTGGAGGCACCTGCAACAACACGGCCTTAAAGGGCAATTCCGGATACCCCACCATGGAGGTCTTTGGCCATCCGGCCACACTGACTCTCTGATAAACACCATCAGGACCACTAATATTACTGGTTTTAAAGGGTGGAAGGGTCAGCTCCAGAGTCAACTCACGGTCGTTCATTGAAAGGATATTTATATACGGCTGGTCCGCTCGGGCTAACGATGAAGCCCCTGTCCCATAGATAAGCAGTAAGCTTAGGGCTGTTATATATCTAAAAATTGGCTTGATCATCTTACTCGATTCCCATGTTTTCTGCTTCCGATCCCCGATTGGTCCTTTCCTTCAATCTTCAATCTTCAATATTCAATTTTCAATCGTCAATTGTTGAATCAACTCCGCCATCCCCTCCAGCCGGCCCACTGAGAGTCGATAACAGGGTATGCCTTCCAGGAGCGTGTTCAACTCCATAAAAAACTCACCAGGTGCATTCAGCCTGTCATCCACATTCCGAAGAAATCTCGGGCCCTGTTTCAAATCCCGCAGCAGGCTGAAGGCGGCCTCATGGGTGGGGATCGGGGTCAAAACCGGATCTTTCTCAAAATCGGGGAGAGTCCTGTCCACCCGGTACATATTCCAGATCCGCTCTTTATGCGTTGCCAGCAGTTCCCTGATCCTTGGAGACAATCCCCGTCCCGCTGGATACCGGATTCGCCATCCTGAAAGGTCCGTACCGAGGTTTGTCACAGTGACATCCTCCAACCGCCTCAGATCTTTCAATACCTGACCTTCCCCTGTCTGCTTCAGGCCGATTTCCAGCTCACAGAAAGGGTTGGTATCCCTTCCCTGATCAAGACACACGAGGCATTGCGGGCTACAGGGAACTCCTAAGACTGTGGATTGAAGCTGGCCCGGCCTTATGGGGGATTTGCCCTTCCGGCCGGTTTGCACCCCTTTATCCGCGCGGTTATCCACCACCCACACGCTCCGGGGGAAGGGGTGGATATTTCTTGTCACCCTGTGAACGGGACAGAAATCATCCGAAAAAAACGTAAACCCATTTTCAAGGAGCTTAAGCACAAGCGTCGTCTTCCCGACACCCGGGGGACCGGCCAGGATTACGGCCCTTCCGTTCCTCTCCACCACCCCGGCATGGAGCACCATGAAATCCTCTATCCCGGCAAATATTGCCCCTACAGCCCATTGTAAGGCGTATGGCACAGGGCTCGGATGACCCAGGAGGGATTTTGTTGATTGTTGATTGGAAGTTCTGGTTGTTTGAACAAAACGGTCTTTCGGATCACGCAATCGGGCAGAGATGTTCAGCCGTTTCCTTCCGTTTGCTGAAGACACCCTGAACCAGCCGTAGTCCCTGTCAAAGAGTTCTACGAATTCCTGCGAATCAGACTCTAAGGATACGTCAAGATCCAGAATACGGTATGATGATTGATAATTATTGGAGCAATTTGTCATATTCACTAACCCACATGGATATCCTTAAATTCTTGAAAGACTTGAAAAAAATGACGGAGCGAAGCAACTTCCACAAATTTTCAATATTCAATCGTCAATATTCAATATCTTCTCAAACGCCTTCCTGTATTCCTCTCTCCGGTAGTCGCAAAAGTCATCTGTATCCCATATGGTACCCTTATGCTCCAGCGTCTGTCCCATGCACCCTGCCTGGCAGAGGTTCCTCCACGGGCATAAAGCGCATTTTTCTATTTTTGACCTCCGTTCGGTGAGCATCCCGCACACCATTTTCATGGTGTCCGATTGGATCATTTGCATGGGAGTATCCTGGCACGCATTACCTATCTTAAATTCATCATCCATCATAAGGACGCAGGGATAGGTATCTCCGTTTGTGTCAACTATCAATGAACCCCCTACAGGACACCAGGTATCGTCTTCCGAAATCTCCTCCGGAATCTTTAACAAAAAACCGCTCAATCCGCAGCTGATTTCAAGAGATGGTTTGCCCTTTGAGCGAAGACCGGAGGTGTACCTGAAAAACTTCAGGTAGTCATCTTTTGTCAATTCAGCCCCGATAGACGCCCATTCCGATTCGGCCCTGCCGCATTTTCTAAGCGGGAGAAACCGCACCAGCGAAACATTATATTCTTCCGCGAGTGTTATTATTTTCGAGAGGTCATGGAGGTTCTGTTTCATTACAGTGGTCGAGAAATTAACCTTATGGCCGAGTCCTGCTTCCTGTAGATATTTCAGCGCCTGCCTGCTCTTTTCAAAATTACCCTTACCCCTGATGCTGTCGTGAACCTCCACTCCGGAGCCGTCAATGCTTATCTGAACGGAAACATTCATATCGGCAAGAAATTCAGCCCATTCCCTGTCTATAAGAACCCCGTTGGTAAGGATCTTGACTTCAAGCCTTTGCCTTGCGTATTGAATGATTTCTTTTATTCCGGGATAAAGTAGAGGCTCTCCGCCGCTGAGGGTTATGCTTTTGCCCTCGTTCTCCATAAGCGCGTCAAGCAATCCGATAACCACCGGGAATGGCAGATCAGTGTCAGCATTGTCGTCTTGATGGAAATAACAATGGGGACATTTCAGATTACATCTTTTGGTAAGGTGAAAAAATACTGTTTTGAGGGAGGGTTTCCTTGGTTGTGGCACGGGTGTCTTTCTGTCCAGGAAACCCGGTCCGTTCAACAGATCATAGACATGTGAAACATCTTTCCCGGCCAGATCTTTGGAGATGCCGTATTTTCGGGCGAGGGATTCTGCCGACTTTTCGACGGAACCTGTTTTTTTAAGGAGCAGGGCGATTTCGAGCCCCGTATCGTTTATTACCATCCAGAGGGGTCTTGTGGCATGAAAAAGGATGTGATTTTTATTGTCCCTGCCTGAAGAGTAAACAAAGAATGACATAATCGAGTCTTGATTATTATCGATTGAAAAACCTCGCAACCCGCTACCCGTCCTTTCTGTCAAATGCCGCAACCTGAACCCTCACAGCGCCAATCATTATCCCGGGGCCCCCGGGCACGGATCCGGACTGCACGCCATGGCCGGACCGATCTGTTCCAGGATCTCGTCACTGGTATAGGTGACAATCTTTGGGGGTATGTACTCCGTAACAGGGTCTTCCTCTGTTTTTCTGATGTTTCTGGTTTTCTTTACTTTCATTTCTTCCATGATTTTGTCTCCTTATCCCAGCCTAATTGTTATGAGTCATTGAATCGATAAAGCAACCGCCGCCACCGGAGTCGGAATCCGCAGAAGCCTCAGGGGCCGCAGCGGTTCCTGCCAGGGTAAGTGACACTGTATGAAAGGTATTGACGCCATCGGTGTCGATATCCTCTAATTTGTAGTAGTATGTCCAGCCGGACTCCACATCAAAATCTTCATACTCATACTCGACTCCCAGGGTAGGGCTGCCTTCGGCAGGGATAATAGAATCCGTGATCCTGACGTATTCACCATCTGCCGTCTTGCTCCGCCACAGGTGAAAACCCGCATTGTCTATCTCACTTGCCGTCTCCCACTCCAGGAGGATGCGGGTTGGGGATTCACATTCGGTGGCTGTAAATGAAACAAGCTCGACCAGGGTAACATCATCCTCATCCCCCAGGGTCCATTTTGAAAAGGCGTCGATCCCGGTCTGTTGCACCCAGTCGTTGTCGACGTACCGGCTCTGGTTTGTGGCATTGCACTGCCACTTGCTTCCGTTCCATCTGAAAAGTGCCAGGTCCTCCTCGGGAATACCGTTGAACTCATTCGCGTTGTAGTAGAACTTGAGGGTGGCATTCAGGCCGGTGTTGGTGGTGGGGGTGATCTGGTAATACCGTAAGATGCTCTTCGGCAGGCCTGATTCGCCCGATACTGCCGAGTGACCCCGGGTGATGACGGTACTGCCCATATTAGCGGCAGTTGTGATCTCCGCGCCCAGACCAGCCACATTTTCGGACGTAATGTTGCTCAGATTCCGGGTCGCGGTGATGATCCCGGAGTCTCCGCACAGGAGCCCGGCATCCTCTATCAGATAAGCGACTGCTGGCATCAGAAGGATGTTCTGCCCGTCCAGGTCCAGATCTTCTTCTAAAATGAGGTTTCCGTAGATAACCATACTGAAGTTGGAAAGTGTCATGGAAGAATCGTCCATAACCATGTGATTGGCATATTGTAGTGGGCTGTCGCTCGAAGAAACCGGGCTTGTTCCCCCGGAATAAGAATAAACTCCCACATTATCCGTAGAAACAGGCACACTGCCTCGGCTCCAGTTCGTGGATCTGGTCCAGTCTGAGGAATTGGTATTCAGCCAGGTATTAAAAGCTGAAGAAGACACCCAATCATCATCATTCATATTTGTTAGACTGAGATCATTTCCCGTACCACCATCAAAAGATTGAAGCGTTGTACCACTTGTGTTATCAAAATTATAATATGCCACCAAATTAGTTTCAGTTCCGGTAAGGGTTTTACACATGTTTTCTCTAATTTGTTGATTTGTAAGAGCAGCATCATACACTCTTACTTCATCAATTTGTCCGTCGAAAGAGTCAGTATATAAGGTAGAACCATCAGCAGAAAACATATTTCCAATGGTAAACTTTTGATTTGGAGAAAGTGGTGCATTCTCAGTATTCGAGTAACTTAATAACTTACCATTAAGAAAAAACTGAACCGTGCCACTACTTCTTCTCATTGCTATATGATACCAGTTTCCAACTGATAAAATTTCACCTGTGTCGAGATACACTACAGCTCCAAACAATCCAGCAACTTTGCTACCGGAAATACCAATTCCCCAACCACCGGCATCATCTCCATTATATGCAACACATCGCCAACCATTTGTTCCGCTAGTTACGACATCTGGTTTTATCCATGCCATCATTGTAAAATCATCTGTATTTGATGTAACATTCGCGGATTTAGAAGCATAATCAGGGCTTCCAGTTTTCAATCCACCATCAAAATCCAGGCAGTTTTTAGGGCCGAAAAATGCCGAAGAAGTTGTCCATTCGCTGCCGGTCATATTTGTAAGTATACCGTTGTGAGAATCTTTAGAATCAACAGCAGTTGTGATTCCATCACTTTCATTCAGCTTATAATAGGCAACCAGATTCGTTTCTGAAGACGGATCGGATAACTCTTGATACATGTTTTGGCGTATTCCAGCTTCAGTGCGTACGTCATTCCATATCCGCACCTCGTCGATCTGGCCGTCAAAACAGCGAGTACCACCTTCGCTAATATAAAACGTGGTGTTTGCACTGAAAGCACCGGCCTGCACCTGCGAAGCATCCTCTTTTCCATTGATGTAGATTCGCATATTGCTGCCATCATAGGTGGCGGCAACATGGTACCAGACACCAGCGCTTAATGCGGTATTTCCGTCCAGCTTTGTTTGAGCACTACCTATGTACAAAACAAACTGAGGCTTTTTGCCGTCGGTGAGGTGTGCGTCCCCGAGTCTCAGAAACGCTGAGTGCCCGTCAGCTTCCTCTCCCACAATATTCGAGATATAGGGGGAGGCGCTTTTAAATGACTCGGGCTTAATCCATGCCTCCAGCGTAATTGCTGATCCGCTCAGGTTGATCGTCCCGCAGCTGACGTTGTCATTACTTCCGTCAAAATTGAGGGCGTTGTTAGTGGCAAACAGATTTGTGCTCATTGCGAAAAACATAATCAAAACAAATCCGAGAATTAAGTTTATTTTTTTCATTTTATCCTCATTTGTCCCTGCTTGGTTAAAATACTGAAGTTCCGGCCCTGAACCAAACACCTCAGCGAGACCTTTGCAAAACGCCCCCTTTTGCTCAATTCCTGCGTCCCCAATGGGCGGGATCTACGCTTCGCTTCGACCACGTTTTCAAAAGGCGAAACTGATACCAATGTTCAATATTCCCCGACAGATCGGGATTTCTCTCCGAGCCGGAGGCCGCTACTCGCTAACAATCGTTAATTTTACCCCGTTAAATTTTCACTTTGTGAAACGGCGCAGCCGATTTAACTGGGGCGTCAATCCAAAGGTTTTGGAAACAAAACCTTCCCCTGCTTCATCCTCTCCATTCACGCGCCAGTAGACGATCTGGCCCTTTCGGCCCAGATGCTGTACACTGCGCCATTCCCTTTGACTCGGGGTGTAGGATTCCTCTTCTATCAACACGGTCCGCTTCTTTCGGTCCGGGGGCAGCACAATTACCTTGCCCGTGAAATCCGGGCTTCTTGAAAATTCCAGCTTGAACCGCTCAAGTCCCGCGCCATCCCACTCAAACATGGCTGCAGGATAGACAGGAATCAGCACACCGTCTTCCGGACAAATAAGGACAATAGGCTCAACCCCATCACCCGGCGTGGCCGACACAGGCCCGTGAAAGGTGCTGACACCGTAGCGATCAATATCTTCTAATTGGTAATAGTACGTCAGTTCGGGCTCGACTTGGAAGTCTTCGTAGGCATATGTAGCCCCCTGGGTGGGACCGCCTTGCGCCTGGATGAGGTAATCTGTAATTTTGATGTATTCAGTATCCTCCGTATCACTCCGCCACAAGTGAAACCCGGCATTGTCAATTTCACTCGCCGTCTCCCACTCTAAGAGTACATAGTCTTCAAGGGCCTCGGCCGTAAAGGAAACCAAATCCACCAGCAACGGGTTGCCCGAATCCCCGGCTGTCCACCAGGAAAAGCCGTCCAGGCCACTTATCGTCAGCGTCTTTGCACCGGTATTCAGTGTGGCGCCCACCTGGGTCCAGGTGGATCCGTTGTCATTGGATTTGTAAAGTACCAGATTGGCTTCTTCTGTTATTCCGTTCAATTCGGAGTCGTCATAGTGAAATACCAGGGTGGCGCTGAGGCCTGTGTTCGTGGTTGGATTGATGTTGTAATACCGCTCGATACCGGTGTGCCCCAGATACCCGCTCTGGGCTGCCACACCCCTGGTGATGGTGGGGCTGCCCATGTTGGCGGAGGTTGTGATCTCCGCTCCGAGACCGGCAACGTTTTCCGAGTAATGTTGCTCAGAGACCGGGTCGTGGTAATGGTTCCCGATGTATCGTTTATCAGGCTGGCATCTTCCACAAGCAATGCTGATGAACCCAGTGTAATAGTCTGCCCGTTAAGGTTCAGGTTGCTTTCAAGAAACAGGTTGCCGTTGACGGTTGCACCGGATGAGAGTGTCATCGAAGATGAGTCGCCGAGGATAAAATGATTGATGGCAGGAGAACCGCTGAGTGAAGCGTTAACCCCTCCGGAATAACTGTAGACGCCCACATTATCGGAAGAACCGGGAGAAGCCCCCCGGCTCCAGTTGGTAGCAATGGACCAGCCTGAGGAGCTGGTATCCAACCAGGTGTTGAAAGGAGAAGAACTTACCCAGTCCGGGTTGTCCATGTTCTGTAGGGCCCCATCATTGTCATTGCCCGAAAAATTCTGAAGAGTCGTCCCTGAAGCGTTATCAAAATTATAATAAGCGACTAAATTACTTTCATTGCCCACAAGGGTTTTGAACATATTTTCGCGGATTTCGGTAACTGTCCGGGCATCACTCCAGATACGGACTTTATCGATATTACCATCAAAATAGTAATGTTCATTATAATCATGATAAGCCCCAATGTTAAGTCCGTATGACCCAACATTCGTATAATTTACAGTACCGCTGAATGCTGTTGTTCCGGATTCTATTCCATTTACATATAGTGTGAGGGAGGAACCGTCGTAAACAGAGGCAACATGATACCACGTGTCTAATTCAAATAAAACATTAGAAGTCAGGACGGTTCTGTCATCGTCATTAACAGGGTCATAAACAGGTCCATTGAATGCCCAGGTCCTGAATCTTTTATCTGCACTACTTTGTATTCCTAAAAAATATCCTCCTCCAATACTGCTTGGTCCCTCGGCAGCCCCATTGTCAATAATCCCGGCATAGTTATCGGGAATATTGTCAACATACACCCAGGCTTCCAGGGTAAACGCAGATGTGGGCTGCAAACTTGAATGGTTTGTGACAGCTACATAATCATTAGATCTATCAAAATCCAGACAGTTTTTTGGGCCGAAAAAGGCAGGGGAAGTTGTCCACTCGGTCCCGGACATGTTTATCAGTGTGCCGTTGTTCGATCCTTTTGAATCCGTTGCCGTGGTTCCCGATGTCTCATTGAATTTATAATAGGCCACCAGGTTTGTTTCTACGGCATGTGCCGGATTAGAACCGAGAAAGCCGATGAAAGCAAACGTGAATGCAACCAAAAGTATTCCCCATCTCTTTATCATTTTCCATTTCCTGATAACCGACCCACCTGTAGCAGGGATGTGGGGGACGGGCATAATGGGAGCATTACCGATTTGTTAAAATGGTTTTCACACATTAACTTATTCATTTTTTGAGCGAAAGCCTCACCACTTGGGCCCCTTCGGGCAGGGGGGGGTTATATAACTCCGTCTTGTCGATTACATTGTATGATCGGCCAGATAACTGAGGTAGTTTTTCTGAGATAAAGGCAATATGTTTCGATTCCTTGATCCCTTGAGGAAAGATATATCAAAAAATCTTAAAAGTCTGTCAGTGTTTTTATGATTTTTTTGTAGTATTTTCGTAGTTTAATTTGTCAATGTTTGTACTACAGAGGGGATGGAGGTTAGGAGGTTCAGAGGTTCAAGGGTTCAGTAATCAAGGGTGACCCCATTCGCTGCGTTTTGTCATGGCCTGCCTACTCTTTGGAAACAAGAAAGGTAAGAACGTTCATCGTATTTTCTCGACGATATTCCACGTGGTCCATCATCTCCTTGATGAGGAGAATTCCCAGGCCGCCTATCTCCCTCTCTTCGACTCCCTGTGTGACATCGGGATCAGAACGGGAGAGGGGATCAAAGGGCATGCCCTCATCAACAATCTCTACAACGAACTTTTTTTCATTACGGGGGCCGAAACGGACCTCAACAAGGCCGCTCCCCTCCGGGTATGCATAATTAAAGATATTGACCAGGGCCTCTTCCAGAGCAAGCTCGATCTCTGTTATTTTCTTATTGTTTAATCCGAAGGAAGCGGCGCCCGAATGCGCAAACCCGACAAACGTATTCAGGTTCTCAAGGACTGCCGGCAGCTTTAATGCCTCCATGCGCAACTCCTCCAGCCGAAAATCGGGAGACTCCCCGTTGTTTGTAATCGAATCGATATGGCCACGTAAAGCCTACAGATCGGCCATGGCGACTTCCAGGGAATCATAGATAAAAATGATGGCGCTGAATCCTGAAATCTCAAAGACCTCCTTCACGACACTCGTAAGTGAAATGAGCAGAATGAGAGCATTACCGATTTGTTAAAATGGTTCTCACGCATTAACTTATTTATTTTTGAGCGAAAACCTCGCCATCGGGTTTCAGGTGTCAGGTGTCAGGAATCGCCAGACCTGAACACTGACACCTGAAATCTGAACACTGACACCTGAAACCTACATGTCCCCTGACACCTGAAACCAAAAAGTCTTGGAAAGCTATTAACAAACTGGTAATGCACCCTCTTTTTTCCGTTGAAAGGTTGCAGTTACCGGCCCCTTGAGGATAACTCCTGCAGTCTTGTCGAGACATTGCGGGAAACTGCCTTTGAGGGAAGGCCGCGACCTTCTCTTCACTTCTCCGCTTTTTCCAAATCCTCATCGACATTACGTTGAAAATCCAGGGTCAGATAATCAAGGCTCACTGGCAGAGACAGTTCCAGATTATGAATAAACTGAATGCCGACAAGCGCCTTATTAGGGACACATTCAAGAAGGTGACCGCCGTGGCGCCGGTCCGCAGATAGAAAGTGCAGGTGCAGTCCCGGAACACTCAGCGACGACATAAAGGACGGCGTAAAAAATCCTGCAAGAGAGCCCCTAATATTGTCAAAACTGAAAACGGACTGATCCGCAGCGACCTCAACCAGGGGACGATAATTCTCCTGTTTCGGGACCGACCGGACCCTGATATGCGCAAAGAGACCATCAATCCGAATGGCATAAAACAGATTGGGAGAGGGCATGAGAGTGTCAAGCCATTCCAGGAAGGCATTGTAATCCATCTCGTGATCAATCTCATCATGGGTCAGGGGTTTATAAAAGGTTACGCAGGCAAAGGGGGTCATGATATTTTCATCAACCTCTTTGACACTGCCGTCCCCTGTTATCTGGTATATTCTCCCATCGAGCATGATCATCTCTCCGTCCAGATGATCAAAGGTGCCGATACCGAAGTCGCCGTGTTTTTTGATCTCCGTAAACGGGATCTTTTCTTCGAAGATCCCCTCAACCAAGGCATTCGCAGGAGAACACAGATAAATGGGACTTCTTTTACTATCGGGGGCTTCCTTTAAATTCATAATTTCTCCTCAGATCTTTCTTCGGGATTCCTGGAGATCTCTTTATTTAGACAAGGTTTATTTTCCCCTTCTCAGATTCTTTTGTCAACACTCCTCTATGGGGACATACGCAAACCACGCCTGCTAATATGCCACCCGAATAGTTCTTGGCTTGATTGTATGCCTCGGACGCCTTTTTCCGAGTATCTTTTTAGTCATAATTATATTCGGCTCGGGCTAACGCGTGCTAAATCCCTTCAAACAGTCAGTCGGTTTACAAGAAAAACACGCCGTCGCTCTGCTATACCGAAGTCAAATGCGTTTACCTTGAGGCCATATCGATGTTAGGTTGTTAACCACTTTTGGTCGCCAACGCCCTCTTTTCGCCAATCCCACCTTCACGTCGATAACAGCAAAATTTAGCTTAAATATTTTGTTTTAAGATTCATGATCCTTTTTAAAGATTGAAGCCCTTTTTCTTTAATCCTGTTAGAATCCGCGAAGGATTTTAAAATCTCTTGAAAAGCATTTTCAATATCCGGGCCCTTGTGACAGATCAGGGCAATGTCTATATCCGCTGAAAGGATTTGCCGGAGAACGGATTTGATATCATAATGTTTTTTAATGGCGCCCATGTCAAGGTCGTCTGTCATGATGACGCCGCCATACCCCATTTGTTTGCGAAGAAGATCATGGGCAATGCTTGGGGACAGGCTTGCAGGCCACCTGGCATCAATTTTGGGATAACGAATGTGAGAAAGCATGATTCCGGCCACATTATTGTCTATGGCGGCTTTGAACGGAACCAGATCCGTGGATTGCATGGCGTCAACATCAATATTTAGGTCGGAGATTTCATCATGGGGATCCAGTATGATGCGACCGATTCCCGGGAAATGTTTTGCTACCGCCATAATATTATTTGTCTGAAGATGGTCGATAACCACGGTTCCCAGTTCAGATACCCACAGAGGGTCATGGCCGAATACACGGGTTGCCTGGACACTGTCTATGCCTTGGGGGACAACATCCAATACCGGCGCAAGGTTCATGTTGACTCCGATTTCTGTGAGTTCTGCGGCGGTGACCCGGGCAAAATGAATCGCATCTTCAGGGCCTTTCATTTTGGGATTGCCCGGGAACTGGGTGAAGGGTTCTTTAAGTCTGGCGACGCTTCCGCCTTCCTGGTCAATAGAGATAAAGAGCGGCGGCCGGTCGCAGGAGCGGGCATATTCCTGAACGGATGAGCACAGGCGTTTGATCTGGTCGGGATTTATAAGGTTCCTTGCAAAAAGGATGATTCCGCCCACATGTAAAGTTTTAATAAGGAATTTGAGGTCCGGGTTGAACTCGGTTCCGTCAAATCCCACCATCAGGCGCTGGCCTGCGGATTGTTCATCTGAAAATGCTGTAATATCCATTTTTGTACCTTTTTTTTATGGCAAAACATTTCGCCACCAAGACACCAAGACACGAAGAAGAATTTTAACAAACAGGTTTCCTTTGTGTCTTTGTGCCTTTGTGGCAATTTGTTCCGGTTTATCCGTGCAGGGATTTAACGAACAAACACCATCCCCACCCACTCCTTTTCAACTGCTTTCCAGGCACAGGTAAAGCCGTTCCGGGTGTAAGTATCCAAAATGTCGGTGACTTCATGTGTTTTGATTCCCGAGAGCACAACCATACCGGGTTGTTCTGTTATTTTTGAAATGTGAGAACAAAGCCGTACAAGGGTTGGATACCGGAGGTTGGCCGTTATCAGGGAAAATTTTTCATTGATCTGTTCGATGTCACGGTCAAGGACCTGGATTCGATGGTCCATATTGTTCAAACGAATATTTTTTTTAGCTTCCGATCTTGAGCAGGGATCGATGTCAATTGCCAACGCCTTTGTTATTCCTAAGGATACGGCCGCTATTGCCAGAATTCCGGACCCGGTTCCAATATCCAGGGCCCGGGTATGGTCTGTCTTCACGAAATTATTTTTTCCGGATAATGCCGCTTCTATGCTCCCGACGGCCAGGCGGGTGGTGGGGTGTTCTCCTGATCCGAAGGACACCCCTTGCGCTATATTGATGACCACGTCACCAGATTCCGGCGGATAATTCATTCCGGGCGGTTTGAGAACGACCCGTTTTGAGATGCGGGTGGGTTTGTTAAAGGATTTTTCCAGGAAAGAACAGCCCAAATTATAAGTGTAGATGAGTTGGCGATCTGCCACCAGTTCACTTATGGCCGTTTTCAATGCTTTTTTATGCACCGCAAATTTTTGGGAGAGTCTTTTTTCCAGTTCACCGTAAGTCAGCTTTTTGTTGGACTCAGAGACCGTTTCAAACACCTTTTGCCGGATTGCTCTGCTATCCGTGAATGCCTTTTTTGGGGTTTCGTAAGATACGGTCATTATCATTGATCTCGGGAATTCTACAATTTGTTGAAAATAAATGTGTTTTTTAGACTTATATTTTTAACTCGGACATGGAAAAATGGAATATTGGAATGATGAGTTAAAGAAGATAACATTCCTCTATTTAATTCGCGTCAAGAGGCATTTTATAATACCCCAACTTTCCATTTTCCCAGAACCCAATATCCCAGTGTTCCAATATTCCATCATTCCAATTGTGACCTGCCCGCTCGTGCCTTGCAATGGCAGGCGGGGCGAAGCGAACTAACTCTCTTTTTATCGGCCCAGTTGATATTTTTGCACGGCTCTGTTGTGATCTTTTAGGTTTGTTGAAAACTGGTGCGTGTTGTCTTTTTTTGAGACGAAATAAAGGAACCGGGTGTCGGCCGGATAAAGGGCGGCTTCAATGGACTCAATTCCGGCGTTTGCAATGGGTCCTGGCGGAAGTCCTTTGATTCGATATGTGTTGTATAGGGTATCTTCGGCAAGATCTCTTCGGGTAATGTTGCCGTTAAAATCTTCTATGCCGTAAATAACCGTGGGATCACTTTCCAGACGTATTTTCCGCTTTAACCGATTGTGAAAAACCGAGGAGATAATGGGTCGTTCCACGGCAGCACCGGTCTCCTTTTCGATAATTGATGACAGGGTTACCACCTGGTGGATTGTAAATCCAAGGGTTTTGGCCCGATTTTTCCATTCCGGCTTGAACACGGACCAGAACCGTTTCACCATTGAAGATATGATTTTTTCGGGTGTGGCGTTTTTGGTAAAATAATAGGTGTCGGGAAAAAGATACCCCTCAAAGGTTTGAGCATCAATTCCTTTGGAACGAACCAGATCTGCGTTTGTTGCGGTGTTAAAAAAATCTGCCTGGGTTCCCAATCCTGCCTGGGAAACCGCTTGTGCAACCTGCCGAAGATTATGCCCTTCGGGTATGGTGATCCTGTGGAGACGGACCCTTCCCGTGACTAAAATTTCAAGTATTTTTTTCGGGGTCATGGCAGAGGAAAGGACATATTCACCGGCTTTTATGTGTTTATCATAGCCTTTGATGCGGGAAAAAAACCTGAATTTTGCAGGATGACTGATCACCCCTTTTTGATGCAGTATTTGGTAAAGAGACTTGAATTTCTGGCCGGGTTCAACAATGATAACCTGTTCCACAGGCTCGGCACTGACAGGTTTTCCGGCATAGATATAAATGTCCACATATACGGCGGTTGCAGCTAAACACGCAAAAATCAGCATGAATATGATAGTGGTTCCTATTTTCTTCAATTTCAAACACTCCGTTAAAGATGATTTATCAATTTTATTCTATATTGCCGCCGTTTGTCAAAGAAGTAATGGTAATTAACGTCTCGCGAATTCTACAATTTTATGAAATTACAGATCTCTTGGTAAATTCTGGTTTCATGCCAATTCCATGGAATGATGGAATACTGGAATAATGGAAAAATGTTTTAAAAACTTATACCTTCGGTATTCGGATTAAGATTTTTAGGATGAATTTTAACTACTTGTATTTGGTTTGAAAGTTATCTTCCCAATTTTTATCTTTTTGCTTTTTTTGAAGAGATTCAATCAACTTAAGCAATGCATTTTCAACTTTATAGTGGAGTTGATCTAATTGTTCGTATTCATCGTCCGTAATTTGATTGGCTTGTTTGAAACTCTCATAGCAAGAATGAAATTCTCCACAGGAACCCAGGGCAATATTTAGATGATTTAAATACTCTTTCAGGCTTCGACGACAATAGCCTTCTGAGATATTTCTTGAAATGCTATGAGCAGCATCGATGCTGTTGGCAGCAATTTTCTTAAGCTCGAATGGAAATCTTGAGAATACTTTATAGGCCAGAACATAGAGCGAAATGGCATCTTGCCAGACCCTGAGTTTTTTAAAACCTCTATTGATATTTTTTCGACCCATGATGGGTTTATCTCATAAATCCTAATTTTTTTCAATGCGATCCAAAAAAGACCCAATATTCCAGTATTCCATTGTTCCATCATTTCAATTGTGACATGCCCGCTCGTGCCTTGCAATGGCAGGCGGGGCGAAGCGAACTAACTTAAAATGGACTGTGGGATGGGTTTTCTTCAATTTTCAATCCAAATATCCGGTAACCTGCATCAAGTATCCAGTATATGTCTTGATTTCCTGGCTTATATGTATATCATTAAATCATTGAATGGCAAAACGTGACGGTTTTGTAAAAAGTCCAACTTCTGCGTTGTGCTGCATTTCGCAATCATTCAACGTACGAAAAGTACGCCTCATGATTACAAAATTTGCACGCCTTGAATTTGAACTTTTTACGAAACCGTCTAAATCGGACTTTTTACGAATGCATCAAACGTAAATGATGGATTTTTAATTATGAGCCGGACGCGCAAAACAGATGACACATACCAGGGATTTGAACAGGGGCCCATACGGCCGCCCAGTGAGGCTCACAGCCTGTTGATCCGTGTCACTCGCAACTGTCCATGGAACCGCTGTACGTTCTGTCCGGTTTACAAGGGGTCTCGGTTTTCCGTTCGTTCGGTGGATCATGTTAAAAAAGATATCGACGCCGTTCACACCTCTATTCAAATGATACGGGATATGGCCGACGAAAACGGCCGAATTCGCCGATCTGAGATCCGTAAAGCGTCCGGAAACCATGAACCACCCGACCCCGGGGCCTTTAACGCCGCTTTGAACTGGTTTGCCGGCGGCATGAATTCGATTTTTATTCAGGATGCAAACAGTCTGATTATAAAACCAAAAGATTTTATAAAGATTCTGATACATCTTAAAAACCGCTTTCCCCGGGTTGAGCGCATAACATCCTATGCACGGTCTCACACCATTGCCAGGATTAAGGATAGTGATCTCGAAAAGATAAAGGATGCCGGTTTAAACAGAATTCATATCGGTCTTGAATCCGGTTCGGACACGGTCCTGAAAATGGCTAAAAAAGGGGTGACCCAAGCAACCCATGTTAAGGCGGGACTTAAGGTAAAAAAGGCCGGAATGGAACTTTCCGAATATATCATGCCGGGTCTGGGCGGAAGAGCGTATTCAAGGATTCATGCGCTGGAAACCGCCGATGTCTTAAACCAAATCAATCCTGATTTCATACGGCTTCGAACCCTGGCCATTCCCAACAGTGTTGAACTTTTTGATGACTGGGAGGCCGGTCGTTTTGAAAAATGCACCGATCTTGAGATGGCCCAAGAGATTCTGCTTTTAATTGAATCACTGAACGGTATTACCAGCGTTGTAAAAAGTGATCACATCCTGAATCTTTTTGAAACCGTGGAAGGTACCTTGCCCCAGGATAAAGAGAGCATGCTTGAAATCATTCGCACATTTCTGGCAATGGAGCCCCAACGCCAATGCGTGTATCAGGTGGGAAGAAGGCTTGGATTTTTTTCACGCATCAGTGATATGGACAGCCCCCACCGGCTGAGAAAGGCGGAAAAGGCTTGTCGGCAATTTGGTGTTACTGCGAAAAATGTGGATGAAGTTATTGATGAATTGATGAAAAGGTTTATATAGTATCCGGTTTATTGTGTTTTGTTTCATTTTATGGAAAAAAATATTTTTTTAGCGAATGTCGAATGTCGAATGTCGAAGGAAGGTATTTAACCATTTTGATTAATATAAAAAACCAGAGCCAAGCGATTCCACCCTTCGTCATTCATTATTCGTTATTCGTTATTCGATATTCAAAAACGTTATCACTTCAACTGTCTGCTTCAAGAGCATTAGTCTGTTTGGTTCCGGTTTGTTCGGTTTAAGTTTATTTAAAAAAAGAAAAGGAGTATATATATGACAGAGCACGATGGAATAATTACGTATTCGGATGATGGAGAACTCAATGTCCCCGATGTCCCGGTGATTCCCTTTATCGAAGGTGACGGCATCGGGCCGGACATCTGGCGGGCTGCCCGACGGGTATTGGATGCGGCGGTGTCGAGGTCTTACGGCAGTGACCGAAAGATACAGTGGCTGGAGATTTTGGCCGGTGAAAAAGCCTTTAATCAGACGCAAATGTGGCTTCCCGAAGAAACCCTGGAAAAGATCCGGATTTATCGCGTTGCCATAAAAGGGCCTCTGACCACTCCGGTGGGAGAAGGGATCCGGAGTATCAACGTGAGCTTGCGACAGGAGCTGGACCTTTATGCATGTGTTCGGCCGACAAAATATATTACAGGGATTCCAAGCCCCGTGCTCAGGCCTGAGCTGGTTGACATGGTTATTTTCAGAGAAAATACCGAGGATGTTTACATGGGCCTTGAATGGAAAGCCGGGTCCGTAATGGCGAAAAAAATCATCGATCTGGTAAAAACCGAGGATGGAAGGGAAATTCGAGCCGGATCCGGTATCGGGTTGAAACCCATGAGCCGCTTCGGAACCCGACGCCTGGTGAGAATGGCCATCCAGTATGCCATCGAGCATAAAAAGAAAAGTGTTACCATTGTTCATAAAGGAAATATCATGAAGTTTACCGAAGGCGCGTTTCGAAGCTGGGGATACGAAGTCGCGCGGGAAGAATTCGGGGAATGGATTATTACCGAAGAAGATCTGTGGAAAAAACATGACGGGGAAATTCCTCCGGACAAGATCGTGATCAAGGATCGAATTGCAGATGCCATGTTCCAACAGATTCTGTTGCGTCCCGCAGAGTATGATGTACTGGCCATGCCCAATCTAAACGGCGACTATATGTCCGATGCCCTGTCCGCCATGGTGGGAGGACTGGGTTTGGCGCCGGGAGCAAATATTGGTGACGGCTATGCTCTTTTTGAGGCCACCCATGGCACGGCTCCGAAATATGCGGGACAGGATAAAGTGAATCCCGGATCTTTGATCCTTTCCGGGGCCATGATGCTTGATTATCTTGGCTGGAAAGAGGCTGCAGACCGAGTTAGGGAGGGATTGGTCAAAACAGTGGAACAAAAACGAGTCACTTATGATTTGGCGCGGCAGATGGAGGGTGCAGTTGAAGTCAAATGCTCGGAATTCGCAGAGGAAATTATCCGTAATCTTTAAATACGGTACCGATAAAATTCCGTTTGTCCTTCCGGATCCGGCGGAAATTTTATGGGTAAATGAGCCGGAAATAAGAATAAGCACATCTGAATTTGCTACAAGGATTCGCGGTGAGCTTGAACGGTTGGATCCGGATGTTACAACTATTGCCGTGGTAGTTGCGGATAAAACCCGGTTGTGCGGGTATCCGGAATTCTTGCCGGTGCTCCTCGATACGCTGAAAGACTTCGGGGCATTATGGGATGGCATTACCGTGTTTATCGCTTATGGCACTCACCGGCGCCAGACAGATAAAGAGTGTTTCGCAGCCTACGGTGATCCCTATAAGAAACTTCGGTTTATCCATCACGATTGTCTGGACAATAATTGTTTTGTAAATCTGGGAAAGACCTCGCGCGCCACCCCGGTGCTTATTCGGCGAGATATTCTTGAAGCCGGTTTTCTTATTACTTTCGACGCCGTTTCACACCATTATTTTGCGGGATACGGCGGCGGGCGAAAGTTAATTTTTCCGGGGTTGGGTCAGAGAGAAGCCATATATCACAACCACGGGCTGTTTCTGGATCAAGAACGTCATATGCTATCTCCTTTATGTCAATCCGGTGTATTGGACAAAAATCCCCTGGCGGAAGATTTAGCGGAATATGAAAGATTTCTGCCCGCCGATTTGGCGATTCATGGAATTCTTGATAGTATGGGAAATGTTTGCGATTTATTGCCGGGCGCTGGAACCGATCATTTTCGAAAGGCCTGTGCCCAACATGGAAAAAATTGTGAGATGGTTTGTACCCGGGAATATGATTTGGTCATTGCATCCTGCGGGGGATATCCAAAAGATATCAATTTCATTCAAAGCCATAAGGCCATAGATAATGCCGCAAAATTTGTTCGTGACGGCGGCAGGTTGATTGTTTTGGCAGAATGTTTTGACGGGGTGGGATCAACAACCTTTTTACCCTGGTTTGACCTGGGCGATTGGGGGAGCGCGTTCAATAAGCTGTCGGAACATTATGAAGGAAACGGCGGTACCGCACTTTCCATGATGTCAAAATTACAGCGAATCAAAATTTTAATGGTAACAAAATTGAGTGATTCTGTTTGTAAAACCATGGGTGTTGAGAAAATTTCCATGGACCGGGCAAAAATGCATGTGAAACAATCCAACGGGTCCCTGGCAGCAATACCCAATGCCGGTCTGTTGATTAAACGTCCTGCCGGGTGTAAATCAAAAGCGTTGGTAAACGCTGATTGTTGTCTATCGACAAACCGTGGCTCCGAAGCCCTTTTTTAGATGACAGGTGTTAGGTTTCAGGGTCGAAAAACCTGAAGAGCTGAAACCTGACACCTGACACCAAACAGCTGTAGCAATCTTAGCAAACAACAGTCTTGATTTACACACGTTCATCAAGTATGGAAAAGCTGTAATTCCCATATTTGCTTGACATATAGAAATTAAGCAACTAACCAAATAAAGAATGTATAATATAAAGCGTTGGAAAAAAATGAGAGGGAATTTACATGGCAAAGCCTAAGTTAAAAGCGCATGTCATAAACCGGGAATGGTGCAAGGGGTGCGGCATATGTGTCCATTTTTGCCCGAAGAATGTACTGGAGCTTGATGAAGAGGACAAGGTGGTTGCCGCGCGTCGTGAGGATTGTATTTGCTGCAAAATGTGCGAACTTCGTTGTCCGGATCTTGCCATCGAAATTGAAACGGAATAGGGTTTATTATGAAAAACCGGAACATCAAATTTATTCAGGGTAATGAAGCATGTGTTGAAGGGGCCCTGTATGCAGGCCTGGATTTTTTTGCAGGGTATCCCATAACCCCTTCCACCGAAATTGCCGAACTTTTGTCCTACCGTTTGCCCCAAAAAGGGGGCAAGTTTATTCAGATGGAAGACGAGATTGCTTCCATGGGTGCTATTATCGGGGCATCCCTTACCGGAAGCAAGGTTATGACCGCCACCAGCGGCCCCGGTTTTTCCCTTATGCAGGAGGCTCTGGGATATGCAATCATGGCGGAAATTCCTTGTGTTATTGTTAATATTCAGCGGGGCGGACCTTCAACAGGCATCCCCACCCATGTGAGCCAGGGGGATGTGTACCAGGCCCGCTGGGGAACTCACGGGGACCATGCCATTGTCGCGATTACCGCATCCAACCACCAGGATGTGTTTCAGACCACCGTGGATGCCTTCAATATTTCGGAAACGTATAGAACCCCCGTTATCCTGCTGTATGATGAAGTCGTGGGACACACACGGGAACGGCTTGTGCTGCCAGAACAAGGAGAACTGCCGTTAGTGGAGAGACTCAGGACATCCGTAAGAGAAGGGGTGAACTATCATCCCTATCTGCCAAGGGAGGACGGCCGTCTTCCCATGTCTGATTTCGGCGGGGTTCACCGATACAATGTCACCGGTTTGTTTCATGATATGTGGGGATTCCCGTCGGATAATCCCGAGGTGGTCCATGATCTTATTCGTCATTTGGTGGATAAGATCCGAAACAATGTGAATCAAATCGCCCGCTTCAAAGAGTATTACCTAGAAGATGCCAAATGCATTCTGATTTCTTACGGATCATCGGCACGATCGGCACGGCATGTGGTGGAATACCTCAGACCCAGGGGGGAAAAGCTCGGTCTTCTGGAACTTCAGACCCTGTGGCCGTTTCCCCATGATATTGTTGATGAAAAATGTATAAATGCAAAACATATCGTGGTTGTTGAGATGAACATGGGCCAGATTCTGCGAGAAGTGAAACGGGCCGTGCAACGGCCCGAGAGGGTGTTTATGGCAAACCGTATTGACGGCGTTTTCATAACCCCTAAGGATATCAGGGCAATCTTGCGGGTTATCCAGGGAAAAGGAGTGTGATTCATGGCAATAAAGGATTATATCAGAGAAAGATTTTTTCCGCATATATGGTGTCCGGGGTGCGGACACGGAATTGTGCTGAACAGTCTTTTGAGAGCCATAGACAAACTGGGGATGAGTAAGAATGAAATTGTCGTGGTTTCAGGGATCGGATGTTCGTCCCGGATTTCGGGATATGTTGACTTTCACACCCTCCATACCCTTCACGGCCGTGCCCTGGCGTTTGCCACCGGCGTTAAAATGAGTCTTCCTGAATTGAACGTTATTGTTCCCATGGGAGACGGCGATGCACTGGCCATTGGCGGGAATCATTTTATCCACTCGGCCCGGCGAAATATTGATATGACCGCCATTGTTATGAATAATCGCATCTACGGAATGACCGGCGGGCAGTATTCTCCGTTGTCCGGATATGGAACCCTGGCCACCACGGCACCCTATACAAATATAGATAATGCTTTTGATACGGTAGAGCTGGCAACGGCGGCAGGCGCTTCTTTTGTGGCCCGCAGCACCACTTATCATGTTCAGCAGCTGGCCGAGATATTAAAACAGGCTATTTTGCATGAGGGATTCTCAGTGGTGGAAGTATTATCCCAGTGTCCCACCTATTTTGGAAGAAAGAATCGAAAAGGAACTGCGGCTGATATGATGGAATATTACAAAAATAATACCACACCGGTCGGATCCAAGGCCAAAAAGGAAAATCCCGATCTTGTTGAACGGGGTGTTTTTGTAGAAAAAGAGCTGCCGGAATACTGTAAGGAGTACGATAAAATAATCGAAAGGGCCATGAAAGGAAGCGCTTAATAGTTTCTACCGATTCAAATACGTTTTACCTAAATTATGCAATAGCCGCTTTCAATAACCATTGATGCGGGTTTTGGGTTTTTATGGGATAAGAGAGGTAATCATGGAAAAATGCAGGTTGGTATTTTCAGGCTCAGGCGGGCAGGGGGTTATTACCGCTGCCATCATACTGGCCGAGGCTGCCGTGCTTTATGAAAACCTGATTGCGGTTCAGTCACAAGTCTATGGGCCGGCAGCCCGGGGAGGGGCCACACGATCCGATGTTATCATTTCCGATTCTGAAATCCATTATCCCAAGGTGATCCAGCCCAATGTCCTGGTCTGTCTCACCCAGGAAGCCTATAGTAAATTTTATCCCATCATCCGACCCGGCGGTCTTTTAATTACGGACACCCGCTATGTCAAGATTCAGAGGAAAGTCGATGCACAGCAAAAAGAGCTTGCCATTTACCGGACAGTCATGGAACAAATCGGCAACCCCATTGTGTTTAATATTTGCACGCTGGGTGTGGTAATCCGCATGACAGATCTTGTCAAAGCCGAATCCATTATGAAAGTTTTGAAAGACCGGATTCCTTCCAGTTTTCTGGAGATGAATCGAAAGGCCCTGGATCTGGGCATGAACCTGGCAGAGGATGTTACAAGCTGATATGGATACTGATTTATAGATGCTCGATACCGAATAAGGGATGACTTGATTGAAGATTGTCGATTGAAAATTGCAGAAAATCAACAACAATATTCAATCTTCAATAGTCAATTGAATAACTGCTTAATAATTTAGATCCATGCTTCAAAATTCATCCTGTTTTACTCCTAATCCAGATCTCGTAACATGATAGAAAAATAGGTCTTTTTTTTGGACATTATCGGGCGTGGTGAAGCCTTCTCGAAGCATAGGTTTCAGGTGTCAGGTTTCAGGCTGGCTCTCGCTTTTTCACTACTGACACCTGACACCCGACACCTGAAACCTGAGGGCCAGTGTCCAATTTTCATGCAATCCCTTGAAAATTAAGGAGTCACGATTATTTTTCCAAGCTGAATGACGAGGTCTGTAATTTGCAACCTGCCGGGTTATATATCCATATCCCTTTTTGTGTTAAAAAGTGTCCCTATTGTGATTTTTATTCCATAACCGATGGGTCGTTACACCCTGCATTTATGGATGCCTTACTATCTGAAATGCGCATGACCCGGGACCCGAATTTAACGTTTGACACCCTGTATATGGGTGGCGGCACCCCGTCGGTTCTGGATGCAAAAACAATTGCAAAAATAATTGAGACCGCCTGTCAATCCTATGAAATACTTCCCCATGCTGAAATTACCCTGGAAGTAAATCCCGGCACCGTTAGTTTGAAACAATTCGAGGAATATCGATTCTTCGGCGTCAATCGTGTAAACATCGGGGTTCAGTCGTTTGATCCCGTGAACCTTCAGTTTCTCGGGCGTATCCATTCCGGACGCGATGCTCACGCTGCGCTAACCTGGGCGCAAAAGGCCGGGTTTGAAAACCTGGGGCTGGATCTGATTTACGGTATTCCCAACCAGACAAAAAAATCGTGGCTCAGGGACTTGAAACTTGCGATTGCGTCTGAGCCTCGACACCTTTCCTGCTATATACTTTCCTATGAACCGGACACTCCTCTATACAGAGACCGTCAAGAAGGTCGCCTCAAACCTTTGGCAGAACCTCAGGTGTGTGAGCTGTTTGAGACCACCCTGGAATTTTTAAGCGACCATGGCTATGTTCAATACGAGATATCAAATTTCGCACGCAAAAGCATAAACAGCTCAAGCCTCAAGAGTGCCGAGCGTAACCGGTCTCGGCACAATATTAAATATTGGAATTTTTCACCGTACATCGGGCTTGGACCTTCGGCCCATTCATTTCTGGAGCCGAGACGATACTGGAATTGTGCGGATGTGGAAAAATATATACAGGATCTTGATGCCGGGAGACTTCCCCGTGCCGGAGAGGAACGGCTCGGTATGGAACAGCTCATGATCGAGGCAATTTACCTGGGGCTGAGACAGACAACAGGTATTTTAATCGATGCTTTTGATAAAAAATTTGGCGTAACCTTTAAAACCATGTTCGAGGAGATCATCACCAATCTTGAAGCAAGAGGTCTAATAGAGCTTTCTCAAAACCGGTGTGCGCTGACATCCAGGGGCATGCTGTACTTGGATAGCATTGCTGCCATGTTTATATAAGAGCGTTGTAGCCGTTCACGGTTCAGAGGTTCAGGGTTAATGGCTTTGAACCTCTGAACCGTGAACCATTGAACGGTTATAAGTTGTTTTGCAATTTTATGTGGAGAGGGTTTTGATTAAGACGTTGATATAAAACCGGGCATGGCTCATGGGTGCGGCCAGGTTGGCGCGATGGTTTGCCAGAATGCCGCCCAGACTGCTGTTGGTGATTAACAACGGATCGATTTCTGAGGCATGATGACACGATTCGATTGCGTGATGAAGAACTTCGGCTCCCCTCCGGGACTCCACGGTAATCAAAAAATCCTCGAGAACCGCTTCCAGAATCGTTCGCATGGCGCTTGCAATACCCTGGGCATAAAAAAAGTAATCATCCGCTTTAAAAAAACTTACCGAACTCCCGTCTTCCTCTTCAGTTTTGACCAAATTTTCTTCACAACTCCCCAGCAAATCTTCATAAGCCATCAGCAGCGGGATTAAATTGTCGGGTCGGGTATGAAAGTTGGCCTCACCTTTTTCAAGTTTTTCTTTGTAGTTCTTGAGTTCATCGAGGCCGGCCTTGTATTTTGATTCCGGAGACGGGAACCAGTATCTGTCCGATTTGATCATAAACCAGTTCATGGCGTTTTCAAGGTTTTTGTCAAATGATGCGGTGGCCCCTGTACGGGATATACGCTCGGTCAGGCTAACAGCGGTTCTGCGGGTGACTTCCAGAACTCCCAGCTGGAAATTATTTATGTTATCCGTAAAATCCAGGATATCATTGACTCGCCATCCATAGAATCTTTCATTGAGTTCATAAGATAGGGGTTTTATTGTTGCCTCTACAAAAGCCACCCCTTTGGGTCTGGGTTTGGTTTCTGCAACTTCTGCAAGCCCATGCGTTGGTGCGGGTGCATGGCCGGGGACCGCCGTTTTCTCATGAGGGGAGGGGAGGGCATGTTCGGGTTTTTCCGTTGCCGCTTTTGGAGCCGGTGCCGGTGCGTGGGTAACGGGTTCAGCGGGTTCCCTGTGTGCTGGTGCATGGATAGCGGTTTTAGCGGTCTCTTTTTTAGCCAGGTGAATCACTTGATCCGCTTTGACAATTCCCACAAGTCTATTGGTAGTGTCGATTACCGGAACCGTTTGTAGATGGTGCCGGTCCATGAAAATTTTTACCTTCTCATTTCCCAAGCCGGTCTTAACGGACATAACATCACCGGTCATCGTGTCTTCAAGAGCAGAGTCGGAGGCCGCAAACATCAATTGTTCCATTGAAACCGTACCGAGCGGCTTTCCGTGCTCATCAACAACAAATAGATGAACGGGCTGTTTTATATCGTGGTGTTTTGTTCTGAGCTGTTCCACGGCTTCTTGGGCCGTCATCGCTTTATTAAGGGCAATAAAATCCGAGGTCATGATGCCGCCGGCCGTATCTTTGTCATAATGGCGCTTTTTTTCAGCCGCTTCATGGCCTTCAGTGGGTTCGGAACCTTCAGTGGCTTCTGAGCCTTCAGCCGCTTCTGAGCCTTCAGTGGCTTCGGACCCTTGTTTTACCGTTGGTTCATGGGAGATTTCCGACTTGGCTTTGTCTGTAGAAGGAACCTCTCCGACAGGGCTGTCAGTTTTATGAGCGACTTGGATTTCGGAAGGCTTTTCGAAAAACCCGAGCACGGTGCCGAATAACCAGATGCCCACAACCGCTAACAGCGTACAAACGATTATTCGTTTGGTGGCAAACCGTTTGAATTCGGTTTGTTGATCATCATTATTTTTGCTGCTGCTTGAATTTTCCATAATGTATCTCCGTTTTAGCAGTATTGACCCGAGTTTTTAATCTGCCCTATATTCATTTGAAATTCATTTCATTCTAACCGGAGTTTATTTGTATAGGCTTTAAATTTCAAGTGAAAAATTGACGGTCTCGTAAAAAGTCCAACTTCTGCGTTGTGCTGCATTTCGTAATCATTCAACGTACGATAAGTACGCCTCATGATTACAAAATTTGCACGCCTTGAATTTGAACGTTTTACGAGACCGTCTAAATCTGACTTTTTACGGAGCCGTCAAAAATTGAGTTGTTACCTGTTCCTCAGTTTGCGGGTATCACCGATACGGATGGTCACATTCTGAGCATCAAAGTATTCTATTAATGGTATCAAGTACTTGCGTGATACACCGGCTATTTCTTTGAACTGCGGGGTTGTCATCTCTTCGTGATTTACGAGGAAGTCGACAAGCTTTTGCTGTAACTCTTCAACGGCCTGGGTATGGAAATAAAGATCTTCCTTAATTTTGACAATCATCCCTTCATCCACCAAAAGCATGAGAACGTCTTTGGCCCGTGATCCTTCGAGATTTAGGGTATTGCTCAGTTCTTTAAAATATGGTGGCGTGAGGCCGTTTTTACGGTAGGCATCAAGAATCTTTTTCCTGATATCCATCTGATCAAACCCCAGGGAAACCTTATGTGAAGCCAGGCGGACCGTATTTTCCTCCGCAACGATCTCCTTGTCTTTTATCATCTGATTGAGCGTCAGATTAAAAAGCTTTGATCCCTGCAGACCCGGAGACTTGGACCTGAGCTCTTCTTTGGGCATACCGGTTTTAAGGGGATTGGCCTGATGGTAGTTGCTCAAAAAGTTTGATGTTTCCTTTTTGAGCCTGTCCAAGCTGTTTTTGTGAATGTACGTCCGGTTTTCCTTGTCGACCAGAATAACCGTTTGTTTTGACAAAAGATCCTGCATGATATTTTGAAGCTCTTTTTCATGCATGCCGGTCATTATTTTAAGATCTGAAAACATGACCCCCTGATAATCGGATTCATCCACATGATAGGAGATGATGCTTTCGGGGCCTTGATCCATCAATCCTTTTAATCCCTTAATTATTTCAGGTTTAAACCGTTTATGCTTTTGCGGAATGGGGTTAAGAATATTTCCGCCGCCGATGGTGCGTACCGGGGAGTAACTTCGTATGACGAAACGGTCATTCTTTATGAGTGCAAGGGGAGAATCGATTCGCAATTGGGCCGGGGCGGCTTCACCCGGGGGAAGTTCCTCTTTGTCGAGCAAAATCAGGATGCCGAGCACTTCACTGGTCCCGGTATGAAATCTGATTCGGGTACGGTTTTTGATGGGTTTTTTATTGCTGCCGAGATAGTGTAACCAGACGTCAATCATGTAGCTCGGCTTTAATGCCCCCGGGTTTGACAGAACATCACCCCGATACACCGAGGCCTTTTCAAGTCCCTGAAAATTAACGGCAGTTCGCATACCGGTTTCGGCTTTGTTTACGGTGTGGTTGTGGACCTGAATCCCCCGTACTTTTGACGTAATGCCGGAGGGATAGAGCATAACCATATCTCCCACCTGAACTTCTCCTGAAATCAGGGTTCCGGTAATCACGGTTCCGAACCCCTTCATGGTGAAGACACGGTCCACGGGGAGGCGAAACAGGCTGGAAGGCGGTCTGCCGGGCAACTGGGCGCTTAACTCGTCCAAGGTTTTGATGAATTCAGGGATGCCGTCACCGGTCACCGACGAAACCGGCAGGATCGGAGCCTTTTCTAAAAATGTTCCCCGGACAAAATCCCTGATATCCTCGATGACTAGCTCAAGCCATTCTTCATCCACGAGATCGGCTTTGGTCAAAACAACAAGTCCATGCTTAATCCCAAGCAGGGTGCAGATTTCCATATGTTCCCGGGTTTGGGGCATAACCCCTTCGTCCGCTGCAATGACCATGGCAACGATATCGATTCCGGTTGCGCCGGCCACCATATTCTTTACAAATTTTTCATGACCCGGAACATCGACAATGCCCAGATGCTGTCCGCTGGGAAGATCCAGATGAGCGAATCCCAGTTCGATGGTGATGCCGCGACGCTTTTCTTCCTTTAACCGGTCGGTGTTGATGCCGGTCAGCGCCTTGATCAGCGCCGTCTTTCCATGATCGATGTGTCCGGCGGTCCCGAGGATTATTTGTTTCAACTTCAAATATTCCTTTATTGGGTTCGTTTTGAAAAAACCAAAATATTAGACAAGATTAACAAGATTTCTCGGATTATTTTTTGCTCCGCCTAAAAGGCGGATTGTTTCATCCCATTTTTATCAGAAAAATGGGATGAAAAATATCTTTAATATCCAGTCAATCCTGTCACAGAGAACGTCTAAAGACTATTCTTTTCTTTTTTTTCTAAAGTATTCCAGAACATATGCCATACCCACCAGAAAAACGGCGAGCCCTGCGACATAAACAATTTCTATTTTTCCATAAAACATACGGGTCAAAACAACCGCAAATACAGCGCCAAATACTGCTCTGATGATAAAAATGTTAAATTGAGCCACGGAATATCCTTTTAAAATTGGTTAAAACCTTAAAGTTAAAAATATATATTAGAAGGTAAAATTAATCAACATCAAGTTTGTATGGAACTATTTTAATTAGCCAGGCATAAATTAACTTGAAATGGCTTATGCAATCTGTTAATTAATTTGTTTTTGGAATGATTATGGTTTAAAGTGGTCTAACGTGAAAGGTGATCTAAAATTTAGGTACGCCAGAGAAATATGCTTTGCCCCGGTTAAATATTAAATGCAGATTTAACTGGGCAGGTATTTCACGGGGTAAACTTTAGGCATTTTAGGCACTTTAGATCACTTTAGGCATTTTTAGCTTGTATGGTGGGTGTAGCTCAGTCGGTAGAGCGTCAGGTTGTGGCCCTGGATGCCGCGGGTTCAAGTCCCGTCACTCACCCCATTTTAAAGATTTATTTGTCCAATGATTACAGGGAATTGGAAATTATACCAATTTCCTTTTTTCATTTTGGTGTAAATTTGGTGTAAAATTTTCAGATTTTTCATCCTTGTCTGGCATCTCATCATCCTGCTTTACGCTTGGACTATAGACATTATCCATAAACGCAGAGCCGTCATCACGCTGATAGTTTTTGATAAAGGAATAATACCGTTCCAATATCATTTTCATGCTCGCGTGTCCCATCATTTTCTGAACCCATCCCGGCAATTCTCCAGCATCCAGCATCAATGTGGCGAAGGTGTGCCTGGTTTGGTAAAGCGACCTTGGCTTCAACCCTGCTTTCTTTAGCGCCGGTTTCCAGATACGATAACTCACTGAATTAGGAAGCAGTGGGCGACCATCATAATTCAGGAACACATACTCTGACCTGCCCATTGTGGCTTTCCGCTGGTCTCTTAACGCTTCAACCACCGGGAGCAACATTTTAATGTCTCTGATTGAACCTGGGGTCTTGGGGGGACCTTCTTCGCCCCTAACCCTTGTTTCCCTGACCTTGATGACACCTAACCTAAAATCAACATTCTTCCATTTTAGACCAGCCATCTCACCGAAACGCATCCCGGCATAAAAAGCCACTATAAAAAAGTTCTTGTATAGTCGCTTGACAACATCCAGGAACCGATGAACCTCATCGATGGACAGAGGATAAAATTCAGGCTTACTGACTGAAAGGTTTTCAACCAGATCCATCGGATTTTTGTCTATCAACCCGGCCCTGAGAGCGAACTTCATCAATGAACGCATTGGCACAAGGACATTGTTTTTCCTTTTATTTGAACACTTCATTTCGCTTCTGAGTTCTTCAACATCCAGAAAATCAATGTCGTTGATTGGCACATTTCCAAACCTGGGCAGGATGTAATAATTCAAAGCGCCACGATAATCCTTCAATGTTGAGGATTTTACCTTTTGAGGCATTATTTTTACCCATTGTTCAGCGACTTCGCCAAACAATTTGGATTCCTTGACAGGCTCATCTTTTTTGATAAAGCCATAAAGGTTTATTTCATTTATGTAATCATCCCGAAGCGTTCTTGCTTCCGTGATAGACCTTGATAATGCCTTTTTAATGCGTTTGCCATTGACCATTGCTACAAAATACCAGACATCTTCACGCTTTTCTAAATTATGGTCTTTCTTGTTCTTTTTCGCCATGATTATACCCTCCACTTCTTAGTTGTGGATGATACATCAGGCTTTTTCCTTTTAATTTTAGCCAAACAACTGGTTTTATCACCGCCTTTCCTTGGATGTGTATTTCCATCCTTAAAGTCCTTTATTTCGTTGCTGAAATATAATACTCTCGTTGATCCAGGTGCTTGCCAATAAGGTAATAATCCCCGGTCTCTCCAATTTTTTACCGTACCCGGTACAACTCTGAAATATTCAGCAACTTCCTGCTGTGTCCATAATTCCTTCTCCCATAATTTTTCGTTCATTAAACTGTACCTCTTTTAACCTGATATGACAATTGCCAAAAATGGCATGTCCATACCGCTCTTAGCGGTCTTTTGAGGCCAGAGGTGAGGCCTCGTCCCCATTTTTGAGCATGGGTGCTCTTTTTAGAAATTTCCATTTTCATAATGATTAAAATGAAAGTGTATCTCATGAGATACAACGTATCTATACCGCCATAAGCATTGTTGGTCGCCAGGCTGTTTTTAAAAAATCTTGTTGAATAGAAAAAAGTTACCCCCGTCACATATAGAGAGGTTAGTTTATTCACATTGCTGTCAATAGAATGTCAGAAATGTTAATTTGTGTTTTTTTCGAGCAATTGAATTGTTTTGGGGGGCATTATTAAAAGTTTTTTATCCTATGCCGAGTCATTATATTGTGTTATGGAATAAGACGTAACGGGCGATTCTTAATAGGATCTGGTGATTATTTATTTAAAGAGGATTTGAAAATTGAAAAATAAATTCCCAAACGATGTTAAGCTTCCTTATTTTGCTTATGGCCTCTTTAAACCAAATGAACCTGCACATAATCAGATTAGTGAATTTGTTGAGAATATTTCTGAAAGCATGTCGATCAGTAATAGTCATTTGTGGATTAGAGATGGATTGCCAATTATTAATTTACAATCTGGTAGACAAGTTGTTGGATATGAACTCAAATTCCGAGAAGAGAAATTTGAAGATGCATACAATGCCATTTCAAACTTTGTATCATTAGGGGATTTGCGTCTTTATGAATGGGATGTTTTAAATCTTGGTGATAATGAAGGAAAGAGTTATAAAAGAATGAATGTTCTCACTTGGCATAAGGTTCCTGAAATTCCAGCAGATAATATCTCAGAAGAATGGAGCGCCAAAAACGACCCAATGTTTACTGACGCAATGAAAATAATTAAGGAAAAAACAGATAAGTATGCTCAAGAAGTATTTGCTGGAAAGCCTTTTGAATGGGATCGATTTTTCGAATTGCAAATGGCATATTTGCTTTTATGGACTGCAATTGAAAGGTATTGCTCATTCACCTACGGACCATTTTTAAGTTCAGGTAAAAAAAGACAAGCGTTAGCTGTGAGTAAATCATTCCAGGATGCTTTAAAAAAAGTGTTAAAGGAAAGTAATCACTTTCAAAGAGTATGTTTTATCCATGATTCTAAAGATCTCAAAAAGTGGAAAGAATTAAATGCACATAAACCTATTAGTTCTATTGATTATTACTATATTGTACGATGCAATTTAGCTCACAGAGGTAAAAGTGAATTTAGTGATGGAGAAATTATTCGGCACTCTTTAATAGAATTGTTCAATATATTTCAAAGTGTATTGAAATAGAATTTATGTAGTCAAGGAAAACCTGATTGATTTCAAGATCAAGTCCTTATCGTCCGACGACATCGACTGCTGGTTTTATAGCAATATAAAAATCATTAGTAATAGTTTAATCCCTTATCTATCTTTCCCCAATAACAACACTCCACGTTTTTCCCCTTCCTGTGGAACCGGTGGGATTGAGACAAAAGGGTTTGGATACTACTGCTATGGGGTTTTTAAACTATTTTACTATGCTAATCAGAAAAGAGATTGGATTGATAGCAGGGTGGTTTTGATGGGATGGTTGAGGGATTATTGCTGGTTGAGGGACTATTATTTGAGAGTATTACTGGTTGAGGGACTATTACTGGAAGAGAGACTATTATTTGATAGACTATTACTAAGATATTTTTATATGCTATTGATTTCGGAAAACACTTTTTCAGAGCGCCGGCCACAAAAGTTTTTTTAATTTTACTTGAACGCTTTCTGAAACCCATACCTTTCCATGGATTCGGGCAGAAATCCCGTCAGAATCGCTCTGAGCCCGCCAGAATGGACATTTTCAGGTATTGGGTGGGAGTAATTTCTGTTTCTGATGAAGGGATAAAATCGACTTCTTCAAGCGAATCTTAAATCTTAAAATCTTGCCATTAACAATGGAACTGTTACAGCCGGGATTGCGAAACATTGGTCTTGTGAAAGCGACATTCACAGGTTGATTTAAATTCAAGTGCGAGGTCATAACCTCTGTTGAAGCCGCATTCCCAGAATAAATTAAAATCTTACCATTAACAGAAGAACTTTGATTTAAGCCTTGAAATCAAACATTCTTGTGAAAGCCGAGATTTTAAATTCCGTTAGGAAATTCAGCATAGAGATCTCTTTGATGATCTCTTTAGAAAACTCTTTAGTACGGGGGTACTACTTTTGGCAAGTACGATACCATTTTTGGTAAGTTAAAAACCATTTATGGTATCCAACTTACCAGAAATTGGTAAAGTTCAATACCATTTTCGGTTCCTATTTTTCATAATAAAAAGTTTTATTCTCATCATCATTGACCTCACCGAGAATATAAACATTATATTTTTTCCGATGATCGTCGTCATCCATACAGGGAATTTGCTCAATTTTGATGATACCATCTTTTTCCAGCGATTTTGCCCATTCTGTTATTCTGCGGACTTCCCTACCGAACATTTCTGCAAGTCTATGCCTGGATATTGATGCAACCAATAAATTTCTCTTTACAAAATATTCTTGATAAAGATTCAGCTTCTCGTTTTTATCCCAGTCGACAATATTTCTTAACAGGACTAAGAGGAGTCCGGTTTTGTTTGCTATTTTATTCATAAGTTCCTCATTATTGAAAAATTTTTCATACGGTAAAGCCAAGAACTGTCCGTTGATTGGTTTCTGTTTATGCCCATTTCTTTTAGGTTTAAAATCAGAGTCATCATATCGACTCTTTTTCGAAACTGGTTCCGATTTATTATTATGTTTTTCATAGGGAGTTTTTTTGATTTCCCCTCCTAATTCTTCGAAGTGGGCATTTAAATCTCTGAGGAATCTGTCTTTCTCACAAGTTCTTTCTGAACCATAATTTATTTCTATGAACTGGTTGTGGATCTCCCTAGTTTCTTCAATGCTCAATTTTTTAATTTCTTTTTCCGTTAATATTTCCATCCATTACCTCCTGCTCAGGAAAGTTTGGCTGGGGAGCGGAGCAGGCACTCCCCATTTAACCCGCTAAGGCACCATCACTATCTTCTGAATATATTTATTCTCTATCATTTGTTTCGTTTTCAATCTGCTGTTTCATGATGGTCGTCAGTTTCTTGCCAGGTCACCAGTGGCTTTTTTTGCTGCTGCGGAAAGTGTGAATCCCTGATCCTGATATTCTTTGATTCGCGTTATCAGGTTAATCTGTGTCTGGGTATACCTGCGGTATGCCCTATCGCCACAGACAAGGCGCTCTGGCTCCGGGATGTATTTTCCTTCCCAGCTTCGTAATTTTCGCTGGCTGACACCGGTAATCCTGCTGGCATCGCCAATTGAATAAGTTTTATCTTTTGAAATATTCATATCTAAATCCTCCTTGAAATTTATTTTGAGGCAAAAAAACAAGGCCCCTTCTGTATTATAGAGAGGTTAGTTTATTCCTCCGGCTGTCGGACATACTCGGGAAGTGTCATTCTATATTAAATGAGGATACATAATTCGATGCGGAGAAGGGGCCTGCACAGAAAGTTGGAGGCTTTTGTTACTGGCCGGAATTGATTTGAAAAAAATGTAAGTTAAAAAAGTTGGGGAAAGACAGGGGATTATTGATGTTAAAGGAAGGGCCGGATGGCGTGTTGGAACTGATATAACAAAAAAATAGGGCGGCATATTTGGCGTGCAAATGCCAAATAAATAAACCGCCCCATAATCATTTTTTAGACAGCGTCTTTAAGTTTCTTCCCAGCTTTGAA
>Ga0208648_1000142_pt1 | contig 78180 bp, 68 predicted proteins | sample AntAceMetag02UKL_FD_184772 | JGI IMG/M metagenome (GOLD analysis project Ga0208648, IMG submission 184772) | Saline lake microbial communities from Ace Lake, Antarctica - Antarctic Ace Lake Metagenome 02UKL (SPAdes) (version 2) | ecosystem: Environmental > Aquatic > Non-marine Saline and... | reverse complement strand
GCCTGAGCCTGAGCCTGAGCCTGAGCCTGAGCCTGAGCCTGAGCCTGAGCCTGAGCCTGAGCCTGAGCCTGAGAAAACTGTTTTGGTGGAGCCGGAAAGCAAGCCGGAAATCACACCATCCACAGATGATTTGCAGCCTGAAAAGCCTTCGCTCGGCAAGGTTTCGGTCAGCGACCGCGTGTCCCCGGTCGAAACAGCGCCGATGCCGGAACCCATCGCCTCTGCACCCGCTGATTCCGGCTCGTCATGGTTCGCCCGCCTGCGCCTCGGCCTGGCCCGCACCTCATCGCAGCTGACCGATCAGATCAGCGGTATCTTTACCCGCCGCAAGCTTGATGAAGACACATTGCAGGATCTGGAAGATGTTCTCATCCAGTCCGATCTCGGCATTGAAACGGCCATGCGCATCACCGACACCCTGGCGTCGGGCCGCTATGGCAAGAATATTTCAACCGAGGAAGTTCAGGCCATCATGGCCGACGAAATCAAGGCTGTGCTGGAGCCTGTTGCCGTGCCGCTGGAGCTTGATCTCAGCCACAAGCCGCATGTGATCCTGGTGGTCGGGGTCAATGGCACCGGCAAGACAACCACCATTGGCAAACTGGCCGCAAAACTGACCGCAGGTGGTCTGAGTGTCATGCTTGCCGCCGGTGATACATTTCGCGCCGCCGCCATCGAGCAGCTGAAAATCTGGGGTGAGCGGACCAATTCCCCGGTTGTCGCCTCCAAGCTCGGCGCTGATGCCGCCGGCCTTGCCTGGGATGCTTTTGAGCAGGCCCGACAAGCCGGCAGCGACGTGCTCATCATTGACACTGCCGGGCGACTGCAGAACAAGACGGAACTGATGCAGGAACTGGAAAAAATCGTCCGGGTTCTCGGCAGACACGATCCCGATGCGCCGCATACAGTGCTGCAGACCCTCGATGCAACAACTGGTCAGAATGCCCTCAATCAGGTGGAGATATTTCGCAATGTCGCCGGTGTGAACGGGCTTGTCATGACCAAGCTGGATGGAACCGCACGCGGCGGCATTCTGGTGGCCATTTCCGCCAAACACAAATTGCCGGTCTATTTCATCGGCATCGGTGAAGGGGTCGATGATCTTGAACCTTTCGAGGCCAGTGATTTTGCCACGGCCATCGTCGGCCGCAGTCCGACAGCAAAAAAGTAACAAGTCCAACAACCAAGGAGACGGCCGGAATGAACCAGCCCGTATTTGAAAAAGACCCATCCGATCCCGCCCGCAAGACGATCAATCCATTGCTGAAGCTGGTGCTGGAACTCGGACCGCTGATGGTCTTCTTCTTTGCCAATTCACGCGGCGCGTGGCTGGCTGAAACCTTTCCGGCCCTGGCGGCCTTTGGCGGCCCCATTTTCGTGGCAACCGGTCTGTTCATGATCGCCACGGCCACATCTCTGATCGTATCCTGGATTCTGACCCGGACATTGCCGATCATGCCGCTTGTATCCGGCATTGTGGTCTTTGTATTCGGCGCCCTGACGCTCTGGCTGCAGAACGAGACATTCATCAAAATGAAGCCGACAATCGTCAATGGCCTGTTTGCCAGCATTCTGCTTGGCGGCCTGCTGTTTGGAAAAGCCCTGCTGGGCTATGTCTTTGACAGTGCATTCAAGCTGGATGCCGAAGGCTGGCGCAAACTGACCTTGCGCTGGGGGCTGTTTTTCATCTTTCTCGCCGTGCTCAATGAAGTGATCTGGCGCAGCTTCTCCACCGATTTCTGGGTCGCCTTCAAGGTCTGGGGCACCATGCCCATCACCATCCTGTTCACCATGAGCCAGATGCCGCTGATCATGAAGCATACGGTGGAAGAGAAAGCCGAGTAGCGCGGCGGTTTTAGAGAATGCGGGTGGTGCGGTTGTGCCTCACTGACAGGCACCGGGTGCAGCGGGCACTGCCTTACTGACTGGCACTCATCCGCCGAAGGCGGCAAGCGCGACCGCGCGTCGGGGCTCGTGCCCCGCCCCGTCTGGAGCCAGCGCCGCAAGGCGCGTACGGCGTGAAGACACAACCCAAAGCCATCCGTATTCCGCGCAGCACCGCATCAGTGCTTCACAGAGGGGCACCGGGTGCTGCCATTGGTGCGCCCGAAGCGAGGCATCGGCTGCCGCACCTCAGAAGAGCATTACGTAGAACGCGGGAGTTGCGCTGCACTTTCGTGGATTTTTTCTGTTCACGGCGAGCGGTGCTAAAGCGCCTGCCTACACAGGGTGCGGCCAAACTATTGGCCGGGCTGCGGTCGCAGCCTGTTGAGTGCCCCGAGGTAAGGTACTGGGTGCTGCAAACACAGCCTTACTGACTGGCACTCATCCGCCGAAGGCGGCAAGCGCGACCGCGCGTCGGGGCCAATGCCCCGCCCCGTCTGGAGCCAGCGCCGAAGGCGCGTACGGCGTGAAGACAATACCAAAGCCATCCGTATACCGCGCAGCAACGCAGTTGTGCCTCACAGAGGGGCACCGGTTCCTGCCATTGGTACCCGGAGCGAGGCAATGGGTGCCGCACCTCAGAAGAGCATTACGGAAAACACGGGAGTTGCGCTGCGAGGCTGGGATCTTTTCTGTTCACGGCGAGCGGCGCTGGCGCGCCTGCCTACACAGGGTGCGGCCAAACTGTTGGCCGGGCTGCGGTCGCAGCCTGTTGAGTGCCCCGAAGTAAGGTACCGGGCGCTGCAGACCCTGCCTCGCTGGTAAGTCCCGGGGTGCTGCAGGCACTGCGCTACTGACTGGCACTCATCCGCCGAAGGCGGCAAGCGCGCCAGTTAACGGTAAATGGGCCGTCGGGGCTCGTGCCCCGCCCCGTCTGGAGCCAGCGCCGCAGGCGCGTACGGCGTGAAGACAATACCAAAGCTATCCGTATTCCGCGCAGCAACGCTGTTGTGCTTCACAGAGGCGCACCGGGTGCTGCAAGTGGTGCCCGGAGCGAGGCATCGGCTGCCGCACCTCAGAAGAGTGTTACGGAAAACACGGGAGTTGCGCTGCACCTTCGTGAATCTTTTCTGTTCACGGCGAGCGGCGCTGGCGCGCCTGCCTACACAGGGTGCGGCCAAAAAGTTGGCCGGGCTGCGGTCGCAGCCTGTTGAGTGCCCGGAAGTAAGGTACTGGGTGCTGCAAGCGCTGCCTCACTGACAAGCACCGGGTGCAGCGGGCACTGCCTTACTGACAGGCACTCATCCGCCGCAGGCGGCAAGCGCGACCGCGCGTCGGGGCTCGTGCCCCGCCCCGTCTGGAGCCAGCGCCGCAGGCGCGTACGGCGTGAAGACATTACAAATGCCGTGAAGACACAACCAAAGCCATCCGTATTCCGCGCGGCAGCGCAGTGGTGCCGTACCCTCTTCTTTATCCGGTCGGAGAGCTCAGCGCTTTCTCAATCTGCGGCAGCAGTTCATCACGTATGGTGTCGGGGCTGAACGGCCCGATCTGCTTGAAGGTGATGACGCCATTTCTATCGAGAAGATAGGTCTCGGGAATGCCGTAGACACCCCAGTCAATGGCTGAAATGCCTTTCGGGTCGACACCGACAGCCGCATAGGGGTTTCCAAGTTCGCCGAGGAACCGCAGGGCGTTGGGCGTCTGGTCCTTGTAGTTGATGCCGACCAGATTGATGCGTGCATCCCGGGCCAGAGCCATCAACAGCGGATGCTCTGCGCGACAGGGAACGCACCAGCTTGCCCAGACATTGACCAGCGTCACCTTGCCCTCAACAAGCGCCGTGCTCAAGGCCGGAACCTGCTGACCATTGCGGACAAGACCTTCAAGCGGCGGCAGATCCAGCGCTGGCGCCCCGGTGCCGATCAGCACGGAGGGGATCGTTGAAATATCCTTGTCGGACAACAGCTGGCTCAGGAATACGGCGGCAAGCGCCACAAAGGCAATCAGCGGCAGGAAGGCCATCCACTGACGTCGTTTCACGCGTTTTTCGGGCGTCTGTTCTGATTCGTCAGCCATGCTCAGCCTTTGCCGGGGCACTGTCCGACCTGCGCCTGACGCCGCGCAATTCCAGCGCGGCCAATTCGGCCTTGCGGGCACGCTGGTCGATTATGACCCAGGCGACCAGCGCCAGAACGACAAATGTCGAAGCCGCATAAGAGATCAGGACATAGGCGAAATGGCTCATGACGGGATTATCCTCGGGCCGAACGGGCCGCCTGCCGGCGCATGGACGCCACCCGCCGGCGCCAGATTTCGTTGCGCATGGCGGCAAAATGCAGGGTGAAAAACAGCATCGAAAAGGCCAGCGCCATGACAAGCAGCGGATAAAGCAGCGAGGGATGGATGGTTGGGCCGTCAAGGCGCATGACGCTGGCAGGCTGATGCAGCGTGTTCCACCATTCAACCGAAAATTTGATGATCGGAATATTGATATAGCCGACCAGAATAATGATCGCCGAAACCCGCGCCGAGCGGGCCGGATCATCCATCGCCCGATTGAGTGCAATCAGGCCGAGATACATCAGGAAAAGCACAAAGACGGATGTCAGACGCGCATCCCATACCCACCAGGTCCCCCACATGGGTTTGCCCCACAAGGAACCGGTCAGCAGCGCCAGAAAGGTAAAAGCCGCACCAATCGGCGCGGCGGCTTTGGCTGCCACATCGGCCAGGGGGTGACGCCAGACAAGCGTGCCGATCGCGGCAATCGCCATGACCGTATAGCACATCATCGCCAGCCAGGCCGATGGCACATGGATGAACATGATGCGCACGGTCATGCCCTGCTGGTAATCCTCCGGTGCCTGAAAGCTCAGATAAAGACCGACAGCAAACAGCAAGACTGTCACACCGATCATCCACGGCATCAGTCTTCCCGCAACCGTCAGGAAGCGGGTTGGGTTTGCAAGTCCTGTCAAAAAGGCGGCAATGCTGGCGATCATGGTTCCCTATCTAGCGATTGGAACGGTTCTCGACAATGGCGCATTTGACGCAGGCGGATATTTTCAAATTGTCTTGTCTTCAAGACGCCAGCGCCTGTTCCATGCCTGCCCCGGGATATCACCGGTCCGCAAAGGCGAGTCTGAGACCGAGCAGACCGAAGGCTCCGGCAAAGGACCGCCTGAGCCAGATCATCACCTGTGGGCGCCCCGCCATATAGGCACGGGTCAATGAGGCGCATGTTCCGTAGCCGACAAAGACCACGAACGTCAGCAGCATGAATATTGCCGCAAGAAACAGCATCTCAGCCGTGGCATGGGCGGCATTCGCCGGGACGAATTGCGGCAGAAAGGCCAGAAAGAAGAAGGAGAGTTTGGGATTCACCGAGTTGATGAGAAAACCGTTGGTCACGATCCTGATGGCCGGTATCTGTTTTTTGAGCTCCGAAATCTCCAGCGGACCTTTGTCCCGCAGGATATTCCAGGCCATGTAGAGCAGATAGACAACACCCACATATTTGACGATCTGAAAAGCCATTGCGCTGGCATGCAGCAAAGCGGCCAGCCCAATGATACTGGCCACGATATGCGGAACGATCCCCATCGTGCAGCCGAATGCGGCGACAATGCCTGCCCGCATGCCGCCCCCAAGTCCCCACGCCAAAGTGTATAGGACGCCGGCTCCGGGCAACAGGATCACGACGATTGATGTCAGCAAAAATTCCATGCTCATGATCTGCCGGTTCCCTTGCGTCAGGAGGTTTGCATTGTTGTAACGGGACCTCGGCATCATTGGCAAGTCGCAACCCCTGCCGAGGTATGTTGCGCCTCCCGGCGGCTTTGCTATAAGGCCTTTATCCTTGTCCCCTTCCGTCAGGCCGATTTCATGTCTTTGAACCTGCTCCTCGATCATCTCAAACACACCGCAGCGCTGTCTCAGGTCTCGGGCATTCTGTCCTGGGATCAGGAAGCCATAATGCCGGTCAAGGGCGCCGTGCAGCGCGCCGAACAGGCTGGCGCTCTGGCAAGCGTGATTCACGCGCGCAACGGCGACCCGCATATTCCCGAATGGATTGCCGCCATAGACCAGGACAGGCTTTCTGCCTTTGACCGGCGCAATATTGCCGAAGCGCAGCGCGGCTACGACAAGGCCGCCAGAATTCCGGCGCGACTTGCCGAAGAAAGCGCCCGTGCCGCCTCGCAGGGTCAGCGGATCTGGGCCGCGGCCCGCGCCGAAAAGAATTTCAGCGCCTTCGCGCCTGCCTTGAAGAAAAATATCGATCTGAAGCGCGAGGAGGCCAAATGTCTCTCGGCTCCAGGCAGCGATCTTTATGATTGTCTGCTGGATGATTATGAGCCGGGTGCACGCGCTTGCGAGCTGCAGCCATTGCTTGAAAGCCTTCGGCCCGGTCTAGTGGCGCTTCGCGAAAAGATCGCCGGAAAACCGATGCCCAGGGCCCTGACCGGAAACTTCCCGGCCGCCGGCCAGTTGATGCTGGCACGGCAGATTGCGGTACAACTGGGCTATGATCTCGAGGCCGGCCGCATCGATACGGTGGTCCATCCCTTCTGTTCGGGAACCGGCGGCGATGTGCGCATTACCACGCGAACCGATGAGGAAGACCCGCTCAATTGCCTTTACTCAACGGTTCATGAAGTCGGCCATGCGCTTTATGCGCAGGGCATAACGGATGAATTCATGCCCGCCGCCGATTATTGCTCGATGGGTGTGCATGAAAGCCAGTCACGGTTTTGGGAAAATCAGATTGGCCGCTCGCGCCCCTTTGCAGACTGGCTGTTTCCGGCCATGGAAAAGGCATTTGGCACCATGTCACTGAATGGGCCTGATCAGCTTTACGCGGCGGTCAACCGGGTCGAGACCGGCTTCATCCGCACCGAAGCCGATGAGGTGCATTACAACCTGCACATTCTTCTGCGCTTTGAACTGGAACGCGAACTGATTGCCGGAACGCTGGAGGTCGATGATCTGGAAGAAGCCTGGAACACCAGATTTGAACGGGATTTTGGCCTGGCTGTCCCTGATGCGAGCCTCGGTGTCCTGCAGGATGTGCACTGGTCAATCGGCCTGTTCGGCTATTTCCCCACCTATAGTCTCGGCAACATCTATTCCGCCTGCCTCGACAAGGCCATGCGCGCCGACCTGCCGGGCCGCGATGATATGGTGCGCACGGCACAGACTGAGCCAGTTCTCGACTGGCTGCGCGAAAGGATCCACCACAAGGGACGGGTCCTGTCAGCCCCGCAGCTGATCGAGAAGGCAACCGGTCAGGCACCCACCGCCGCGCCGCTGATCAATTATCTCGAGGCGAAATTCGGCGCGCTTTATGATTTGTGACGGTGTCCGACACTCAGTCGGCTGAAGCCCGCAGGGCGGCGCTTGCCGCCAGCGGCCCGAGCACGGAAAAAAACAATGTGATGGCACACAGGATCAGGAACGGCGGCGTAAAGGGCGCTGGATCCTCGACGGCGCCATAGACAGCGCTGACACCGAATATCAGCACTGGAACAGCCAACGGCAGAACCAGCACCGATACCAGCACGCCGCCGCGCGGCAGCGCGACGGATACAGCGGCGCCGACCGCGCCGATAAAGGTGATCGCCGGCGTTCCGACGAGCAGGGTCGCTGCAACCGCCAGCATGGCCACCCCCTTGATATTCATCAGTAGACCGAGAACCGGTGAGGCGATGAGCAGCGGCAGGCCGGTGCCGGCCCAATGGGCCAGACATTTGACAAGCACCGTCAGGAACATCGGGGTTTCCTGCATCAGCATGATGTCCAGCGAACCATCTTCACGGTCATGCTGGAAAAGCCGGTCGAGACCCAGCAAGGCCGCCAGAAGGGCACCGATCCAAAGAATGGCTGGCCCGATGAGGGACAGAAGCTTGAGATCGGGGCCGACGCCAAAAGGAATCACCGCGACCACGGCCAGAAAGAACAGCACACCGATCAGCGCGCCACCACCGGCGCGCATGGACAGCCGCAGGTCACGCACGAAAAGCGCCCACATCAGCCAGCCTCCGGGTCTGCGAATGGATCTTCGTGACTGAACCGCGCGTCCTCATCCGGCATCAAGACAAGATTTTGTGCATTCTCGAAGCCGAGAGGCTGATGGGTGGCGGCAATCACCATGCCACCGGCCTCCAATTGGTCTTCAACCAGATCGGCAAACATGTGCCGCGAAGCCAGATCAAGCGCTGCCGTTGGCTCATCCAGGATCCACACGGGCCTGAACGCGGTCATCAAACGGGCCATGGCGATACGCCGCTTCTGTCCGGCGGAAAGATAACCGAAGGGCAGATGCGCCACTCCTTCAAGCCCCACCGCCGCAACTGCGTCCGACACGCCGAGTACCCGATGATCCTGCGCGCTAGCCTCATTGATCATGAATTTTTGCCAGAAATCCAGATTTTCGCTGACAGTGAGCTCCGGCTTCATGCCATTATGGTGACCAAGATAGTGCGAGGCTTCCGCCACACTTTCATAAGGCCCGCCTTCCAGCGTCACCGCACCCTGCGCATCCGGCAACAATCCGGCCAGAACCCGCAAAAGCGTTGATTTACCCACACCGTTGGGGCCCGACACCACCAGCGCCTCTCCCGAAGACAGGGAAAAGCTGATTCTGGAAAAGAAGATCTGGCCACCACGCGCAACCGATATATTCTCGGCAAGTAGCCGCATGAGGCATTGTTCTCCCTGTCAGAAATGCTGCATCACGGAAAAACTCATATTTCCGTGCATTGTGCTCTAGAACCATTCTACAAAATTATCTATAAGGCTCGCAACCACGCCAGCGGTCGGCGTGAACCCCATATTTGCGCCGAACATGGTTATGGGTCAATCACACGGATTGATCTTCCACGAGCGGACAGCGGAAATGGCCGCACCCGCAGGCTTTGATGTGCTTATGGCATATCTATAAGCGTTCGTTCGAAAGTTTCGGTGAACCAACGTAGATGAGAGCGCCTGTGACGAAATCTGTCGACAGCTTCAAATGCCGTAGCACCCTGAAAGTGGGCGATGCGGAATACACCTATTTCAGTCTGGCTGAGGCTGAGAAAAATGGTCTTGATGGTATTGCAGCCCTGCCTTTTTCCATGAAGGTTCTTCTGGAAAACCTTCTTCGCAATGAAGATGGTCGCTCGGTGACCAAACAGGACATTCAGAACATCGCCGAATGGCTGGCCGACAAGGGCACCGCCGGCAAGGAAATCGCTTATCGCCCGGCCCGTGTGCTGATGCAGGATTTCACCGGCGTACCGGCCGTTGTCGATCTGGCAGCCATGCGCGATGCAATGAAAAATCTCGGTGGCGACCCCGAGAAGATCAACCCGCTCGTGCCGGTCGATCTGGTCATCGACCATTCGGTCATTGTTGACGAATTCGGCACGCCGCAGGCTTTCGAACACAATGTCGAACTGGAATACAAGCGCAATGGCGAGCGCTATCGCTTCCTCAAATGGGGCCAGCAGGCCTTCAAGAATTTTCGCGTTGTGCCACCCGGAACCGGCATCTGCCATCAGGTCAATCTGGAATATCTTGGCCAGACAGTCTGGACCAAGGATGATGATGGCGAAACCATCGCCTATCCGGACACCTGCGTCGGCACGGATTCGCACACCACCATGATCAATGGTCTGGGTGTTCTGGGCTGGGGCGTTGGCGGCATCGAAGCGGAAGCCGCAATGCTCGGCCAGCCGATCTCCATGCTGCTGCCTGAAGTCATCGGCTTTCGCCTGACTGGCAAGCCGAAGGAAGGCATCACTGCAACCGACATCGTTTTGACGGTTGTGCAGATGCTGCGCAAAAAGGGCGTTGTCAGCAAATTTGTCGAGTTTTTTGGACCCGGCCTCAACAATATGACTCTCGCCGACCGCGCAACCATCGCCAATATGGGCCCGGAATACGGCGCGACCTGCGGCTTTTTCCCGGTTGACAGCGAAACGCTCAACTATCTCCATGTCACCGGTCGCGACGAAGACCGGATCGCTCTGGTCGAAGCCTATTCAAAGGCCCAGGGAATGTGGCGTGAAGAGGGCGACACGCCACCCGTATTCACCGACACGCTGGAACTTGACCTGGGTGACGTCGTGCCATCCATGGCCGGACCCAAGCGTCCTGAGGGCCGTATTGCGCTGGAAGGCATCGCGGCAGGTTTTACCGAGTCTCTGGTCAGCGAATACAAGAAGACCGTCGACAATGACCGGCGCTACCAGGTGGAAGGCGAGGATTACGATCTTGGCCATGGCGATGTGGCTATTGCCGCCATCACCTCCTGCACCAATACATCCAACCCATCCGTGTTGATCGGCGCCGGCCTTTTGGCCCGCAACGCCTTGGCCAAGGGCCTGAAGACCAAGCCCTGGGTCAAGACATCGTTGGCCCCCGGCTCGCAGGTTGTTGCGGAATATCTGTCACGCTCCGGTCTGCAAGAAGATCTCGATCAGCTTGGTTTCAATCTGGTCGGCTTCGGTTGCACCACCTGTATCGGCAATTCCGGTCCCCTGCCGGCGCCCGTTTCCAAGACCATTAATGACAAGGGCCTGATTGCCGCTGGCGTCCTGTCAGGCAACAGAAACTTTGAAGGTCGTGTCTCGCCGGACGTCCAGGCCAACTATCTGGCCTCACCGCCGCTGGTCGTTGCCTATGCGCTGGCCGGTTCCGTCAGGAAAGACCTGACCACCGAACCATTGGGTGAAGACCAGGACGGCAATCCCGTCTTCCTGAAGGATGTCTGGCCTTCCTCCCACGAAATACAGGAATTCATCACCAAGAACGTGACCCGTGCACTCTTCTCCAGCAAATATGCGGACGTGTTCAAGGGCGATGAGAACTGGCAGAACGTCAAGATTCCCGCAGGCCAGACCTATGCCTGGGATGACAATTCCACCTATGTGCAGAACCCGCCCTATTTTGTCGGCATGGGCAAAAACCCGGGCGGCATCAGTGACATTGTCGGAGCCCGTGTGCTTGGCCTGTTTGGCGACAAGATCACCACGGACCACATTTCACCCGCCGGCTCGATCAAGGCACAGTCACCGGCAGGCAGCTATCTGATGGATCACCATGTGGCGGTGACCGACTTCAACCAGTATGGCACCCGGCGTGGCAACCATGAGGTGATGATGCGCGGCACATTTGCCAATATCCGCATCCGCAACCACATGCTTGGACCGAACGGCAAGGAAGGCGGTTACACGATCCACTATCCCTCGAAAGAGGAAATGTCGATCTATGATGCGGCCATGCTCTACAAGCAGCAGGGTGTGCCGCTGGTCATCTTCTCCGGCGTGGAATACGGCAACGGTTCATCGCGTGACTGGGCCGCAAAGGGCACCAACCTGTTGGGCGTACGGGCCGTGATTGCCCAGTCCTATGAACGGATCCACCGTTCCAATCTGGTCGGAATGGGCGTCATTCCTTTCGTCCTGGAAGACGGCACAAGCTGGCAAAGCCTGAACCTGAAGGGTGACGAGACCGTCACCATCGAAGGCCTGAGCGACATCAAGCCGCGTGAAACCAAGATCGCCAAGGTGACCTATGGGGATGGAACCGTCAAAGACGTGCCGATCATCTGCCGCATCGAAACGCTGGATGAGGTTGAATATGTCAACAATGGCGGCATTCTTCAAACCGTCCTGCGCGATCTTGTAGCTTAACAAGCGCCAACAGTTTCCGCTTTAATCAAACCGTCGGCCGCAAGGCCGGCGGTTTTTTGCATCCAGACCCATAGAGCGCTTTGTTATCAAGCCGTATCTGCAGAAGGTCCGGGTTTGCGCCATGAACCGGACCAGCGCCACAATCCGCCGAACAGCAGGTAATAGCCGCCAGGCACAAAGAACAGGCTCAAGGTGGAGGCCACCAAAAGCCCGCCGATCATCAATGTGGCCATGGGCTCAAACAACGCGCCACCAGCAATGGCCATGGGCAGCAGGCCGAAAATGGTGGTCAGCGACGTCAGCAGGATCGGGGTCACCCGCTTTTTTGCGGCCTCGACAACCGCATCCTTCAGGTCATGGGTTTCCCGCTCGATATCAATCTGGTCGATCAGCACAATGGCATTGTTGATGATGATTCCGGCGAGGGAAATCATGCCGAGAATGGCAAAGAACGACAGCGGCTGATTGGTGATCAGCAGCGCCAGCGGTGCGCCGATAACGATCAGCGGAACCGTCATGAAGGTCAGGATCACCCGTCTTGCCGAATTGAACTGGAACATCAGCGCCACCAGCATCACCATCAGCGCCAGCGGCATGCCGGCTGACAGCTTCTCGTTGACCTCGGCGCTGTTCTCGGTTTCGCCATCAATGGCCAATTGATAGCCGCCATCCAGATCAAGCGCTTCCAGTGTCGGCCGAATCCGATCAAGCACGTGGTTGGCCGCCAGCGTTTCGCTCTTGCCGGATATCTTGATCATGCGGACCTGATTTTCCCGCCGTATCTGCGAATATTCAAGCTTTGGATCAAAGGTCGCCAGTTGATCAAGCGAAACCAGCAGCCCGTTTGCGGGAATGGCCAGACCCGCCAGATCCTCCAGACTTTGCCGGAAACTCTCGGCTGCACGCACTTCGATCGGGATGGACTGGTCACCTTCGCGGTAAGTCGAATAGGATGTACCGGAATAGAAGGTATCCATCAGATCGGATATTTCCTTCGACGAAATACCCAGTTGACGCGCCTTGCTCTGGTCGACATCGATGATGATTTTCAGGATCTTGTTGCCCCAGTCATTTTCATTCTGGGCAATCCCCGGAACCTCGCCAAAGGCCACTTCCACTTCATCGGCAAGCCGCAACAGCTTTTCCGCATCCGGTCCTGAAATCTTGACTTCGACAATGCCGGATTCGCCACCACCCATCGACAGCCGTTTGATCTTGAACCGGGCAGCGGGGTGATTTTCCAGTAAATAGGCATGTGCCCGTTCAGCAGCTGCCACGGCGCCCGTGAAGGTATCCGTGTTGACGAGGATAAAGGCGCTGGACTGATTTGCATCCGCCGGATTGAGCGCCAGATAGAACCGCGGGCCGCCATCGCCGACGAAAACAGTTGTATTGACGATTTCGGGATTCTGCGCTGGATCACGCAGCCATTGGTCCACCTTAAGTGCTTCGCGGCGGGTGCTCGAGATCGCTGTGCCCTTCGGCATGTCCAGATAGATCAGATATTCCGCCCGTTCGGCCAGCGGAAACATCTCCGCTTTGACATTGGAGAACTGGCTGATGGAAAGCGCCACGGCCACATAGGACCCAAGAATGATGAGGGGTCCGAAAACCAATGTCCTGCCAATAATCGATCCATAGGTTCTCACCAGCAGGCTCGGCCTGGCATCGGTCTTTGCACCCTGTTTTCGGCTGGCGAACCAGACACACAGGGGCGGCAGGATATAGAGGGATGTCAGCCATGACCCCACCAGCATGATGCCCACCACCGCGCCAAGCGAAAAGGCAAATTCGCCTTCCGTACCATCCAGAATGAGCATCGGAATGAAGGCGGAAACAGTGGTGACGGAAGCGACGGCAAGCGGTATGAAAAATTGCCTTCCGGCACCCATCGCAGCGACCGCAGGCGTAGTCCCGCCGGCTATCCGCTTTTCGATATCTTCGACGACAACAAGCCCGTTATCAACCAGCAGTCCAAGTGAGATAATCACCGCGGCAATCGATATCTGTTGCAGGTCAACATCCATCATCGTCATGCCGATCAGCGCGAAGGCCACGGTAAAGGGCACGATACAGGCAATGATGAGGGCTCCGCGTATGCCCAGAAACAGCAACATCACCAGAAGGACGACAACAAATGTCTGAAGCACATTGCTCAGCGCATTGTTGATCGATGAGGTGACATTGGTTTCCTGGAAGGTGGAAAATCGATATTCAATGCCAATAGGCTGCGTCTGTTCATAGGCCGCCACGCTTTTTTGCAGGGCAAGGCCGATCTTCTGGATGTCTTCGGCATCATTCATTTCAATGCTGACAATCACCGCCGGCTGGCCATTGAAATAGACCGGCTTTTTGGCGGGATCCTGATAGCCCCGCCGCACATTCATCAGATCCTTGAGCCGGACGAAACCGGAGATGCCCTTGACCTTGGTCAGCACATCGCCAATTTCCGCGACAGAGCGCAGATCACCATTGGCTTCCAGAATGAGGTTCATCCCATCTGCATCAATCTGCCCGGCGGGCAGGATGACATTTTGCGCCTGCAGGTCACCTAGCACCTGCTCGAGCTGGACACCGACGGCCGCCAGCTTCCTGGTGTCGAGTTCAAGCCAGATCCGCTCTTCCTGGACACCGAAGAGTGCAATTTTCGAGATGCCCTGCACTTCATAGAGATATTCGCGCAGATCATCGGCCGAGTCGCGCAGTTCCGCGTCGGAGAAACCCTCTCCCGTCACCGCAACGGTGGCGATCGACACATCGCCGTAATCGGTATTGACGAACGGGCCTTCGGTGCCAGAAGGCAGTTTCGGCTTCAGGTCGTCCATCTTGTTTCTGATGTTTTCAAAGACGCTGTTGAGTTCGACGGCAGTCACATAATTATAGACCGTGACCGTCACGACTGCATGGCCCGTCGAAATGAGCGAATTGATATCCTCTATCTCGCCGATTTCCCGCAGTTTGCGTTCAATCGGCTTGACGATGAGGTTTTCCATCCGGTCCGGGGCCATACCGTCGAAATCGACCGTGACAACCGCACTGCGAATGGTAATGGCGGGATTCTCGCGCTTCGGCATGGCCCCATAGGCCAGCAGGCCCTGCACGATCAGGGCAATCATGATCAATATGGTCAGACGGGACTTGGCTATGCCGAACCGGGTCAGGAAATCCATGGTCAGCCCCTATTTTTCATCCGCCAGCAATTTGGCCTTCATGCCATCGCGCAGAAAGGGCACGCCGGCGCAGGCAACCCTGTCGCCGGGTGAAACCCCGTCGACGACGATCAGTTTGTTGTTTCGAATGCCGCCGACCAGAACGCTTCTGAGCTTCACGGTGCCGGACACATCGTCATAGACATAAAGTTCCGAACGACCGGGTTGCGAAGGATCATCGGGCACGTCAATGCCGCTGCCCATGGGCAGAACGGTAAGCGGCAATGTGTAACCAACGCCTCTTGGAACCGGAAATTCCAGCGTTATCTCCAGCGCCATGCCGGCTTTCAGCAAATCATTTGTTTCATCAAGCGCAACAACCACGGGAAAGGCAGAAACGCTGTCCGCACGCGAACCCAGCTCGCTGACATGTGCCGGCAAAGCGATTTCAGGATCATCGGCCAGCCGAATAATCGCCTTTTTGCCGACTGCAATGCGGTTGGCCACATCAAAACTGACGGAAAAGGACGATTCAAACTTGTCGTCCGCATAAATTGTTGCAACCGGCGTGCCCGCCGTAACATTGGCGAAGGATTCCACATCGACGGAATTCACAATGCCGCTGAACGGTGCGGTCAGAACCGCTCTGCCGAGATCCTCCCGGGCATTTTCGAGCTGTTTGCGCGCCTGAACCACCTGGGATGCACTGGTCTCCATATTGGTCTTCGATTTGTCTGCATCAGCCTTGGTGACAACGCCCTGATCAACCAGTTTGGCTTTGCGCTGATAGTCTTCTTCGGCGTTGCGGGCTGTCGACTGGGCCTGTTGCAGGGCTGCATTGGCATTGTCGACCTGTATCTGCAAGGATTTGGGATCAATCGTGGCGATCACATCACCCTCTTTGACCCGCTGACCGACATCAAGTTTGAATTGCTCCAGCCGTCCTGACACTTCAAATGACAAGGTCGTCGTGGAGGAGGGTTGCAACACACTTGGGTAGTGACGCACCGTCGTCTGTTCGATGTCCTCGACCAGACAGGTTTTGACACCGCGTACAGTCGGTTCGATCTGGCCGGTGCGGCTGTCATCTTCGCCGCAACCGGATACGACCAACCCAACCAAACCCAACAGTGCCAGCTTGCGCATGCGTCTTTCCCTATCGTTTCGGTCAGCAATTTGCCCCGCCAGATTGACCCGCCTATTTGAACACATGAAATAAGCAGGTCAATGGCGCTTGCCCCGAAGGAGCCAACCGATGGCCCCGCTGCGGTCAAAGGTCGATGATATTGTGTTCAGGCCCATAGGCAAAACCGGTGATATTGTCAGCATCTTTCTCACCAATCACCAGAATATCGTGCTCGCGGTAGCCACCGGCACCGGGTGTGCCTTCGGGCACCCAGATCATCGGCTCCATTGAGACAACCATTCCCGATACCAGTTCCGTGTCGATATCCTCACGCAGTTCAAGTCCTGCTTCCCGTCCGTAATAATGCGACAGGATGCCAAAGGAATGGCCATAGCCGAATGAGCGATAGTCGAGCACATTGTGGTCGGCAAAAAAGCGATTTATCTCGGCGCAGATGCCGGAACACGTCGCGCCGGGCTTGATCAGTGACAGGCCCAGTTCGTGGGCGCCCACGTTGATGTTCCAAAGCCGCAGTGAGGCTTCATCCGGTTGCCCCAGAAACAGGGTACGCTCCAGCGCCGTATAATAGCCCGAGATCATCGGAAAACAGTTGAGGCTGAGAATATCGCCTGCTGCAAGCTGTCGTGTCGTGACCGGGTTATGCGCCCCGTCCGTATTGATGCCCGACTGGAACCACACCCAATTGTCCCGCAATTCACTGTCGGGGCGGGAACGGGCGATCTCCCTTTCCATGGCGTCCCGTCCGGCCATCGCAACATCGATTTCCCGGGCACCGACACCGATGGCGTCACGAATGGCTTCGCCGCCGATATCGGCCACCCGCGCGCCTTCGCGGATCAACAGGATTTCCTCGGCCGATTTGACCATGCGCTGGCGCATGGCGGCAGGGGCCACGTCAACCAGATCCACTTCACCCAGAAATTCCGACAGGACATTGCGCGCCGCCAGCGTCAGGTGATCACCTTCAATGCCCAGCCGGTCCACAGCGGGCAGAGCAGATTTCACCGCCCGCCAGTAATTGTTGCGCTGCCAGTCCGTATAGATGATGTTTTCGCCGATCGAACGGCGCCAGGGCTGGCTTGCGTCAATATTGGCGGAAACGGTTACACAGGTGTCAGCCGTCACCACGCAGCCATAGGGCCTGCCAAAGCTGCAATAGAGGAAGCCGGAATAATAGGCGATATTATGCATGGATGTGAACAGAACGGCAGGCACATCCATCTGGTCCATTTCAGCCCGCAGCGCACGCAACCTGCGGCCATATTCTGCCGGAGAAAAGGGCAATGGCGCCTTGCCGCCGTCATGCCGGCTGAAAAAATCCGGCCTTGGGTTCAGGCCTGCGGCCTCGGAAATTTTTTCGGGAGTGTTTGTCATGCCTGTCATCATCATCTCCATCTGCAAGACGGGCGAATGAAATGGAATCGCCCGTCGGGTGATCCGGGCGTACAGGATTTGGGTCGTCGATGTTTTCTGCATGCCGACGCCATCGGCAGACACATCAATGTGAACTGGTACGCGATTGCCGATTGATGGTCAATTCGCCTTGCAAGATGGCCCGACTGGCGTTTTTCACCGGAACGTGACTTTATGTTGAAGGTGGTCGCGGGTACAAATTGGTCCCGGTCTATCGGGTTCCATCGGGGGCCCATCGGGGCAATGGGACTTCAATCGGGCAGGCAATTTCATGGCATTATTCATCATTACTCTGGCTCGCATCCTGTTCGCGGCCACAGTTCTGTCCGTATTTATCGCGTCCCCTGTATCCGCTGCGGAAAAGAGCCCGCGTGGCGTTGTCGAACTTTTTACCAGCCAGGGCTGTTCCTCCTGCCCCCCGGCCGACCGGGTCCTGTCCGAACTGGCAGCGCAAGGCGATGTGATCGCTCTTGCCTACCATGTCGACTATTGGGACAATCTGGGCTGGAAAGATACGCTCGGTTCGGCTCGCAATACCGCACGCCAGTATGATTATGCCCATACGCTCGGGCGCTCGAGTGTTTACACACCGCAGGCCGTGATCAATGGCCGGGACCATATCAATGGTGCCGACAGGCCTGGCATCAATAAAAAGGTCGATGCTTTTGCCCGTGCGGGATCGGGCCTCAACGTAGCGCTGACAACCAGGATGGATGCAGATCGGATCCGCATCACGGTTGGCAAGGGCCAGGGCAAGGCCAATGTGATCGTGGTCTATTATGACAAATTGAACACGGTTGCGGTCAAACACGGCGAGAACCGGGGCAAGACAATCGACTATTGGAATGCCGTGCGAGACATTCAAACCATCGCCATGTGGGACGGCGAGGCCATGGCACTGGATCTGCCGTCATCGGTGATGAAGGGTCACAATTATGACGGCTGCGCCATTTTGCTTCAGCGGGTAAAAACCAATGGTGTGCCTGGAGAAATAATCGGTGCTGCGACGGTTCAGGACATCAAGGGCTGAATTGCCACATATTTTTCACAAATGCCGCACTTGCAATTCCCCCAACTTTTGACAAACTGAACCTGCTGCGTCTTTGACGAACAGGCACCAATTGGCACAAGGGTTATCGCATGACCGGAAATCCGGGACACAATGACAAGACATCTGCGTCAGTGCTTGTTGATCTCAAGGCTTTCCGAAAATCCAAAGAGCAATTGCCAATCACCTTTCAACGCCGCGAACTTGACGCCATCCTGCGCCTGTACTCGCGCATGGTTGCCGAAGGCGAATGGCGTGACTATGCCATTGACCACTTGAAGGAGAAGGCGATTTTTTCGGTCTTCCGCAGAAGCAGTGAAGTGCCGATGTTTCGCATCGAGAAGGACCCGAAGCTGGCACGACGTCAGGGCGCCTTCAGCGTGGTTGCAGCCAGCGGCCTGATCCTCAAACGCGGCCACGATCTGGCACAGGTCCTCAAGGTCTTCGACAAAGCACCAAAACTGGTGCGGCGATAAGACTAATCGGCTTTTTCATAGAGCGTGCCCGGATAGGAATCAGCCTCCGGATCGCTCGTGCTGCCTTCGCCCAGTGACAATTGCATGATGGTGGTATCCAGCCAGCGACCATGCTTGAAACCGCTGGCGCGCATGGTGCCGGTCAATTCAAAGCCCAATGCACGATGCACCTGGACGGAGGCCGGATGCGCCCCGCCAATCACGGCGATCAGCTGGCGAAATCCCAGGCGGGTGCAACGCTGCACGAGCTCTGACAGCAGTTTTTTGCCAAGCCCCATGCCGCGTGCCTGCGGCGCCAGGTAAATGGAATCCTCAACCGTCCAGCGGTAGGCGGGTCGTGTGCGGTAGGCGCCTGCATAGGCATAGCCCAGCAACTGGCCCGCATGATCTTCGGCCACGATATAGGGATAGTTCTGCGCGGTCAGATCCTCAAAACGCCGTGTCATTTCCGCCAGCGACGGTGGCGTCAATTCATAGGAGGACACGCCGTTCTCCACCGCTTCGCGGTAGATTTCGGTGATGACGTACAGATCGTCAAAATGTGCATCACGCAGGCTATGGGTCATGTCACTGCTATGGATGATGGTGGGTGCTGTTTCAACAAAAAAGGCGGCCCGAAGACCGCCTTTTCCAATATCTTGTTCTCATGCACTAGTTGCGGTTGCCAAGGAACTGCAACAGGAAGAGGAACAGGTTGAGGAAGTCGAGATAGAGGCGCAGGGCACCCATGATCGCCTTGCGGCCAGCCACTTCCGAGCCGTCACCTTCATAATACATCGACTTGATCTGCTGCGTGTCATAGGCAGTCAGTCCTGCAAATATCAGAACACCGATGGCGGAAATCGCAAACTGCATCGCACTGGATGCAAGGAAGATATTGACCACTGATGCAATGATGAGACCGATCAATCCCATGAACAGGAATGATCCCATTCCGGTCAGGTCGCGCTTTGTCGTATAGCCCCACAACGACAGGGCGCCAAAGGATGCAGCCGTGATGAAGAATGTTTGCACGATGCTTTGACCGGTAAACACCAGAAAAATCGATGCCAGCGACAGTCCGACCATGGCGGAATAGATCCAGAAGGTCGTCTGGGCAGCACTGACGCTCATTTTATTGATGCGAAAGCTCAGGAAAAACACCATGGCGAGCGGAGCAAGCATGACAACCCATTTCAGCGGGCTCATGAAAATCAACTGACCGAAACTTGTCAGCTGGCCGCCGGAAATTGCCATTTGAGATGTAGCAAAAGCTGCCACGCCCGTTATGGCCAAACCCATGGCCATCAGGTTGTATACCCGCAGCATGTAAGAGCGCAGGCCTTCATCAATCACGGCACCAGACTGTACTCCAGCCTGCTGGCCGCGCATCTGGAAATCACGAGGATTTGCCATTTTCACCTCTCAAAAGATTGTTAAAACAGTTTCACGCCCGATTTTTTACAAATCACACGCAGATGGTATGAATATGAGGATTCATTGTGTCAACGGCAAGACCCAAGCCTGCACTTTTATTGGACTATCAGCTTATTGCCAATAGCTGGTTAATTTCAGGGCGGCCGACCGAGCTTAGAGATTCCGCAACACAGGCGCCGCTTTCTGACCCAGAACCCGCCATGTCCCGGCCAATCCGATCCCGACCGTCAGTACCAAAGCCGAGACAACCGTGATGATCGCCACGTCCGGCAGAAATTGCGACGGCAAGTTCATGATGCGTGCCACCACAAACCATGCGGCCACTCCCCCGGCAAACAGGGCAAAAATCGCCGTCGCCAGACCAAGCATCAGATATTCATAGGAAAATGCCCGTATCAAGGTGCGACGGGTTGCGCCCAGCGTTTTGAGGACAATGGCATCATGGGCGCGGGCGCGGTTACCGGCAGCCAATGCGCCCGCCAGAACGAGAACGGAAGCCACCAGCGCAACCGCAGCGGCCGAGCGAATGGCCGTTGCCAATTGGCCGACAATGCGGTTGACCACATCCAGGGCATCCTTGACCCGGACGCTGGTAACGGTCGGATACGCATTGGTCACCGACCGCAGCACATTGCCCTCCTCGGTCGGCGTGGCAGCAGGGTCACTCAACGTGGCAAGCCAGGCATGGGGCGCGCCGGCAAACGTATTGGGCGAAAACACCATGACAAAATTGATCGACAGCGATTCCCATTCAACTTCGCGCAGGCTGGCAATCCTGGCCGTCACATTGCGTCCCAGCACATTGACCGTCACTGTGTCACCAAGAACAAGTCCCAATTCACCCGCCTCCTCTGCCGAAAAGGAAACCAGCGGTTCACCCGCATAGTCTGCAGGCCACCAGGCGCCTTCTGTGATCGTCGAGTTCTCGGGAGGGTCAGCAGAATAGGTCACACCGCGATCGCCACGCAGCACCCATTGGCCGCCGGGCGGAACTTCGATCTTGCGGATATCGACATCATTGAAGGCAAGAATGCGCCCGCGAAGCATCGGGACAAGCTGCAGGACACCGTCAGGGGCCTGTTTTTCAAGGATCGCCTTGAAACCCTCGACTTCACTGCTTTGCACATCGACGAAGAAGAAATTCGGTGCCCGCTCCGGCAGGCTGCCACTGATTTCCCGTCGCAAATTGCCATCGATCAGCGCCAGGGTCACCAGCAATGCCAGTCCCAGTCCCAGCGACAGGACAACCGATGGCGTCAGGGCGCCGGGACGGTGGATATTGCCGATTGCAAGGCGCAGGGCGGTGGACCGCACCTTGGGCGCCCGGCGCGCCAGCATTTCGATCAGCACCGATACCAGCCGCAAAACCACAAAGGCAAAGGCAATGGCGCCCAGAAACACGCTGGCAATAAACCGATCGTAAGAGGTGAATATGGCAAGGCCGGCGAAGACGGCAATCAGCACGGTGGCTGCCAGAACATAGGGCCATTTCGGCAGACTTGCAGCGTCAAAGCCCTGTTCGCGAAAAAGCGCCGTCGCCGGGACTTCCCGGGATCGCCCGAGTGGCAGAACAGCGAAGGCAAGAGCCGTCAGATAGCCAAAGATCGTGGCCAGAAGCAAGGCGCCGGGATAGAGCGCAGGCTCCGCAGAAACCGGAATGATCTCCGCCAGAGCCGATGAGGCAATCACCGGCAATGCGGCCCCGATGACAAGCCCGACGGCGATTCCAATGGTACAGATAATCAGAATCTGCATCAGGTAGACCACGAATACAAAGCTGCCTGAAGCGCCCAGACATTTGAACGTGGCGATGACCGACCGCTTGGAATCGAGAAAGGCACGCACTGCATTGGCCACACCCACGCCACCGACAATCAGCGCTGTCAGGCCAACCAGTGTCAGAAACTGGGAAAATCGCGTGATATTGGCACTGAGGGCCGGCGCTGCATTGCTGCGGCTGCGCATCGACCAGCCGGCAGCTGGAAAATCGTGCTCGGCCGTTTCGCGCAATTGCACCACGTCCGCTTCACTGGCGCCGTCCGGCAGACGGATCTTGTAGGCATATTCGACAAGACTGCCGGTCTGGATCAGACCGGCAGCCGCCAGTCCGTCCTGCGACATCAACAGGCGTGGCGCAAAACCAAAACCATCTGAGAGCGCATCGGGTTCATTGTCGATCAGGGCTCTGATTTCAAACTGCGCATTGCCCAACAAGACCGTTGCGCCCAGCGAAACATTCAGCCGTTCCAGCAAAAGCGGCGCAACAGCCACACCGAACCGACCGTCAGCTTCGCCATAGAGCGCCTCGAAATCGAGGGGCGGCGAGACCGCCAGTTGCCCGAACAGCGGATAGGCCGAATCCACGGCCTTTGCCTCAACCAGTGCCTGGTCCGACCCATCGACAAGACGCGTCATCGAGCGCAGGCCGGTGGTGGTGGTCATTTGGCCCTGATCGCGCAGAAACGCCAGTTCCTGTTCGCTGGCCGCCCGGTTTTGCAGTTCAAAGCGGAAATCACCGCCAAGAATGGCCTGCCCTTCCTGATTGATCGCTCCGGTGATGGAACGCGAGACCGAATTGACCCCGGCAATGGCAGCTGTACCCAGTGCAATACAGGCCAGAAATATGTAAAAACCCGAAAGGCCGCCGCGCATTTCACGCAGGGCCAGACGAAAGGCAAGTCGAATATCCGTCATGCCAGGCAATTTCTTTGTTGCAGTCTGGTTCTTTGTTGCAGTCTGGTTCACGCGACAGCCACTTCTTCAGTGTCTGTTTCACTCAAGATCTGACCGGAACGAACGCGCACCTGACGGCTGCATCGCTCGGCAAGGGCACTGTCGTGGGTCACCAGAAGCAGCGTTGTGCCGCGCTCCGCCTGTTTGGCAAACAGCAGATCAGCGATCTGCCTGCCGGTCTCGGCGTCGAGATTGCCCGTGGGCTCGTCCGCAATCAGCAAAGCCGGCGAGGGCGCCAGAACTCGCGCAATGGCGACGCGTTGCTGCTCGCCGCCCGACAATTCACCCGGATAATGGGTCATGCGTTCCGCCAGCCCGACAGAGGCCAGTTCCTGACGCGCCACTTCAAATGCATCCGATCGCCCTGCCAGTTCCAGCGGCACAGCGACATTTTCCAGCGCCGTCATGTTGGGAATAAGGTGGAAAGACTGAAAGACTATTCCGACATTGCGCCCGCGGAAATGGGCCACCTCGTCCTCGCTCATTTGATGGATGGGATTTCCTGATATGGTGATTTCACCCGAATCGATGTTTTCCAGACCTGCCAGCACCATCAGCAGGGTGGATTTGCCCGAACCTGAGGGACCGACGATGCCGACGGATTCGCCCGGATTGACACTCAGATCCATATTTTTAAGGACATGAACGGAGGTTGCGCCGTTGCCCAGCGTCAAATCGGCTTTTTTCAACTCTATGATGGGTTTTGTCAAAGCGACCGCTCACTATATGTATAGGCAGAAATCATTGTGTCGATCCTCTTTGCTGCTGCCAGAGAATTTAGGAACCATCCCATGACAATTAAAGCCGCATGTCGCATTTTCATCCTTTTTAGCTGTTTTTCTTTTGCGGCAGGCAGTTTTGCGCAGGCCGATACTGTCCGGATCGTTGGATTTGGCGACAGCCTGATGGCGGGCTATGAACTGGCGCCTTCCGACGCGTTTCCGTCCAAATTGGAAGCCGCCCTGAAGGCCGAGGGCTATGACGTGGCGATCAGCAATGCCGGCGTATCCGGCGATACTTCAACCGGCGGCCTGGCGCGGATCAACTGGTCGGTACCCGAAGGGACAGACGCGGTGCTATTGCAACTGGGCGCAAATGATGCGCTGCGTGGCCTGAGCCCTGAAAACACGCGCCAGAACCTGGACGCCATGATCGCCGGATTGCAAAAGCGTGGCATTGCCGTCCTGTTGGTCGGCATGCTGGCGCCGCCCAATATGGGCGATGATTATGCCGAACGGTTCAACACCATTTACCCGGAACTGGCAGAGGCCCGGGCGGTTCCCCTCTATCCATTTTTTCTGGACGGCGTGGCAGCCCAGAGTGGACTGGACATTGGTGACGGCATGCATCCCAATCCCAAGGGCGTGGACATCATGGTTGCCAGATTTCTGCCCTATGCCGAGGACCTGATAGCCTCAATCAATGGCCAAACGTCACAATAGAGACAGAACATCAGGGTATGAGTGTGGACAAATTGTCGTGAAAATTGCTTTTTGCATGCACTAGGTCTTGCTCTCGGCAACCACACATGATTCGCTGGAAACATCGTATCGAATCGGGGAGGCTGCCATGCCGCGTTTGTTTATTGCCCTCGAGATTCCTCGCGAAGCGGCCCTGAGTCTTTCGCTTCTTCGCGGCGGTTTGCACGGTGCCCGCTGGATCGATGTGGAAAATTACCATATCACCCTGCGTTTCATTGGTGATATTGACGCACCCACAGCCGATGAGCTTGTCCACGCGCTGGATCGCATCGGCCGTCACGCTTTCAACCTGTCCTTGATCGGCCTTGGGTCATTCGGCTCGAAAAAACCTCATTCCCTTTGGGCGGGTGTTTCTGCATCCCCGGATCTCATGGCGTTGCAGGCCGAAATCGAGCGCATCTGTCAGCGGCTTCATCTGAGACCGGATCCACGCAAATTCACACCCCATGTCAGCCTTGCCAGATTGCGCGGCGCTCGGGTCCATGACGTGGTACAATACCTTGGTGCGCGCAGCAATTTTCGTACAGATCCCTTCACCGTTTCAAGGTTCGTCGTGATGTCGGCACGCGAATCCGTTGGAGGGGGGCCCTATGTGACTGAGGAAATCTATCCCCTGACACAGGCAAAGCCATCCAGTCAGCCCGTCGAAGCGATGCCCAAGTCTTCCATCAACAGCCGCTGATGTCGGCAGATCGACATAAACACACCATTATGCCTTCTGCCCGGGGACGGCCGCAAAAGACTGACAGCACAGAGAGGCGATCATGGATAAGCAGGACGTAGAAAGACAGCTTGGTGACGTGCCTGGCTGGACATTGCGCAAGGACGCAAAAGCGCTGGAGCGCTCTTTCGATTTCAAAAGCTTCCGCGAAGCCTTTGGGTTCATGACCCAATGCGCCCTTGCCGCCGAAAAACTCAACCACCATCCCGAATGGTTCAATGTCTACAAACGGGTGGATGTGGTGCTGACAACCCATGATACGGGCGGCTTGACCGATCTGGATTTCCGTCTTGCCAAGGCCATGAACCGGGCCGCAGGCATAAGCTGATGCTTGAACATGTTCACGCGAACATCCATATTCCTTCTAAGGAAACCTGAAGTGGGAAACATCTTATCATCGGATGGGCAGTTCATGAGCGACATCAAATTTGGCGAGATACTTCAACCCGGTGATGATGACACGCGCCGGGATCGCGAACAGAAGGTTCAAAACAAGTTCTGGAAAACCGTCCGCAATGCCGCCCGTCAGGTGCCCTTCATGGAAGACCTTGTCGCATCCTATTATTGTGCGATGGACTCCCAGACGCCCACCAGGGTTCGCGGAATATTGCTGGCGGCATTGGCCTATTTTGTGCTGCCGCTGGATGGCATTCCGGATTTTTTCGCGCTTGTCGGGTTTTCAGATGACGTCGCTGTTCTTGGCGTGGCGCTGGCGGCGGTGCGCAGCCACATCAAGCCTGGCCATTATGCAGCGGCCAGAAACGCCCTTGGCACCATCTCCGACTGATTCTTGTTCACCACATCAGACATTGAACCGGATGAAAGGGCGTTGCGCAAAATATTTTGGTCTGTTTTCTTCTGTCATTCGGCGTGGTAACTGCTTGCAAATCCCCGATATCAGGAGAAATCGTCAGGTTTTGTGCCCTTGTTGACGGTTTGGTAACCGAAGTTTGCGCAAATTAAGTCAAATTGTTGCCAAACCTGCATGTTCAATGCAAGACCCCTGTTTGAAGGCAATGAAGACAACCGGTAGGTTTATTATGGTTTTAAAGAAGTTCGTGCTCGCATTTGTCCTGTCGTTCACAATGATCGGCTCCGCATTGGCCCAGTCGCCACCATCGCTGATCAAGCAATTCAGCGCGTGGGGCGCCTATTCCTATTCGGCGGCAAACAGCAAGGTTTGTTATGTCCTTTCGCTGCCGACGCGCAAACAACCCGATGGCGTCAATCACGGAGATATCTTTTTCCTGATTTCGCAGCGCCCGGGACAGAATATCAGTTATGAGCCTCAGGCGAAGATGGGCTATACGCTGCAAGACGGTTCAAAGGTGACAGTGAAGATAGATGGTCGCGATTTTACCCTTTTCACCCAGAATGATTCAGCCTGGGTCGAAAATGCCGCTGAAGAGCCATCGCTGGTGGCTGCCATGCGTGCCGGGTCGAACATGACGGTCGATGCCATTTCGCGCCGCGGCACCAAGACAAGCTACACCTATTCGCTTTCCGGTGTGACAGCAGCTCTGGACGAAATCGCCAACTGCAGATAGACCCGCAATCACACTGATTGTCTGGAATATATTGGCCGGCCTTGTGCCGGCCTTTTGCTGTGCACTATATTCAGGTCATTCCTGGTGCCCCGGCAAAGGGTGACACCGACAACAACTGAGCGTTTCCTGATCGAATGGTTCCATTTGATCAGGAAACGCTCTAGATGAGAGATCACCGAGCTTGACTGTACGAATGTGCAGACGATTTACCTGATCTGAAAGATCTGCCCGATGCCCCTGACCATTGATTTGAAAAACACCGACACCCGCGATGCCCTGGCCTTGCGTGTCAAAGCCACATCACCACTGCCAGATGGCCAAAAACCATCGCTGATTGGCATGACCCGCGAAGAAATGAGCGCGGTTCTAAGCGATGCGGGCATTCCTGAACGCCAGGTCAAGATGCGGGTTCAGCAGCTTTGGCACTGGCTTTATGTGCGCGGTGTTTCCGATTTTGCCGAGATGCTCAATGTGTCAAGGGAACTGCGCGCCCTGTTGAGCGAGCGCTTTACCATCGCGCGTCCAAAAATCGTCGACGAACAGATTTCCGAAGACGGCACCAGAAAATGGCTTTTGCAATTTCCCTCACGCGGTGCGGGCAAGCCTGTCGAAATTGAAACCGTCTATATTCCGGAAGAAGGCCGCGGCACCCTTTGCATATCCAGCCAGGTGGGTTGCACCCTGAATTGCTCCTTCTGTCATACCGGAACGCAGATGCTGGTGCGCAATCTCACCGCAGAGGAAATCCTCTCACAACTGCTTCTGGCCCGCGAACGTCTCGGAGATTTTCCCAAGAAGGACACGCCGCAGGGCGCCATCGTGCCCTCCGAAGGACGCAAGATTACCAATATCGTCATGATGGGCATGGGCGAGCCGCTGTACAATTTCGAAAATGTGAAAACGGCTCTGCTGATTGCCTCCGACAATGAGGGCCTGTCCTTGTCGAAACGGCGCATCACCCTGTCGACCTCCGGTGTCGTGCCGGAAATCTACCGCACCGGCGAAGAAATCGGCGTCATGCTCGCCATCTCGCTGCATGCGGTGCGCGATGATCTGCGCAACGAACTGGTGCCGATCAACAAGAAATACCCGATTGCCGAACTCATTCAGGCCTGCCGCGATTATCCTGGCCTGTCCAATGCACGGCGCATCACCTTCGAATATGTCATGCTCAAGGGCGTCAATGATTCGCTTGAAGATGCCAGGGATCTTGTTCAGCTGCTCAAGGGTGTCCCGGCCAAGATCAATCTGATCCCGTTCAACCCCTGGCCCGGCAGCCAATACGAATGTTCCGACTGGGAGCACATCAAGGTTTTTGCCGATTTCGTCAATCATGCCGGCTATGCTTCGCCGATCCGCACCCCCCGGGGCGCCGATATCCTTGCCGCTTGCGGGCAGCTGAAGTCTGAATCCGAGCGCATGCGCAAGCCTGAAAGACTGGCACTGGAAGCCATGATGATTGCCGGTCACGGCGAGGAATAGGCGTGGATCGTTTCACTTCCTATCTCATTCGCCTCGTGATGATCACCATCGGCTTCATCGCTGCCGCCATGACAGCGGGCGTGCTGCTTGCCTTCATGACAAAAATGATCACGCCCAGCGAGGTCGGGCAGCTTACCGATACGGGATTTGATGCTGGCCTGATCATCTTTGCCGTGGCGCTTGCCAGCATTGCGGGCTATGTGGCCTTTTTTCCAGCCATGCTGATCATTATTTTCAGTGAACTCAGCCAACGCCGGGACTGGCTCTATTATGCAATCTGCGGCGGCGTGACCGCCGCACTCACACCGTTGATCATTACGCTTTTCAAAGGCGGTGAACGCCAGTCCGACTACGAGACCTTTGCCATGACCCTTGCGGCAGGAATGATTGCCGGTATCGTCTATTGGCTGGTCGCCGGCAGAAACGCCGGCAACTGGTTGCCGGAGAAACAGGCCTCTTCCAGGAAGGCGTGAAGCCTATTACCTGCCCTGTGTGAAGATTATTCTGACGGCAAACAGCGAAAAGACGCCCGCGCAGCCATAGTCCAGAATCCGCATGATGCGCGGGTTGCTTTTCAACACAACGGCCAATCTTCCCGAAACCAGCACAATGGCCAGCGCAATCGGCAAGGACAGGGTCGCATAGGCAAGGCCAAGAAACAGCAGTTTTTCTCTGATATGGGGATCATTGACCGATACGAATTGCGGCAGGAAGGTCATGAAGAATATGATGATCTTCGGATTGAGAAGATTGACGGCGAGCCCGTTGGTCCAATTGGCGAAATATGACTTTTCGCGAGAAACCGATGCGCCGAGATTGAACGCAGAGCCCTTGCGCACGGCCTGAACGGCAAGCCACAGGAGATAGAGCGAACCAGTGGCTTTCAGAATCAGAAATCCCGTTGGTGATGCAACCACCAGCGCCGCCACGCCGATGGCCACCAGAACCGTGTGTACCAGCAGGCCTGTTATGGTGCCGCCCACACAGGCAATGGCCTGCACACGACCACCCGCCAACGCGCGGCTCATCATCAGGGTCATGTCAGGGCCCGGTGTCAGGATCAGCACAAGCGAGGCTGCCGTAAAGGCCAGGAGAACGGCAGGCTCAGGCAGAAAATACATGGTCATAGGACCCTTTCGCAGTTCAATTTTGGCGAATATGGACGATATGCGTGGTGCGTGCAAAGACTTGAGTGATACGGCCGATCGCTCCGCACGCCGCATCTTGCCGCGTCAGCCGGTTTTCCATCATCAAATGGTTTCATTTCCAGACAATGCGCTCTAAAGTGCCGCCGATTTCAAAATCGGGCGCAGAGACCCGAGCAGACGGAAAAATTGGATAATACAATGAACGCAAAGAACGATGTGAAAAAGGTCGTGCTTGCCTATTCGGGCGGACTGGACACCTCCATCATCCTGAAATGGCTGCAATCGGAACTCAATGCCGAGGTCGTGACATTCACCGCCGATCTGGGTCAGGGTGATGAACTCGAGCCGGCCCGCAAAAAGGCCGAATTGCTTGGCATCAAGGAAATCTACATTGAGGACCTGCGCGAAGAGTTCATGTCGGATTTCGTGTTCCCGATGTTCCGCGCCAATGCCGTCTATGAGGGCGTCTATCTGCTCGGCACATCCATTGCCCGGCCGCTGATCTCAAAACGACTGATTGAAATTGCCCGCGATACCGGTGCCGATGCCATTGCCCATGGCGCAACCGGCAAGGGCAATGATCAGGTCCGCTTTGAACTGGCCGCCTATGCGCTGAATCCGGACATCAAGATCATTGCACCCTGGCGTGACTGGACATTGAAATCACGCACAGACCTGATTGATTTTGCTGAACAACACCAGATACCAATTCCAAAGGACAAAAGGGGAGAAGCACCCTTTTCCGTTGACGCAAACATGTTGCACTCTTCATCGGAGGGCAAGGTGCTTGAGGATCCATGGGAAGAGGCTCCAGCCTATGTCTATCAGCGCACGGTCTCGCCGGAGGATGCACCTGACAAGGCAACAGAGATCGAAATCGGTTTTGAAAAGGGTGATGCCGTCGCCCTCAACGGCGAACCCCTATCTCCCGCAACCCTGTTTGCAAGGCTCAACGATTATGGCCGCGACAACGGCATCGGCCGTCTTGACCTGGTGGAAAACCGTTTTGTCGGCATGAAATCACGCGGCGTCTATGAAACACCGGGCGGCACGATCCTTCTTTCCGCACACCGGGCTATGGAATCCATTACCCTTGATCGCGGCGCAGCGCACCTCAAGGACGAGCTGATGCCGCGTTATGCGGAACTGATCTACAACGGATTCTGGTTCTCGCCTGAGCGCGAAATGTTGCAGGCTGCCATTGACCACAGCCAGCGCGATGTTGAAGGAACGGTGCGCCTCAAGCTCTACAAGGGCAATGTCATTGTCACCGGCCGCAAATCCGACAAGTCCCTCTATTCGGACCAACTTGTCACTTTTGAGGATGATCATGGCGCCTATGACCAGAAGGATGCAGCCGGCTTCATCAAGCTGAACGCCTTGCGGTTGCGCACGCTGGCGGCCAGAAACAATCGGTAGACCGGTTTTGGCTCACCCGAACGACGGGTGAGAACCGATCATCAGAACCCCCGGCGACGACCGGGGGTTTTGCATCAATCCGTCGGATATCTGAAGGATTGCGTCCAATATCTGGCAGCCGACCGGCGGTCCGGTCCTATCAATTCACAGGCAGGACCTTGTATCGCCTATGGCCGCCGCTTACATCGCATCTTGATGACAACAGCCCCGGGAATTGCACGATGAGCCCTGTCAACAATCATATCTTCGACTGGAAAGGTCCCCAGGGACTGCCCGAATTCTCCAATATCGAAGACGATGATTACGTGCATGCTTTCGACGAAGCGCTGAAACGTCATGAAAAACAGGTCATCGACATCGCCAACAATCCGGCGCCACCTGATTTTGAAAATACCATCATCGCACTGGAATTGTCGGGCGACGCGCTGAGCCGGGTGTCCGCACTCTTCTGGAACCGGGCGGGTGCGCATAGCAATGACGTCATTCAGGCGCTTGAGCGGCAGATGGCCCCGAAAATATCGCGTCACTTTTCTGCGATTGCCATGAACAAGGCGCTGTTTGCACGCGTCGACGCGCTTTGGCAGAATCGCGAAAGCCTTGGTCTCGACAGCGAGGCATTGCGCGTTCTTGAAAGACACTGGAAGGGCTTTGTGCGCACCGGCGCTTTGCTGGACGATGGACAACAACAGCGCCTGGCGGAAATCAGTGAAGAGCTTGCCGGTCTTGGTACGCAATTCAGCCAGAACGTGCTGGCGGACGAAAAAGCCTGGTCCATGGGCCTTTCCAATAAGGAGGACCTTGCAGGGCTGCCGGAATTCCTCCGCGACGCCATGGCATCTGCGGCACGCGAACGCGGCCTGGATGCACCCTACGCCGTGACGCTGTCACGTTCGATCATCGAACCCTTCCTGACGTTTTCCGAAAACCGTGAGTTGCGTGAACATGCCTTCACCGCCTGGACGTCCCGGGGGGAAAACGGCGGCGATACCGACAACGCCGCACATATTACCCGCATCCTCGCATTGCGCGCCGAAAAAGCCCGCCAATTGGGCTTTGAGACATTTGCGCATTTCAAGCTTGACGACACGATGGCCAAGACACCGGACGCGGTGAACCATTTGCTGATGTCCGTGTGGGACAAGGCCTTACTGCGCGCCCGCCGGGAAGAAGACGAGATTGCCGCACTGATTGCCGAGGAAGGCAAAAACCACCCGGTCGCACCCTGGGATTGGCGTCACTATGCGGAAAAGCTGCGCAGCCGCAAATTCGACTTCTCCGAAGCCGAACTCAAGCCTTACCTGCAGCTTGATAATATCATTGCTGCGTGCTTTTCCGTCGCCAACCAGCTTTTTGGCCTGAAGGCAACTGAGCGCGCCGACCTTGAGGCCTATCATCCCGATGTTCGCATATTTGAAATCCGCGACAGCAATGACACGCTGATCGGCATGTTTCTGGGCGATTATTTTGCCCGATCCAGCAAGCGATCCGGTGCCTGGATGAGCAGTTTGCAGAATCAGCACCAGCTTGATGGCGGGCAGATTCCGATCATTTACAACGTCATGAATTTTGCAAAACCGCCCGCCGGCCGCCCGGCCCTGTTGTCGATTGATGACGCGCGGACCTTGTTTCACGAATTCGGACACGCCCTGCATGGCCTCTTGTCCAAGGTACGCCATCCCTCGGTTTCAGGCACCTCAGTCTCACGCGACTTTGTGGAATTGCCCTCGCAGCTCTTTGAGCATTGGTTGACCGTGCCCGACGTACTGCGACAGTTTGCCCTACATCATGAAACCGGAGAGGTCATTCCGCAGGATCTTCTCGACAAGGTTCTGGCCGCCCGGAATTTCAACGCCGGCTTTGCCGCGGTTGAATACACGGCCTGCGCGCTTGTAGACATGGCCTGCCATACAGCTCAAGAGATCGGTGACCCATTGGCCTTTGAGAACGAGACGCTCAAGGAAATCGGCATGCCCGACGCCATCGTCATGCGTCATCGCACGCCGCATTTCCTGCATGTTTTTTCCGGAGACGGTTATTCTGCCGGATATTATTCCTATATGTGGTCTGAAGTCCTCGATGCTGATGCCTTCAGTGCTTTCGAGGAGACCGGTGACGTATTTCATGAAGAAACGGCCGATAGGCTTCTTCGCCACATCTATTCGGCAGGCGGAAGCATCGACCCGGAAGACACCTACAGGGCGTTTCGCGGGAAAATGCCTGATACGGCCGCAATGCTGAAAAAGAAGGGTCTGGCTGGCTGCCAATAGGCCCCTGCAACGTTGCTGCCGGTCGCTTTTGACGGGCCGCTTCAGCCTGCGAACGACGCAAATCGGTAAAATCCCTTTCACATATTCATAAAACCCTGTAAGAGCCGGGCAAATGAATATAGGCGGCGCCTTCCCGCGCGCACCCCAACTTCCAGGTAGAATACTATGTCTATGCGCAATATTGCGATCATCGCCCATGTTGACCATGGGAAAACCACACTCGTTGACGAATTGTTGAAACAGTCTGGCGCGTTCCGCGACAACCAGCGCGTTGCAGAGCGCATCATGGATTCCAACGAAATTGAAATCGAACGCGGCATTACGATTCTTGCCAAGGCGACGTCTGTTGTCTGGAAAGATGTGCGCATCAACATTGTCGATACTCCAGGCCATGCCGATTTCGGTGGTGAGGTTGAGCGTATCCTCAATATGGTGGACGGCGCCATCGTCCTCGTCGATGCAGCCGAAGGCCCCATGCCGCAGACAAAATTTGTTGTCGGCAAAGCCCTCAAGGTTGGTCTCAAACCGATTGTTGCGATCAACAAGATTGACCGGTCCGATGCGCGTGCCGATGAAGTCATTAATGAGGTTTTCGATCTTTTTGCAGCGCTGGACGCCAATGACGAGCAGCTGGATTTCCCGATCCTCTACGGTTCGGGCCGCAATGGCTGGATGAATGTCAATCCAGAGGGTCCGATGGACCAGGGCCTTGCGCCACTGTTTGATCTTGTTCTCGACCATGTCCCTGAACCCACTGTCGGTGAAGGCTCATTCCGGATGATCGGAACAATTCTGGAAGCCAATCCCTTCCTCGGCCGCATCATCACCGGGCGTATTCATTCCGGAAGCATCAAGCCCAACCAGCCAATGAAGGTGATGGATGCCAACGGCAAGCTGATTGAGCAGGGCCGCGTCTCCAAGATTCTCGCCTTCCGCGGTATCGAGCGTACATCCATCGACGAGGGTTGCGCCGGAGATATCGTCGCCATTGCTGGCCTGACAAAGGGCACCGTGGCCGATACCTATTGTGCACCGGATGTCACCGAACCACTTGAAGCCCAGCCCATCGATCCACCGACGGTTACCATGTCGTTCATCGTAAATGATTCACCGCTGGCCGGAACCGAAGGTGATAAAGTGACCAGCCGCGTCATCCGCGACCGCCTGCTGAAAGAAGCAGAAGGCAATGTCGCCCTGAAAATCGAGGAAGCCGAAGACAAGGATTCCTTCTATGTTTCCGGACGCGGCGAGTTGCAGCTTGCCGTGCTGATTGAAACCATGCGCCGGGAAGGCTTCGAACTGGCTGTTTCACGACCGCGGGTGGTGATGAAAAAAGCCGACGACGGAACGGTGCTCGAGCCCATCGAAGAAGTGGTCATCGACGTCGATGAAGAACATTCCGGTATTGTCGTTCAGAAAATGTCCGAACGTAAAGCCGAAATGGTTGAATTGCGGCCGTCGGGTGGCAATCGCCTGCGTCTGGTCTTCCATGCACCGACACGCGGCCTGATCGGCTACCAGTCCGAGCTGCTGACCGATACGCGCGGCACAGCCATCATGAACCGCCTGTTCCATGACTATCAACCCTACAAGGGTGATATTGGCGGCCGCGTCACAGGCGTTCTGCTGTCCAATGAGTCCGGTGAATCCGTTGCCTATGCCATGTTCAACCTCGAAGACCGCGGTCCGATGATTATCGATGCCGGCGAAAAGGTTTATGCGGGCATGATCATCGGCATCCATACAAGGGTCAACGACCTTGAGGTCAATGTTCTCAAGGGCAAGAAGCTTACCAATATGCGCGCTTCCGGAAAGGATGACGCCATCAAGCTGACACCGCCGATCCGCATGACACTCGATCGGGCACTATCCTGGATCCAGGATGATGAGCTTGTTGAAGTGACACCAAAGACTATTCGCCTGCGCAAGATCTTCCTTGATCCGATTGACCGCAAGCGGAATTCGAAAACCAAGGCTTCCCTTACCGCCTGATTAACAGCGGGTTGTCTTCAAGTGAGTCACTTTGAAAACAACCCGCAACTGTTACTTGCCCGAACCCTTAACAATCCGTTAATCTGTCCGTGCCGGTACATGATTTAACCTGTGGGTAGACCGCAGGTAGGGGCATCTAGCTCTTCGCGTATCGCAGCGAAGCAGTTAGGATTCTCCCATGACAACGCTGACAATAGATGTGAGACGTGCCGAATCGGATGACGCTCTGGCGATATCCGAGACGCATCGTGTTGCCTGGCGTCATGCTTATTCGGGCTTGATACCCTATCGCACGCTGATGGCCATGGTTGAGCGCCGCAGTTATACATGGTGGCAAAAAGCCATTCGCGGGTCAACCAGCATATTGGTACTGGAAGTGGATAAAGTGATCGCGGGCTACGCGACACTTGGTCTGAACAGGGCAAGATCCCTTCCGCAGGAAGGCGAGATCTACGAGCTTTACCTCAAACCTGAATATCAGGGCATCGGCCTTGGCAGCCAGCTTTTTGGCGAGGCGCGGCGTCTGCTGAGATCCCTTGGATGCAAGGGCATGGTTGTATGGACTCTTGAGGAAAATGAGCGCGCAGTGAATTTCTACACTGCGCTGGGTGGCATAGACCTCGCCGAAGGCTCGGAAATTTTCGATGAGCGCCCGCTCAAGAAGCTGGCCTTTGTCTGGCCCTGAGCCTTTCCATTTAATCAGGCAACCTGCCATTTTTCATGGGATCGATCGCGCTGGTTCGCTCGCCAGTTCCGTGCGATACCCATAGAACGCCGGCGCCTCTGCGCCACAGACAAAATCAGCGGCAACATTGTCGGCGACCTCTCTGGCGAGAATATTGGCGTCCTTGTTGCCCAGGGCATCAACATAACCCACCACACATGGCCGTGCATCACCCGGTTGGCCAACCCGCGAAATAACCAGCACCTGCCCCAGATATTGCGGTGTGGAGATGCCACTATCGGGGTCTGGATTCTCAAGAAACCAGCGCAGGATTGTGGCGATCGGTACGCCTGACACGTTTACCCGCCACTCGACCGTTTCATTAATCCGGTTGAACGCCCCAAAGCTTTCAAAGACCTCACCCTGGTTGACATGACCGAACTGAACCGACTGGCGCAGGTCATCCTCCTTGAAAAACACGCCATAGCCGCCAAGACCCGGACAGACCAGTCGGGCACCCATCGAATCGGCGGAAAGGGTGATGCATTTATCAAAATCAATTTTTGTATAGCTGCTTTCATTAGCCTGCGCAGCGCTCGCACTTGCACCAAGCAGCAGCATCGCGAAGGCTGTTATCATGCTGGTTTTTGCCAATTTTCCTGCTGTGATGCACTGGTAATAAGTCTTCTGCATGATTGTTCTTCCCTTCCCCCGTGATGCATCTGTTCATTATAATCCAACAGGCGCGGTAAAGATATGTTGCACTGCAGCGCGCAAAGCGCTATTTCCCCCGACATCAGCCCATCAGAATTTGGCCCGGCAAAGACAGGATCGATCATGCGTATTGACGCCATCTCCATAGGCAACACACCGCCCAATGATATCAATGTCATCATCGAGGTGCCTGTGGGCGGACAGCCCATCAAGTATGAAATGGACAAGGACGCCGGCACGCTTGTTGTTGATCGTTTCCTTTATACGCCCATGACCTACCCGGGTAATTATGGATTTGTTCCCCATACATTGTCCGAGGACGGTGATCCGATTGACGTTCTGGTGTGCAATACAAGACCGCTGATACCCGGATGTGTGATCAATGTGCGCCCCGTTGGCGTGCTGATCATGGAAGACAATGCCGGACAGGATGAAAAAATCCTGGCGGTGCCCTCTTCCCATCTGACCAAACGCTATGAAGGGGTCAATGAATTCACCGATCTGCCGGACATCACCGTGCAGCAGATCCAGCATTTCTTTGAGCACTACAAGGATCTGGAACCTGGCAAATGGGTCAAGATCGGTGAATGGGAAGGATCGGCCCGGGCCAGAAAACTGATCACGGAAGCCATCGAACGGGCCAAAATATAAAGCAGACTTGGTCCTTTATTCGTCGAGGCGCAAGATATTGTGAAGCAAATCCTCGCTCGAACCCTCGACAAACAGTGTTTTCAGGCGACTGGTCTCACCTGAGTCCATTGTGATCAGGCTTTTGGCAATGCCGCTCCGTTTGGCGACCAGCGCAATCAGGGCCTTGTTCGCCTTGCCTTTTTCCGGCAAGGCCCGAACCCGGGCCCTGATGTAGCAACGCCCCTCACCATCCGTTTCCACACCGTCGATGTCATCACGGCTTGCCTTTGGCGTCAGCCGGATGGCGAGCTTGAGTCCGCCGGGTACAATCCGGCACCATGGCGGCGCCGAAACCGTCACATCAATGCAGGCACCAGAGCTGTCCACATGAGCTGGCGAATGAAAAAGATGATCAGCAGCAGGATGATCGGTGAGATATCCAGGCCGCCCAGATCGGGTATGATCCGCCGGATGGGGCGCAGTGCCGGCTCCGTGGCCTTGAACAGAAATTCGCCGATCATGCCGACAAAGCGATTGCTTGTATTGACCACATTGAAGGCGTAGAGCCATGAGAAAATGGCGCTGCCGATAATAATCCAGGTATAGAGATTCAAGGCCAGATCAATGGTCCGAAACAGGGCAATCATCGCAGTCTCCACTATTTGATTTTTGACATGTAGCCATTGTGTCGGGCAACGGCAAGTCTATGCAATTTTTTCTGAAGCTTTATAAGGACCCTTATGTCTTACACAGAACGCGCCAGCCATGCAGGACACTGAATCACCGACCTCCGATCGTTTTGCGGTTTTTCGCAACAAGTCCTTCATGCGCTACTGGCTGGCGCGTTTTCTGTCGGCATTCGGCATGCAGGTCATCAGTGTCGCCGTCGGTTGGCAGATCTATGATCTAACCCGTGATCCTTTCGATCTCGGCCTAATCGGTCTCGTGCAATTCCTACCGGCCCTGGTGCTGATACTTGTCACAGGCGCCGCTTCTGACCGCTTCGGTCGCCGTCTCATCATGGGCATCTGCGAAATTGTCAGTCTGGGCGCTGCCATCGTCCTTTTGTACCTGACCGTTCGCGGTCTCACATCGCCCCTTCCGGTTTTTGCGGTTCTGCTGGTCTTCGGCATTGCACGCGCCTTCTTTTCTCCGGCCTCGACCGCGCTGGCGCCCAATCTGGTGTCGGAAAAAGATCTCGCCAATGCCATCGCCTGGAATTCATCCGCCTGGCAATTGGCAACCATTACCGGTCCCGTTGCAGGCGGCCTGCTTTACGGTTTGGGGGACACCGTGCCCTATTGGCTGAGCGTCGCCGTGTTCGCCATTGCTTCAGTGCTGATTTTCACCATTCCCAAGCCGCCGCAACAACGCGGCGTTCACAACCAGAGCTGGGAAACACTGTCTGCCGGGTTTCGCTATATCTGGCGTGAAAAAATTGTGCTTGGCGCCATTTCCCTCGACATGTTTGCCGTGCTGCTCGGCGGCGCCATCGCGCTCATGCCGATCTTTGCCCGCGACATCCTGGAGCTCGGACCCTGGGGACTTGGCGTGCTGCGGGCCGCTCCTGCCATTGGCGCCATTGCCATGGCGCTTTATCTGGCCGCACACCCGTTTCAAAGCAATGCCGGAGTGGCGATGTTTGTCTCCGTCGGCATATTCGGCTTTGCCACCATAGTCTTTGGTCTTTCGACCATTCCATGGCTGTCCATTGCGGCGCTTGTCACCATGGGTGCTGCCGACATGATCTCGGTCTATGTGCGGCAGACATTGATCCAGCTTTGGACGCCGGACAGCCTGCGCGGGCGTGTCAGTGCCGTCAATATGGTGTTCATCGGCGCATCAAATGAATTGGGAGAATTTCGCGCCGGCGGCATGGCAGCGCTGATCGGTGCAGCACCGGCAGTCGTGTTTGGCGGCATAGGCGCTGTCGCCGTTGCCGGCTTGTGGGCTGTGTATTTCCCCGCATTGCGCAAGATTCAGCATCTCACCCAGGCCGTCGATCAACCGGAGAAAACCTGAACCGGCCTTTGGTGGCCGTGGAGCAATATCTTCTTTCCAAATATGCGCTCCAAAAGCTCTGCCAGCCATTGGCGCAACAGGGCGTCATGGTGCAGCCGACCGCTGAGATGGGCGTGCCCCTGCTGAGCCCCCGGCAGTTCGAACCGGTGGGCACCGCGCACCACCCATCGCTGCATCATGATCTGCGTCAATTCCGCATGGAACTGGACGCCCCAGGCATTTTCGCCATAACGAAATGCCTGATTGGGATAATCTTGCGCCGTTGCCAGCAGTTCGGCCCCTTGGGGCAGGCTGAAGCCCTCGCGATGAAACTGGTAAACCATGTTCGGCCATTGCATCAGGGCCTTGCCGCTCTTGGTCGCCTGCAGCGGATACCAGCCTATTTCCGCCAATCCGTCCTCATGGCCAGTGACGGTGCCACCCAGATGGCGCACCAGCATCTGGGCGCCCAGACATATGCCGAGATAAGGTTTGTTTTCTCTCAGGGGGATCTCATGCCAGTCGATCTCGTTGCGCACACAGGCGTCATCGTCATTGGCACTCATCGGCCCACCGAATACGACAGCGCCCACATGGTCGCGCAATGTCGTGGGCAGCGGATCACCCAGAACGTGCTTTCGTATATCAAGTTCAAAACCGGCCTGCTGCAACATCTGCCCGACCCGTCCGGGGCTTGAACTTTCCTGATGCAGAATGACCAGAATTTTGTTTTGTTCATTTCTCCGGGCTATCGGCCCTTCAGAACGCAGTTCCTGCAATTTCGGACCTTTCGGGTTCATATCCTGCAGCATATTCAGCTTTCATCTCCCGCACCGGCGCGCTCGGCAGCGCGCTGTCGCATGAAAACCCTGTCGCGATCCGACACACCCAGCAGTTCCGCCACGCGCCAGACCACATTGTCTTCAAGCTCATGGCGCACGCCATCGGCATAAACGAGTTCCCACATCAACTCTATAAATGCCACCCGTTGCTCGTTATCGAGCGCCCGCTTGAGGATACTGGTCGATGCATAGAAATCAACGGATTCATCCTCGGCCTGCTTTCCGGCCTCCAGAAGCTTCTGCAAATCCGCCTTGTCGAGCGTATATTGCTTCTTCAACAATTCACCCAGTTTCTCACGTTCGGCAGGCTCAGCAACCCCATCTGCATCAATCACATGAAAGAACAGGGCCGCTGCTGCGACACGGGGGTCGTTGCGGGTCAAGGCGTCCTTTTCATCTCCACCCAGAGACTGAAGGAAATTCTGTAATTTTTCAAACATTCAACAAATCTGCCGCACGTGTGCGCCCCAATTTCATTTCAAGCCCTTGACCCGATGTCCCGGTCCCGTCCGCAATCTAGAATGATTCAGGGAAAGTGTGAAATATTTTTCCCACCCGATGACAGATCAAAACAGGCGAAACCGTGATTTTGGCCCATCTTCCGTCGTTACATCGTCGATTCCGGGATCATCAATAGGCTTTACCAGGAAATCGGTTTTCTTTGCCTTGTCCCGGGCATCGCCAACTGCATCCGTTACAATATGGGTCTCACCCACACTTGCCGCCTGACGAATGGCCGGTTCCACGTCAAGAGCGTCCTTGGCTCGCAGCGCATCGTCAGCCTTTTTATCCTCCACCACAGGCTTGGCTGCCGTGGGCTTTTGGGCCACAATGACGTCCCCATCCATTACCTTGGCTTTATCCGATTTTTCGGGGCCATCCAATTCTTGCGGGCTATCCATTTTTTCAGGACCATCCGATGTTTTGGGTTTGTCCTCGGTTTTTTTAGGCAAAGGCGTCTTGTTCGCTTGGCTTGCCTCACTTTTTCCAGCGCTTTCCACAGCAGGCGCAACTTTTTTTGCTGCCGCTTCGGGCATCGGTGCCTTGGGCCCCTCGACTGGCTTGGCCGGCTCTTTCGCAGCTGGCGCAGGTTCCTTCTGGACAGGATCCACGGGCTTCTTGCCTGGCTTTTCGGGGACAGGAGCGGGCGCAACAATGGGTGCGGCAATCGGCGGAAGGCTTTTGATCGCCTGTTCCGCGCCATCGCGCATGCTGTCGGCATCATGGACCGGTCCGGAAATCTGCTCAACCGGCAACTTCCATTCAAAGACATCCAGTTTGCCCGTCACCGGAGAGACCGCTGCCCAATGGTCGGATACATAACCATCGGCCGTCCATGCCTCATCGCGCGGCGCGCGCACCGCCTGTGCCAGCCAATGGCGCACCCGGCCCTGATCGCCGGTGTCCGCCTCTTCAATATCTGCCAGCAACAGATAGATGCTTTCACAGGGACCCATGCGTGATGCAGCCTCTGCCTTCTCGCGTGCCAGTTTGAATTCCTGCGCATCCAGCGCTGCCCGGGCGACTGCCTGCAGGGATTCACGATGATTGCGTTTGAGCCCTTCAAGTTTCTGTGCCCGCTTCAACCGGTCATGGGTTGAATCACCCGGCCGGGCATGAACATAGGCTTCAGCCACTTCCGGATGCGGTGCGCTCTTCCACAGTTTTTCCAGAATGCGCGATCCCTTGCTCAGATTGTTTTCACGGAACAGCGCCTGCGCTGCCACCAGGGCAGCGGGAACCAGGGTTGCCGCCAGCCTGTTGGCCTCCAGACCATCTGTGCGCGCGCCGGACACATCACCGCCTTCAAGCTTGTCCATGGCTCTGGCCGTCAGAAGAACAGCCTTCTTGCGGTCCGCTGCCGCCTTGTCGATCACACGTGCAGCCCGCTGTTTCTCCAAAATGCGCAAGGCATCATCCCAGGCGCCTTCGGCTGATTTGAAGGCCAGTGCTGCCTCGGCTGCCCAGGGCAGGTGCGGCGCTGTTTCTGCCGCCTGTTCGGCATAATGCTGGGCCGCCTCCAGAGCGCCAAGCCGACGCGCCTCCAGATAGAGGCCGCGCAGACCCAGTTCCCGTGTCTCCGGGTCCTCGGACATGGCCTCAAATTTTGCGCGCGCCTCATCATTCTTGCCCTCGATCAACGCAGTTTGCGCATCAAGCAGATGAATCAAAGGCTCCTGATCTGCACTGAGCAGCCCAATGGTCCGCTGGGTCATCTTGCGTGCGGTGGCCGCATCGCCGGAGCCCGCCGCAATCAGACCTGTCGACAGCGCCTGATAACCACGATCTCTTTTGCGGGCACGGAAATAGCGCGTTATCATCTGCGGTGAAGCCAGAACGCTGCGGATGAGCCACCAGCTGAACATGATCAGGGCCATCAGCGAGACAATGACTGCCACCGCAAACATCAGGGACGTTTCGATACGCTGGCCCTGCCAGTTCAAAACAAGATCGCCAGGCCTTTCGGCAAGCCATGCAAATCCAATAGCAAAGGCCAGGACGGCGAGAATATAGATCAGCAAACGGGTCATGTTAATTCTGGCTCCCTGCATCGGTCTGTTTGGCGGGTTGGGTTTGCGATCCTGCGTTCACCGGGCTTATCGGCAAGGCCGCACTCAGCGTGCCTGTTACCAGTTTTTCAACCTCGATACGCGCTTCCAGGTTCTTTGAAAAACCGGCAGACGCGCTGCGCGCTTTTTCCGGCAGTGTCTTCCATTCATTGAGGGCGCCCTGCAGGTCACCATTGGCCAAACGGCTTTCCATTCTGGCAACAATAGCCTGAACACTGTCACCGGAAACGTCCCCGACCGGACGGATCTTCACCAGCGACGTGGCGCTGTTGAGCAAACGATCAACGAGACCGGCATCGGAATTGCCACCATTGGCAGCATCGATCATTGCATCGGCAGCGGCTGGGAAACTTGCCAGCAGATTTGACCGTGACGGCACGCCACTGGCCGCATAGGTGCGAAGCTGATCAACAGACGCGCTGTCTGCCGTCCCGCCTTGCCCATTGCTGCCATCAACACTGGCAAAAGCCTCCAGTTCCGCCATGAAAGATCCACCGCGGTCAATCGCCGCTTTCAGACTGGCTGCGGCAATCGCCCGTGCCACCTTGATATCTTCACGCGGCCCCGAAAGGGTTTTTTCAACAGCGTCCAATCGGGACTGCAGGGATTGCAATGTCTGGGTCTGCTGCTGACCAGCGGATTTCACTGCACTTTCCAGTCCCGAGAACGATGCCTGCAAACCGCTCAAAGCCGTTGCTTGTTCGTTTTGTGCCTTCTCGACTGCCAGCAATTTTTCCTGCAATTGCGAAGACCCATCATTGCTGCCGGATGTCTGCAAAGACTCCACCTTTGCCGCAAGGCTGGCAATTTTCTCTTCCAGGTCCGGCGGCAAGGCACTGCTCTGTCCAGTGACGGACGATTCCACCCGCGTCTCCAAAGCGCCAATGCGGCCTTCCAGCGCCTGAACAATTGATTCCGATCCGCTCTGCGCCGAATTTTCGAGGGCAGCCACGGATTGCTTCAACGTATCAAGCTGACCCGAAACGTCGGCAGAAAGTGTGGCGCCGACGCTGCCGGAACCTGCGTTGCCGGAGCCCAGATTGGGAAGAACGCCGCCCCATTGCAGGCCTGCATAAAGGGCGATCGCAACAACACCACCCGCCAGACCCGCGCCGACGGCACCAAAGCCGCCGCCACTGCCACTACCGCTGCCGCCGCCACTGCCGGATGCAGACTTTGCTGACGATCCCCTGGCACCGGATGCCATTCCTGCCGACGAAGATTTCGCCGGGTCAGCGGTATTGGCTGCAGGCGCAGCGGATTCCGGAGCTTTCGATTCTGATGCTTTCGATTCTGGCGCAGCATTTTTCACCGAATCGGTCTGTTTTGCACTCTCCAGCCTGTCCGACGAACCAGCCTTGATCGACGGAATGGCCGATTTTCGCACAGATTCAGAACTCTGCCTGTCCGCGTCAGCAACGCCTGATGACGTCGCGGGGGTATCCGCAGGTGTGATTTTCTTGTCAGGCGTCGCGCCCGACGCAGGCTTGGCCGCAGCAGACGCCGGCCTGTCACCAGGCGCACCTGTCTGCTTTGTCGCGCCCGTATCTTTTTTGGAGGCAGCGCCCTTGCTGATGGCCTCTGGCTCCAGATCAATGGTTACGGGTTTGCGCGTGCTGCGCGAGTGACGTGGCTTGCTGCCCTGTGCCATGGAGAATCCTCTCGAAATGACAAATGAAGAATATTTCGGACCACTCTTAAGTCTCGAATAAACCTAGTACCGGCGTATTCCCTATGGAAGAGATATCAACGCGAATTCGTCAGGATATTGGATGATCTGAATCAAGCAGCGCCAGCAGGCTCGCCTCGTCCGGAAAGGCAGCGATGAGGGTCTGACCGCGAAATTGGTCTGGTATGATCCCCGATACCTGACCGCTCAGGCATAAAAACCGGCACTTCTTCAGACTATTGAACAGATTTTCCCGCTCGACGAGCTGGAAAAATGCTTCACCGGATTTGCGGGAATAGAAGGCGATGGCATCTGGTGGTTCAGGCATAAAAAGCCTTGGCAAGAAGTCAGTTGAATAACTTATATTCTGTGTATCATAGACTTCCACCAGTGAAATCGGCAATTTTTCAGCCCTGATTCCGTCTTCAAAACATCCGTGGCGGATTTTTCCGGCGACATAGACGAGCTTCTCTTCCGAAGACAGCCACAGTTTGCCGGAATCAAGATCACCAAGGATGGCGGCAACCAATTGCCTGCCATCTCCACCACCCAGGCGCACATCGAGAAATCCGGCGTCCATGGCCGCCTCTTCCGTTCGGGAGCCGACAACATAGAGCGGCATTCCAAAACATTGAGGGTCTATGCCGAGGCGGTGCCAGCAGGCGATGGCCGCAGCGCTGGTAACCGCAAAGGCACCGGCCCCGCCTGCCTGCAGTTTTGCTTTGCTGACCTTCAGTGCAATGGTGCGCGTCAGCGGCATGACAAGCGGCTGATGACCCATTTCGAGCAAAGTGGTGGCTGTGCGGCTTGCGCCGGGTTCAGGTCGTGTGACAAGGACGCGCATCTATATCCAGCTTTCAAAAAACCCCGGTCCAGCCTTCATCTTGATTTCCTCACCCGCCGATTGGCCTAGTTCCAGCGCCTGACTTGCCGCACCCTCGCGGGTCACCTCAAAGCTTGTTTTGCCATCCGGTGTCAGGATCAGCCCGGAAAATTGCATCCGCGTGCCGTCAATCCTTGCCAATGCACCAATCGGCGTACGGCATGACCCGTCAAGCGACGCAAGAAACGCCCGTTCACAGGTGAGCGCCATTTCGGTTTCCCGGTGGTTGATGGCAGCCAGCATGGAATCGATAGGGCCATCACCGCAACGGCTTTCAATGCAAATAGCACCCTGGCCGGGCGCCGGAAGAAATGTGTCTGTGTTCAGAATATCCGTTGCGTAATCTTCCCTGCCAAGCCGCCTCAAACCCGCCAGCGCCAAAAGCGTACCATCGACCTGGCCTTCTTCGAGTTTGCGCATTCTGGTCTGAACATTACCGCGAAACGAGATGACTTTCAAATCCGGGCGATTGCGGCGCACCAGCGCCTGACGCCGCAGCGATGAGGTGCCCACCACGGCCCCCTGTGGCAATTGGTCGATTGTGGAGGCTGCACGACCAATGAAGGCATCGCGAACATCTTCACGGGGCAGAAACGCGGACAGATAAAGACCTTCTGGCAATTGGGTCGGCATGTCCTTTGAGGAATGAACGGCGATGTCGATCCGGCCATCTGCGAGTTGGGCTTCAATTTCCTCTGTGAACAAGCCCTTTCCACCGATCTCCGAAAGCGGGCGATCGGTGACCCGATCCCCCTTGGTCGAGATCACGACTATCTCGCAGGCCTCCTGAGGCAACCCATGCGCGGCCATCAGCCGGTCCCGGGTTTCAACCGCCTGTGCCAGAGCCAGCGGACTGCCGCGCGTGCCGATTCGAAAAGGTTTTGTTTGCATCTGTTGAATTCCGTAATTACCAGAGGCACAGGTAAACATGAATTCAACGTTCCGCAATCATTGAAACGGTCTATGGAAACAACAATCCGCATACTCGGCATCGAAACCAGCTGCGACGAAACAGCCGCCGCTGTTGTTCAGCGCAATGCTGATGGCAGCGGAGAGATCCTCTCCAGCGTCGTGTTCAGCCAGTTGGAGGAACACGCAGCCTTCGGTGGCGTCGTGCCGGAAATTGCCGCCCGTGCGCATGTCGAGGCACTCGACGGCCTGATCGAACAGGCGCTCAGCCAAGCGGAGGTCTCACTTACTGAGGTCGATGCCATCGCCGCCACATCGGGGCCCGGATTGATCGGTGGATTGATCGTCGGTCTGATGACGGGAAAAGCATTGGCAGCGGCGACCAACAAGCCGCTCTATGCCATCAACCATCTTGAAGGTCATGCGCTGACGGCCCGCCTGACCGATGGTCTTGCCTTTCCCTACCTGCTGCTGCTGGTATCAGGTGGTCACACACAAATGCTGCTGGTGCGCGGCGTGGGTGACTACCAGCGATGGGGAACAACGATAGACGATGCCCTGGGTGAAGCTTTCGACAAGACCGCCAAATTGCTTGGTCTTGATTATCCGGGTGGCCCTGCCGTTGAAAAAATGGCCCTTCGCGGCGATGCAAAGCGTTTCAATCTGCCGATGCCGTTACGCGGAGACAAACGTCTCGACTTTTCCTTTTCCGGGCTGAAAACCGCCGTGCGACAAACAGCCCAGACCCTGGTGCCATTGGCCGAGCAGGATGTGGCCGATATCTGCGCCTCATTCCAGCACGCCATCACCGCAACTCTGCGTGAGCGTGTCGGCCGCAGTCTCGACCGGTTCAATGAAGAAAGGGCTGGTCAGGCCCCTGCACTGGTGGTCGCCGGCGGTGTCGCAGCCAACCAGCAGATCCGTCTGGCGCTGCAGGACCTGTGCCGCAAGAAGGGTTTTCAATTTGTTGCCCCGCCGATCGCATTATGCACCGACAATGCCGTGATGATTGCCTGGGCGGCAGCTGAACGCATGGCGCTGAACTTTGCTGCTGATGGACTGGAGGTTGCACCGCGTTCACGCTGGCCCCTCGACGAGCAGTCCGCATCGCTGATCGGCCATGGAAAGCGGGGCGCCAAGGCATGAAGCAACCCGCACGCATTGTCGTCATCGGTGCCGGTGCTTTTGGCACTGCACTGGCAACGGTCATTGCTCGTCAACACCAGCCTGTCACGCTACTGGGACGCAACCACGAACTGATGCAATCCATCCAGAGCAAGAGGACCAACGAGAAAGCCCTTGCAGGCATAATGCTTCCCGACGAACTGCAGGCTACGGCAGATCCCCGGTGCCTCGAAGAAGCAGACATCATTTTGTTCGTGATGCCCTCGCAGGGCATCAGGGCGGCGGCCCGGACCTATCGCGGCTTCATAGCACCTGACGCCAGGCTGATCCTTTGTGCCAAGGGCATGGAACAGTCCAGCGGCCTGTTTCTGGATCGGGTCATTGCGGCGGAAATGCCTGACAATCCCGTTGCCGTTCTCTCAGGCCCCGGCTTTGCTGCAGATATTGCAAAGGGCCTGCCCACAGCCATGACAATCGCCAGCACCGATCGCGCGATTGCCGAAAGTCTGGCCAGGAGCCTTTCAGGCAGCACCTTTCGGCTCTATGCATCCGATGACGTCGTCGGCGTCGAAATCGCCGGCGCGTTGAAAAATGTGATCGCCATTGCCTGCGGTATCGTCGAGGGACGCGGGCTTGGCGAATCGGCAAAGGCCGCCCTGATTGCACGCGGCCTGGCCGAACTCATGCGTTTTGCCACCGCCCATGGCGGCAGACCGGAAACCGTTGCCGGACTTTCCGGCCTCGGCGATCTGGTGCTGACGGCAACCAGCCGCCAGTCACGCAATCTGAATTTTGGCCTGGCACTGGGAAAAGGCAGCACGCCGGAACAGCTCATGGCGCCTGGCGCACCCTTGTCGGAAGGGGCCTATACGGCAAGTGTTGCTGCACAGATCAGCCGCGAAAAACACATCGACATGCCGATCACGAATGCCGTCTCGTCTATCCTGCTGGGAAATCTCGGCGTCGACAGCGCCATCGGTGCCCTGATGACACGGCCACTCAAATCGGAGTAAGAACAGGCGCATGCTTAACAAGCACTGTGCGGGTTCCGAGGGAACAGAACGACAATACAACAAAATTCAGCCGGGCAATACGGCGCGGTTTTACGACAATGCAATGCTGAAAGGAATATCCATGCTCTACGCTGTGATCTGCAATGATAAACCCGAAAGTCTCGACCTGCGGATGAAAACCCGACCAGATCACGTGGCCTTTCTCACGGATTTGAACGACCGTGGTATCCTGAAAACCGCCGGACCCTTCCTGGACGACAATGAAAAACCCTGTGGCAGCCTTGTCATTATCGAGGCCGACAGCAAACAGAGCGCCAGGGAAATCGCCGCCGGTGATCCTTATGCCAAGGCAGGCCTGTTCGCGGCCGTGGACATTCGACCCTACACCTGGACATTCAACAATCCGGAGATCTGAGCATGGCTTTTTGGCTTTTCAAATCTGAACCGTTCAAATGGTCCTGGGACCATCAAAAGGCCAAGGGCGATGTGGGAGAGCAATGGGACGGCATTCGCAATTATCAGGCGCGCAATAACATGCGGGCCATGAAACTTGGCGACAAAGGCTTCTTTTATCACTCCAATGAGGGACTGGAAGTCGTGGGTATTGTCGAAGTTTGCCAGGAAGTGCATCCGGATTCGACGACCGAGGATGCCCGTTGGGAATGCGTCGACATCAAGGCAGTTTGCGACATGCCGAAACCGGTCACGCTCAAGGATGTAAAAGCCAATCCCGCCTTGAGCAACATGGCACTGGTCACATCGATGCGCCTGTCTGTCCAGCCGGTGACCGAGGATGAATATCTCGAGGTTTGCCGAATGGGCAACCTCAATGATCCACCGCGATAATCTTGGAGACCACCCAGAAAGGATCAATGAAAACCGAAGCGGAAGTTTTCATTGGGAACAATACAACCCTCATGACACCGCCGCATGTGCCGGAAATTTCCCTGCATCTGGCCACAGAAGCCCATGATCTCTGGTTGAAAACGCAAGAAGAGCTGGAGGCGATCGGCTTGCCTCCGCCCTATTGGGCCTTTGCCTGGGCAGGAGGACAGGGGCTCGCCCGCTATCTGTTGGATCATCGAGACGTAATCCGCGGCAAATCCGTACTCGATTTTGCCTCTGGGTCGGGGCTGGTTGCCATTGCTGCAAATAAGGCGGGAGCCGGTGCTGTGACCGCCAGCGATATTGATCCCTGGTCATCCATGGCAATAGCGATGAATGCCGAACGCAATGAAACCGCCATCGCCATGCGTTGTGACGACATCATCGGAACAGACGATGGCTGGCAGGTCGTTCTGGCCGGCGATGTATTTTATGACCAGGCGCTGGCCGGATTGTTGATACCATGGTTTGATGCGCTGACCCGGCGAGGCGCACGCGTGCTGATCGGGGATCCGGGTCGGTCATATTGTCCGCTCGACCGGCTTGAGGAACTGGCCATCTATCAGGTGCCTGTCACCCGGGCGCTGGAAGATTCGGACATCAAGAAGACCACCGTCTGGCGGTTTTTATAAAGCGGTTGGTGCTTTCCGCTTTCCCCAGACGACCCCTGACGCATTTTTTGGCGGAATACAATTGCGGTTTGAGCCTGCATATGATGCAATCGGTCTGAAAACATCAGTTTCGCCACGGGAGGGCGCGCTATGGTTTTTGCCGGGATCAATTATCTTGCCCTATTGCTGGCGACGCTTGCCGCTTTTGTCATCGGCGCCGCCTATTACAGCATTTTGGGCGGCGTGTGGATGAAGGCGGCGCGCATCAAGCCCGACGATACGAAGATGTCGGCCATGCTGCTTGTCAACTCCATCATCTGCGAGTTGATCATGGCCATTTTTCTCGCCGGCATCATCGGCCATCTGGGCGATGGCCAGGTCACCTTGATCAATGGCATTGTCTCGGCCTTTTTCGTCTGGTTGGGATTCGTGGCAACCACCCTTGCGGTCAACCATCGCTATCAGGGGTTTGGTTGGAACCTGACTTTCATCGATGGTGCCCACTGGCTGCTCGTATTGCTGGCGATGGGAGCGATCATCGGCTGGTTTGGCGTTTGACAATCAGACAACCCGCACCGAGGTGTGTGGGCCCATGATCTGCAAAAGCCGGATCATGGCGCGCTGGCTGACTGCAATACAGCCCTGCGTCGGCTTGCCTTCCGGGCTTGCCAGATGAAAGAATATGGCACTGCCGCGATAGCGGCGCCTTTGCCGCAGGTTCCAGTCAAGCACCAGACAGATGTCATAGAGATTGTCATCGCGCATCAAATTTTCATGGCTTGCGGAAAACGGCAAACGAACCGGCCTGTTATAGACGCCATGGTCCGGCGCATCACACCAACCCATATCAGCAGCAATCGGTACCAGCGGCACACGCCCCATGGGCGGTCGCACCCTGTCTGCTCGATAAAAACCGTAGAGCACGCGCATCGATGCCAGAGGTGTGGCGCCATCGCCCTCGATTTTCAAGGCGGTGCGCCCGGACCGGCCGATCAGAGCCGGGAAAATCAGGCCTCCCGCATTGACCAGAGCCCTTGTTTGCGATCGCGGGTCGCGACGCACAACAACAGTTTGCAAAGGCTGGCTTTTGACCCAATCCGGGGTTATTTTGTTAATCACGATTTGATCTCCGGGATCACAGCTTGGTGTGCTGCCCCTCTTCAGTCCTTTTACATTGAGTCCAACATGACTATCTAAAAGCCTGTAAATGAATAAGTACATCCCGATTTGGAGGAATTGCATGACAGCCAGAACCATACTTCTCGTCGATGACGATGAAGATCTGAGGGAGACACTTGTCGAACAGCTCTCCTTGTACGAGGAGTTTCTGATTCTCGAAGAATCCTCGGCAACCAAGGGTGTTCATGCGGCCCGAAACAATCATATCGACCTTTTGATCATGGATGTCGGCTTGCCGGACATGGATGGTCGCGAAGCAGTCAAACTGCTTCGCAAGGGCGGTTTCAAGGCGCCGATCATCATGTTGACCGGACACGACACGGATTCAGACACCATCCTCGGCCTTGAGGCCGGTGCCAATGATTACGTGACCAAGCCCTTTCGGTTTGCTGTCCTTCTGGCCCGCGTGCGGGCGCAATTGCGCCAGCACGAACAAAGTGAGGATGCCACGTTTTCCGTTGGTCCCTATACATTCAAGCCAAGCCAGAAACTGCTTGTTGATGACAAGGGATCGAAAATCCGCCTGACCGAAAAGGAATCAGCGATCATCCGCTATCTCTATCGGGCCGACGAGAAGGTGGTGACGCGCGACGTTCTGCTCGAAGAGGTCTGGGGATATAATTCGGGCGTGACGACCCATACGCTGGAGACCCATGTCTACCGGTTGCGGCAGAAAATTGAACGCGATCCTTCCAATGCCGAGATTCTTGTGACAGAGAGCGGTGGTTACAAGATCATTCCCTGAGGGATATTCTTGCAGACCCGGGCATTTGCACCCATGCAAGGAAGATGACGACGATGCAGGAAAGACATTGCCATGGCGCTGACTGATGACATCACGATTCTGTCGAATGTTCCGTTATTTGAAGGTTTCAGCGACGATATGCTGCGCCTGATTGCCTTTGGCGCTGAACGCAAGACCATTGCTGCAAACCACCCGCTTTTCCATGAAGGCGCCACAGCTGACAGCGCCTTTGTCATCACATCGGGCCGTTTCAAGATGATGCATCGCGACCGCAAGGGCAAACCAGTCAAGCTGGGTGAAGCAAAAGCCGGTGACCTGTTGGGGGAAATGGCCATCATATCGGCCACAAACCGAAGAATGACAGTGATGGCGATGGAAGACAGTGAAGTCATGCGGATTCATCGACCGATGTTTCGGCGCATGATGGAAGAATATCCGGAAATCGCAGCGATGCTGGCAAAACGCATAAGAACAAATCTTGGCGCCATGCTCGGTGAAATCAACAATATGGCTTCACGCTTCGAGGAAAATCCATCAAAAATCTGAAGCTGCGCAGGCTGGTTCCACGCAGAGCATGGGGCACACTGAAACCCGGACCAGGCTTCCGACTCTATGCCGACCGCATCAGCTCTTCGGATTGAAACGGGCGAAAACCGGGACATGGTCGGATGGCCGCTCCCAGCCCCGTGCCTCGCGCAAAACTGTAATATCTGCCAATGCCGGAGACAGATCGTCAGAAGACCAGATGTGGTCAAGGCGACGCCCCTTGTCCGCCGCATCCCAGTCTTTCGCCCGGTAACTCCACCAGGTGAAGATCTTTTCTTCTGGTGGAATATGCTGGCGCATCAGGTCCACCCAGGCACCTTTCGCCTGTACTTCATTCAGCCCGTCGGTTTCAATGGGCGTATGACTGACCACCTTGAGCAACTTCTTGTGTGACCAGACATCGGTTTCCAGCGGGGCAATATTCAGATCGCCCACCAGAATGGATGAAACACCGTCTTCCAGTTCGGCATGCGCATGCAGCGCCTTCATTTCCTCGAGAAAATCCATCTTGTGAGCAAATTTCGGATTGATGGTACGGTCCGGCTCATCACCGCCCGCCGGTACATAAAAATTGTGAATGCGAACCGAGCGCCCGCCAATATCAAAGATTGCCGAAATATGGCGGGTATCGCCCATTTCGCAAAAATCCATTTTCTGCACATCGCGCAGCGGCAGCCGCGAGATCAGGGCAACGCCGTGATAGCCCTTCTGACCATGGATGGCGATATGCTGATAGCCGAGTTTTTTCAGCTCTGAATCAGGGAAGGAATCATTGGGACATTTGGTTTCCTGCAGGCACAGAATGTCAGGCTGGTGCGTTTCCAGCAAAGACAGCACCAGCGGCAGCCGCAACCGCACTGAATTGATATTCCATGTCGCAATGGAAAAACCCATATCATTCCCTTTCAGCATTGAATCGAATCAATACAAGGACCCTACAGGGCCGGGAACAAAGGTGCAGCAGTCACGGAGCAAATGTCAGCGGACATCACAACTTTATTATGCGCAAACAGTTTTCCTGCAGACCACGAACTGCATGGCCTGCTGCAGAAATACTTTTGCTGACAAATGCTATCGATTCGTATTCTGCGAAGCATGCACCTGATCATAGGGCACCTTGAAAACATTATCGGCAAATTTCACGTCCTTTTGGACATTGAAAATCATCACCGTCGTGTCCTTGCCCTGCGGATCGGTGATCGTCCATTGGCGCAGTTCGAACGATTTTGAATCAAACATCATCGTGATTTTTGATTCGCCAAAGATCGATTTGTCACCTAGAACAATCGTTGTGAGATCCGGTTCAACCTGAACATTTTTGATCATTTGACCCTGTAGATCGATATGTTCCGACAACAGCAGCCGCAGCGGTGTCTTCGACAGGGGATAGATATCCCAGGTCCGCAATTTCCTGTTGCCAATCACCACGGACTCACCATCGGCAATGACACGCACTGAAGATGGTGCCTCGTAGTTGAAGCGCAATTTGCCCGGTCGCTCAATGAAAAACTTGCCACCGGTCTGCTGGCCTGACGGCCCGAACTGGACAAATTCGCCGGTCATGGTTTTCACCGAGGAAAAATGGTTGGCAATGCTTTGAGCTGTCTTGTCCTGCGCCATAACCGACGCCATACCGAAGGTTACAAACAGGCCCGAAAGGACCGCTGCAGACAGGGCGCTTAATACTCTGTGTGCCGGACGGGCCTTTGGTCGCACTTCTGCCGAAACCGGCGCATATATCTGAATCATTTTGATCTCCTGAAGGCAGGGATATGTGTTACGAAACTACGGCGTCAGTATGGCAATATGCATACTGATCATGGCATTGCAGCGACAGGCACCTGATGGACAGTTTCTCCGGCGATAATTGCATCATCATTGAATATTGACCGAGAAAAAAATTCCATATGCAGGGTATTCTCCTCACAGGGAAGTTATGTCCAAGGCATGTCACACCGGAAAACCGCCAGGCGGTTTCCCGAAGGGACATTACCGGATGTCCTCTTCCGTTGGCACGAGGATTTCACGTTTACCTGCGTGATTTGCAGGTCCGATCACACCCTCTTCTTCCATTCTTTCGATCAGTGAGGCAGCCCGGTTATAGCCGATGCCGAGGCGTCGCTGAATATAGGAGGTCGAGGCTTTGCCATCGCGCAGGACAATCGCAACCGCCTGATCATAGGGATCATCCGAATCACCAAGATTGCCGACCGAGCCGGATCCACTGTCACCACCATCTTCATCATCATCTTCGGTGATGGCATCAAGATATTCCGGAACACCCTGCATTTTCAGGAATGCAACGATATCTTCCACTTCGTCATCGGCGACAAAGGGACCATGGACACGCTGAATACGACCACCACCGGCCATGTAAAGCATGTCACCCATGCCCAGCAATTGTTCACCGCCCTGCTCGCCCAAAATGGTGCGCGAGTCGATTTTGGATGTCACCTGAAAGGATATTCTTGTGGGGAAATTGGCCTTGATCGTACCAGTGATGACATCGACAGACGGACGCTGCGTTGCCATCACGACATGAATGCCGGCTGCACGCGCCATTTGTGCAAGCCGCTGAACGGTGCCTTCAATATCTTTTCCTGCGACCATCATCAGATCGGCCATTTCGTCGATAATCACGACGATATAGGGCATCGGGCTGAGATCGAATTCTTCTGTCTCATAGACCGCCTCGCCGGTCTCGCGGTCAAACCCGGTCTGCACCGTGCGGGTGATGGCCTCGCCCTTTTTCTCCGCCTGTTCGATACGGCTGTTGAATCCGTCAATATTGCGAACGCCGATCTTCGACATTTTCTTGTAACGGTCTTCCATCTCGCGCACGGTCCATTTGAGCGCAACAACGGCCTTTTTCGGATCGGTGACCACCGGCGTCAGCAGATGCGGAATGCCATCATAGACGGACAGCTCAAGCATTTTCGGATCAATCATGATCAATCGGCACTTTTCCGGTGGCATCCGATAGACCAGCGACAGGATCATCGTATTGATGGCCACTGACTTACCTGATCCGGTTGTTCCGGCAACCAGCAAATGCGGCATTTTTGCCAGATCGGCGATGACCGATTCGCCGCCGATTGTCTTGCCAAGCGCCAATGCCAATTTTGCCTTGCTTGTCTCAAAATCCCTGCTGGACAAAAGCTCGCGCAGATAAACGGTTTCGCGAACCTGATTTGGCAATTCCACACCAATGGCATTGCGACCGGGCACCACCGCGACACGGGCGGCAATCGCACTCATCGAGCGGGCGATATCATCGGCCAGCCCAATGACGCGCGACGATTTGATACCGGGTGCCGGTTCAAGTTCATACATGGTGACAACCGGACCCGGGCGCACCTGAATGATTTCGCCGCGCACGCCGAAATCTTCCAGCACGCCTTCCAGCATGCGGGCATTCTGTTCCAGTGCCTCTGTGGAAAGGCTGGGATCACGGGTGACATTCTTGGCTTCAGAAAGCAGATGCAGCGGCGGCAATTCAAAGCCATTTGTCTTGATCAGCGAAGTCTGCGCTTCACGCCGCTGTCGGGCACCGGGCTTCGGTCGCTGGACCTGGGGAACAACGCGCAACTGAACCACCTGTCCTGCCTTGCGCCTTGGAGCCGGTTGCGGCGCCCAGTCGGCTGCCGGATCATCATCATCTTCGTCAACGTCATCGCCATCGTCGATCTCCAGATCGTCTGCGCTGTCAAAGGCCGGCGTATCATCGTCCAGATTGCGGCGGCGGGCATGCACCGGATTTTCATCATCGGAATCCATGAACTCCGGTTCGACTCTCGGTTCACCATTCAACCCGGTAAATTCTTCCTCGTTGAAATCATAGGGCTCTTCCAGATTGGCACTCCATTGCTCCGACATGCGGCCGGTCATGCGACCCGTCAGGCGTCTGTAGTGTGCCCTGACTGTCAGCCATGTGTGCGTGAGGGCGCCAAGCACCAGCATGCCCACTGATGTGCGTTCATTTTCATCGTCATCTTCGATGGCTTCCGATTCAACATTGCGACGACGGCTTGCATTGCGCCGTTGGCTCACGACATCCATTTGCGGCGTTGCGATCAAAAGTGCCCCAAAAAGCATCAGCCAGGTGGCAGGAATGGCAAGTGCGATGCCCAGCACGACGGCAAGGATGCCGGAGGGATAACCACCGATCAGAACCGCCGGCATTTTCAAAATCATGTCACCGAACACGCCGCCCAGGCCGGTCGGCAGGGGCCAGCGGTCAGGTGTGGGCACACAGGCAAAGACGGATGCAGACAGGATACTGCCCGCAAACCAGGCCGACATTCTGCTGAAAATGCGATCGACCGGCCTGTTGCGCAACAGAAAGACAGCCCAGATGACAAGCGGCAGCAGCGCCACGATACCGGACAGGCCGAAAAATTGCATGGTCAGATCGGCAAAGGCCGCGCCGCCAAACCCGAGCACATTGACCGGGGCATTTCCGGTCGCATAGGAAAAGCTGGGATCAGCCACATTCCATGTGGCCAAAGCAGCAATGGCAAGCGCCAGACACCCCATCAATGTCAGTCCGTACAGAACCTTCAAGGGACGCCGGAGAAAATCCGGAATCCTGAAGCCTGGCAACAGATGACTTCCAAATGCCATAAGACCATTGGTCTGCATTGCGACACTCCAACTCAATAAACGCACAAGAGCGTCAAACCGCTCAAATTCTTGGCGATACTAAGCGTAGGGGAGTTAATAGTGCATTAACCATGCACCGTTCCGTCTCCTATGATCGTGTTGTTTTCGCCAGGGTAGCTATCGAATCTCAGCTTCCGGATTGGCGCCGATTTTGTGAATCGACAGGTCGGCTCCGCGCATCTCTTCTTCCTCGCTCAGTCGCAGCCCGGTCATTGCCTTGAGAAGCCCGTAAACCACGAAGCCAGCCAAAGCGGCATAGAGTGCGCCGGCGACAGATCCAATCAACTGGGCCATGAAGGAAACACCACCAAGGCCACCCAGCACCTCCATGCCGAATATACCGCAGGCGATACCGCCCCAAAGACCACACAGGCCGTGCAGCGGCCAGACACCAAGAACATCGTCCACTTTCAGTTTCTCCTGACACCAGTGGAAGCCTTTGACAAAGACGAATCCGGCGATGGAGCCTACGGCCAGCGCACCAATGGGGTGAAATATGTCAGATCCGGCGCAAACCGCCACAAGACCGGCCAATGCACCATTGTGCACAAATCCCGGGTCATTGCGCCCGACAAGCAAGGCGATGACAATACCGCCCACCATGGCCATCAGCGAGTTGAGCGCCACCAGACCGGTCGCACCACCGACCGATTGGGCACTCATCACGTTAAAGCCGAACCAGCCGATGCACAAAAGCCAGGACCCAAGGGCAAGCCACGGTATGGACGAAGGCGCAAAGGGGTGGGATTTGCCGGTTTTACTATAACGACCGACACGTGCACCCAGCAGGATGATGGCCGGGAGTGCGATCCAGCCGCCGACCGCGTGAACAACAATTGATCCGGCGAAATCATGAAACGGCGCACCCAGTGCTGCCTCCATGGCGCCCTGCAGCCCGAAATTGCCGTTCCAGACAATGCCTTCGAAAAACGGATAGACCAGCCCCACCAGCGCAACCGTCGCAAAACATTGCGGCTGAAAGCGCATGCGCTCGGCAATGCCGCCTGAAATGATCGCCGGTATGGCTGCCGCAAATGTCGTCAGAAAGAAGAATTTTACCAGGGTGAAACCCTGCGGCAGGAACACCTCTCCGCCATTGGCACCCGACAGGGTGGCCGCATTGACGAAAAACGTGACGCCATAGGCAACTGCAAATCCGACAAAGAAATAGGAAATCGTCGAGATCGCAAAATCAGCGAGAATTTTGACCAGCGCATTGACCTGGTTTTTGTGGCGAACGGTTCCCACTTCCAGAAAGGCGAAGCCGCCGTGCATGGCAAAGACCAAAATGGCCCCCATGAGCACGAAGAAAACATCACCACCGATTTCTGACTGATCCATGAATCACCTCCCATTGCTGTCATTTCAGTCTTTGGGAAACAATATTTGTGCCAGTTCCGCAAACATTGCTGATTTCATAGGCAGGCAGGGTCATTTAATATGCAAACGCCTATTTCATCGGCATTGACTTTGGACCGTGCTGAAAAAATAGGCACGCTACGCTCTGCGGCCTGACCATTGCGCCCGGCAATTGCCTATGCCAAGCCAACTGATGGACAATACCGGTCTTTCTCAAAATTCTTTCTTTGGACCTTGGACCATCTGAAAAGCTTCAGAGCCAAAGGCCAATGTCTCATTAAATGCAAAAGGGGCCCGAAAACGGGCCCCTTCAAAGGTTTTGACAGGTTAATATTCAGCAGATCAGATTTTGGTAAACTCCGGATAGGCTTCGACGCCAATCTCGCTTTTATCCAGACCGACCATCTCTTCTTCTTCGCTCACCCGCAGCCCCATGACTGCATTGAGGATCAGCCAGACGAGACCGGAGGAAACAACCATGAAGACACCAACGATGATGATCGAGGCAACCTGTCCGTAGAGGGTCGCTTCGGGGTTGGTGAAGAGCACGGCAAGCGTTCCCCAGATACCGGCAAAAAGATGCACGGGAATGGCGCCGACAACATCATCAATCTTCAGCTTGTCGAGCATCGGAACCGCAAAGACGACGATCACGCCACCCACTGCACCGATCAGGGTCGCAGCACCCAGGCCCGGTGTGAGTGGTTCGGCGGTGATTGATACCAGTCCGGCCAGGGCACCGTTCAGGACCATGGTGATATCGGTCTTTTTGTAGACGATCTGGGTCAGAAGCAGAGCTGCCACTGCACCACCGGCGGCGCCGGCATTGGTATTGGCAAAGATGCGGGATACATCGGCAATATCGCCAATGGAACCGGCAGCCAGCTGTGATCCACCATTAAAGCCGAACCAGCCGAGCCACAATATGAATGTGCCCAGAGTGGCAAGCGTCATGTTGGAACCCGGAATCGGATGAATGGCGCCATTGGGACCATATTTGCCCTTGCGTGCGCCCAGAATGATGGCGCCGGTCAATGCGGCCCAGCCACCGACGGAATGAACAACCGTTGATCCGGCAAAATCCAGGAACCCGAACTGTGTGTCCAGGAACCCGCCGCCCCATTTCCAGGAAGCCTGGATCGGATAAAGCACACCGGTCAAAACCAATGTGAAAATCAGGAAAGGCCACAATTTCATGCGTTCGGCCAGCGAACCGGAGACAATGGATGCCGTGGTTGCACAGAACATCAGCTGGAAGAAGTAGTCAGAGCCGGTAGAAGCGTAGGACAGATCATCCGTTGCTTCCGGCGCGACGCCCACAGCTTCCAGAACCGCAACGCCGAAGGCACCGAGGTAACCGCCTGTATCATCGGTCCCGATGGACCAATTGCCCAATGGATACATCAGATTGTAGCCGATCAGGTAGTACATGATCGCCGCAAAGGAAAACAATGCGATGTTTTTGGTCAATTGCATCGAAACGTTCTTGGAGCGCACGAGGCCCGCTTCGAGCATGGCAAAACCCGCCGCCATGAACATCACCAGAAAACCGGAGATCAAGAACAGCAGCGAGTTGAAGATAAAGACGGAATGGGTCGGAACAGCTGTTGGCACAGCCGCATCCTGCGCCAGAGCCGGCACCGCCATGGCGCCGAACATAAGCAAGGCGGCGCCAGGCTTCATGAGAGAATATAGTTTCATCGGGTTAACTCCTGTATACTCAAAGCGCGTCAGCGCCGGATTCGCCGGTGCGAATGCGCATGGCCTGCTCCAGGTCGTAGACGAAGATTTTTCCGTCACCGATCTGTCCGGTCTTTGCAGCTGCGGCAATTGCTTCCATTGTGCGATCAGCCAGATCTGCTGAAACGGCGACTTCAATTTTCAGTTTTGGCAGAAATGCAACGGCATATTCCGTGCCGCGGTAAATTTCCGTGTGACCTTTTTGGCGGCCGTATCCCTTGACTTCCGTGACCGTCAGCCCCTGGATACCGATTTCGGTCAGGGCCTCGCGCACTTCGTCCAGTTTGAACGGCTTGATGATTGCCATTACGATTTTCATCCGGGTTCCATCCTTTTTCTGGGTCCCTGTATAGGCGGTGACGAACCGGTCAAAACCGATCAGCAGCCTGCTGCCTTGCGATTTCGACTTTTGATGCCGTGCCTGTTGCATGAAAACTTGCAGCAACTGGCCCGACAAAACCCTTGACCATCATGTCATGACCATTGGTTCTGCAGAGACCCAATCAAGGATCGTGCCAGTTTGAAAATTGATGTGTTATCTTATTGATAACAATGCATATAATTTAATATGCATTGAGGCCGCACTGTTGGGAGCGCAGGCGTATGCCTTATTTATGTGCAGATATTGACGTCTGACTAATTATTACTCTTTGGTCCTCTGGCGAATGAGGCCTTCCTGGGCAACCGACGCAATCAACATGCCATTACGGGTATAAAGTCCGCCGCGATTGAGCCCACGCGCGCCACTGGCATTGGGGCTGTCCTGCGCATAGAGCATCCAGTCATCCATGGCGTAGGGCCGATGAAACCACATGGAATGATCCAGGCTCGCCACCTGGACCCTGCTGCTGAAAACGGAAAGCCCATGGGCAAACAGGGACGTGTCGAGCAATGTCATGTCTGAAAGATAAGCAAGCACCGCGTCCTGAATCCGGCGATCATCAGGTACGGTACCATTGGCCCGCACCCAGACATTCTGAATCGGCTCCAGTTTCTCCTGCGAGATATAGTGCGTCAGTGAAACGGGCCGCATTTCGATCGGCCGTTCCCGCTCCCAATAGGCCCGCACATTTTCCGGCGCATATTGCAGATATTTTTCCTTCAGGTCGACCTCGCCGATCAGGCTTTCGGGCTGCGGCACGTCGGGCATGTCAATCTGATGATCGAATCCCGGCTCATCGCACTGAAAGGAGGCTGCCATGGAGAAAATCGCCTTGCCATGCTGAATGGCAACCACGCGCCGCGTATTGAAGCTTGCCCCATCGCGGATTCGATCAACTTCGTAAATGATCGGAATGGCAGGATCACCCGGGCGCATGAAATAGGCGTGCAGCGAATGAACGAAACGATCATCGGCAATGGTGCGCTGCGCGGCAACCAGAGCCTGGGCGATGACCTGGCCGCCGAAGACCCGCTGCCAGCCCGCGTCCGGACTGATTCCCCGATAAAGGTCGTGCTCAAGCCGCTCGAGATCCAGGATGGAAAGCAAATTGTCCATGGCACGCGACATATTGAAACTCCTGTTGGGTCTTTTTGTTCTGCTGCAGGACCTGTATAATCCGCTTTATAAAGGCCGCCTTGTTTATCGCAAGATGTGAATGATCATCGAGCCTCGCAAGAAACGAAGCGCGCCGGCCCATGGGCAAAGGATAGAACCATGACAGACGATACACTCGACATACTTGTGGCCGGTGGCGGCTATGTCGGCCTTTCGGCAGCCGTTGCAATCAAATCGGCAGCACCGCATCTGCAGGTCAGGGTCGTCGATGCGGCCCCGGTAGATGTGTGGCAAAAGGATCAGCGCGCCTCGGCCATTGCCGCAGGCGCCAGCCGCATGCTGGATCAGATGGGTATCTGGCAGGAGATCGCGCCGGACGCGCAGCCAATCATGGACATGGTGGTGACGGATTCGCGCACCACCGATCCCGTGCGGCCCGTCTTTCTGACCTTTGGTGGTGATGTGACGCCGGGTGAGCCCTTTGCCCATATGGTTTTGAATCGTTCCATCGTCGGTGCTTTGCGACGCAAGGCCGCTGACCTCGGCGTTGCAGTGGAACAGGGCGTTACCGTCACCGGTTTCGAGACGGATGATGCGCGCACGCAGGTCACCCTGGGCGATGGCAGAACTGTGAGCGCCAAGCTGCTGGTGGCGGCAGACGGGGTGCGCTCCAGACTGCGCGAAATGGCCGGCATCAAGACCGTTCAATGGTCCTATGGCCAATCCGGGATTGTCACCACTGTAGCCCATGAACGGCCGCATGAAGGACGCGCGGAGGAGCATTTTCTTCCCGCAGGCCCCTTTGCGATTTTGCCACTCAAGGGCAATCGTTCGTCGCTTGTCTGGACCGAACGCAGCGAGGATGCGGAGCGCTTGATCGCGGAAGACGATCTGGTGTTCGAAGCCGAGCTCGAGCGCCGCTTCGGCCACAAGCTTGGCGCCCTGCAGGTGGTTGGTGACAGGCGCGCCTATCCGCTCGGCCTGACCCTGGCGCGCGCCTTTGTCAAACCACGCCTTGCGCTCGTCGGCGATGCGGCTCACGGCATCCACCCGATTGCCGGGCAGGGCCTCAATCTGGGATTTCGCGATGTGGCAGCACTGGCAGAGACGATTGTCGAGGCCGACCGGCTGGGGCTTGAAATCGGTTCACTGGCGGTTCTGGAGCGTTACCAGGTCTGGCGGCGCTTCGACACGTTCCAGATGGGCGTGACAAGCGACGTTCTCAACCGGCTGTTTTCCAACGACCTGACGCCGGTTCGCGCCCTGCGTGATTTTGGCCTGGGTCTGGTGGAACGCATGCCGCCACTCAAAACCTTCTTCATCCGCCAGGCCGCCGGACTGGCCGGCCCCGACGGCCCGCGCCTGTTGCGCGGCGAGGCCATCTGAAGAAACTGTGTTGTGTCTGCTTTGTTCTGTCTTCACGCCGTACGCGCCTTGCGGCGCTGGCTCCAGACGGGGCGGGGCATAGGCCCCGACGGGCGGTCGCCCTTGCCGCCTTCGGCGGATAAGTGCCTTTCTGTGAGACAGTGCCAGCTGCACCCGGTGCCTTACTTCGGGGCACTCAACAGGCTGCGACCGCAGCCCGGCCAACAGTTTGGCCGCGCCCCGCGCAGGCAGGCGCTTCAGCGCCGCTCGCCGTGAGCGGAAAAGATCCCAGCCTCTCAGCGCAGCTCCCGCGTTCTCCGTAGTACTCTTCAGAGGTGCGGCACCCATTGCCTCGCTCCGGGCACCACTTGCCGCAACCGGTGCCCCTATGTGAGGCACAGATCCGCTGCCGCGTGAAATACGGATAGCTTTGGTTTTGTCTTCACGCCGTACGCGCCTTGCGGCGCTGGCTCCAGACGGGGCGGGGCATAGGCCCCGACGGGCAGTCGCCCTTGCCGCCTTCGGCGGATGAGTGCCAGTCAGTAGCGCAGTGCCTGCAGCACCCCGGGACTTACCAGTGAGGCAGTGCCCGCTGCACCCGGTGCTTTACTTCGGGGCGCTCAACAGGCTGCGACCGCAGCCCAGCCAACAGTTTGGCCGCGCCCCGCGCAGGCAGGCGCTTTAGCGCCGCTCGCCGTAAGCGGAAAAGATCCCAGCCTCGCAGCGCCACTCCGCGTTCTCCGTAACACTCTTCTGACCTGCAGCACCCCAAAACCTCACTTTAGGTGCCCCCGCCCAATCGACACCTCTTGACCCAAAGACGCCACTACCTATATTAGTAAATGACCAGTCATTTACTAATGGGAACATGATGCAACAGGAACCGAAATGGCGCCGCAGGGCCGAAGACAGGCCGGCTGAAGTGCTGGATGCCGCCCTCCGGTTGTTTGCCAGCAAAGGCTTTGCTGCAACCAAGGTTGAAGATATTGCGCAGGAGGCGGGCCTCTCGAAAGGCGCCATCTATCGCTACTTCTCCAGCAAGGACCAGGTCTTTGAATCGCTGGTCAGACGCGCGGTTGCCCCCATTGCCCAGCAGGCCAGCAAGATCGCCGAAACCTCCATAGAAGATCCGCGCATTGTTCTGAAAACCTTGCTGACCATAGCCGTAGTCAAATTGTCGGATCCCGAGATTCTGGCGGTTCCAAGGCTCGTTCTGCAGGAGGCCGGGCGATTTCCCGAACTTGCTGAAACCTACCGCCGTGAGGTGCTCGACCGGGGCGTGGCCGCCATTGAAAAAATCGTTCAACGCGGCATCGATGAAGGTATCTTCAGACCGGTCAATGCAAGACTTGCCGTGCGCAATGTGATCGGACCGCTGGTGGCCCATCTGCTGCTTTCGCAAATCTTCAAGTTCGACGCCGAGCGGATCGATTCACCGCAGGACTTTCTGGAAAGCCATTTTGACCTGCTGATCAACGGTCTGACACCGCACACGATGGGGAAGGGTTGAAATGAATACGCTCTATGCATGGATCATCGCCTTTTTTGCCTCCCTTTGGCCAGGCAGCGACATGGGCCCGCAGGAGGCCCGCTATTTCGGTTATGTCGAAGGGCAATATGTCTATGTATCAGCCCAGACGAGCGGCACGATCCAATCCCTTTCTGTTCATCGCGGCGACAACGTCTCAACGGGGCAGATCCTCTTCACTCTGGATGACAACAAGCAGCGCGTTGCTGTCGGTCAGGCGCAGGCAAATCTTGCCATAGCCCGCTCGCAACTGACCGATGAAAGCACCGGCCAGCGCCCCGAGGAACTGGAGGTGATCGAAGAGCAATTGCGTAGCGCCGAGGCCAATCTGACTCTCGCCAAGACAAACTATGAGCGGACACTGGATCTTGCAAAAAAGGACTATATCGCGTCCAGCAAACTTGATTCGGACCGTGCGACGCTGGAATCTGCTGCCGCTTTGGTGGAACAATTGCGCGCCCAGTTGCAGGTTGCCCGGCTTCCGGCACGCGCGGCACGGCTTGAGCAGGCCCGCCAAACAGTGGAATCATCAAAATTGGGTCTCGAGCGTGCGACAATTGATCTGGCTGAGCGAAGCATTTCCGCCTCCGTGGCCGGTTACATCCAGCAGACCTTTTATGTGCCGGGAGAATTTGTCACTGCCGGCTCACCCATCGTGTCGATCCTGCCGCCTGAACAGATCCGCTTCCAGTTCTACGTCAATGAGCCGGACCGTGCTGCCTTCACAACGGGAACCAATGTGCTCATTGGATGCGACAATTGCCAGCAACCCATCAAGGCACGGATCTCCTATATATCGGCCGCTGCCGAATATACGCCGCCGATCATCTACAGCCTCGAGAACCGCTCCAAACTGGTCTTCATGGCCGAAGCCTTGCCGCTTGCACCGACAGGTTTGCTGCCAGGCCAGCCGATCGATGTGAGGCTGGCGCCATGAGCGATGCCTCTGCAGTGATTTCGGTCAAGGGGCTGGTCAAGAAGTTTGGCGACAAGACCGTCGTCGACAATTTCAATATCGAGGTTCCCAAAGGCGCGATCTACGGGTTTCTTGGCCCCAATGGCAGCGGCAAGACGACGACCATCCGTATGTTGTGCGGCCTTCTGACGCCGGATGGCGGCTCCGGGACCTGCCTTGGTTATGACATTCTGCAGCAATCCGACCAGATCAAGGAGCATGTCGGATATATGACGCAGAAATTTTCGCTTTATGAGGATCTGACGATCCGGGAAAATCTCGATTTCATGGCCAGGATGTATCGCATTCCCGCAAGACGTCAGGTCGTTGACGAGGCACTCGAGAATCTCGGACTTGCCGATCGCTCCAACCAGTTGGCCGGCCAATTGTCGGGCGGATGGAAACAGCGCCTGGCGCTGGCTGCCTGCCTGCTGCATGAACCCGCCCTGTTGCTGCTCGACGAGCCGACGGCCGGCGTGGACCCGAAGGCACGGCGGGATTTCTGGGACGAGATCAGGCGGCTTTCCGATGCCGGTGTCACGGTGCTGGTTTCGACCCACTACATGGACGAGGCCATACAATGTGACAATATCGCCTATATTGCCTATGGCAAAAAGCTGATTGACGGCCCGGCCAAATCAATCCCCGCCATGGTCGGCCTGCATACCTGGCGTGTCGAGGGTCCGGAACTTGCCAGCCTTTCAGCCGCGCTTACAGGCCTGGACGGTGTCGAACAGGTCGCCCGGTTCGGCTCGGCGCTGCATGTATCCGGCACGGATGCCGGCAAGCTGGAGAAATCCGCCAAACCCTTTATGAAAGACAAACGCTATCATTGGACGTCCCAACCGGCCGGCCTTGAAGAGGTGTTCATTCATCTGATGAGCGGCTCCACCGACAATTTCACCGCACCGAAGGTCGCCTGACATGTCCTTCTCAATCAGCAGGTTTCTGGCCATCCTGATGAAGGAATTCATTCAGATGCGCCGTGATCGTATGACCTTTGCCATGATGATCGCCATTCCGATCATGCAATTGATGCTGTTCGGCTTTGCCATCAATTCCGACCCCCGCCATCTGCCGACCCTTGTCGAAGTCCATGACAGCGGCCCCTTCACCCGCAGCTTCCTTGCCTCCCTGGAAACGTCGACCTATTTTGATGTTCAGGGCACGGTGCAAAACAGCCAGGAGGCGGACCGGATCCTCAAGACCGGACTGGCCTCTTTCATCGTCACCATTCCGGAAAATTTCGAGCGCGATATCGTCAGGGGCGAGAGGCCGGCCCTGCTGGTGGCAGTCGATGCCTCCGATCCGGCGACCTCCGGCGCGGCCGCCAGCGCCCTGTCAAAGCTGGCGCAAAACAGCATCAATGCACTGGCCACAGGCCCGCTGGCTTTCCTGGCGGGCAAGCCTGATGCCTTCTCTGTGGTCGCCCACAAACGCTACAATCCGGCTGGCAAGACCAGCTACAATATTGTTCCCGGGCTTCTGGCGATCATTATCTCCATGACCATGGTGATGATCACCGCCATCGCCATCGTGCGCGAAACCGAGCGCGGCACGATGGAAACCCTGCTGGCCACACCGGCCAGGGCACCGGAGGTCATGCTTGGGAAGATCATTCCCTATGTGCTCATCGGCTATGTGCAGACCTGCGTCTTTTTCATTCTGGCCTTTCTGGTCTTCAACGTTCCCTTTGTCGGTCCGGTCGCGCCCTTCCTGATCGGCCTCAATATCTTCATCCTGGTCAATCTGGCGCTCGGCTTCCTGTTTTCAACGGTGGTAAAAAACCAGATGCAGGCCATGCAGATGTCATTTTTCTACATGTTGCCATCCATCCTGCTTTCCGGCTTCATGTTCCCCTTTGCCGCCATGCCCGGTTGGGCGCAGATCATCGGCCTGCTGATCCCTTCCACCCACTTCATGCGGATCATTCGCAAGATCATGCTGAAGGGCGCCGATCTCTGGGACATCGTGCCGGACCTGCGGGCGATGATACTGATTCTGGTTGGCATTACCCTGCTGGCCATGCTGCGTTACAAACGCACGCTGGATTAAGCGGGAAACGATTGTCGCAATATGCAGATATTGGAATATTAAACGTTGAACGCTTAAAATATTTCCGCTATCACCATTTCTTATTGAGTTTACTGCATATCACGACAAAGGTGGCTGCATGCCGGATTTCCTCGAAGGCCTTTTTGAAAATGACCAAAAGGTCAATGACATCCGTCAGGCCTGGACGATTGAAACAACCCACCAGGCTTTGGAAACATCCGGCCGGCAGGTCTCCAAACGCACGGTCGAGCGCGACCTGCTCGCCCAAAACCTGATACCAGCGGCCCTCAGTCTGGAAAATCTGAGCGATGAAAACGCCCGGCCAGTCAAACAATGGGTTGCTGAAGCCCTCGTCCAGGAGGCAAGGACACACCGGGATCTGTCGCTTTTTGTTCAATTGCACACAACGCCGTCAGGCCAGACGCTGATTGCCGGCAATGATGGCCGCAACGCCCGCCGGTGGATCTTTCTGGAGTCGGACACGCCGACGGATGAGGCGCTTCTGTGCGCCCTGCAGCTGCTGTGCGGCGAGGACAAGGATCGGGTGCTTCTATGGCCCGATGGCAACCTGTGCGCCCGCCTGCGCGCACTTGCTGATCCCGAGCAGCGTATCGCCCATACACTCAGGACTGCTCTGGCAGCCTACCACCCGGCGGATGTGAACAGTCCGATGGGCCCGCTGTCAAAAGGCGGCCACGGGCGGGATGGCAGTCTTTCCCATCTTGACCGGTTGGAAGCTGAAGCAATCCACATCATGCGCGAGGTTGTTGCCACAGCCGACAATCCAGTGATGCTCTATTCCGTCGGCAAGGACAGCTCGGTGATGCTGCATCTGGCGCGCAAGGCCTTTTACCCGGCACCACCGCCTTTCCCACTTCTGCACGTCAATACCGGCTGGAAGTTTCAGGAAATGATCCGCTTTCGCGACCGGATGGCTGAGGCATCCGGCATGAAGCTGATCACCCACCTCAATCCCGAAGGGCTGGCCAGAAACATCAACCCGATTGATCATGGCAGCTCGGTCCACACCGACATCATGAAAACGCAAGGCCTCCGTCAGGCCCTGAACGAACACAGGTTCGACGCGGCCTTTGGCGGCGCGCGGCGCGACGAGGAAAAAAGCCGCGCCAAGGAGCGAATTTTCTCTTTTCGCAGCGCCACCCACCGATGGGACCCGAAAAACCAGCGCCCGGAACTATGGAACCTGTACAATACATCCATCAAAAAGGGTGAATCGATCCGGGTATTTCCCATCTCCAACTGGACCGAACTGGACATCTGGCAATATATCCATCTGCAGCAGATCCCGATTGTTCCTCTTTATTTTGCGGCGCGCCGGCCCTTTGTCGAACGCGACGGCATGTTGATCATGCTTGACGACGACCGGATGGCGCCAAATCCTGGTGAACAGATCCATTTCGAAAAAATCCGCTTTCGCACACTTGGTTGCTACCCGCTGACCGGCGCACTGAGATCCGAAGCGGATGATCTTGATTCCGTCATTCTGGAGCTTTTGCAAAGCCGCAGCAGCGAAAGGCAGGGCCGGGCGATCGACTCCGATCAGGGCGCCTCGATGGAGAAAAAGAAACAGGAGGGATATTTCTGATGTCCAACCGCCAGGAAATGGATGCCTATCTGGACGAACAGGCAGGCCTTGAAACCCTTCGCTTCATCACCTGCGGCAGCGTCGACGACGGCAAGTCCACTTTGATCGGCCGCCTGCTCTTCGAGGCACAGATGATCCTCGATGATCAGCTGAGCGAATTGCAGCACAACTCGGTCAAAATGGGCACCCAGGGAGAGGACATCGATTTTGCCCTGCTCGTCGACGGGCTGAGTGCCGAACGGGAACAGGGCATCACGATTGATGTCGCCTATCGGTTCTTTTCCACCGATCAGCGCAAATTCATCGTCGCCGATACACCCGGTCATGAACAATATACCCGCAACATGGTCACCGGCGCCTCCACCGCCGATGTCGCAGTGCTGTTGATAGATGCGCGCAAGGGTATTCTCGAACAGACCCGCCGCCATTCCTTCATTGCCTCGATCCTCGGCATTCGCCATGTGGTCCTGGCCATCAACAAGATGGATCTTGTCGGCTACAGCCAGGCTGTTTTCGATCAGATCATCAGCGATTACCGGACCCTGGCAGAACGTTTCGCCTTCGAAACAATCACGCCGATCCCGGTATCCGCCCTGCGCGGTGACAATGTGGTTTCCCGTTCCTCGCAGACTCACTGGTATCATGGCCCCACCCTTCTGGGTTTCCTGGGCGCCATTGACACCAAAAGGGTGATGATCGAACACGGCTTTCGCATGCCGGTCCAATGGGTCAACCGGCCCAATCTGGATTTTCGCGGCTATGCCGGCACCATCATGGCCGGCCGCATTGCGCCCGGTGACGAGATACGCCTTCTGCCCTCCGGCGAAACCGCTCATATTGACCGGATCATCCTCGGTACCGACGATCTTGATCAGGCGCAGGCCGATCAATCCGTGACACTGACGCTGGACAGGGAAATTGACATCTCGCGCGGCGACGTCCTTGTCGCGGCAAAGGACCCCTGCGAGACCTCAGACCAGTTTGAAGCAAAAGTCGTCTGGATGGCAAAAGACAGCGGCTATGCAGGCCGTACCTACTGGCTGAAAATCGGCTCTGCCACGGTCAACGCAACGCTTTCCGACATTCGCCACTCCTATAATATCAACACGCTTGAGGAGACGGCCAGCCGGTCGCTGGAGCTCAATGATATCAGCGTCGTGAAAATCGCCCTTGATCGCCCGGTGGCCTTTGAAACCTTCGGCGACTGCCCGCCCATGGGTGCCTTTGTACTCATCGACCGGCAGAGCCACCAGACGGTTGCCGCCGGCATGATCGACTACGCCCTGCGGCGCGCCAGCAACGTGCATCGCCAGGCCGTGACGGTCAACCGCAAGGCTCGGGCACAACTCAAAGGCCATTCCGGCCGCGTTCTTTGGTTTACCGGGCTCAGCGGATCGGGCAAATCAACCATTGCCAATGCACTGGAGCTCAAACTGCATGACCAGGGCTACCACACCTATATTCTCGACGGCGACAATGTCCGCCTCGGTCTCAACCGTGATCTCGGCTTTACCGACGCCGACCGGGTGGAAAACATCCGGCGCGTCGCCGAGGTGGCCAGGCTGATGGCGGACGCCGGCCTGATCGTCATGACAGCCTTCATCTCCCCCTTCAGGGCAGAGCGGCGCATGGCGCGCGAAATGTTCGAGCCGGGTGAATTCGTGGAGATTTTTGTCGACACGCCGCTCGACATCGCCGAGCAGCGGGACCCCAAGGGGCTTTACCGCAAGGCCAGACGGGGCGAACTGCCCAATTTCACCGGCATCGACAGCCCCTATGAGGCACCGGACAAGCCGGAATTCCGGCTGAATACGGCCACGGACACAGCAGAAAACCTTGCTGCACAACTCCTGCGGGATCTGGATCTCAGGCCGGAGTAAGCCCCAGCGCCTCGACCAGCGGCTGCAACTGCGTTTCATAACGCTTCCAGCGCTCCACCGATGTCTTGTAGACCGGCTGGCGCACCTGCGCCACGCTGGCCGTCTTGACCGGCCGTGAGGATTTATGGAAGGCCAGACAGGCTTCGTCCCATTCCAGCCCGGTATGGGCAATCAGACGTCTTGCCTCACCTTCGGTATCGGCGACCACGTCCTCATAGACGGCATCCACCATGACACCTGCGGGAAGCACCGCCTGCCAATGGGCCATCAGGTCTTCATACATGCGATAGTAGCGGCCCAGTTCGCCCAGTTCATAACTGTGCGGCATGTCGTCCTTGAAAAGCTTGGTATAGGCCGACAGGCATGTATCGATCGGGTTGCGCTTGGTATGAATGAACTTGGCCCTGGGAAACAGCGTATGCAGGATGCCGACAAAATAATAGTTGGTCAGCAATTTGTCAGTGACCCTGATTTCATCCTTTATCTGGCTCTTGATGTAATCGAGATAGAAATCCGAGGCCGCCTTGAACTGGCTTGGCTTCATCTTGGCGACGAGTGCCGGATATTTGGGCAATGCCGGATAACGGCTGCGCAGGGAACCCAGCGCATGGCTGAAGGTCTTGATTTCCCCGGCGCCATAGGCTTTCGGGTGAGATGAAATGATCTGCTCGACCAGCGTGCTTCCCGAACGCGGCATGCCGATGACGAAGAGCGGCATATCGGTTTCATCGCCCTCAAAAGGCAGATTGGAGAAATAGTCGGCATCAAAGGTTGATTTGATCTGCTCAAAAAAGCCTTTCACCTCTGCCTCGTCATAGTGCAGGAGGGCGCGCTTCATCCGGGCGCCTTTCGAGATATGTTCGAAGGATTCCTCATAGCGGCCCAGATCACCATAGGCTTTGCCGATGGCAAAATGCAGCCCCATGTAGCGCTCTGAATCGGGATTTTCGGCTTCCGTGAAGATCGTTTCCATCTGTTCGACCAACTCAGGCCGTTCATTGAACCGAATCAGATCGGCAATGTTTGAGTAGGCCCCCTGCGCTGAAGGATTTTTTTCGAGCGTCTTTTCGAACTGTTCCCTGGCGTCATCAATCCGTCCGAAACTTTTCAACGCGATCCCATAAAAATTGCGCGCCTCGGCATTGTCCGGATCGATCTCGATTGCCTTTTCGTAATTTTTCAGGGCAGCGGCATATAAATCCAGTTCATGATCGATCTGGCCCATCAGCGTAAAGGCCGCCACATTGTCCGATTCCTCGTCCATCGCAAGTTCACAGGCCCTGCGGGCCATGTCGTAATTGCCCTTCTGGAGCTGGACCCGGCCGACTGAAAGATACAGGCCAACGGTTCTATTGCCGGCTTTGAGGGCATCATCGAGAACCCGCAATGCTTCATCATACTTGTCGCGTGATATCAGCAGGATAGCGAGATTGTTTGCCGCATCGGCGTAACGCGGATTGAGGCTGATAGCTTTACGGTAGGAGAATTCCGCCTCCTCGTGCCGTTCTTCGGCGCGCAGGGACGACCCCATGTTGTTGTATGCTTCCGGGTAGTTTTCCCGAAGTTCCACCGCCCTTTCATAATGCACCATGGCTTCGTCATTATTGTTGGAAGCCCGGTAGGCATTGCCCAGATTATTATGCGCTTCGGGATAATCCGGCTGCAATTCCAGACAGCTCTGGTAGGTCGTCACAGCCTTGTCGAATTCGCCCTTGTCGAAATGGACGATACCCAGATTGTTCAGGGCCTGGGCATTGGACGGATCAAGCTCAATGGCCTTTTCCAGTGCGATCTTTGCTGAATCAAGCTTGCCATTTTGCCGTTCCAACTCGCCAAGGTTGGAATAGTAATGGCTGGTCGGATTGAATCTTATGGCATTCTTGATGGCCTTGCGGGCCTCATCGTTCCTGCCAAGTCCAGACAGAATGACACCCATCATGGAGTGTGCATCGGCCAGTTTGGGACGCTGTTTGAGGACCTGCAAACACAATTGATGCGCCTGCTGCAGCTTTCCTGCTCCATAGAGACCAGCAATCTGTTTCAATACCATTTGAATGGGTATCGCTTTTGCCCCGTCCTGAGGTCTATTTGCCGCTGGATCTGCCATTGGGTTTCCTTCACAGACTATCCTGCAATTCACCATCGCTTCGTGTAACGATGAAAATTTCAGGCTTATCTCATGTGGCTTGCATCAATCTGTCATCAGTGTGGCAAGCATCATGCATTTATAGTCCAAGCTGCGTTTTGTAGAATGAATAGCCATCGGTAAACCCATTCAGATCCACATCAATGCCTATATCCCGTCCATTTCGCATTTTATAACTCACATTGACTGCTGCATTGCGTGAAAGCGCGTTCCGCCAGGCATCATCCAGGGTGATTTCGCTGACACACCCACGGCGAGCGCAAACGACATAGTTGAGCTTGACCACGTCCAGGTCAGGAAATTTGACGGAAAGGCCTTTTATCAGATCCACCCCCATGGGGGTCCTCAAAATCACCTTTTCCACCTTGTCTCTATCAAGGGAGAGCGTCGCAGAAAAAGCAAAAACACGTTTTTTGGTTTTCTGGTTCAAGCCCTGGAAGCTTTGCCCCATTGTACATCGTTTGTTTCTCTGCTCCGAATCGACGCAGGCCACCAACCATTTATCAAATTGCTTTTGCAGACGCGTCTGGGCCTCAGACGGAGCCAGGTTCAAAAATATGGCCATCACCGATGCGATGATTCCAACGGTCAACTTAACCGGCATGCACAGTTCCTTATGTGATCTCATTGCAGTCGCGTGTCAGCCGCCCGACATTCGGTATGGGTTTAAGCTGTGTTGCATGCACGCTCAAACAAAATCGACGCCTTGCACACAGAGCCGCTTTGGTAACCTGATCAGAAGTTCATGTTGAATTTGCCGAAACCGGAATGCTCACTGTGGTTTGTTCCGTATTCACCCGCATAGCCGAAACCGAAGGTAACATTCTGATCATAATAGACTGTTGCGCCGAGATCGAGGAAGATCCCGCCATTGTTGTCCACTCCAAGCGTATCAAAGTTTGATGTACCTGATGGCGCCGCGATCAATGTATTGTTAAGCGACACTGCGTCGGAGAAATTGTGAATATAACCCACCGCCCCTTCAGGCTTGATCGTCATACCCCCGGATTTATAGGTCAAGCCCGACAAGCGCATACCGGCGATACCATCAAGTGCTTCGCCCTTGCCGCCATTGCCGGCAAGCGCGCTGGCCGCAAATCCGGTTTCGACATAGCTTCCGATGCTGGCCTTTGTATAGGAAACACCAATAAAGGGTGTCAGCGTGGCATTGTCGAGTTCAAGATCATAGCCCGCCTCACCACTGACTTCCCAGACACTGACATCGAAGTCTGAATTGTTCACACCGCTCAAACCGCCAATGCTTAGCGTACGAGTGGCACTCGCATCCCAGGCGCCATAGCCTGCAAAGCCACGCAGATAGGCTGTTCCGCTATCATATTGCGCATAGCCGCCGACCTGGTAGCCAATATCCTGAACAACCTGGTTGCCATTGTCGAAATCCAGATTGCCTGGCGCAAAGAAGCCACCGGCGGCGCCAATCATGAATGTTTCATCAATCATGGCATCGACACCGATCAATGCCAGGGCCTCGTCATAGCTGTATCCAGATGCATTGCCATCATCATCCTGATCGCCGATGGCGCCCTGAATCCGTGCCCACCAACCGCTGGCATTTGCCTGTGGCAATGCATGGCTTACCGCGCCGTCCTGACCATAATTGCTTGTCGAAATACCTTCATTTCCTGCGGAATTGATGCGATATTTCACGGCGTCCTGGAACAGGTTGAAAGAGCCAAGAGCCCACTGAAGCGTATTGGAATATTCAACGCCCGACACATCATCCAGCGCATTGCCGAGTTCTTCCGCATCCAGCGTGAACAATTCTTGAACCAGACTGCCATATTCATCATCGGGATCGATATCGCCATAGGTTGATTCAAGGCTGGCGGCAACAGATTTCTGATTGGGCGTAAGGCCTTCCGCCGTTTGAAATTCATTGCGGGTGACAACAAGATCGACATTGTCGTCATCATCATAGGCAACGCTCAGATTCAGCAGAGGCGAATTGCTCATCTCCACTGCGAAGGTACCTGTCAGTTCATCAGCATCTATCACGTCCTGATAGGTCTGTGTTTCGGCATAGAGGCCGGCTCTCGCAAGAACCAGAATGGTGCCGTCCAGCGCTACATTATCGGCAGCAATGCGCGATACGTCCGGGTCCGGATCAATCTCGAATCCGAGCGTGCCATCACCATGAACCGTCAATTGATCCACATGAGAAACCGTCGGGCCGAGAGTCTCGTCATTACCGAGCACGAATTCCCCGTCATCAAGGACGGACAATTCTCCGAGATTTTCTTCAGATGGATTGATCGTGCCGTAAAAATAGGTTCTGCCCTGGGTTGCCTCGATTTGATCGCCGGCTTTGAAGACAATGTCACCTTCAATCAGACCATCTTCACCGCCATTGCCCTGCAGGTCGAGCATGACCTGGTAGCTGGCATTTTCAGCATTGAATGCGGTCCCGTAGGAATCATCCTCCCCGGCCGACTCCATGGCTACCACATAGCCGCCATGGTTGCTGAAAGTTGCAGTGGCGTCGCCTGTGTCAAATTCACTATTGTCTGCAAAGGAAACAGCCGTCGCCTGCGCGTCGGAACCATAAGCAAAAGCTGCCAGCATACCCGTATTGGTAAGGGATGCCTCTCCCGCATCATTGGTGATGATCTCCAGACCAACGGCCCTTGCTGTGCCGCCGTCGTCGTCTGAAGATGCATAGGCCACAGCACCCAGAACTTCGGAGTTCAGGAAGGCGCCGGTCAGAATGTCCGATTCATAGCGGACTCCGACAGCCTGTGCATTGACGGAACCGGAACCACCGACGTTGGCCATGGCACTGACGACAAAAAAGCCGCTGTTGGTGAAATCCATATCAAGCGTATCACCGCTGGTATCCGTATGGCCGATATAGCCAATAGCCTCGGCAATTGCAGCGGAGGTATTGGCATCGGTGCCGGCGCTTGCCGTGGCCGATGCCTCGGCTACGATCAAAAGCTCGCCGCTGTTGTCAAACTGCGCCGTGAATTCGCGTATTAAAGCGTCGCTGGTATCATCCGTCTGTATATCAAGCGCCTGATAGAGGCCATTGGCATAGGCCACTGCACTTGCTTGCGCTGATGTCGTGATCGCCTCGCCATGTCGACCCAGCGCATTGGCATCGGCACTGATAGCCACACTACCGCTATTGGTGAAACTTGCTGTTGCGCTACGCGTATCCTCTTCGTCGTCGGCTTCGGCTGCAACAACATATTGCTTGATGCTGGTAGCCCTGGCCAGGGCGGAAGCATCGAAGGCTTCCGCATCGGCATTGGCCGAAATCTGCAATTCGCCGCTGTTGTTGATCGACGCCAGCACGGTTGCGCCATCGTTTGCATATTGTATGATCGGGCCGTATTCTGCCTCCTCGTCGGTTTTGGTGCCAAGAACGGCTGAGGCCTTTGCCACATTACCGGCGACGGCTTTGGCGTCAGCCGTGATGTTCAGGCTCGCCGTGTTGACCAATTTGACCTCGCCAGCTGCGTTTCCATCCGCATCGGCGTCCTGATAAATGGCAGAGGTCATGCTGGCACTTGCATTGGCCGTGCCGGACGAACCGGCGACAAGCGCGCTGGCATCGACGGAGATTGACATCAGTCCGTCATTGGTCAGGGAGGCCAAAGTATCATCTGCATCATCAGCAAGCTGATTGATGCCCGTTTCGATGAAGGCCTCGGCCGTCGCTTTGCCGCCGGTATGCGCCTTGGCAATCGCATCCGAACCGATCAGGAATGTTCCGGAATTGGTGACAATCGCATGGGCAAGAGTATCCTCCCCGTCTACTTCGACATCCTGTTCAAATGCCCGATCCTCAATGCGTACTATTGCCTTGGCATCCTCGCCGGTGGCTTGCGCATGCGCCAGAATGGCGAATTCGCCACTATTGTCCAACTGCGCAACGGTCTCGCTGGCATCCTCTGCATCCTGTTTGACCTGTGTGTGCTGAAGATAGACGCTTGCGGTCGCTTCACCGCCCGTCGCACTGGCAAAGGCCGTTGACTCGATCAGGAAGTTCCCTGAATTGGTGACAATCGCATGGGCAAGTATATCCTCTCCGTCTGTATCCACATTTTGTTCAAATGCCGGGTCGTCAGCGGTTACTTTTGCCTTGGCGTTGTCGCCAGTGGCTTGCGCATGCGACAGAATGGCGAATTCGCCACTATTGTCCAACAGCGCAACAACCTCGTATGCTTCATCTGCTTTCTGCAGGACCTGTGTATAATCATGATTGACGGTTGCAGTCGCATCACCACTCGCCGCCTCGGCGACGGCTGTCGACTCGATCAGTAAATCCCCTGAATTGATGATCTCGGCAGAGGCTTTGGCAACATCGTTTGAATCGCCACCGGCCTGTTGAGAAAACAATGCGTCCTTTTCATCTTCATCGGCCTCCTCGTCAAAGGCAAGGGCAAAGGCGGCAGTCGCACCTTCAGCATACGCATTGCGCGTAATGTCAAAATTGCCGCTGTTGGCCAATGATACCGTACTCACCAAACCGTCTGTTGCGCTCTGGTAGAATGCCGCCCCCTCGTAAGTTGCCGTCGCATTCGCTGCACCGGTCTCAGCCGTGGCCGATGCCTGCGCCTGCAGGCTGAGCGTGCCGCTATTGTTGACCGATGCGCTGGCAAAGCTGCCGCCTTCAATGGCAGTCGCCTCCTGCCAAATGCCGCCATAGGACGCGTCTACAGACGCACTTGCCTGTGAGACACCATGGGCAATCGCATTGCCTATGATGTTAAAGGTGCCGCTATTGTTGAGCAATACAGTCGCTTCATCAGCATTCGACGCATCCTGCTGAATGCCTGTCTCGAATTTGGCCGTTGCAATGGCGCTGTTTGCAGAGGCCGTCGCATCGGCGCGAATATTGATGACGGCGAGGCTGCCACTATTGTTGAGGGTGACGGATGCAATGTCTCCCTCATTGCCATTGCCTGAGGCTGTTTGATAAATGGCATCCGTCACAGACACATAGGCCTTGGCTTTGTCCGTGCCCTTTGCCACGGCATGAGCCTGCACATTCAATGTGCCGCTATTGCTCAAGGCCACCCGTGCTTCGTCCACATCTTCCGCATATTGCTCAATACCTGAATCAACAGTGGCAAATGCCTCAGCACTGTTGGCAGTGGCCGTCGCATCGGCGCGAATATTGATGAGGGCGAGGCTGCCACTATTGTTGAGGGTGACGGAAGCAATATCTCCCTCATCGCCATTGCCGGCAGCATACTGGGAAAGAGCGTCATCATTCGACGCCTGGGCCTTGGCATAGTCCGTTCCGTGCCTATCCGCTTGACGCCCACACCCACTACATCTAGCTTGGCTTCAAACGGATAGGAGGTGACTGTGGACGTTCTCGACCGAGAGGACCTTCCGTTTCCGGAATCGCTCCCGGGTTTCCAGCGG
>Ga0208648_1000141_pt1 | contig 78341 bp, 78 predicted proteins | sample AntAceMetag02UKL_FD_184772 | JGI IMG/M metagenome (GOLD analysis project Ga0208648, IMG submission 184772) | Saline lake microbial communities from Ace Lake, Antarctica - Antarctic Ace Lake Metagenome 02UKL (SPAdes) (version 2) | ecosystem: Environmental > Aquatic > Non-marine Saline and... | reverse complement strand
TCTAATACCTGACATAAACTAAATAACAGCTTTTCATCGTATTCATGTTCTGTCAGTGATTTTTTCAACGGGGCTTTAATTTTATCCAGTGCCTTATGTATATATTCCCGGCTTTCCTGGTCGTTAGAGTACTGATTTATTTGTTGAATAAGCTCAGTCAATTCCTGTGCAGATAATATATGCTCGTTTATTTCTGGCAGTGCTCGCAAAATAGTAGCCACAGGCAATCCATTGAGTAAGGCTTCCACATTCGCCTGAAAATGGCTGTTGACTGGATCGGCATGCAAATTAACAAGTACAGATTTAATGCGTTGCAATCCTTGTTGTTTATCGTCATTGGCAAAACACAGTAGCGCGCGCATTAACTCCACTTGCTTAAGATACGCTTTGCCTATATTAAGCTGTTCAGCTTTGCTAATTTCTTTTTCCACCAGATGATAACTTTTTTCGCGCATCAAACGCCGCGCATGCGCTAGATAACTGGAAAATAGCGTTTGTCTGGCAAAGGTATTGAGCGGGTCAATTTTTAATATTTTACTGGCATATTGACTGGCTTTTTTATAAGTCTTGTTCCTTGTTGCTGCTTTAACTGCCTGAGTTAAAACCTCTACATCCTGCGGAAACTGTTCCAGGGTTTTTGCTAACCATTGTTTATGCTCCTTTGAAGCTTCCTGCTGCTGGCTAAAGTAATGGATAATTTGCAGATAAGTATTAAGATTATGCGGATCATATTCCACGCTATCAATCAATAAACTGGTTTGCATCTCTCCTTCTGGTTCATTAGCTGCCATATGCTGTAAAATCAACGCAATTTTCAAACCATTATCAGCCTCTTCATTATCCAGAAAGTCTTTACACTCTTTCCAATAATACCTGGCATCATAAAGATTATTATCCCGTTCGCAGAGCAAGGCCTTAACCCGGTTTTCTTCAAATTCACTGGCCTCGCCAAAGTGCCTATTAAACTCTTTCTTTCCAGCAGAATAGCTAGCCAATAATGTCTGGCAAAAATGCTCTGCCAGTTCAGTGTCTATCAATGACCGATATTGAATTGCCAGATTAAATTGTACCTTGTCTGACAATTTTTCATGCTGTCGGCTAAAGTGTTCAATAAAATCCTGCTGTTTTTTATTCAAGCCTTTTATGTCAGCAATAAATCTACGTTGTTGATGATTTATTTGCACAAGTTGCCAGGCAAGTTCAGCACCTTCTCTGGTACAGGCAAGCAATATTTTTGCTGCCTGTGCATAAGGGGAGTTCGCGGGAATTCTGGCCAATAGTGTCTGCGACTGTGCAGCAGAACCGGACATAACAACTATAGCGTTAAGTAAGGTGCGAAAATCTCTAAAGGCAGAGCGGTAGGGTAACTGTCGTAAAGTCTCGTTGAGTTTATCAGTATTATTTTCCTGATAAGCCTGTAGTGCAGTCTGAACAAGATTAAAATGTACTATAAATACAGAATCTTGTGGCAAACTGTGGGCAAATTCCGGATGTTCAGAAAGCACAAGTAAACCCAGAACCCTTGCCAGTGCAGGATATTGTGTATCCAGTTGTGGAGCTGATAATTGCCTGAGGCTAGCCTCGATTTTCGTCTGATTATTTGTTTGTATCAACCAGATAATATATTGATCTTGAGCGGCATAGGGACTGTGTGTATACGCAAGGTGATTCTCCCACAACGCTAAAGCTTCCTTATACATACCTTTTACAGCAAAATCTTTTGCTCGCTGTACATAACAGTAGGCAAGATTCTGCTGGTATGACAGCTTTTCAGAAGTCTGTAATAATTTCTTATACAGCCTTATCGCTTCTTTATAATTAGCTGAATTTTGCAGGGACAGGGCTTGAACTTCTATGTCATGTTTCGCTACATCATGAATCGAGGCTTGTTTCTTCATTTAAACTAACAATATTTTATGTGAAATGAACGTAAACTATTATAAAGCACTTGCTTTACTTATAGCTGAATAATGTATATTAAGTAGCTTTATAACATAGCCTATACACGAGATCCATATGCTTATAGCAGGTATAGATTTAGCCTGGCAGAGCAAAAAAAATCCATCAGCAATTGCCTACGGCGAAATCATTAACGATAAATTAATGGTTAAGCAGATATATCCTGCAGTCTATAGTATTGAAACTTTACTAGCAGTTATTAGTGGTATTGATGGACTTAGCGGTATTGCAATTGACGCATCTCTTATCATAAATAATAGCTGTGGCATGCGCCCATCTGAAAGAGAGATTAGCCGTGAATATGGCAGCAGAGGAGCTGCTTGTCATGCGTCTAATACTAGCTTATATCCTAATGCTGATAGTGTCTATTTATCTAGACAACTACTAAAGGCAGGATTTAACCATCTAATAGGCAAGCAATGGCAGATTGAATGCTACCCGCATCCGTCTATTATTGAAATCTTTGCCCTAAGCAAGCGACTAAAATATAAAAAAGGAAAAGTGACAGAAAAAAAAGCGGGACAAATCAAGCTGGTAGCATTACTACGCAAACTTGAAAACAGCAGGATCCTGAAGTTAGTTGTAAATGAGCAAGTTAGTCAAATAATGAATAGATCTCACATTGAATCATTACACGGGCAGGCTCTAAAAAGTAATGAAGATGCTCTGGATTCTATTGTTTGCCTATATATAGCAGGACTCTATGCAATACAGCACCAAGGACAAATATTTGGCGAGCTTGATTCTGGCTATATCTGGGTACCATCTGCCCCTTGTTTATAAGCCAATAAAGACTTAATCTCGCATATCATCCACATCATCAACATCAACCTGACCCGACAAACGCCGACGAATATGCGACCATGACATACCTATTGCTAATAATGCGGCAAGACTTATTAAAGCAGCCCAGATAATGGCTGTGGGAGACTCCACTTCAACCACTCCATAACTGGTCATAAGCCAAACCAGAGTTGCTATAAATGCAATGGCCAAAACTAAGCCTAGCGCGCCCAAAGACCGTAAAGTGGATTTTATCAGGATAGTCCAGCCAATCAAGATAACAACGCCGCAAAATGCATGCTCAGCCCCAAATCCCGTGCCCTCACTTGCAAGCGCATCCTGAACCCAATGAAAATATGAATAACCCGCCGGGTTATAAGTTAACAACACTAGTGCTATTGCTCCCGCCAGGCGGAGTATAAAACTTACAAAGTTAAATTTATTCACGCATATTTCCTTAAATTAGTATACGACAGCAACCTAGCATTGCATTTTACTGAGAATATACTTTGTTTGGCAATGCTCACTATTTATGCACTTGCTTACATTAAATTAATATACAGATATTCCAGGATTCTGTCGGATTAAATCATATAGACTTCGCGCGATCAGCGATGCGGAAAAATATTGATATAATTTACAAATTTTAAGGGACAACTTTTTCATGATCAAAATGGAATTTACAGAAGATGAAATCAATGCGCTTTATCATGAATTCATGGGTTCATGCATAAACATCCTGGAATGAAGTGTCGAAAAATGACTATTATTCCATCAAAGGCTGATCCCGAGAAACAAGAGGCTTTGACGCCTATAGAGACTCTGATTCTTTGTCTTTGCTTGCATAAACCGTTATTTACCAGTTACAACAGGGTATTTATCGAAGACGAACACCCTGTTATTGAGCGATAATTATCTAAGTAAAAGCAAAGGCTTATTGGTATTAACCAGCATTTTATGAGTAAAGCTACCGAGTACCACGTCATGCAAGCGATTGTGACTGAATGCCCCCATGACTGTCAGGTCAATATCATGCTGTTGTTGATAGTCACATAATGCTTGATCGGCCTTGCCTTTCAGTTTAACTGAGGTGATTTCAAGATGACCTGTTGCTTGCAATTTGTGTGTTGCTTGCTCAAGTAGTTTGGCTGCTGTGTCTTCATTGTTATTAACACAGACCAAATGACAACTCAATCCTTTATATAAAGGACTGGCAGCGACCATTTCTACTGCTTTATCAGCGGCTTTACTGCCATCGTAGGCAATCATAATACGTTGGGGTACTTTAAATACGTCATTGACAATCAAAATGGGCCGATGCAAAGAACGGATCACGGACTCCAGCTTGGCACCTATTTTATTGGTTTGATTGTCATGCACTTGCCCGCGAACACCAAGCACTAATACCCGTATGTTTTCTTCCAGTTCAATTAAGGATTCAATGAGCCCGCCATGACGCTTGCTACAGATTGGATCAGATATACCTGCTGCTATCACATGATCTTTTGCCGCTTGCAACAACAATTTACCTCTTTTCAATTTGAGTTTACTTTGTTGTTGCTCCAGATCGCTGATTTCTTCCAGCAAAAGCTCCTGACTGCCCAAACCAATATTACCCGACAAATTAGTAGTGGTAGCTGTTTCATGATGATGGTCAATCGTATGTAATAATTCTAACGGCACATTAACACGCTGAGCAATCCAGACGGCATAGTCGCAAACGGCTTCAGTGAGCATAGCACCATCAATGCAGGCAAGTACATTAGGTTGTTGGTTTTTCATTAGTGGCCTCCCATTACTTTTTCAATTTCTTCAGGATTATCATGTACACCAAAACGGTCTATTATGGTGGTACTGGCTTTATTTAACCCTATTAATTTAACATCTGCACCTTCTCTACGAAATTTAATAACTACTTTATCTAAGGCTGATACGGCTGAAAGATCCCAGAAATGTGCATCGGTTAAATTAATAACCACTTTCTCGACGACTTCTTTAAAATCAAAATAAGCAACAAAAGTGTCTGCTGAATTAAAAAATATTTGCCCATGTACATAATAATTACGTGTATCACTTTCTTCATCCAACTTTGATTCAACGTACATAAAATGACTGATTTTATTTGCAAAGAATAGCGAGGCAAGTAATACACCGACAAAAACACCAATGGCCAGATTATGAGTCCAGACCACCACAACGACAGTTGCCAGCATAATGATATTAGCAGATAGCGGGTGCTTTTTAATATCAATAATTGAACTCCAGCTAAAGGTACCAATGGACACCATAATCATTACAGCAACCAGTGCAGCCATAGGGATTTTCTTTAACCACTCATCCATAAAAACCACCATAAGCAGTAAAAAAACACCTGCACACAAGGTTGATAAACGTCCACGTCCACCTGATTTAATATTGATAATAGATTGCCCAATCATCGCACAACCTGCCATACCGCCTAATAAACCAGCACCGATATTAGCGATACCCTGACCTTTACATTCACGATTTTTATTACTCTCAGTGTCCGTTAAATCATCAACAATCGTCGCTGTCATCAGAGATTCCAGTAAACCGACAACCGCTAAAGGCACTGAATAAGGCAAAATAATTTGTAGTGTTTCCAAGGTTAAGGGGACTTCGGGCCAAAGAAAAATGGGTAAGGTATCAGGTAATTCCCCCATGTCACCCACAGTACGAATATCTAAATTTAGATAGATGGCTAAGCCGGTTAAACCCACAATACAAATCAATGGCGATGGGATTGACTTGCCGATAAAAGGAAGATATGGAAATAGATAAATAATTGCTAACCCTCCTGCGGTCATCGCATAAACATGCCAGGTCACATCAGTTAATTCAGGTAATTGCGCCATAAAAATAAGTATCGCCAGCGCATTGACAAACCCTGTAACCACTGAGCGAGAAACAAAACTCATAAAACTACCGAGTTTTAAATAACCCGCAATAATTTGTAAAACACCGGTTAATAAGGTGGCTGCCAACAAGTATTGCAGCCCATGATCTTTGACCAAGGTGACCATTAACAAGGCCATTGCCCCTGTTGCCGCACTAATCATGCCTGATCGTCCACCCACGATGGCAGTGATCACTGCAATACAAAATGAAGCATAAAGACCGACTTTTGGATCTACCCCAGCAATAATAGAAAAAGCAATGGCTTCTGGAATAAGTGCAAGAGCAACAACAATTCCAGCCAAAACATCTCCGCGAATATTCCCGAACCAGTCTTGTTTGTTAGAAAGTAAGAGCATAGTTATCCTGTTAATATAAAGTATTTTGATGCAAGCTTAATTATCATCAGAGGTTAATAATATGATAGGGCATGTAATATCAGAAAAACCTTGGAAATGGTGTTTTCCAATAGTGAAAAATTTGTTAGGCTGGCGTAAATTTTCCATTATTTTATTTAATAAAAAGGGATTCGTATTGGATGTTTGGATGAATATCGTTTTGTTAAAGCAGCATAAAAAACAAAAGAAAAGCTGTGCCGAAACTATAGGCACAAACCCATTTGATTTTGTAAAGTACTGGCATTGATCGCCAGCAAAATGTTTCACGGCGTTTATGCTTCAACCAGAGTGCAAGAAAGTTTCTTTTAACACGAATAATCAGCTGAGGAAATACTAGATATAAACGATAGGCAAGATACAAAGCAATCATTATTGCGCCGTTTATAATAATGACCTCACTTTGGTGGTGATCGGCGTGAAAGATATGCTCAAGGAACATTTCAATTGAATACTCAATCGCCTCAATACCCAGATGAATCAGGTGTAAAATTATATCCATTAACCCTAAAAACCAATCCAGTAATGTATCGAATATTAAAATAACAAAAAAAAGAACAGCAAACTTTTTGGTGACTCTTATCAGCATTTCCTGATCTGATTCATGCCTCTTTTTGTAACGTCGTTCAGCGAGGTTTTTCTGAAGATAGCGTTTAACTTTCGCTATTAAGCCCACCTTTTTGAATTGCATAAAGCTTATTGTCATTGTATATAACATAGCCAAAAATACCGATTATCAATAAGGGTTAAAATGAATCTGAAAGAAATAACTCTAACATAAAAGCTATGTCTTTCAGTGTTAAGGTATCACTTATAATTTACGATTTATTTTTCTAAAAGCTTATCTTTTATCTTATCCAGCATCTTAGACAAAGACTCTTTTTCTTGAGTAGTTAAAACATCCAATACATCTTCTTCGATTGCATCAGCAATTTCCCAAAGTTCTTCCATAATGGGTAATGCTTTTGGCAAAATCTCCAATCGATAGGCACGTCTATCTTCTCTGTCCTTGTTGCGTCGAACCAGTCCTGATTCTTCAAGTAAATCGACTTGCCTTGCCAAAGTAATGGGTTTAACTTCTAAAATGTCAGCTAAATCAATTTGACGACAATTTTGATTTTCCGAAAGGTACACCAATGCTCGCCATTGAGCGTGAGTAAACCCTAAGTTTTCAGCTTCTTTATTAAAGCGCTGCCGTATGAAATGACTAATTTCGTAACTGAGAAAACCGAACTTTGACTGCATAAGTTGGTATGCCTAATATAGTAAGTAAAGGGTATTATATACTTATAACATTATCTAAAAATGATCCTAATAGTATATAGCTTGTTTTCTTTTGGTTAACAGTGTTCAGAAGTTAACTTGTCTGATTTAATGAAGGTGCAAGCGTATAGGTATGTTAATAAGATTTTTTCAAAAATTTAGTTGTATCTCTGAATCCATCGCAGCTTATTCTGAGATATTCTGGCATACAGCCCATTGGCATTTTCCTGATTGTTTCGTCTTATACATCGCTTGATCAGCATTTTTCCACAGCCTACTGTTCTTTCTCTGATTACTTAGCTACTACATCAACAAGTCAGCACTTTTTATCAGTCACTCCCTAGCTAGCTATCTATCCAAGCTGTGCTTTGTTTTATCAAATACAGTTTTTTTATTATATTTTGTAAGCTTATCAAACTATCAACGACCAATCACCGTTAGCAATTAACACTGCTGATAAAACTAAACAATCATTACACTATTTCAGGAGATAACCCTCATGAACAAAACTAAACTCATTACTTCCTTGGGCGGTGCATTCGCTGCTTCTTTACTAGCAGCCCCTTTAGCTCAAGCGGGAGAAAACCCTTTTGCCCTACACAACGTCACGACTGCAACACACTTAGCCGAGATGGAAAAAGGCCTTGATGGTAAATGCGGTGAAGGTAAATGTGGCGACATGAAAATGAAAGAAGGCGGTTGTAACGGAGAGATGGAAAAGGCTAAAGAAGGCAAATGCGGAGACAAAATGAAAGAAGGAGGCTGTAATGGAGTAATGGAAAAAGCCAAAGAAGGCAAATGCGGCGATAAAATGAAAGAAGGTGGCTGCAATGGGACAATGGATAAACCTGCTACCGCTGAATAATAAAGTAAGGTACCTGTCATGAATAGTCTGCAATTAGACGGGGCCGGACTCGGTCTTCGGCGGGAGCACATGCTCCCGCTGATGGCAGGCGTTCCGAGCCCTATTGATTTTTTTGAAATTTCTCCGGAAAACTATCTCGATTTAGGCGGTAAAAGAGCCCAGGATTTTCGCTGGTTTACCGAGCGTTATCCCGTTGTAGCTCACGGTTTATCACTTTCCATCGGCGGTCCTGACCCTTTAGACGAAGATTTTTTGCTACGTATCAAAGGTTTTATGGCAGAACATAAAATCCGGCTTTATACCGAACATTTAAGTTATTGTGCTAATCAGGGACATTTGTATGATCTATTGCCGATTCCTTTTACCGAAGAAGCGGTGCATTATGTTGCAGCCCGTATTCGGCGCACACAGGATATTCTGGAGCAGCCGATTGCAATTGAAAATGCCTCCTACTACGCGGCATCACCTATTTCGGATATGGATGAGTTAAGCTTTATCCGTGCCGTTATTGAAGAAGCGGATTGCTGGCTACATCTGGATGTTAATAATATCTACGTCAACAGTGTCAATCATGGCTATGACCCAGAGCAGTTTTTATTAGGATTGCCCGGTGAACGGATTGTGTATGGTCATGTCGCCGGTCATGATCTTGATGGTCCTGATTTAATTATCGATAGCCATGGACACGCTGTTATTGATCCGGTTTGGCGCTTGCTGGAAATAGCCTATGAACAATTTGGAGTATTTCCGACATTACTAGAGCGGGATTGCAATATTCCGCCTTTGGCTGAACTGGTGAGTGAAGTTAATCAAATTGTCTCGATCCAAAACCAGTCCCTGATTCAAACTCTTAGAAAAAGCGCATACAGGAGTACTTCATGCACTCATCCACAATCACTCAAACCGATAAAGCCAAGCTGCCTGCATTCCTAAACTACCAGCAGCAATTTGTTGATTATTTGCGTAATCCGCAGAATGATCAAAGGATACCAGTATCATTACCAACGCGAGTTGACGTGTATGCAAAACTCTTGCACAGTAAAATAGATGCTAGTCTGCATACCTGTTTCCCCATTACTCGTGAATTATTAGGGGCTACGCTCTGGCAGGAATTGGTGCAGGAATTCATCCGAGTGCATCGCTGTCAATCGCCGTTGTATCGTGAAATACCCGATGAATTTATCGATTTCCTGATGCATGAAAAGCCGCAGATAGAATTGCCGGAATTCATGACCGATCTGGCGCATTATGAATGGATGGAATTAGTTCTGGAAACTGAAAAACCTGCTAAAGCTAATCCTATATTTTCTATTAACGATGCCTTATTAGCGATCACACCAGCGCTCAATCCCGTTTTGCATTTGCTACATTATCGCTTTCCGGTGCAATCAATAAGCGCTTTGGACGAGCACTGGAAAAACTGGCAAAACCGCCCTACTCCCTACCAGCAAGAATCAGTCATTTTGGCAGGCATCAGAGATGCTGATTTTAAAATTCATTTTATTAAACTGAATGCCGTGACAGCTCGCTTAATTGAATTATTGCAGCAAGGGTTTAATACCGGCAAGCAGGCATTACTTGAGTTAGCGGCTGAGCTGCATTATGACGCCCCTGAAAGCATTTTACCTTTTGGCATAGATATCTTGCAGCAACTAAAAACCCAACATATTATTATCGGAGCCTTGCATGAACACTAATCTCTCGCAATCAATCGATAACACAACATCAAGCTGTGACCATGGCATTTGCCAAAACCTTAAGTCTTCATCCCTCTTCGCGGCCTATGACAGAATCATAGCTTTACTTAATGACTGTGCAGCCCCATTACCGCCCTTTTTATTTCGTCTGATTCTCGCTTATGAATTCTGGGAGGCCGGGATGATGAAATATTCTGGCGAAAACTGGTTTAGTCATATCACCTTCCCTCTACCCTTTAGTCTATTATCCAGCGACATGCTTTGGGCGCTGGGAACCTGGATCGAAATTATCGGTGCCATTGCTCTATTACTGGGTTTAGGGACACGCTTCTTTTCCTTAGCGTTGATCATACTAACCATCGTTGCGATTAATACTGTACATTGGCCAGCTGAATGGAACACACTGGCTGAACTATGGCAAGGCTACGCGATTAGCGACAAGGGCCACGGCAATTTTAAACTACCCCTGCTTTATCTGATCATGTTTATGCCATTACTGTTTAATGGTCCTGGGAAATGGAGCCTGGATTACGTCTTAGCTCAATATAGACAGAACCGAAAAAAATAAAGTTGACATCATGATCGAAGTTATTCCCTGTATATATGATAGGAACGTGCACAAAATAACCTTTACATCATTATTTGGGGAGCGGTCTTTAGCCTGCATTTTAAAAGGCGGACTAAAGATCCGCTCCCCATTGTGCCTAAGCGTGTCGTGCATGTTGCTTAATAAAAACTCACACAATCACAGATAATAACAATGAAAAAACTGAGCCTATTTGCAATAATTTTAATCATATCAGCGACTGCCTGGAGCTATTTTAAGACTAACACTGGCCAGCCAGACAATGTTATTAAAAAACTGACATTAACGGGATCCAGTACGGTAGCGCCTTTAGCGTCTGAAATTGGCAAACGTTTTGAGTCCTTATATCCTAATGTCCGGGTTGATGTACAAACAGGCGGGTCATCCCGAGGTGTGAACGATGCACGTACAGGACTTGCCAATATAGGTATGGCATCTCGCGCACTAAAAGATAATGAAACTGATTTGCTTAGCTTTACCATTGCTATGGACGGTATCAGTATGATCATAAATCAGGCTAATCCGATCAGCTCACTGGATAAACAGCAAATCATCGCTATTTATACTGGTAAAATTGTCAACTGGCAGCAAGTGGGTGGTAACAATGCTCCGATTACCGTGGTCAATAAAGCAGAAGGTCGTTCGACGCTGGAACTGTTTCTACATCATTTCGGTTTGAAAAATACAGCAATTAAACCACACGTCATAATTGGTGATAATCAACAAGGCATTAAAACCGTTTCCGGAAACCCTGATGCGATCGGCTATGTCTCGGTAGGGGCCGCCGAATATGAAGCAACACATGATGTACCGATTAAACTCCTGCCTCTTGATGGCGTCGTCGCTTCAGTTGAAAATGTTCGTAATCATACTTTCCCGTTGTCCAGGCCTTTAAATTTAGTTATGCGCGAAACACCTTCCGGCATTGAAAAAATATTTATTGATTTTGCTAGCTCAGCACAAGTCAATGACCTTATCGAGGCGCAATATTTTGTCCCTGTCGCACACTGATAAAAATCTCACGTTCGTACTACGGCTTTGTGCACTGATTTCAGCTGCTGTAGTCATTTTGATCTTAGTTTTTCTGCTCAAGGAATCCTGGCCGGTTTTAAAGCATGTGTCGATAACAAGATTTATCAGTGATGCCTCCTGGCACCCGGCACAAAGCTTATACAATATAACACCGATGCTTTCAGCAACGCTGCTTTCAACCTTTGGCGCATTGTTACTGGCAACACCTCTGGGCATTGCCTCCGCATTATTCAGTCGCTATTATGCGCCGCCGGCTCTGGCGGCATGGTATCGTCGCCTGATTGAATTACTGGCGGGGATCCCTTCCGTAGTTTACGGACTCTGGGGATTAACTACATTGGCTCCTTTAATTGGCCAGCTGCATCCGCCGGGGGTTAGTTTACTGACTGCCATTTTAGTGCTTGCACTGATGATTTTACCGACAGTGGCTTTAACCGTAGAATCAGCGCTTCTTGCAGTACCCGCCGCCTATCATCAAGGAGCAGCCGCACTCGGTTTAACACGCTGGGGTATGATCAAAGGCGTTATTCTGCCTGCCGCGCATTCAGGTATTACTTCAGGCACTATGCTAGCCGCTGGACGCGCCATAGGCGAAACCATGGCGGTACTGATGGTCGCCGGGAATGTTGTACAACATCCGCACAGTTTATTTGATTCAGTGCGCACATTAACGGCCAATATCGCCTTGGAAATGTCTTATGCTATGGGTGATCATCGAGCAGCGCTTTTTGTGTCAGGGTTGGCCCTGATGCTGATGGTTTTACTCTTAGTCAGTATGGCAGAGGTTTTTAAACGGAGGCCTGTTTATGTCTAAAAATGGCATAGCAACTTTTTTGATTTGGCTATCAGCCTGCCTGGTTACGGGTGTGTTTTTGTGCCTACTGATGGATATTATCAGTCAGGGATTAGCTGGACTATCCTGGGCATACCTTGTCGAATCCCCGCAAGATGCTGGACGTTCTGGTGGCATTGCTTCGATTATCGTATCAAGCGGATTAATTCTGCTGGTTGCTATCGCTACGGCTGCACCGCTAGGCTTAGCAACAGCGGTTTTGCTGACCGAATTCACCACGCAAAACAGTACTTTTGGCCGGTTTGTTGAACGTAGTCTGGATGTACTTGCTGGTATCCCCTCCATTGTTTTTGGCTTATTTGGCAATGCATTTTTTTGTATTTATTTAGGACTGGGCTTTTCCATGTTATCTGGCGGACTGACCCTGGCTTGTATGGTTTTACCGATTCTAATTCGTAGCGCCACAGAAGGTTTACGTTCTACGCCTAATGATTATCGCCTATCGGCAGCGGCTTTGGGCATGACTCGAACCTCGGCATTGATTCACCTGTTATTACCAACGGCCATTCCCGCACTTGTTGCTGGCTTGATGTTAGGTATAGGCCGGGCAGGTGCCGAAACTGCGGCACTTATCTTTACCAGTGGCTATGTCGATCGAATGCCCGATTCATTAATGGATTCGGGGCGTGCGTTATCCGTACATATTTATGATTTGTCCATGAATGTCGCTGGCGGTGATGCTAATGCCAATTCAGCAGCGTTAGTGTTAATCACATTTTTATTTATAATCAACAGTGTTTCCAGCAGCCTGGCTAATCACTGGATGCACAGGAGAATTATCCGCTTATGAATCCCTTATTTATAGAATCAGCAACGCCGCTAGATCTGGCTGAACACAAAACACCTGAGGAGAGCTATACTTTAGGGCCTATACAAACCGGACCGCCTTGCTGTGTACCGAGAACTTTATTTAGCATTAAAAACCTATCGCTTAACTACGGTTCTACACCAGCCTTAAAAAATATTTCTCTGGATATTTACGAAGGTTGTATTACTGCGCTTATCGGGCCATCAGGTTGCGGAAAAACCAGCTTTCTATCCACGTTAAATCGCTTAACCGATATGATTCCTGATTGTAAGGTTACGGGGGATATTCGCTTTAATGACATTAATTTACGCAGTTCCCAGTTAGACGTATTAAATTTGCGTCGCGATATTGGTATGATTTTTCAAAAAACCATGCCCTTCCCTTTGTCTATCCGACGTAATATTGAACTGCCCTTACGCGAACACGGCATCAACAAAAACAGTGAGTTAAACGTGATTTTGCAACAGGTTTTGCAGGATGTCGGTTTATGGGAGGAAGTAAAAGACCGTTTAGATTCATCAGCACTGGCTTTATCCGGCGGTCAGCAACAGCGTTTATGCATTGCCAGAGCCCTGGCTTTACAACCCAAAGTATTATTAATGGATGAACCTTGTAGTGCCTTAGATCCTTTGTCTTCTGCCGTGGTAGAAGATTTAATCAATCGTTTGCGGGGGCGTTATACGATCATCATCGTTACGCATAATCTAGCTCAGGCTAAACGCATTGCTAATTATGCGGGATTTTTCTGGGTCAGTGAACGTGCTGGCTGTTTAATCGAGTTCGGACAGTGTAAACAGATTTTTGAAGCACCTGCACATGAATTAACGGCGGCCTATGTAAATGGTAGCCGTGGCTAGTTCTTAGGAATCAGCATTTAATAAAACCCTAAACTAAATTATATCCCGCATGGAGCTTGCGGAATACGGGGAATTGAGTACGCTGCACTTGCCAAAATAGACTGCTGTGCAACTAAGGAGGTTAGGCGTCCTATATTAGACCGTCGCTAGATATCCAGAGCTCGTAGTGTCGTGGACGAATCTTGTTTGAGGATTCAAAGCCCTGCATGTATTTCGTCTCTAGTTTCAGAGCCAATGAAGAAAGGTCATTGGCAATCTTTTTGACTTCCAGTTCCTCTGCACGCTTAAAGTAACGCAACTCAGTAACTGATGGGCCTACGTCAAGGCGTTGAACACCAGGAACAACAATATTAGCGAGATTTCCTACTTCGTCCGCTAGTCATTTTGTCTGCAGCCGCTGAGATTCATCTCGAATGTGGAAGTATATATGCCTAGTCTGCTTGCTTATACGACTGCTTAGCCGCAACTATGAAAAAGAAGCAGCGAGTTCATTTAAAAGTGCAACATAAATGCCATGACAAAATTCAACCGCATCTTCAGAATTAGATTCCCATGATGATGTCCAAGAAACATGTGTTTGAGAGTTATTAGACGAAGTAGATAGCTTAATGGCGCCAACTTGATCTCCATCTCTATCACCTACTTTACCCACGCTCGTGATTACATTTGGTGCCTAGGAAAAGTCATAAAAATTATTGAGTCTTGACCAAACATCAGAAATCGGCGCATCTATATCGATAGATTGACTGGCTTCTGGCATATTGCTCTTCTCGGTTCGAGCTAACGCTGTTGTAGGCAGTTGCTCAAGTGTATTCAGACTAGGCTTTAGTAATTTGCATTGACAAACTTGCCATGTGGTTTACTTTTGGCAAACTGGTCAACCCAAATTAATGACCTCAATTTTAACATTTATTACGCCTAACTTGGTGTTGCCTATTGCGTTGAATGCTGACTTTGACAAATCAATTAGCCGACCTTTTACAAACCGCCCACGGTCATTAATTTTGACAACAACGCTTCTTCCATTTTTTGTGTTAGTTACCTTGACTTTTGTGCCAAGGGGTAGCTTTTTGTGAGCTGCAGTTTTTTCTGACTGCTTAAACGTTTCACCACTTGCTGTTTTTTTATTTTGAAATTTCATTGCATAAAATGATGCTTTTCCTGTTTGTGCAAACCCCTTTCTTTTAACGGAGTTTTTATCAGGAACACTGGAGCAAGCTATGAACAACATAGATAACAAAATTAATAATATTCTTTTTCCAATTATCACTTCAATTCCTTCATCATAGTTTCTGGTCGAATTTCACATAAGCAGTTATTAAGCGAACTATCATATCATACACTTTAAATTCTATTTCACACATCAATAACAGTGATGAAAGCCACTAATGCTAAAAATCAAGTAATCAGATTTCTTAATATTCCCTGTCAGTCAGGTTAAAAAGTGAACGATTTAGAAATCAAAAACTCTGCCCCTTGTCTATTGTAACGACCTTTTGGCAAGCATTGTGGTTGTTTTCTACGAAGCTTTCTTTTTCAGTCTTATAATAAATCAAGCTGGCTAAGGCAACTCGCAATAAATAACACACCCATCTAGCTTGTCTTTTTGTCCGTCTTCCGCGTTATAGAAATAGTTACGTAGCCTGCTATGCGCCTATTTCTACATCTTGAAGACAAACAAAAATCCTGCGCAATATGGGTAGTTTATTTATTGCGCGTTACCTAAACCCTTTAACTTTTGCCATACGCAGTCGAAGAGGCTTCAATATGATTAAAATTGCTATTACACAGATGAATTCAACCGTTGCTGATTTTACCGGCAACACAAAAATAATGATCGAAGCTATGCAGGAGGCTACACATGAGAATGCTGATCTTCTGGTGTTTCCTGAATTAGCAGTTTGTGGTTATTATCCTTATGATTTAATTTATGAACCTTTTTTTATACAACAATCAGATTTAGCTGTATTGAATTTACTTAAAGCTTCAAATCAGTTTCCGTCACTAAACTGCATTTTTGGTACGGTGCGTCGCAATAATAGCTCAGGAAAACCTTTTTATAATGCCCTTCTGGTTATTAAAAATGGTGAAATTATCGTTGAATACTACAAACAGTTGCTGCCTACATATAATGTATTTGATGAAAGCAGACATTTTGAGCCTGGCCCTGAATTACCATGTTTAATTACAGTGAATAACATTAGAATTGGATTAATGATCTGTGAAGATAGCTGGAATGATTCTGAGCAAGAATACCCTGTAAACCCTTTTAAAGGCTTAATGGAACAAAACCCTGAGCTGGTCATCATTATCAATGCCAGTCCATCAAATATAGGTAAGCGGGAGCAACGATATTGTATTATGTCGAATGTTGCCAAACGATATCAACTACCGTTACTCTCAGTTAATTCAGTCGGCGGTCAGGATAGCCTGGTATTTGATGGCGCGTCATTTGCAATATCTGACAAAGGTGATGTTATCTATGAAGCAGCACAATTTAATGCCACTCAGGAATATATTAGTTTTGCGGCAAAAGCCTTTAATAATTATTCCTCAATTTCTCAGGCAATTTCCAATAATGAACTGGCTTTAAAGCAAATCATATTAGGATTAAGAGATTATGCCCGCCGATGCGGATTTAAAAAAGTGGTCATTGGATTATCGGGTGGAATTGATTCTGCCCTCACCCTAGCTTTAGCCGTCGAAGCATTGAGTGCTGATAATGTTATCGGCATTACCATGCCTTCTGTTTTTTCAAGTATAGGCTCGGTAACTGATTCTGCAAAGCTTTGTGAAAATTTAGGAGTAAAACTGATTAGTCACCCGATAAAAGAATTGGTAGCACAATATTCAATAGACTTCAGCACGGCTTTTAACAAGGCGTTAAAAGGACTTACATTAGAAAATTTACAAGCCCGGATTCGCGGCACAATCTTAATGGAATATTCCAATGAATTTGCTGCTTTACTGTTATCGACGGGAAACAAATCTGAAATATCAATCGGTTATTGCACGCTCTATGGCGATACTAATGGCGGTTTAAACCTGATCGGTGATCTTTATAAAACAGAGGTTTACAGTCTATCCAGATACATCAACACGCAGGCTGGATATGATGTTATCCCGAAAGAAATCATTAACAAAGAACCTTCAGCTGAATTAGCACCTGAGCAAAGAGATACCGACACTTTACCACCCTATGAGATTTTAGATGAAATTCTTAAATATTTAATTGAAGGCAAACAATTATCAAACATTGAATATGCTCACGTAAAAAATTATGTCACTCAATTAGATGAAACTGACCCTGCGCTGGTTAATAAAGTTAGAAAAATGATTGCCCATAATGAATATAAGCGTCATCAGGCAGCACCGATTATCAGACTGCGTGCTAGAGCTTTTGGTAACGGCAGACAAATGCCTATTACTGCAAAATATTAGATGTTCTGGCTCTGACCTGATTTAAAACTTTAACAACAAAATCAAAAAAACCTATATTAAATTGCTGGTTAGCTCTTCGCGAGTAGGTACTGGTGTGTTAAATTTTACTCGTTATTTATCATTGGCTGGAACCTGCCTAAACTGTAATGGTCAAGTAAAATGGGCACTTTTTTAAACCCTTTCTGGATAAAAAACTTGTCCAAATTGCGGAAAAAGCGTTCTGCTAGGCTGTTTTATCCCAGCAATTTCCTTTGCGGTTTGCTTTGTAAAGTGATGTGCGCATATGATCCTGAATACTCCAGATCCACCACCTGACGTGAAAATAAATCAATAGCCACGGCCACATAAAGCCAGCCCTCGAGTGTCCAAACGTAGGTAATGTCTGCTGTTCAGACTTTATTAGGCGCGTCAACGGCAAACTTACGATCCCGCGTATTTTCTGAAATCGCCTCCTTATGGTCACTGTCTGTGGTGACTTTAAATCTCTTCGGGTAGCGCACTTTAAGCTTCAACTCTTGCATTTAGCGCCGCACTTTATAGCGTCCTGCTTGAATACTTAAATCGTTAAAGGCGTCAGATAAACGACGTCTGCCATACACTTGCTTATTTTCATAAAACAGTTGCGCAAGTTTGGCTTTAATCCTGGCTTCTACGGAAAGCCTTTAATGTCTTAACGTTTTATCTTGGCTAAATTATTGAAAGGTCGCTCTGAGCTGAAACCCGTTATTCAGAAAACCATACACCGAAAGACAAGCCATCAATACATTGCAGAAGTCAGATTGGTATGTGATTCATCTACTTGCAAATCAGAAATAATGACGTTAGTGGACTAAAAAATTAGATGTGTCGTAAATAATCATCATCTAATAGCAGCTGATTTCTTGCTGGGCCAATAATCAGTTTCCAGCAAGCTTGGGATCATAAATATAGTGAGCTTTATAAAATCCGAAGAAGAAAGTTTTACAGCAAGATAAAGCCACCCCAAGCACATAACATCACCCCTGCTGCTTTACTAATGAGTTGTTCATTGGCAGGCAAGCTCTTTTCCAGCAGAATAAATAGAGTGATTAATACCATAGCCGTTATGTTCATAACGCCGACAGCAAACATAATCAACATTTGTGCCCAGCAACAACCCACACAGGTACTGCCATGAATAAGCCCCATTTTAAAAGCGCCTTGCCTGCCATTCCGCCAGGAATTTAATAAAAAGCTAAAAGGTGAGCGACAGTGCTGTAAGCAGGCATTCTTCAAGGCTGTAAACTGATAGATGCCTGCAGTGATAAGTATTCCGGCTGCTAAAAATACATTGCTGTTTTCCATCATGCGCGAAAGCCACTGTAAATCATGCAATTGCCATTGCAACAGAGTTAATATCACACTGAATACCAACCAGACCAACAGATAAGCCAGACTAAAAAGAATGCTGTAAGGCGCATCATTTCCATAACGCTGCTGACAGCTTTTACTATATGCTTTAATCATCGGCACGGCAGAAGGTAGCATCATAGCCGCCATCATGACGGCCCACATGCTATAGACAACTGTAAAATCAGTGAGTTGCCATTGCCAGGCTGAGTAGGGTGGCATCCACATTTCCGCCATAGGCAAAGTATCCATTTGCCAATATTGATAAACAAGCAAACCCCATGCAGTCAGAGTTATAATAATAAGTAAACTAAGGGTTTTCGGCACTGAATATAGATTTAAGGTTGATAAATAAAAGCGGAGTAATAACCGTTACGGTCACTGAATTGCCAATCTTTATCAAAATCTTGATACTGATACTGATTGGATTTGGCAACGATTGCAGGGTGACTAGAGACAACACATAACGGAGGATTACTAATCATCGATTCCTCCCCCGTAATACCTTGAATACTCTCTATTTCTGCCTGGGCAATACCAGGAATCGACATCCTGCGTTTTTTGCCATCTTCTTGATAATCAATTTTAACCCTTTTAATCCCTAAAACTTCGCTGACAAAACTCATCAATATCGCTAAATGCCCTCCTTGTTGACCACTAAAAATCTGGGTAATGGCATCAACCTGAGCGTCATTTGCTCGTTCATCTATATATAAAGCGGCTTGCCAGTTGCCCTCTTTCATATTACCCAGTGCATAGCAGGCTAGCGCGACATTAAGATTGTCCAGCGGCTGGTCCGCTAAGTGCCCAGTTTCTATATGCCAGGCAACCAATAATTTACAGTCACCTTCTGAAGGATCTTGCAACCAGATGCAAGGGCATGCGGTTTCACAGTTACAGGTTTCAAAATAACTGCCTTGTAATTGCCAATCTGTTTTTTCGGTCATTATTTTCACCTAAAAAGGTTCTTTAAAAGGCCTAAGGTCTAATTCATGTGTCCATGCACTAGGGTGCTGGCAATGAAGGGTCCAGTAGGTTTCAGCGACCGCTTCCAGTTTGAGCATACCCGCTTCACCTTTAGACTGGTAATATTCCGGAAATTGCTGGGCGGCACGATCGCCATTTATCACACCATCAATAATGGCATGGACAACATGAATACCAGCCGGAGAAAACTCTCTGGCCAAACCTTGTGCCAATGATCTTAATGCCGCTTTTGCCGATGCAAACGCTGTAAAAGGTGGTTTTGCTCGTAGAGAGGCGGTAGCGCCGGTAAAAATAAGCGTCCCCTTTTTATTAGGCAGCATACACTCAATGGCTTCTTTGCCAAATAAAAAAGCACCCAGACAATTTTGTTGCCATAACTTGGTAAAAGTTTCTGCCTGAGTATCTAAAATAGGCGCAGGAATATTGCTGTCTACATTGTAGACAGCAAGCTGTAGGGTAGCATTATCAAAATGAATGATATCAAACAAATGGTTGATATCGTACTCTTGAGTCGCATCGGCTACTACGGAGGTCGCTTGGCCGCCATTTTCCACAATACGATTAACCACTTGCTGCAATTTTTCTTCACTACGCCCAGCTATGTAGACATGTAATCCTTTGGCACCACAAAGTTTTGCCAGTGTAGCACCCAAACCACGTTCTGGTCCAACGCCAATAATAACAGCTGAGTCTTGACTCATTATTTTGCCTGGCCAATTTGAGTTGCTGGAGGCACTTCAATTAAGCTGCCGGTTTTAACATCATAAATATAACCATAAACCGGAATATCTGCCGGCACCAAGGGATGCGACTTAATTCTGATCACATCTTCAGTGACACTTATCGCCTGGTCTTTAATGGTAAGCCAGTTAATATATTTAGCTTCTGCTGAACCTGGGCCTTCACAGCAGTCATGCCAGCCATCGGCATCAACTGAAGCTGTTTTCAAACTACTATTTAGCAGTTCATTCATAATCTCGTTAGTAAAGGTTTCCATGCCGCAATCCGTGTGGTGAATAACAAACCATTCGCGAGTACCTAAGAGCTTGTAGGAAATCACTAGAGAGCGTATAGCATCTTCACTGGCACGGCCTCCAGCATTACGAATAACATGCGCATCACCTTCAGCAAGTCCGGCATATTTGGCAGGATCTAATCTGGCATCCATACACGTAAGAATGGCAAACTGACGTCCTGGCGGCATAGGTAAATCAGCTTTATCAAAGCCGTTGCTATAGTGACGGTTAGCAAGCAATACCTCGTTAAGTACTTTTGACATAATTAAATTTTTCCAAAAATTAGAGAAAAGTTATTGGCTGGCATATTAATTTGTTCTTTTAATTCCAGTCCATGTTTCAGAGCAGCCGCTTTTAAATCAGCAACATCTTTTAACCCCCATTCAGCAATACCAGCTGAACTTAAAGTGTTATGAAAATCTTGGTTTGATTCTGTTGAAAATTCTCCTTCAACCTGAAAAGGTCCATAAATCAACAAAAAGCCATCGCCACTCAGCAAGTGTTCAGCGCATTCCATCATGCCATCAGCAATAGAAATAGGAGCAACCTGAAAAATATTAATACAGAAAATAGAAGTAAAAGAGCCTTTCATTTCTTCATTAAACCAAGTTTCTGGCTTAGTTAAATCAAGATGAACCGGATCCGCTATATTATCATTACCCTGTTCACGGCTAAGGTTTTTGATATTATCAAAAACTTCAATATCTCTGTCCGAGGGGTGAAAATGCAAATGCTCAAAATGAGGCGCAAAATAGTTGATATGCATACCACTCCCGCTCGCCATTTCTAATACTCGTCCAGAATCTTTGGGTAATTTCTCTTTTAAGACCCCTAAGATAGGTTCTCGGTTACGATTACCGGCCCAGGCGACATACTCACTTAATGGATGTGGATCTAAAGGGGGTTTTTCAGTGCTCATATTGGAACCTCGATTTATTATCATTATTTTTTTATGTTTTAAAGCTATTTAGAATACTATTTTTCATTCTTGCTAGCTTTGTCTGATAATATTGCATATTCCATACCATTTTATTTGCAATATAAAACAACAACTTACTTTTTTTACCTGCCTTTATAGTGAACCAATACTTCAATCAATGAAAGTCAGATTCAAAATTATTTCCTGCTAATTGGCTCACTTTCCGATTTAATCTTTATCAATTTTTTGCAAAGTTTATTATCAAACCTATGCATGCGAGTGAGCAGTTTGTATTTTTAAAGAGGCGTATCGAAACGAGAGCGCGGACAAAAAAGTGCTCTCAATATTGAAAGTTATATTGAATTGATTTTAGGACTTAAAATTAATATTGACAGTAACTTCTCATTAATTTCAACCAATCAAGACAGCATCACTGTGTGTAACAGCGGAGGTGCTTATACTGAAGAAGTGACCAACTTTGCTGAATGACGTGGCATGACTTCCAGTGTATTTAGTGGTATTGCTGCGCACACCTTGACTATACAAAAGTAGAAATAGATTAAAAAATTGCTCAGCTTTATGACTGTTGTGAAGTTTAGATTCAGCTTACTCCTGAACTTGCACAATACCAACCAGAAATCGAGTTTTGAAATATTAAAAACGCAAATAAACACGATCAAATTTTCATGCGCTATCTTCGAGAATAGAAGAACCTGAATTCAGGTTTATTTAATTGTTCACTATATTATTTTTTGCACAACAGAAGCTAAAAGTTCAAGCAAATCAGTTTCCAGACCAGTTGAGTTATGGTTAACCGTGTTATCCCATAGCCTAGAGCGTTCTACTTGAGTTTTTTTGACTTTAAGCGTCTTTTTCTTTTGCTCCTGCTGATGCAATAACTGTCCGCCTGCTTTCTTCCACTCCATCAAGTGCACTACTTCCCCGCTATCTAACCAAAGGCCATGAAAACGGCAACTATCTACAATAACTCCGCTTTTTTGCGCAAAATTAGTGCGCCTCATAAACTCTCGACATACAGGACATTTAATATATTTTACAACTTGTTTTTTTCGATAGCGGTCAACATTAATATTATCTAAATGCGCCAGATTAATTGATTGCACATGACTTACTGAATGATTTAGCAGGATATCCAGCTCTCCCAAATCAAAAAACAAGCCAAAACAGTCTGCACAATGCTCAATAAAAAGCTGCTCATCTAACTGCAATTGAATCGTTTGTAATGGCTTAAGGCAATGTGGACACAAACATTCAGAGGTCTGTTTATGCATCTTTACATCATGCCTTGCCTGTAAATCTACATCATTGCGTACGCCACAGTATTGACAACGATTGGTATTTGCCAACAAAGGGGCTGAACAACTCTTACACCGCGCCATTTACAAGCTATCCAGAATTTCTTTTTTCTTAGCACTATATTCATCTTGTGATATTAATTCTGCCTGATACATTTTTTTTAATTGTGCTAGTTTTTGCATGGGCTCAGTATTAAAAGTATCAGAATCAATAAGCGTACCATTATTAGCGGTAGAAAAGTTAGTTCCCATCGTTTGCGACATCATTTGCCCCATGCCCATGCCGGCCCCCAGACCCATGCCTAATCCGGCACCACCACCCTCATTTCTTGCTGCTTCGCGCATTGCTTCTAGTTGCTGAATGCGTGTATAGTCTAACCCTACCGCTTCGGCAGCTTGCGCTTCTGCTGTTAGGTTCGCAATTCTGTTGATCCGCTTTAAGGTATTTTCATCAAAATCAGTACCTTCAATGCGAAAATCGGTAATGGCAAAACCCATTTTCAAAAATTCTTGCTGTAATCGAGCATCCATCCCTGCTGCAATTTCTTCACGGTTAGCATCAATCTCAGCATAGGAATATCGACTTTCTGCCAGAAAATCAGACAAGGGATGAACCAGGCGGCTGGACATGACTTGGCGGAAATCCTCGATATAAAAATCATTTTCAGCGCCCACGACACTGACAAAGAATGCTTTAGGATCCTCAATACGATAACTATAATTACCGTAAGCAAGCAAAGCGACTGGAAATTTATATTTTGGATCATCATACTTAATAGGTGAGCTCGTTCCCCATTTTTGATCCAGAATTTTTGTTCGCCTATAAAAATAAATGTGCGCTTTATGTTCACTTTCAAAAAACTGCATAAACTTGGTCACTGTCGTCCAGAAAGGGATATTGTCCGTTTCTAAATTAACCAGACATGCCTCATTGAGTACCGTTTTCACCTTTCCTTCATAAACAAAAATACATCCCTGCCCAGGAGCAACAATTAATTTTGATGCATTCTTTAGTTCATCCCCGTTACCCTGCCATTGCTGAAATAAAGCACCTTCTGCAGGTGCTTCCCATTGAATAACCGTACGTAATTGTCGTCTTATACCATCAAACAGTGCCATAAATACTCCTTAAGATGCATTATATTTAATCGCCCAGTTGATATAAAAAATTCACTTCTCCTGTAATCAACTGTGTTAGCTATTATTTAATAGCTGAATAATACCTGAAATAACAGTATTATAATGAATAATATTTGAATAAAACAGGAAGTTTATATGTCTCTAAGAGCATTTAAAAACATTTACCCTCAGCTAGGCGAAGCGACGTATATTGATGAAAGTGCAGTGATTATTGGAGACGTGTCATTAGCAGATCATGTATCTGTGTGGCCTACAGTTGTCATACGAGCAGATGTCAGCAGTGTGACAATAGGCGCAAACACAAATATTCAGGATGGTAGCGTGTTACATGTTTCTCATGCAGGAAAATTTGCCTCAGAGGAGGCCCCCTTAAAAATAGGTAAAGGAGTCACCATCGGACACCGGGCGGTCGTACATGCTTGTACTGTGGGTGATTATTGCCTGATTGGTATCGGTGCCATTATCCTGGATAATGCAGTTTTAGAAGATTATGTGATGCTTGGAGCTGGGGCATTAGTACCGCCAGGAAAAGTTTTACAAAGCGGATATCTTTATATCGGTTCACCCGCTAAAAAAACGCGCGCTTTAAGTGATAAAGAAAAAGAATTTCTGGAATATTCAGCCACACATTATGTGCTGCTAAAAGATGAATATTTAGGCAAGTAAGCAAAGCTTACTTGCCTAAGTTTTTTACAAGCAAGCTTATTATCTTTCCAGTAAGTCTATTTTATCTGGTTTACCATTCCAATCTTCAGCATCTGATTCGGGCTCCTTGACATCAGTAATAACCGGCCAGATTTGTGATAATTCTGCATTAAGTTCGATAAACTGTTCTTGACCTTCTGGCAATTCATCTTCAGAAAAAATCGCTTCTGCAGGGCATTCAGGCTCACACAGTGTGCAATCAATGCATTCATCAGGATCTATAACCAGAAAATTAGGCCCTTCATGAAAGCAATCAACAGGACATACATCAACGCAATCTGTAAATTTACATTTGATGCAGTTTTCGGTAACTACAAAAGTCATACTAAAATACCTTTTAAAAAATCATTAAAAATTATGTGTTTAAAGTGCACCAGGGCAACACTTTCAAACTATCTAAACATATTATCCAGAAATTGAATTAGCATGATATTCTATCAGAAAGAAATGCTAAATTGCACATTATTCAGAACTGTTCTTTTGAAAAATTAATAATGCCACTTAAAGAGCCAGCTTTACACCCATGGCAAATAATATTAAAGCAATCGCTATTCTCAGCCAATGATCTGGAATATGTCTGCCAACTAAACTGCCTAAATAAATTGCGGGGATTCCTCCGGCCAACAAACCAAATAACAAATCGTAGTCTACCGAGCCGAAATGCATATGTCCCATTCCTGCAATCGCCGTCAAGGGAACTGCATGGGCAATATCAGTACCGACTATAGACACTGGTTTTTTACGCGGATAGAGTAAAAATAGTATAGCAGAGCCAATCGCCCCGGCTCCCACTGAAGAAATAGTTACCAATACGCCTAAAGCAACTCCCGAAAGTACCGTGATATGAGGGCGATATGCTTTAAGCAAGATAACAACTTTTGAATCTCCATGATAATGACTAACATAAGAAACCAGTTGGCCCTTAATTAAGATAATAAATGAAGTTAGCACCAGCATAGTGCTCAAGGTGAGCATCATCAACCGGTCAGAATTAAATCCTGCTGCTTTAATCTGTTCCAGCAAAACAACAGTGATAATAGAGCTGGGCACACTGCCCGCAGCCAATAAGCCTACAATTTTCCAATCTACTGTTTTATTTCTATGATGAAAAAAGATGCCACTACATTTAGTGATTGCCGCATATAAAAGATCGGTACCCACAGCAATAGCTGGAGTAATACCAAAGCCCAGTACCAGTATCGGTGTCATTAATGAACCACCACCCACACCGGTCAAACCAATCACAAAGCCGACTAAACTACCCGCAACAATATGTATTAATTCAAATGACAGGATAAAGGATACAACAAGTTGTAAAAATTCCATTACTTCACTTATTTATTAGTTATCCAGCGCTGGCAAAAAAAACCTGCGTAGATAGCAATGACCATAACACTACCTTCAACTGAAAACAGGCCTAAACTCGCTACTGCTGGCCCTGGGCAATAACCAGTCATGCCCCAGCCTATGCCAAAAAGTCCGGCTCCTAATAATAGTGGCCGATTAATAATAGCTTGTTTAGATACATGAAAGCCAGAATCTAATAGCGGGGCAGAACGCTTTAAAATAAAACGAAAGCTTAGTATAGTCACCCCTAAAGCACCAAGCATAACAAAGGCCAGGCTAGGATCCCAGTCCCCGGTTACATCCAGAAAATTTAATACCTTATTGGGATTAATCATTTGCGATAAAGCTAAACCTAAACCAAAAATAATTCCCGCAAGTAATGCCACCAGATTTATTATCATTAAGCAACTCCTAGCAGGTGCTTAAGTATAAAAACCGTTATCATACCACTTAGCATAAAAGTAATTGTTGCAGTGATCGACCTGATCGAAAAAGTGGCAATACCACAAATACCATGCCCACTAGTACAACCATTGCCCATTCTGGTGCCAAAACCGACCAGAAAACCACCCAAAATAATAAGTATGACCGGGTAGTCAGGGCGTAATTGCAAGCTATTATTAGTCAATAACTGGAAAATATATGCACCTAGTATCAGGCCAATTAAAAATAAGCCGCGCCAGAGTTCTTCCTTTTTAGGCGCCATAAACAATCCATTCATAATGCCGCTGATACCCGCCATACGGCCATTAAATAAAAGTAGTAAACTTACACTTAAACCGATTAATGCCCCTCCTGACAAAGCAGAAACAGGTGTAAAATTTTCCAAAGACTTACCCATTGAGATTAATTTAAAATTGCGTCATTATAAGGGCTTGAATGGCTTGGTAGCAAACACCTGTAGTTGTTCCTTTTTTATAAACTAACTAAAAATCACTGCTATGTTTGAAATCGCTGAATTAGGGCACACTGTTAGCAAAACTGACTACAATGAAAAAGTACCTACCTTACGCACGCAATTATTAACCATACAGCAGCAATTAAGCGCGCATAACTTTTCTGTCATTATTTTAATTTCAGGTGTTGATGGCGGAGGTAAAGGCGATGTTATTAATTTACTTAATGAATGGCTAGACCCTCGCTTTATGCGCACAAATGCCTACGATTCGCCTAGCGATGAAGAACTGGAGCGCCCTAAATTCTGGCGATTCTGGCGTACCATGCCCGCAAAAGGCACGATGGGCATTTATGTTGGCTCCTGGTATAGCAGCCCCATATCTCTGCGTGTGTACAATGACATAACAGATACTGATTTACAGCTACAACTCACGCAAATCAAACAATTAGAGCAAGAACTCGCAGACGATGGCACATTAATCATAAAATGCTGGCTACACTTAAAAAAAGAACAACAAAAAAAGCGCTTAAAACTACTGGAAAAAAACCCCGAAACAGCATGGCAAGTTACCGAACGCGATAAAAAACACCTTAAAATGTACGACGATTTTGCTAATGTTGCTGAAACCGTATTAAAAGAAACCAGTAGTGCACAAAATCCCTGGCGGATTATCGATGGTAGTGATATCCGCTACAGTAGTCTTACTGTAGGGCAACATGTTCTGGACAAAATTCAAGCACATATAGAAACGCATGAATTGATACAAAGCACGCCTGAACCAACTCAGTCGCCACAAATTATTCATGGTAATCAACCTAAAATTTTAGATTCCCTGGACCTCAGCCTGGAATTAGATAAAAAAGCATACAATGAACAATTAAACCTTTATCAAGGTAAGCTTAACAAGCTGGCAAGGCTTGCACATCAGAAAAAAACTTCCAGTATTCTGGTTTTTGAAGGCTGGGATGCTGGCGGCAAAGGAGGAGCAATCCGGCGACTCACGCATGCACTTGACGCCAGAAACTATCAAGTTATCCCCATTGCCGCCCCGACCGATGAAGAGCGCGCACATCACTATTTATGGCGTTTTTGGCGACATATGTCGCGCACCGGCCGTATCACCATTTATGACCGCAGCTGGTATGGTCGGGTGCTAGTCGAACGAGTAGAAGGCTTTGCCAGTGAACAAGAATGGACTCGTGCTTACTCTGAAATCACCAACTTCGAAGAAGCTTTAACTGATCATGGCATTGTTTTATTAAAATTCTGGTTACATATCGATCCAGACGAACAATTACGCCGCTTTAAAGCACGCGAGCAAATCAGTTATAAACAACACAAAATTACTGAAGATGACTACCGCAATCGCGATAAATGGGATGAATATTCGCTTGCTGTCAATGATATGGTTGCTCACACTAGTTCACAGACCACTCCATGGACTTTAGTTGAAGCGAATAACAAACGCTTTGCCCGAATTAAGATTATCAAAACTTATTGTGAAGCACTAGAAAAAACCCTGAATTAACAATGTCTCACTCTCAACTAAACTGGCAGACTCTAGAAAAACCTCAACCTATGCTGACGTATTGCCACGACACTCCGGCAGGCCCTCTGGCAATACTGATGCGAGGCAAGCTATTATGCAAGCTGCAATGGCTTTTAGTTCCGCCACTAGAGGCTGAGAAAGGAGCGTCACCCACGGCTCTCGAACAACAACTGGACCAATATTGGTTAACGGGGAAAATGGCTATTAGCACCGCTCTATTGCAACAAGGCACTGAGTTTCAGCAAAAAGTCTGGCGTGCGCTGTGCCTAATTCCTCTAGGTCAGACCAAAACCTATGGCGAACTAGCCAAGGAATTAGATACCTCCCCCAGAGCATTAGCTGGCGCCTGCCGCCAAAATCCGTTCCCACTTATTATTCCTTGCCACCGGGTACTTGCTATAACAGGTATCGGTGGTTATGCCGGAGCAAGCACGGGTAAGCTGATAAAAATTAAAGCGGCGCTTTTACAGCATGAAAAAAAGCTGGCTCATGACATCTAAGCAACTAATTGATGCCTTTATCGATGCCTTGTGGGTAGAAAATGGTCTAAGTCAAAACACCCTAAGCGCTTATGCCAGTGACTTACGTATTTTTAACAAAAGTTTAGCCAGCAAGCCTTTAAATCAGGCCAGCAATAGTGATATAGCCTTATTTCTCAGCCAACGCTATGAGCAAGGGATTAGCTCTCGTTCTTCAGCTCGTATTTTATCTAGCCTGCGACGCTTCTACACTTATTTGCAACGTGAAAATCATATTGGCACCGATCCTACCGCTTTAATAGACACCCCTCGCATTGGTCGCCGGTTACCAGGTTCTTTATCTGAACACGATGTTGAGTTACTGCTTAACACTCCAGAACCTAGCTCGGTATTAGGGTCTCGCGACAAAGCTATGCTGGAAATGCTCTATGCAACTGGCTTACGTGTCTCTGAGCTAGTCTCATTAACCACCAATCAGGTTAATTTACGCATGGGCGTATTGCGTATCACAGGCAAAGGTAATAAAGAACGCCTGACACCCATTGGCGAACAAGCTATAGATTGCCTGGAAGAATACATGCAATATGGCCGCAAAGCACTGCTGTCTGAGCGCCCCTGCAATGTTGTTTTTGTTACCAACAGAGCCGCAGGCATGACACGTCAGGCTTTTTGGCATATCATCAAACGTTATGCAAAAAAAGCAGACATCAGCAAAGAGCTATCGCCACATACTCTCCGCCATGCCTTTGCTACACATTTATTAAATCATGGTGCTGACTTACGCGTTGTACAACTCTTACTGGGTCATAGTGACTTGTCAACCACGCAAATTTATACCCATATCGCTAATGAGCGATTAAAAGATCTACATTCACAATATCATCCACGAGGCTAACATCTAAATGACGCAAAACATCCACCCTAGTGCCTATATCGCAGAACAAGCCAGCATAGGCGAAAATGTCACTATCGGCCCATTTGCCGTTATCGAAAACCATACTCAAATTGGCGATAATTGTAAAATCGGACCCCATGCTGTCATCCGTCCCCACACTAAAATGGGTACAGGCAATACCGTACATCCTCATGTCGTGTTAGGGGACTTACCACAAGACACCAGCTTTAAAGAAGAAACTATTTCCTGGCTGGATATAGGCGACAACAACACTTTTAGAGAAGGCTTTACTGCACATAGAGCCTCAGAAGAAAATGGCAATACCCGCATCGGCTCAAACTGTTTTTTTATGAATAACAGTCATGTTGCCCATGATTGCCAGATAGGCAATCATACTATCTTTGCCAATAATGTTGCTATAGGAGGTTTTGTTCAAATTGGCGACAGAGTATTTATGGGAGGCAGTGTTGTTGCTCACCAGTTTTGCCGCATCGGCTCTTATGCGATTGTTCAGGGTACAACAGGACTTAATAAAGATGTCATACCCTTCTGTTTAATAGCAGGCTATCCAGCCAGACATTATCGTTTAAACACCATAGGCTTGAAACGCGCTGGAATTACAGGTGATCGTTATAAAATCATTGCTCGTGCCTTTAGATTGCTTAGGCAAAATGCAAGTATTGAGAACCTTGAAAATACCGAAGAAATAAAATATTTAAAGCAATGGTTGGCAATCAAATCCAAACGCGGTCTGCATGGATTTATGGAATTAGATCGGAAATAGAACTTGAATAGCCTTCAAACACTTCTTGAATTCAAGGCTCATAATACAGGAATAGTTGACCTACGAATATTAGCGGTAAATTGCGGATAATCAGGAAAATCAATGAGTACAAGTGTCGCTATAAAGTAGAGAAGATTAACCAGAAAAATCACTAAAGAGATAATATTACAGAGCTCCCTGCGAAATTAAAAGTGACAGACTTTAGAGTCAGTATTATTACAATAGCTTTTACATAGGTTGTTCAGTTCAAGACGCGTTGGGTAGAGGTTAATTTCAATTCCTGGAGCAGTTTTTAGTCGTGAATAATAAATAATCAAGGCTAAAAACTGCTTAATACAATATATTTTATAAATTTACTTGCCGGAAAAGAACAAGGCAGCTTAGTTACCGTTCGTATTTATTTAATTTCTACAATACTGATTGCTTCAAGCCAGGCTTCAGCGTTTTCATTATTGCCAGCATGATATTGCATAATAACTGAATAGGCAATTCCAGTATTCGTATGGGTTACTCGCGGAATCAAGACCTGCTGATTTTGAGGATTGTAGGTTGCGCGGTAAGCATCTAGCATTTCTTCAAGTTTTAGAGCACCAATATCCGATAAGCTAAATTTTAGCGTACTGTTAGCACTACGAGCCTCTTGAGCTTGCAGATTCAACGTAGCCTGAAATACTTGATCAATAACCCGCACTTTAGGGACCTCAAGTGCGCCAGTATTTGAGTCAAATGTGGCAGAGCTTAGTGCTGCCGCGTCTGTTAATAACGGAGGAAGCCCGGTGCTAGTGATTTTTATAGCATATTGGTCGTCACTGTATGGAAAAACTTCAATATACTCTTCAGTGGTTGCATATGTTTTTGCATTGCCTTCTGCATCCACTCCTGCTGCTGGTTGTCCCGGCTGCTCTAAAACAACAGAACCTACTCCACAGGAGTCTGCATCGCCTGAGTCACCTTTAAGAGGAGATGATATAGCAATAAAGTAATCTTTTGCGCCATCACCGACACCAATATCAACTGCGTTTAAAGTATCAAAACAAGGGTCTACGATACCTATTAAAGCACCATCAAAAAAGCCTGCTTTATAAGCCAGGTACATATGATTAGATGATGGTATGGCGGCGGTAGGCGGGTTTACAATTGCGACTCCAGATAAATCCTTATCTGTCCCCGTTTCAGTCACCCATCGTTTAAAGGGATACAATAACGCTTCCATTGCTGGAGTTAATGAACCACTATCAAATACATAAAGTACCCAGCTTTTTTTGCCAAAACAACTGGTGCCTACCGGGCAAACCTCCAGTGTAATAATCTCATTACCCGCACTATTTAGACGGTACCAGTCTTTATCACCTGACTCATGCAAATGGCCTTTGATATTTCTGCCTGAATTAAGCGGTGTAGCCATTGCAGAACGGTCGTTAAATTCCACATCAACATTATCATAAGGTTCATCAAATGGATTCTCAAAAATAGTATTGCCATCTGCATCAACAGGGTTACCGATAATTTGTATAATTAGTTTAGCTGTTGCACTTGCTCCTGCGTTGGTGAAATATTGGTAAATATATTCGTCTGTCACAACTTCGCCGGCTTTTAATTTAATAACGCTGAATGATGTTTCATACAACTCATAAATGTAGCTACCACTGGGCTGTAATACAATGCGACCATATTGAGTGCTTGGCGGACTGGTGAGGATTACATAATCACCATTTGAATCGTTAAGAGTAACATCGCCTGCCAGAGACAAGGTCTTGTTGGAAATATAAGTCGCATGATCATCTCTTGCAATCAGTACTTCAGAGCCACTAGGGTCAGCAGATACATCAATCAGCAATATAGATGTAGCTGTTTTGCCATCATTATCTGAGAGTGTATAGGGAAATGTTTCTGTGTCAGTTCCTGTAGCAGGTAAGTCTGCATTAGTGGTACTCGGAAATAACTGATAGGTAAACTGACCAGATGTACCTGAGGCGTCAAGAAAGCCATATTTCCCTGTCGATGATCCATTGAAATTGACTATAGTGCCATACCGGTCATTATCGATCACATTACCTGATACCGTCGGACGAGCGTTAATGACCACAGAGGCTTGATCCGCATTCGCAATAGGCGTGTTTGCTTGCGCAGGATCAGGCTGGACATCTATGATAATCCAGGCAGTATCTGTGATGCCTTTTTCATTAGCTAAAGTATATTGAAAGCGCTCAATTCCGGGACCATCAGCCGGCAAACTTTCATTACTCGTACTTTCGAACAGCTCGTAGCTAAATGTTCCATCAGAGCTAAATGAGGTAATCGAGCCATATTGACCGACCCATGAGCCGGGTAGCGTATAGATAGAGCCATAAAGATCATTGGTACTAGCATTACCGGTTGCCGTTGTATGCGTATTAATGACAGTAGAAATATAATCATCATTAGCGATAGGATGGGTAGGGTTACCTCGTACATCGATAATAATCCGGGCGTTAGCTGTTATCCCCTTGTCATTAGCATAAGTGTAGGTAAAACTGTCAATGCCAACGCCGTCGGCTGGTAGACTGGCAATAGTGGTACTGTCATAAAGCGTGTAGGTAAATTCGCCCTTTGAGTTAAATGCAGTGATTGCACCGTATTGACCTAACCATGATTGATCAAGCGAGTAAATGCTACCATAAAAATCATTGTTACTGACATTTCCGGTGGCAGTCGGATATAAGCCGATGACAGTAGAAATATAATCATCATTAGCGATAGGTGTTTTAGGCTGGACTGGATTGGCGCTTACTTCAATGGTTAGCCATGCCGAATCACTTAAACCTTGTGCATTGGAATAAATATATAAGAAGCGCTCCCTTGCGACTTCGCCAGCAGGTAATGTAACATCAGCGTCTTCGAAAAGAGTGTAAGTATATGCACCGGTTGAAGAAAAGGAAGTTATCGTACCATAAACACCGGTGCCGGAGTCATAGAGTGTAGCGATAGTACCGTAACGGTCATTGTCTGTTACATTGCCTGTTGCCACGGTATGAAAACCTATTACGGCAGAATTAAAATCATCTTCAGCGATAGGTAAGGTAGAGTTAGAGCTGACATCTATAATTAGCCAGGCTGTGTCGCTTGAGCCCTGGGCATTTGCGTAAGTGTATCTGAAACGGTCAATACCAACTCCACCAGCAGGTAGCTTAGAATTATCAGTGCCTGCGAAAAGTTCATAAGTATACTTGCCTTCCGAATCGAAAGAGGTGATCAGTCCATATTTCCCCGTCCATGAGGTTTCGAGTGTAAAGATGCTGCCATAACGGTCATTAACACCAACATTGCCTTCAGCAGAAGTATATACGCCAGCTACAGTAGATATATAGTCATCATTGGCAATAGGCTGATTTGGATTAGGATTAACATCTATAACCAGCCATGCTGTAACCGTGAGGCCACTTTCATTTGCATAGGTATATTTGAAATGTTCGTTGGCAACGCCATTAGAAGGTAGTCTGAAATTGTCAGTACTCGCGTAAAGTTCGTAGGTATATTCACCGGTCGAAGAGAAAGAAGTAAGAAAGCCATATTGACCTACTTTTGAATCCTGGAGAAAATAGTTGCTTCCATAACGATCATTAATACTAACGTTGCCTGTTACAGATGTTGACACACCGACTATAGTGGAATCTCTGTCATCGTTGGCGATTGGTTTAGCCGGGTTTGCACTGATATCTATATACAGCGTTGCGGTATCTGTAACACCATTTTCGTTTGCATAAACATAGCTAAAAACATCAGTCGCTACACCGCCAGCCGGCAAATTAGAGCTATTAGTGTTTTCGTAAAGTTCGTAGCTATATTCACCTGTTGAAGCGAAAGAGGTAAGCAGGCCATATTGTCCTGTTTTTGAACCACTTAATGTGAATATGCTTCCATTGCGATCATTATCCCCTACATTGCCTGTTGCGGATGTTAAAACGTTGACAACGGTAGAATTATAATCATCTTGAGCGACTGGAGGTTTGACCCGGCTGGCTTGAACATCAATGATGAGCCATGCTGTATCAGAGTTACCTGATGCGTTTAGACATGTATATTGAAAACGGTCAGTTCCTATGCCACTTGAAGGTAACTTATCATCAGTAGTGTCAGGGAAAAGCTCGTAAGTATATTTACCATCTGAATCGAATGAGGTGATAAGCCCATAAGTACCAAGCCATGACCCTCCCAGGGTAAATCTATTAGCGTAAAAATCATTAGCGCTAACGTCGCCGGTTGCAGAAGTATAAGTGTCCACTACTGTGGAATTATGATCATCATTGGCATCTGGAAAGCTATTGGCCGGTGCTGGTGCTGTTGAAATGGGGCCGGTATTCCCCCCAATACTCAAAGCACTGGCATTGAATGAACTTGCTAAAAGAAGTGCTACTAATATTGAGATGTATTTTATATGCATAGGGGAATTGTGTCTAAAGCCGTGGGGGCAGTTAGTATGGCTAAGAAGTTTAGTTTGTTTTTGTTTATAGTCAAGCCCTTTGCTTGTGATTAGTTAATTAAAAATCAAAAATATATCATAATATCAATCATTTATATATTTTATTTGTTGCCTGGGCAATTTTTTTTCTTTAGTTAATTCATTAATGATAAAATGCATGAGTGCGTTTTAAGATAACAGCGAGTATTAATGCCCTTAAACTTGACTAAAGTCAGCTCTACGCTAGTCCAAATTAGCTGTTGCAGTTTTTTACATGGGTATGCAGAACTTGGGATATCTATATTATAAACCGCATTAAACTTCATCCCTATTGCTTGAAACAAAGAGGACATAATAATGATAAAAAAATCTTTAATCTCAGCTGGTTTAATAGCTAGTATTGGCTTTGCAGGTTCTGCTTTTGCTTATAATGCGGGTAATGTCGAGATAGGTTGCAAAGACCCTCAGTTTAAGACCTTTTCACCTGAGCATAAAGCAGAAGTTGATCCTGAATCAGAGATTTCTTTTACAGTTTCGGGTTATGCCGACCCTTCTACAATTGAAGCCACGGCAAAAAATGTTCCTTTAAAGCTTAATATAGTTGATAAAAATAGTTTTTATGCTGTTTCAGCTAAGTTACCGGCATCGTTAACCGGGAAGTATGCGCGGATTCATGTCAGCGCACATAATACGCGAGAGTGCAAAGCTAAAGATGGCTGGTTGATTAAAATCAGAAATAAAGCGACAGTTTCAGAAGACGTTGCTACAGAAAATGCAGAGGAAACTCAATAAGGAATTTTATTTCCCTGTTGTTGCCATGCAATAAATGGCCTAAGTGACTCTTTTAGCTCAATATGTTGCATAGTAATTATTCTTTTTTCCGCTGAGGCGGCAATTTCATCATAAATAAAGCTGTCGTCGAACCCGGCCAGTGCAGCATCATATCGGTTACAGGCAAAGTAAACCTGATTTAGGCGAGTCCAGTATATTGCACCCAGACACATGGGACAGGGCTCGCAACTACTGTAAAGCACACAATCAGTTAATTGAAGTGTGTTAAATTCAGCGCATGCTTTACGGATTGCCAGTATTTCTGCATGGGCGGTAGGATCGTTGTTGCAGCTAACGCTATTACTACAGGCGGCAATGACTTTTTGATCCAGGCAGACGAGCGCACCAAACGGCCCGCCGTTACCGGCATGTACATTTCTTTCGGCCAGGTCTATTGCTTGTTGTAAAAAAACTGAATGCATTCAAATCTCTGTGTTATGCCATACCTATAAATCAAGGGGGTTATCCGGATTTACCCCTGGCATAAAAGGCAGGCGCCTGTCCTGATTGGTTATTTGATATACTTTTCCTAACCAATTATTAAACACCGCTTTTGCTGTATCTCGCCAGGTATTGTCTAAAAAAGGTTCAACTTCCTGATCAGGGAAAGAGGGAATAGGGAGCTGATTTTTTCGTGCAGTTTGTACTTGTTTGGCATACGCATGGAAAATAGCTTGTGCTTCAGTATTAAAATAATGCACTGGGACAGGAGGATATTCATCAATTTCCAGGTTAATAAAACGCATCACTTCGCGTTTATACTCTTTCAATAAGCTGATATCATCATATTCAGGGTGACCTTGAAAAAACACGATGCGGAAACCATCAGGGCTTACTGCAAGGTGTACGCCTGCTTCAGGACTGATCACCAAAACCTTTACACCATGTTTTTGCATGTCTTCCTGAAAGACCTCGTTAAAGCGTGAATGCGGAACATCAAACCGGGTATTGATCTCGGCGGTTAAAGGATGCTTTCTGTCTATCACTTTATGTGAATAAACTCCCCAGCGCTTGGCTGGTAAACGGGTTCTTTCTATGCCGTAGCAAAATTGAATTAATGCATGTGTTGCCAGGCAAGAACAAAGAATAGAAGTGACATTTTTCTTGGCCCACTCAAACACCTCCGTTAAAGGCTGCCAAAAGTCTTCCTCCTGCAGATGTTCATGCGTCACATTTGCGCCACTGATGATTAAGGCATCCAGGCCATCCTGTTTAAGCTGTTCAAAGGTTTCATAGTATTGACTGATATGTGCTTGTGCAGCTTCACCTCTGGGCAAACCCTTAATCGTAAAAGGGTGTACATGAAACTGTGCTATTTGATTACAGGCACCTACCAGTCGAAAAAACTGTCTCTCAGTCGCTTCCAATGCTGCGTCAGGCATTATATTAAGAAAGCCTATATGTAATTCGCGGATATGCTGATGGGTAGCACGGTCAGGATTAAGAATATCCTCACCTTCCTCTTTTAGGCGCTGGAATGTAGGTAATTGAGTGTGAGCAACTAGAGGCATAGCATTTTTTTCGGTGTTTGCTCGGCTATCGCAGCCGCAATAAGCTGAATAAAATCATTCTCGCTGCTCACCTTGGCGACATCGCAAGCATCCAGTGTATAGCCATATTTATCGGCAATCGCCTGATAGCGAGGTAAGCGAGACTTAAATAATTCAGGAAAAACCCAGCTGCCAAAGTCATCAGGCGGGATAGTATTGACATCAGTATAGTGGTGTTGCTGCATAAATTGGGCAAGCTTTTCATCCAGAAACGCTTCACGATAGTAAAGCGGTTTTGGCGCAGTTTTAGACCGATTTATAATCGTCTCATTCAATGCATCTGAGGTTTTGATGTAGATAATCAGCGTCTGTTGCGCAAGGTACTCCAATACCTCTTCACACTCTAATTCGCAAACACTGCCGCCGGCATCATTAATAAAATTTTTATACGCGTAAATGTCCTCTGCCTTATGAATAAATGCGCCGACATCAAACATGGCTGCTATTTCCGCTTTATGATGTAAAGCTTGCCTACGTTTAAAGTCATCAAGCGCGAGACCACCCAGGTTCTTATTACCAATTTTGCCTAAAAAGCTGGAAACAGGCGTGAGATTATCTACCGTGACGTTATTACAAATATAGATAGAATCAGTGAGTAGTAAGTCTCTTAAAAATGGCACTTCCATTGCCTGTTGTTTAATATTGTCCAGTATGGGTTCACCTAAGTACTTGGTACCAATACGGTAATCGCCAGAATAGTGGAACCATTTTTCTCTGGGTAATTTGTTTGCCAGTGTTGTTTTTCCTGCGCCAGACATCGCTAATAGCGTGATGCTTTTGGAGTCCCACTGCAGGAACTCCTGAGAACTCATTTTCATGCAATTTTTTTCCTAGTCCAGAAAGTCTTTTAGTGGCGTGTCATCCATGTCGCTGCGGCGAGTGTCTGAGTTAGAGTAGCCTAAGTCATCAGGTTCCAGGTCATCATAAGGGGCACTCCAGTCCTCTGGGTCTTCTATAAAGTCAAAAGTTGAGTTATACCAGCTTTCATTATCAAATTCGCCAATATCGCCATTATTATATTGCACTTCAATGCTGTCATCACTCTCGTCAATGGCAACGACTTTAAACAATAGATTGTTTTCTACATCTTTATACCACTGGTCGATAACGGGGTCAGTTACAGTAGCCATGATTTATTCCTTGTTGTGTATGTTCTAGTATTTTTTCGGCTAAAAAAACAAAAAAAGTAGCTTGATTTATATCCTTTTTTATCCATGTGCATTATAAGCTGCAGAGCGCATTTTTAACCATAGTGTTAATGTGATGTTATGCCTATGAGTTGCAGATTGCAAGGCTAGAGTATGGGTTTGGAAAAATGAGGAAAAAGTGTTTTAAACGCTTACATTATAAAAAATACCGAATAAAAAACAAATTACCTTGAATAGAATTAACAATTCTCGATATGACGCTAATAGCCTAAAATGGCATCCCGATTTCCACTTAAAAGAGTTAATGAGCCCCCTTTTGGAAAAGCTGCATTGGCCTTTAGCGATGTGGTAATTTAATTGCGAACTATCTTCGAAACTTTCTCCGATCAGTGAATCGGAAAGAATACCAGCTATACCATGATAGAGGGTGGATTGAGTGTATTTTATGCAAAACCTCTTTTTTTGGATTTTCAATAGACAATACAAGAGACAAAAGAAAAAAAATAACATTCACAAGCCTGTTTGGTGTATTGCAAATCCCCATGAATAACCACATCCTTAGCCTGCTTGATTCAGTTGGGCCTGCGTCGATCTATCTGCTCTGTTTGATTTTGTATTAGACAGCTTTCAAAACGCCGGTGTAATTGATTCTTTTCGCATCACAGACAAAAGATTGTTACTAGCATTGGATAGAACACTCTATTTTTAATCACAAAAGCTACAGGGTTCATACTATTCCTGCAAAACCCACGCTAAAGGAAAGGCCGGCTACTCACACACGGTTGTGACACCTATACTGGTTAAGCCAGGAAGAGACTTTTCTTCGATGATATGAAGGTGATTACGACATACTTCTGCTTTGATATACTTCGCGCGGTCACGGATGCGGAAAAATATTGATATAATTTACTAATTTTAGAGAGCAATTTAATCATGGTAAAAATGGAATTTACAAAAGAGGAGATAGATGAACTTTATCATGAGTTCATGGGGCACCCTGCCGGAACAACCAAAAAGAAACTACATGTTGTTTACCTAAAATCACTCAATTTATGACATCAAGATATTGCGTTAATTGCACGAGTTAATGCCGACACCGTTACACGGTACCTGCAAGAATATAACGAAGGTGGTTTGACTGCCATTTCTCTAGTGAGAACCGACAAACCCAGTAGCCAACTGCTTCCTCATTAAAGATCTCCCTTATTCACCGAATTTAAATTTGATCGAACGCTTGTGGAAATTCACAAAAAAGAAGTGCCTCTATAATAAATATTATGAATCTTTTGCTAATTTTAAAGTGGCGATAGATAGCTGCCTAAACAATGTGCAAATTACATTTAAAGATCAAATAAAAACACTTTTGAATCCAAAATTTCAGATGTTTTCAAAATCCGCAACCGTGACCGCGTGTGAAGTATAGTTAGGAGCATCTACTCAATTTTATGCTGCAAGGCCTGTCTTATATACCTGAAAACCGAATTGTTTACCCACCTAAACCAAAATCCGGCTAGCTTTGTCCAAAATGGGCATTTCTGAAATAACAAATACGTTCAAGCTAGTTACAATGAGGTATGCTATAATAATTCAATTTGTCAAATCTTTAACTAATTTGGAGTTATGATTCGTGGTAACTGTTAATACTCGTCGTTCAGTCATGACATTATTTTCTTCGCCTACTTGCGCGCTGAGTCACTGTACAAGACTCGCCTTGCACGAAAAAGGTGTCACTGCAGAAATTGAATATTTTGATCCTAGCGATCCACCAGAAAGCTTATTAGAACTCAACCCCAATGGCACTTCGCCAACATTAGTTGAGCGTGATCTGGTCCTATATGATTCACGCATCATTATGGAGTATCTGGATGAACGCTTTCCTCATCCACCACTGCATCAAATGGACCCTGTTTCTCGGGCCAATGCGCGTATGATTATTAAACGCATAGATCAGGACTGGTATCATTTACTGGATGAAATACTCAATTCAGGAGAAAAAAAGTCTGCTCGTGCAAAAAAAATGCTTAAAGAGAGTCTTATTGCGGCAGTCCCCTTATTTGCAGCTAATGAGTTTTTTTTGAGTGAAGATTTTTCTTTAATCGACTGCACTCTAGCCCCTTTACTGTGGCGTTTACCTGATATCGGTATCGATTTACCTGAAAGCGCGAGTGCCATTGACGCATATGCTCAACGACTTTTTAAGCGCGATGCCTTTAATGCCAGTTTAAGCGAAGAAGAGCAAGAAATGGCTAAAGTATCCATCAAAAAATGACATCGTTAAAACCTTATCTTATCCGGTCCATATATGAATGGATTATTGATAACAATTTAACGCCTCATCTGCTAGTTGATGCGACACATCCCCACGCAGCATTGCCAAAGGATTATATTGAAAATAGCAAAATTGTACTTAATATGCGCACTGAAGCAATTCAAGGCTTGTTGCTTGGAAATACAACGATTGAGTTCAATGCCCGCTTCAATGGACAACCCTTACATATTATTGCACCTGTCCCTGCCGTTATGGCAATCTACGCAAAAGAAAATGGTAAAGGCATGGTCTTTGATCAGGATGAAGAAGAGGACGATACGCCCCCGCCAGAAAATTCCCCACCTCCAGCACGACCGCATCTTCGAGTGGTAAAATAAAACTATAAAAAAAGCCTGAGTTCGTTATGAACTCAGGCTTTTTTGCTTAGCTTAAAAGTGCGCAAAACGCAGCTTACTTTTCTTTAAACTTATCTAGCATAATTCTCAGCAGCGAAATCCCAATTCACTAACGCCCAATAAGCCTCCAAATATTTAGGGCGCGCATTACGATAATCGATATAGTAAGCATGCTCCCAGACATCACAAGTTAATAAGGGCGTTTGACCTGCTGTTAAAGGACAAGCCGCATTACTGGTACTGACCAATTCCAGACTACCATCAGTATTTTTTACTAACCATGCCCAGCCAGAACCAAAAGTTGTCACAGCACATGCAGTAAATGCTGCTTTAAATTCAGCAAATGATCCAAAAGTTGCAATAATTGCATCCGCTAAAGCGCCAGTTGGTTCACCACCACCATTAGGCGACAAACTGTTCCAGTAAAAGGTATGATTCCAAACCTGCGCTGCATTATTAAAAATACCACCAGATGAACGCATTATCAGACTTTCTAATGAAGCTCCTTCAAATTCAGTCCCTGGCACCAAATTATTCAAATTTGTCACATAGGTTTGATGATGCTTACCATAATGAAACTCTAGAGTTTCCTCAGAAATATGAGGCACTAAAGCATCTTTCGCATAAGGTAAAGCAGGTAATTCGTAAGCCATTGAACATTCTCCTAAATAGTTTAATTAAAATTTCATCAACATCAGCTGGACTGGATACCAAGACAATATTTTAGCAAAATATCCATACTATTGCTGCATGCAAAGAGTATAAGTTATTAATCCCATAAATACCAAGTATTTTAGTACAGTATTGTACTCAACATGCTAAAGGATATACCTCGAATAACCTGGTATGCCACATTAAGTATTTAAACAATTTGTGTTTCATTGAGAAATCTTATTTCGTGCTGATTACACCCTATTACCATAACCTTGAGTTACTACAAGCAATTTTCAACATAAACCAACTATCAGATAAAGAAATCGCGCATAAGCAAAAGACTACGCCCTACTTTTCTTTTTTATCATATTCAACACGATATCCGTCAGTACGAACCTTAGTGTTACTATAGGCAATAGTTTTGGAGCTTTTCTCGGCTTTTTTATCTTGATCAGAATCGTCTTCACTTTCAGGCGCATCAATTGAAGCAATAAAATCATTAAACCAGGGCTTTGTTTTAGCAATGCTCATATCCGCATCACTTAAAATATCTTCTTTATCAGGCAGGTTACCGTATTCCAGAGCACGCTCTAATGCTTTTTTACAAGCATCAAAATCATTGTGCACAGCATCTAAACAAGCAAAGTTATAACTGGCAACACCTTCTTGTATATTGTCTGCAATGGTGAATTTTTCTTTTGCCAAAGCATAACTTGCTTCTTTATCCGTAGCGTTTTGTAAAGCAGCCAACTCCATTAAAGCAACGCCCCAGTCCAGAGCAGCCCCTAAATAATCAGGTTTTGCCACCAGGCAATATGAAAACTTTTTTCCTGCTTCCTGATAAAGAGCGATTGACTCAGCACTCTTCTTTAATCGCGCCGAGTATAGTAGTGCCATCCCCCAATTATAAAGCGCGTCATTAAAAGCAGAATTACTAGACGGTATGCTTTCATAAATATGCATTGCTTCAGCTAGTAATTTTTCAGCTTGTGCAACATCATCATTTACTCGCGCTTTCTGTACTTTTTTATTAGCTGCTTTTACTTTAGATTTACCAGCAATCGAACCAAATAAGCCCATGTTTTTCCTCTATATTTGAATTTTATTATTATAACTTCCACTAACACTCAGCGCATCATGCAGTAATCAACTTTACCTGCTAAACAACCAAAAATGTCATACCTAACTGCTTATAATAAATCGAACTGCATCCAAGCGCAATTTAGCACCTTTAATATATCCATGCGATGCAATTGCACTGTTTTTTAATGCACTTATTTCTTCCGGTTTTATCCCGGAATTTACCTGGCATAATGCATCTAAACGCTTTATTTCCTTGGCTAGCATCTTAAGCATCTCTGTATTAGCCTGACTAATCATGCCGCGCATAATCGTTGCAGATTTTTGTTCGGCACTGGCAATCATGGCATTGATATTTTTATGTTCACCGCTAATAAAAGCTGCAATTTGTTCCGTTTCAATTTTCTCGTCCACTTCGTGCAATTCATCATGTTGAATCTGCGCCGTTAAATCCTGCTGGTTTTGATCCATTAAAATACGTATCGGTGTCGCAGGCAAAAAACGGCTTAATTGCAATGACAATGGTGCACTACACTCAACTAAAAAAAGACATTCCAGCAAGTACTGCCCAGCGACTAAATCTTTATGCTTAATTATACTTAATGCGGCATTACCTATATTTCCAGATAATATCAAGTCCATTGCTGACACTAGCATAGGGTGTTCCCAGGTTAAATACTGCATATCTTCTCGCGCTAAAGCAATATCTCTATTTACCGTTACTGTTACGCCATCTTCCGGCACACCTGGAAAATGACTGACTCTCTGCAATTGTCCAGCTTGCAAAATAGCACAGCCTTCAGAATGATACTCAGAGTCTACCCCAAAACAATCAAAGATATCCTCCATGTATTGCCACAAGACTTGAGGCTGTGAAATATTTTCAATAACGGCAATAAGATTCTCAGCAATATCCTGCCGACAGGAATTCAGCTCTAATAATACATCTCGAGCCTGGTGCATTTGCTTCTCAATCTCAGCTATAAGTATTTTACCCGAGTCAACAAGCTGTTCTAATCCTTGCTGCTCCTCACTTAAACAGACTTTTTCAAGCGCTTGCTTTTGTAATTGATACACCTCACTTGCCGCATTGCTATTTAGCTGAAATAGCTTTAACCCCTCAGCATACCAACGACACAAACTATGTTGTTTACTACCTATAATATAAGGCACATGAATTTTAATAATATGTTTTTGACCTATTCGGTCAAGTCGGCCAATTCTTTGCTGTAATAGATCAGGGTTCTCAGGTAATTCCAATAAAATCAAATGATGTACGAATTGAAAATTACGTCCTTCACTGCCAATTTCCGAACAAAGTAATACCTGCACTTGCGCATCTTGATCCGCAAAATAGGCAGCCGCCCGATCACGTTCAATAATACTCATTCCTTCATGGAACACAGCGACATTAAACGCATATTTATCACGTAATTGTTTATGCAAACTAAGCACTGTTTCTGTATTCTTACAAATCAATAAGACCTGAAACTTATCCAGTGTATTTAAATGTGCCACTAGCCATTTTAGATAAATACTCTCACTTTGTTCTGCATGCTTTTGCAAAGAATAAGTATAGACTTCACGCTGCGGGAAGCCTTGTACCACATGCCGCGAATTTCTAAATAAAATACGCCCTGTTCCATGCCGGTCAATTAACTGATCAATCACATCCTGCCTTAATCTCATGTCCTCTAAATTGTGTAAAAAATCTGTTGCTAACTTTTGATCGACTAAGCTAGCTAAGAATTTTTTATCTACATCATTTAGAAGAATCTGATGTACTACCTTTTCTGCTAAACGAGCAATAGGCTCAAACTCCCTCTGCTCCATTAGAAACTGCTCAAAGCTATAAAACCGATCTGCATCGAGCAACCTTAACTGAGCAAAATGCGTTTCTTTACCCAACTGCTCAGGCGTAGCCGTTAACAAAATCAAGCCCAAAGTATGCTCTGCTAATTGCTCAACAAACAGATAAGGCTCTCCTGGTGCGTGCTCAGTCCATTGCAGGTGATGAGCCTCGTCCACTACAACAATATCCCAGTCAGCCTGAACAGCTTGCTCTTTTCTATGCGGGTTTTGTGAAAAAAAATCCAGACTACATAAAACCAGTTGTTCGCTCAGAAATGGGTTGTCATCTTCAATTGCCTCGCAACGGGACTCATCAAAAAGGCTGAATTTTAGATTAAAACGCCGCAGCATTTCAACTAACCACTGGTGTAACAAACTTTCAGGAACCATTACCATAATGCGCTCTGACAAGCCCATGTGTAATCTATGATGCAAAATCAAGCCAGCTTCAATGGTTTTACCCAGCCCTACCTCATCTGCCAGCATAACCCGTACTTTTTCTCGCTGCGCAACTTCATGAGCTATGTACAATTGATGCGCAATTAACGATGTGCGTGCACCGAGCAACCCTTTCACCTGGCTTTTATGCAGGCTATGCAAATGCTGCCAAGTTTGATAGCGCAATGTAAACCAACGCCCTTCCTCTGCCTGACCAATAAATAACTTATCTTGTGGCTTGTTAAACTGAATATGATGGCTTAAAGCCATTTCCTCTACAAACAAGGTTGTGCCTTGCTGGTTCAACACTTGATAATGAATAATGCCCTCATGTTCATCAAGTGCTTTTACTCGCCCCTGCTGACCATCATTAGTTTCTATCTCATCGTCTACCGAGAATCGCACTCGGGTTAAAGGTGCGTTATCCTGCGCATAAACTCTGCGTTCATCACTGGCTAAATATAGAATAGTTACTCGGTTAGCCGCCACTGCGGACACAATTCCCAGCCCTAACTCTGGTTCTGAAGCACTTATCCATCGCTGCCCAATTACAAACCCAATCTTTGACATTCAATCCTTCAATATTCTTAATAACTGCTTACACATTTTACAGACACTCAATGTTCGCTGATTTTTGCCGCTAATGATTTATTCTCGACATAAATCACCTCTAAACTCTTATGCAATATGTCCTGACATAAATTTATATTATATCTAGTTTTATATAGTCCACTAGATACCAGTCGAATTTAACATCAAAAAAATAATACAATAAAAGCATCAAATAAACTGCTGCCAAAAACAAAAATGGCTACTGAGTTCATACTTATAAATCCAATTTATATCTTATCTCCTTGTATTTAGGATTATTTACCTTAAGATCATTTAACTTCTCATTTTCCGCAGCTAACCGCGATCTGAATTAAATAGGATAAAAATGGAACGAAGCTTATCTCGACAATCGATCTTTAAGGTAATGCCAAAACGAATCCCCATGCTTCAGAAAGACCTTCTTTAAACTGGTAAAAATACCTCTGCACCTTTACCTCGATTCACCGAGTATACTGTCACTTTTTTCTTTTTTTGACGTCATCGTGTATTTCTTTAATAAAGCTATACAAAATTATTATCGATATTGTTAATAAACTCAAAATGGGCGGCATGAAGCGCTTTGAAGACTAAGCTTGTCCTGAGACTGCTAATATCATTGAACAAGCCGCAGAAACAGAGATACTTCGTCGTGTTTGATTGAAGAAACGGATGATAATATATACAAGAATTTATAAAACAAAAATCGCTCCAGAACAACGGACTCTTAGTCAGCCTTCTATGTGTGATGTATCAATCGATAATATACGCACTGTAAAACCTGGCATTTATAGCCTTTTGACAATTCAGTAAGCATAAAAAAAGGCGCCCTAAGACACCTTTTCTATTTGAATCGCCAAGAAGCAATGCTTATAGCTTTTCCTTAATACGTGCAGCTTTACCAGACAAGTCACGCAAGTAATACAGTTTGGCTCTACGCACCGCACCACGACGTTTAACTTGAATGTCTCCAACAAGAGGACTGTGTGTTTGAAAAACACGCTCTACACCTACCCCATGAGAAATCTTTCTCACGGTAAACGCTGAGTTTAATCCACGATTACGTTTAGCAATGACTACCCCTTCAAATGCCTGTAATCTTTCGCGCTCGCCTTCCTTTACTTTTACCTGCACAACAACAGTATCGCCAGGGTTAAAGACTGGCATATCTTTTTTCAGCTGTTCTGCTTCTAATTGACTAATAATATTACTCATTACTGCACCTTATTTATTCTTTAATTCAATTTTAAATTCTTCTAACAACGCCTGCTGTTCCGCTGTTAATTCTTTATTCAACAACAAATCTGGTCTTTTCTGCCAGGTTCGCCCTAATGATTGCTGCAACCGCCAGCGTTCAATTCCTTTATGATTACCACTCAACAAAACATCAGGAACTGTTTTTCCTGCAATAACTTCTGGCCTTGTATAGTGAGGACAATCTAATAATCCATACATATGCGAATCTTGCTGAGCAGATTCATCACCACCCAATACACCAGGCAACAATCTTGAAACGCCATCAATGACTACCAAGGCAGCTAACTCGCCACCACTAATGACAAAATCGCCCAGAGACCACTCTTCTTCGCATTCATCCTCAATAAAGCGCTCATCTATCCCTTCGTAACGCCCTGCAACTAAAATCAATTGATCCAAAGCTACACTTTCATTCAGAAGCTGCTGAGTTACAGGTTTTCCCTGCGGACTCAAATAAACAACTTTAACGCGCCGAGCATCAACTGAATCTTTAGCATTATCTATAGCATCTTTTAAAGGCTGATACTTCATCACCATCCCCGGACCACCACCATAAGGCCGGTCATCAACTGTTTTGTGCCTATCCGAAGTATAGTTTCTAGGGTTCCAGACTGATAAGCTAACTATTCCCTGTTTTATCGCACGTCCAGTCACTCCGTTCATTGCACTATCAAGTACCATTTCCGGAAAGATTGTGACCACATCAAAACGCATTAAAAATCAGCATCCCAGTCGACCAGCATCTCACCCGCTAACAAGTCAATCTTGATTATAGTCTGTCCTTGCAAGAAAGGAATTAAACGCTCCCTTTCGCCCAAGACAACCACGACATCATTAGCGCCTGTCTCCAGCATCTGCTGAACAATACCGAGGTCTGTACCTTCGACGGTTTTAACTTGTAAGCCAACAAGATCTGCCCAATAGTATTCACCCTGCTTTGCTTTAGGCAATTGATCAGCATGAATAAAGATTTCCCAGCCATTTAGTTCAGCTGCGTCATCCCTGTCATTAATACCTTCCAGACGGGCAACGACTGTTTTTCCATGCCGTCGACCATCAATCACTTGAACTTCCTTGCTTTCCTTGCCCTTTGTTAAAGTCCAAGGTGAGTAAGTCAGTATATTTTCGCGTGTTTCAGTATATGAATATACTTTTATCCAGCCTTTGACACCAAAAATGCCCGAAACTTTACCAACACAAACAAATTCTTCAGTCAATCTTATGCTGCAGCTGCTTGTTTTTTAGCATCTTTAATTAATTTAGCAACTCGCTCAGAAGGCTGTGCACCTTTTGATTGCCAATGCGCTACGCGCTCTTCATCAAGTCTTAATCTTTCTTCTGATCCTTTAGCTAAAGGATTAAAAAAGCCTAAGCGCTCAATATAACGTCCATCACGGCTGTTTCTGCTATCAGTCACAACAACATGATAAAAAGGACGATTTTTTTGCCCACCTCTGGCAAGACGAATAACTACCATCTAACTTCCTCAAAAATTACATTTAACCAAATTTAATCCAACTATTCTACTCGTTTTAATTATTATGTGAAGCAAAATTCTAAAAAACATAGCAAGTAATTCAAATTTACAGCCGCATTCCGCGCATATTACTTTTTATTCCACGCATCATATTTGCCATATTTCCTTTCTTGAAGCGCTTCATCATTTTCTGCATCATTTTAAATTGCTTCAAAACACGATTCACATCTTGCAGTTCTTGCCCACAACCCGAAGCAATACGTTTCTTTCGATTACCTTTAATCAAATCTGGATGGCGCTTTTCCTGCTTAGTCATTGAGCGAATAACTGCAATTTGACGCGACAATTCCTTATCATTGACTTTATCCCTCATTTCCTTCGGCACTTCATTGATACCAGGCAATTTATCCATCATTGCACCAACACCCCCCATACTCTGCATTTGCTCTAATTGCTCACCAAAATCAGTAAGGTCAAAGGATTTTCCTTTTTGTAATTTTTTAGCTAACTTGTCTGCTTTTTCCTTATCGACCTTCTGCTCTATATCCTCAATCAGACTGAGCATATCTCCCATACCCAGAATTCTTGAGGCAACCCGGTCCGGATAAAAGGGCTCTAAAGCATCTGTTTTCTCACCCACCCCAACAAACTTAATAGGTTTCCCAGTGATATAGCGAATAGACAGAGCCGCTCCACCACGAGCATCACCATCCGTCTTAGTTAAGATAACTCCGGTTAATGGTAGTGCCTCATCAAACGCTTTGGCCGTATTTGCAGCATCCTGCCCTGTCATGCTATCAACAACAAATAATGTCTCAACCGGATTAATTGCAGCGTGCAATTGCTTAATCTCGGTCATCATTTCATCATCGATATGCAAACGTCCAGCGGTATCGACAATAACGACATCCAGAAATTTCTTTTTTGCCTGCTCAATGGCATTCAGGGCAATTTCGGTTGCGCTTTTCGTTACATCAGTATCAAAAAAGGTCAGCGATAAATCATCGGCTAGCGTCTCCAATTGTTTAATCGCAGCTGGACGGTATATGTCCGCACTCACCACCCCTACCGACTTCTTTTTTGTCTCTTGTAGCCAGCGTCCTAATTTAGCAACAGTGGTTGTTTTACCTGCACCTTGTAAACCAGCCATTAGGATAACAGCAGGGGGATTTGCTTTTAAATCCAGTTCCTCGTTTGCCTCCCCCATAATACTGACAAGTTCTGCCTGCACTACCTTTATTAGCGCCTGTCCTGGCGAAAGACTCGCCTGCACTTCCTGTCCTAAGGCACCTTCTTTTACCTTTTCGATAAATGCAGTGACAACAGGAAGCGCAACATCTGCTTCTAACAATGCCAAGCGTACTTCACGCATGGCATCTTGAATATTCTCTTCTGTCAGGCGCCCTTGGCCACGAAGATTTTTTAGGGTTTTGCCTAAACGGTCGGTTAAATTATCAAACATAATCAGTACTAGATCTCACAAAAAGGCCGGCTAAAACTTGTACAATATTATAAATTTAATATTGCAAACATATCTCAGCACAGCATCTAAAATCACTTCAGCCTTTAATTATCCTAAATATTTATGCAATGGTAAACAAATAAACTTGGAAGTCGACTCAAATACAGCTGATTTTCGCAAGAAAAATAACAATATTTGACAGCCACCCTTGCCCATAGATTTTATTACAATCGGAGATAAACTACTGGAGTTCTCGATTTTTAAGGTGGTATCTGGACAGGTAAGGGGATTTATTAATAAACTTGCCCCATTGCATCCAACGCTAATGAATAACTGCACAACCCTAAGCATTGCCACTTCAGCAAACTATTCCTTTATATTTAATGCATGTAACTTACGGTATAAATGAGTTCGTTCCACCCCGACTGCTGTCGCTAACTTAGCAACATTTCCCTGGTTTTTTTCAAAATGATATTCTAAATATGCTTTTTCAAATTGCTCTCTTGCTTCTTTAAGAGAAAGCTTGAAAAAAATCGGCACACTCTCTTGTTGCTCTACTGCCACATTATCCAAGACTGTGCCTAGTGCAGTTTTTACTTCGGCCAGCTCGATATCATCACCGGCGCCCAAAATCATTAACCGCTGCACCAGGTTTTTTAATTCCCGGACATTCCCAGGCCAGATATAATTCCTTAAAAAATTCAGTGCTGGCATGGTAAAACTTCTAAATGCCAACTTCTCATGCTGGACAAAATAATCAACATAAAACTGTAACAGTGCAGGAATGTCTTCACTGTGCTTGCGCAAAGGCAAAACTTCCATAGTGACTTCATTAAGCAAATAATACAAATCCTGTCGAAAACGCCCTTCGTTTACTTCATTTTCCAGGATTACTCGCGTAGAGACCATCACCCGGACATCCACATGCACCTGCTCAGTGCCTCCCACGCGTAAAAAAGATCGGGATTCGAGTGCACTTAATAGTTTTAACTGAGTCTGAGTATCCATACCTGCTATTTCAGCTAAAAACAAGACACCGCCATGCGCTCGCTCCAGTAAACCCGGAAAAACTGCTCCTTCAACTTCTTTACCAAAGAATTCTACCGCTGCGTTTTCTGGTGCAATACTACCCACAGCAACATCAACAAAAGGGCCGCTCTTACGCCCACTGTGCTCATGCAAAAATCGTGCATACAACTCCTTTCCTACGCCACCTTCCCCGACAAACATAACCTTAGTATCATGCTGAGCAAGGCGTTTTAATTGCTCTTTAATACGCTCTGCAAAAGCACTACGTCCAACAGGCTCATTAATCACAGAAAGCTGTTGCTTTAATCCCGCATTTTCACGTTGTAACATATGCGCATCAACTGCACGCTCGACGACTAACAGCAGGCGCGCTAATGATAGCGGTTTTTCCAAAAATTCATAAGCGCCAAGCTTGGTTGCTTCTACTGCGGTTTCAATCGTACCGTGCCCAGACATCATAATAACGGGTGAAACAAAATTATCATCTTCGCCCCATTCCTTGAGTAGCGTAATTCCATCTGTATCTGGCATCCAGATATCCAATAGAATCAAATCTGGCTGATGGCGTATTTGCAAATGCCTTGCCTCTTCGGCATTCCCTGCCATATATACGATATACCCTTCATCCTGAAGAATTTCCTGAACTAGCTGACGAATATCTGGTTCATCGTCTACCACTAAAATATTTGCTTTATATCCACTCATTACTGTGTCTCTTCGAATATCGCTGGAAATTGCATAATAAAACCAGCTCCCTGCTTATAATTACTATCCAGACGAATAGTTCCACCATGCTCTTCAATAACTTTCTTCACAATTGCCAAACCTAAACCCGTGCCTCTTTGTTTATTAGTGACATAAGGTTCAAAAATATTTTTTGCCTGATTTTTATCAATACCACCTCCTGTATCGTAAATACCTAACTGCACCACAATACTATTATTTTTTTTGACTGCCTGTAATTTAATAATTATTTTTCCTTTACCATCCATCGCTTCCAGCGCATTTTTAAACATATTATGCAAGACCTGACGTATGCTCACTGCATCCGCCTTAATTAAGGGAATATCTGCCCCTAACATCAATTCAAACTCTACTTTAGGATTCGCGCCATACAAGATAATGACTTCTTGCACCAAGGCCAGTAAATCAAGATTGGCCGCTTGATTTCTCACCGGTTGCGCATATTCGGAAAAATCATCAACCATATGCTTCATTGCTTCTACTTGTTGGATAATAGTTACCGTAGAACGGCTCAACATCTGCGCATCTTCTTTTTCAAGCTTTGCTGATAGCTTACGTTGCAAACGTTCAGCAGATAGCTGTATCGGTGTTAAGGGATTTTTAATTTCATGCGCCAGGCGTCGCGCTACTTCTGCCCAGGCTGCATTTTTTTGTGCCTGTATCAAATCTGTTATGTCATCAAATACCAGCACCGCCCCAATATAGCCCCCTTCGGTAGAAAACAAGGGAGTCCCTTGACATAACAATTCCTTACGTCCATCAGGCCCATCAACTACGATATTACGCTGCCAAATATCAAATGATTTTTCTAATAAAGGTTGAACAACGTCAACTAGTCCCATTAAATCAGGTCGACCCATTGCCAAATGGCTTAAATCTTGCCCATAAAAACGCATGACCTGCACATGCAAAATAATGTTTGCCGCCTGGTTTGCTGTGCGGATATTCAAACTAGAATCAAAACTTAATACCCCCGCTTTTAAGCTGGTTAATAGTGTTTCTAAATAAGCTCTTTGGCGCTCAATTTCATGGGTACTTTTTCGTGTTTCGTCCTGTGCTCGTGAAATCTGGCGCACCATCTCATTAAACGACTCAACCAAAAAGCCTAAATCATCCTGCCGTTTTGCTGGTACTAATTGCTCATAATATCCTGCGGCCACTGCCTGAGTACCGCGAACTAAATCACGAATGGGGGCAATAATTCCACGCACACTGATAAATGCCGCAGAAACAGCGGCCAAAAAACTCATTAACAACACGAGAGACAAAACCAGAGAAAAACTAACTTTTAAAGAATGCCGTAAATATGTCATTTCCTGAAATCTCACGTAGGCAAATTCTACAGAATCAGTTAAATCATTAATACGTTCTGGCACGGGATAAACTATCTGTAAATAATAGTTTTTTCTCGGCTCAATCGCAACAATGGTTTGCACAACCAATCTGTCATCTACCGAGGCAAGATTAACAAAATCTTCACCTTGCTGTACCTGAAAAAACAAAGAACTGACAGGCAAGCTTGGTAATATATCACTCTGGGTCAAGCCGCTAAAAGCAATAATCCTGCCCTTTTGAGTCAATAAAGTGACCTCATTTGCAGCCGCTATTTCACGTAATTGCTCTATCTCCAGACCAATCTCTTGTATAGTCTTATTGCGCAAAGACTCTGTTAAGCGTTGTGATTGCTTTAAGTTCCAACGCACTCGTTGCTCCAAAGCCGAGTGACTTAATTCCAGTGCATCTTCCATCGCAGCATCTAGCTCTACATTAAACCAGCTATCAATGCTCTGATGTAAAAACTTCATAGAAAAATAAAACACCGTACCAGCGGGCACTAAAGATAAAACAATAAATAACAAGACAATATTCGTTGTTAAGCGTGAGCCTGCTTCACGTTTTTTGAGCCTGCGAGCCAGAGAAAAAATATTGTAGCTCACTAACGCTAGCAAACATATGGTACCCACTATATTACTCAAGAGCAGCCAGGAGTACATATCCCCCAGACTTGAGGTGTCCTGCAGCGCCGAGCTCATTAACTGCAGGGACAGTACAATAAAACTCAGTAGAAAAAGAATAGAAACGCTAAATGGAATTTTTATTCGCACCATTTTTTCTCGTTTGTCGACAAGTCCCATTGTCTGTCAAAATAAGCAACAGGTCGCAATGGCGCGGGTAGCATTTCTTGATCAAAAGATATCTTTAACACACTTATAACGCATTGATTAGTTACATATTCCGATAGTGGCATTTCCTCTGTTTCAATATGTTGCATAAAGACGAGCGCCTCAGCCAAGCTAGAAAAGCGCCTGAATGTTTTTTTGCGCTCATCTTTCACTCGAAAATTATCCAGCAAAGTATAATAAGTCAGACTATAGCGATAAGTATGGGCAAACAAAGTTTTGTACCAAAAAGCCTGCTTCTGCTTCAGCTTAATTGATACATCCCAAAACAATGTAATACCACTATACAGCGCCTTTTGCGCCTCAGGACTTAATCGAAAATCCAGGAGAATACTTAGCCTGGCTTTATTATCTACTATACTTAACTGCGCCTGTTTAATTTTGACAAATTTACCACCGGCATAGCAAACATGCCATCCACTGAGCATAGAAATAAAGCAACATAACAACAGTGATTTACTTTTTCTGCAACCGCGCATAATAAAACCCATCCATAGATTGGCTACCAGTTAGCACCTGACGACCAAATGGCCGTTTACTCCCCCAGTCCGCATCTATTAATAATTCTTGCGCATCATCATGCTGCTGCAAAAAACGCTCAATTTGTAATTCATTCTCTTGTTTCAAAATTGAACAAGTTGCATACAACAGTATTCCTCCAGAGGCCAATAGAGGCCAGATAGCCTGCAAAATCTCCTGTTGCAATGCTTGCAATTGAGCAATATCTTCTGCACGCCGTAATAATTTAATATCTGGATGTCGCCGAACAACCCCTAAAGCAGAACAAGGCGCATCCAGCAAAATACGCTCAAATGGAACACCATCCCACCAGCCATCAGGCTGCGTCGCATCAGCAGTTAACAAATCTGCGCAAAGGTGTAATCGAATTAAATTTTCTTTCACTCTTGCCAGGCGTTGCGTATCAATATCAATTGCTAACATGCTTTTTAATTCAGGCTGTAACTCCAGAATATGCGCGGTCTTTCCACCTGGCGCAGCACAAACATCCAGCACACGATCGCCATCCTGAGCATCTAGAAGTTCCGCAGCTAATTGCGCAGCGGCGTCTTGAACTGATACCCAGCCTTCAACAAATTTTGGTAACTTATCAACCATCACTGGTTCAGACAGAATAATAGCTTGCCCTGAGCTTACTAAAGCACATGCTTCTATCTGCTGTTCTGCCAATAAATTCAAATACGCATCACGCTGACAAAATCGTGCATTTACCCGTAAAGTCATCGGTGGCGCGTGATTATTTGCCAGGAAAATTTGCTTTGCTTCACTACCCCAATCCGCTTTAATCGCTTTAATCATCCAGTCAGGATGCGCATAAGCAACATGCTTATCTGCTAAAGCCTCCAGTTCATCTTGTTCACGTAAATAACGTCTAAGTAATGCATTCAGTAATGACTTTGCCCACTGTTTTCTGTTCATCACCGCCACTGTCTCTGAAACAGCTGCATGATCTTTAACACGCATATACCTCAGCTGATACAAACCCAGTAGTGCCAATGCTTTAATTTGTATGTCTTTATCTTTGATTGGCTTATTGACTAGCTGGTTTAAGATGTACTCAAGCCGATAATACTGCCGAACCGTGCCATAGCACAAAGCCTGAATAAAGGCTTTTTCCTGCACATCCTGTACTTCCGCCCACGCAGTTTCAAGAGCTGCTGTCATGGACTTGCCTGACAGCACTTTCACTAAAACATTTGCTGCAACTAATCGAGAATTCAATTCATTATTCCTTGTATTAAACCCATTTAGCCCAATCGTAAACCAGCCACATGATGTGCATTCAAAAAATCAGCTACCTGCATACGTGTTTTACCTGGCATCTGAATTTCCTGCAAACGCAATACTCCCTCTCCCGTTACCACATCAATATGCTTATCATCATCTAAAATAGAACCAGGTGTTGAGCTAACATTGCCATCTACCGCTTCAGCTTGCCAAATACGCATTACTTTATCTTGTAACTTTGTCTGTGCAACAGGCCAGGCATTTAATCCTCTTACCTGGCGTGCTAAATCAACCGCTGGTCGTGTCCAGTTTATTTCCGATTCACTTTTCTCAAGTTTATGAGCATAATTGGCCAAAGTTTCATCTTGTTTTTCAGGTCTTAATTGATTCGTCTGCATCAATAACAAGGTTTCTCGCAAACCTTCTGCTCCAAGTATCTTCATACGATCATGCAACTCACTCGCCGTATCATGCTCACCAATTTCACAAACTGTCTTATACAGCATATCACCGGCATCCAACTGCTTAACCATACGCATGATCGTCACTCCAGTCTGTTTATCGCCTGCCATAATGGCACGATTAATTGGTGCGGCCCCTCGCCACCGGGGCAATAAAGAGCCATGGATATTAATGCAACCCAGTCTAGGAATATCTAATACTGTCTGAGATAAAATCAGACCATATGCTACAACCACCATTAAATCAGCATCCAGAGCTTTCAACTGTGCTATATCAGCTTCTTGCTTTAGGTTTAGCGGTTGAAAAACTGGAATTTCCGCACTTAATGCCAAGGCCTTAACCGGACCTGGCAATAACTTCCGACCTCGCCCGGCTGGTCTATCCGGTTGCGTATACACTGCCACTACTTCATGCTCAGAATTCAGTAGCATTTGCAATGCTGGCACTGCAAAGTCAGGTGTTCCTGCAAAAATAATTTTCATCTGTCTATTTTTCTCTTTTATGGAGTTTATCCATTTTCTTTTTAATTCTTTGACGCTTTAAAGGCGACAAATAATCAACAAATAGTTTGCCCTGCAAATGGTCCATTTCATGCTGAATACAGACAGCTAATAACCCGCTTGCTTCTATTTCAAATGATTTTCCTTTCTTATCTAATGCAGTCACCTTAACCTCTTCGGCTCGTTGCACTGGCTCAAAGATCCCCGGCACCGATAAACAGCCTTCATCTGACTCTTCTTCTCCCATCTGCTCAATGATCTCAGGATTGATTAAACAGATGGGATTATTTTTATCTTCACTTGTATCTATAACGATAATACGTTTATGAATATCTACCTGCGTTGCCGCCAAACCCACACCATGCGCTTCATACATTGTCTCTAACATATCATCAACCAAGCTCTCAATCGCCTTATCAACCACCGCTACAGACTTCGCTACAGTTCGTAAACGCGGATCAGGAAACTCAAGAATTGACAAAATACTCACTAAACTCTCCAAACTTTAATTATTTATGACTGGAATTCTATCTGAAATCATCTAAACTTTATACTTAGCAAGCTCAGTGTTACCCATTTCTTTTGTGAAAATCAATCATTCACAACGACACTTAGCCTTTATTTTTTGATTGATTGGAATAAAAAAATGGCTTCTAAAGCAATAATAGGACTTATTTTTACCCTGGCATTTAGTCTTTCCATCTCGGCTGCTGTGGTCAATTCGAACGCCTCACATCCTAGCAGTTATGTCGTTGTTAAAGGTGATCAGCGTGTTCTCTACCCACACATACGAACTTCAGACGAAGAAGCAGCGATCGCTATGATTCCTTTCGAAGCCATCGCCCCCTATCTAAACTCCCCTAAAGTCGTTAGTAAAGATGAACTAAAAAACGCACCCTATATAGTTGATTTTGCAGGTGAGCATTTAATGGCAGGAGAAGGAGTCAGTATTTATGTGCGCACCATTTTAAAGCCCGATTATCTTGCCTATACTACTTATCGACCTGGCAAAACTTATATAGACCCGGAAACTGATGAAATTTTAGGTTATGAAGCCAAGTATATTGCCGACAATGTCATTATGAATCTGGGAGACCCTGCCACTTTACGTATTACCAATGCGGATAGTGAAGTTCGTCGTGGCGACCGCCTAATGCCTACTTCGGAAGAGGAAGTTGTGTTTGATTATTTCCCCAAACCTCCGACCAAATTTATTCAAGGATCCATTATAAGTGTACTCAATGGCGTTCAGGAAATTGGTACCTATGACATTATTGTTCTCAGCAAAGGCGCACGCGATGACCTTAAAGTAGCTGATATTTTAACTATCATGCAAAAAGGTAAGCTTATTCCCGACCCTTTCTATAAAATTAAAAATGAATTGGTCAAATTACCTGACCAAAAAGCTGGGACAGCCATGGTTTTCCGAGTCTTTGACCGTGTCAGCTATGCATTAGTCATGTATGCTAACAAAAATATACGTGTTTTAGATTTGGTACAAACACCTGAAGAATAACCCCAAGCTGAATACCGAAAAGCACCAAAAATACTGGCTTGCGCTGATGCGCACGCCAGGTATAGGTAGCAAAACGTTTTTAAAGTGTCTGGATTTTTGCCCTCCCGAACAACTCTTTAATGAATCACGTGAAACCTTAATCAAGTTAGGTCTGCGTCCAGCAACTATCGATGCCATTAAAAAACCCGACTGGAATATTGTCGATCAGGATTTATTATGGCTAGAACAGCAAGGTAATCATCTCCTGCTATTCACAGATACGGACTATCCCAGCCAGCTAAAAGAGATTCCAGACCCGCCACCGTTATTATTTGCCCGAGGTGATGTCGATTTAATCCACTTTCCGCAGATAGCCATCGTAGGCAGTCGCAACCCTTCTTCTCTAGGCATACAAATCGCGACTGATTTTGCCAGCAGCCTGGCAAAATCAGGTTTTGCTATTACTAGCGGTTTAGCGCTCGGCATTGATGCCGCAAGTCACCGTGGGGCTTTAGCTGCGCAAGGCAAAACCATCGCAGTAACCGGTACTGGCCTAGACCGGGTTTACCCTGCCACACACAAAGAACTTGCCACTGAGATCGTCAACAATGGTGTACTTATTTCTGAATTTCCACCAGGTACCACAGCGAAAGCAAATCATTTCCCTAGACGTAATCGTATTATAAGCGGACTATGTGTCGGTATATTGGTGGTTGAGGCTGCAAAGCAGAGTGGCTCTTTGATAACAGCCCGTATGGCGCTAGAACAAAATAGAGAAGTATTTGCTATCCCTGGTTCTATCTATAATCCGCTGGCACGGGGCTGTAACGCCCTGATTAAAGAAGGTGCTAAACTGGTTGAAACAACACAGGATATATTGGAAGAATTAGGCCATTTTTTTCAACCGCTCACAGCGCAAAGTAACAACGCAAACACAAAAAACCTAAGCAATCTCGATGAACAGCAACAATCTCTGTTGAATTATGTTCTTTATAGCCCCACTTCAATAGACCGGCTAGTCAATGAAACAGGCTTTTCAGTAGAAAATATCGCTTCACACTTGCTCATATTAGAATTACAAGGTTATATTATTGCCTCAAACGGTAGTACTTACACTCGCTTAAAATAGTCCGCTTTAAAGCTGACCAGCCCAACAAGAGGCCCCTTAATGACTGAAGATATTTTTGATGTATTGATCTATCTATTTGAAAATTATATGGATAGTGAAATTGATATCATTCCCGATACCGACATATTACAAACAGAACTCAAGGCTGCTGGCTTTAATTCAGGCATTATTTTAAAAGCCTTTGAATGGCTAGATACATTGGCATTACAGGAAGAACCCATCTTCAAATCTGAAAAGAATTTCCGTATTTTTTGTACAGAAGAATGCCATAAACTGGATGTCGAATGCCGTAACTTTATTCTGTTTCTACAGGATATGAATATTCTTAATTCTGTCAGCCGCGAACTTGTTATAGACCGTGCCATGGCAGTCGACAATAAGAATGTTTCTATCGAGGAACTTAAATGGATTGCCTTGATCGTCTTACTAAGCCAGGCAGATGAAGAACTTGCCATCGCGCATATGGAAAACATCATCTACCAAGATGCACCAGCTTTTTTAAATTAATACCGCTTAATAACGAGAATGAGTAAAAATTTAATTATTGTAGAATCACCAGCAAAGTCGAAAACCATCGAAAAATACCTAGGTAAAGATTTTCAGGTGCTCGCGTCCTATGGACATTTACGCGACCTGATCCCCAAAGAAGGAGCCGTTGATCCTGATAATGATTTTGCCATGAAATATCAGATACAAGAGCGTAATCAACGCCATGTACAAGCTATAACCAAAGCACTCAAAGGTGTAGATACCCTTTATCTCGCGACCGATCCTGATAGAGAAGGAGAAGCAATATCCTGGCATTTACTGGAAATTCTCAAGGCTAAAAACCTGTTAAAAAATAAAACCGTCCACCGCGTCGTGTTCCATGAAATCACCAAAAAGGCAGTTACCCATGCGATACAAAACCCGGGGAAAATTGCGACGACTTTGGTAGACGCACAACAGGCTCGCAGGGCACTGGATTATCTGGTTGGTTTCAACTTATCCCCTTTATTGTGGAAAAAAATACGTCGAGGACTATCCGCTGGACGGGTACAAAGCCCTGCACTACGCATGATTGTAGAACGTGAATTGGAAATTGAAGCCTTTAAAATTCGTGAATACTGGTCGATTACAGCTAAACTTGCCCACGAACAACAAGCTTTTAAAGCCAAACTCACATATTATAATAGCGAAAAACTGGAGCAATTTAGCATAGAAAATGATGCGCACGCTCAAGCAGTTCAACAATCATTAATTGCCGTAGCTGATGGCAAGCTGACTGTCTCTAAACTAGAAAAGAAACAACGCAAACGTAACCCGGCAGCACCTTTTATTACTTCGACCTTGCAGCAAGAAGCGGCTCGTAAACTGGGGTTCACTACCAAACGCACCATGATGGTTGCCCAGCAACTTTATGAAGGAATGGATATAGGTGGTGGCGAAGCAGCAGGCTTAATTACCTATATGCGTACTGACTCGGTTAATTTGGCCGGTGAAGCACTGGAAAATATTCGTCAATTAATCAGCGATAAATATGGCGCAGATCAGATACCTGCAGAACCTCGCATCTTTAAAACCAAGTCTAAAAATGCGCAGGAAGCACATGAGGCAATACGTCCGACTTTGGCGCAACAGATTCCAGCTGACTTAAAAAAGCATTTAACTAGCGATCAGTTTAAGTTATATGACCTGATCTGGAAGCGTACCATTGCCTGCCAAATGATTCATGCAACCATTAATACCGTATCTGTTGATTTACACTGCGGTAGCGATAAAAATATTTTCCGCGCCACTGGCTCGGTTATCGCTAAACCTGGCTTTATGGCGGTGTATCTGGAAAGTAAAGATGACAATAAAGAAGGCGATGATAAAGAAACCTTTTTACCACCGATGGCAGAAGGTGACGCAATCCCCTTAGAGGACATTGTGACCAATCAACATTTTACCGACCCCCCCCCGCGCTACAGCGAAGCGAGTCTGGTTAAATCACTAGAAGAACATGGCATAGGTCGTCCATCAACTTATGCCTCGATTATCTCCACTCTACAAAATCGTGAATATGTGACCCTGGAGAGTAAGCGATTTTACCCTACCGATGTGGGCAGGATTGTTAACAAATTTCTGACTGAACATTTTACAAAATATGTCGATTATGATTTTACGGCGAATCTGGAAGATAATTTAGATGCGGTTTCGCGTGGAGAAAAAGACTGGATCCCGCTCATGCGAGATTTTTGGGTACCTTTCACCAAACTTATCCATGATAAGGAAGAATCGGTACAGCGTAAAGATGTCACTCAGGAAGCCATTGACGAAAAATGTCCCGAATGCGGCAAACCACTCTCTATCCGTTTAGGCCGAAACGGACGCTTTATCGGTTGTACCGATTATCCCACCTGCTCCTATACCCGTAACTTAAATGATGACGGTACAGAGTCTAATGCGCCAGAAATTATTGAAGGCAGAAAGTGCCCTGATTGCGGATCTGACCTGGTTTTGAAAACCGGTCGTTATGGTAAGTTTATCGGCTGTAGTGCCTATCCTAAATGCAAACATATAGAACCTTTAGAAAAGCCCCTGGATACAGGTGTTGAATGTCCTAAATGTAAAAAAGGCACCATCCTCAAGCGAAAATCGCGCAACAATAAAGTCTTCTACTCTTGCTCTGGCTATCCTAAATGTGATTACGCACTATGGAATGTCCCTGTAAAAGAACCTTGCCCAACTTGCGACTGGCCTATATTAACGCTTAAAAGCACCAAAAGCCGCGGCCCAGAAAAGGTTTGCCCGCAAAAGGATTGTAAATATGCAACGCCTTATGAAGGTGATCCTGAAGATATTAATGGACCAATGAGTTAAACACCTCCCCTTTCCCCTCTCCAAGACGAAATGCTGGAGGGGAGGAAGCTGATTTTTCCATCAGTACCCCACCACCCGGCACATAACTATCAGTCTTTGATGCGTTTGGCAATACGTTGGTAAGCCTCTTTCAACTCCTCACCGACAACTTTAGCTGCACTAATAAATTCATCAGAGGTTTCAACTGAATCATCAGCTATATCGCTTGCTTTTAGCTTAACCTGCTCCCACATCTTTTCAGCACCGGCAAATTCTTCTTTTGCTTCCATAGACGCTAAATGTACTTTTAAATTTAGTTCATCGCGTTCGGCAGCTAATTTTGCCATTAATTTATCAAAGTCCTGTTTCATTTTTAAATCTCCTAAAAATAGTGTTAGATTGTATATTTAATTACTTTTCAGGTAAAAAGGCTAATAATTTTTTAACAAAAACATCAATTCTGGATTCTCTTTCTTCCAGGGGAATATCCTTTAAGCTTGTCAGTGCCTGTCCTGCTGCACGCCATGCGAGTTTATTGGTTTTCGGATTGACTACATCAAAAATCAAAGTACCTTTCTCATAATTATTCTTATTGACATTAGGCACCGTTAATACAGGCACTAAACCATACCTACTTTCGATCTCTGCGTCGCTCAGGTCTGATGCCAGAACTGCAATAAAGCTTATATTTATATCTGCTTGCTCTGCTTCTGCAATATGCCTATATCCTTTTGCCTGCATCTCCTGCTCGATACTCTGCTTTATCAGGCCCCACATATCAACATTTTTAATCAGCCCTCTATCCGCATGGCGAGTAAAACCTTTTGACCATTGGTAAGTTGCATTTTCAGGTAAAAGCAACTTAGAATGATAGACAGTGATAAATGATACTGGCATATCTTCCTTCGGAATATGCTGTGTCGTTGAGCAAGAAACCAGTAAAGTGCTTATTAATATGAAGTTTACTACCAAAGAAATTTTTTTATACATAAGCCTTATTATTTTTTATTCATATAGGGAAGCCTGTTCAGATTTATGTGCAACAGGCCATGGTACTAAATTCTTAATCAGGTATTATCATGTTCAAAGCTAAACTATTCAATCAATTTCTAACTACTGGATGGCTGGCCGTTTTACTGACTAGCCAACTACTGGCCGCCGAAAAACAACACAGTTTAGACCATATCAAAGTTCCCCAAGGCTTTACGATCAGCCTGTTTGCCGATAATGTGCCGAATGCCCGGAGCATGACCTTAGGTAAAGATGGCACTGTCTTTGTTGGCACCTTGAGCAGCGGCAACGTTTATGCCCTGCAAGACATTGATCAGAATGGCAAAGCCGAGCAACGATATATTATCGCCTCCGGCTTAAACATGCCTAATGGAGTTACATATAAAGATGGTACGCTTTATGTCGCCGAACTGGACCGTATTATTCGTTTCGACAATATAGACCAACACTTAGCTGATCCGCCTATACCTAGTATCGTTTATAAGGAATTCCCCCATAAAAAAATGCATGGCTGGAAATATCTCCGCTTTGGCCCGGATAACAAGCTTTATACAGCTGTAGGAGCCCCTTGTAATATCTGTCTGCCTAAAAAAGATATATTTACTTCCTTAGTGCGCTTAAACACTGATGGCAGTGATATGGAAATATTAGCGCGCGGTATTCGTAATACTGTAGGGTTTGATTGGCATCCAATAACTAAGTCCTTGTATTTTACGGAAAATGGCCGGGATTGGTTAGGCGATGATATTCCGCCGGATGAATTGAATAAATGGACTAAAAAAGGCCAACATTTTGGCTATCCTTATTGTCATGGCGGAGAGCTTCTTGACCCTGAATACGGACATGGCAAACAATGCAAATCCTATACAGCTCCGGAATGGAAGTTCAAAGCACATATGGCTCCCCTCGGAATTCACTTTTATCGCGGGGTGCAATTTCCCAAAAGCTATCATCTACAGTTACTGGTTGCTCAACATGGTTCCTGGAACCGAACAATTCCGCATGGCTATCGTATTGTCATGCTCAAATTCAAATGGGGCAAGATTGTTGCTGAACAAGTCTTTGCTGAAGGTTGGCTGGGTGAAAATGGCAAAGCAATAGGCAGGCCTGTCGACATACTCGAATTAGCAGATGGTAGCCTACTGGTTTCTGATGACCTTGCGGGGCTTATTTATAAAATTACCTATACCGGCTGATTACAGCTGCATTAGCTTTAAAAAAAACGCCTAACATAAGGCTTAAAGACCTTATAGTGAGATTTGACACTAGCAATAAAACCAGCTTCGCCAAAATACTGACGAATTATCTGCTGCATTTTCAGTCTGATTGCTATTATCCTGGTCTTGATATAAACATGAATATCTGAGTTAAGTAATTTATCAATCATTTCCATTATCCATTCATAGGCTGTTTTCAGCCAGGAGAATGTCAGTAATTGAGTTTTAGTTAAATCAAATAGCCAAAAGGTGAATGCTGCAATGGGAACTTTTAATACATAAACAACAATTCCCGTCGAAAAATAGCCTTCAATAAAACAAAAGCCTGCCAGTAAACCCATAGCCTCAGCAAGCAACAAAATACATATAAAAACCGTCAGCAAAAGATAACGGTGCATCTGCAAAAATGTCTTTTTTAAAGGCTCTAATACAATAAGGCTTTTAAAATACTGATAAATCGGTCTGGCAAAAATATTCCAGAACAACTCTTCAAATAGAATGTAGCCAAGCACTAAAATGCTTTCCAGTGTTTTAGCAAAAAATATTTTTGTTTTGTTATTATTTGTATTCATATTGAGTATAAAAAAGGGCTAGATTATTCACCTATACACGGCTCTATAGTGTTTAATATATGCTTATAGACCTGTAAATCTTCCATATAAAAAGTATGCGCATCAGTTTCTCTGCGCAGCCAGGTAAATTGTCGTTTCGCAAGCTGTCGCGTCGCAATGATGCCGAGTTCCTGCATTTCTTGCTGAGAGATTTCGCCTTCTAAATAAGACCATGCTTGTCGATAACCAACTGCTCGGACCGATGGCATTTGGACCGTCAAATCACCACGGCTATACAAAGCCTCTACTTCGGCAACAAAACCTTGCTGTAACATCAACTTAAATCGTAGGGCAATTTTCTCATGTAATACGCTTCGATCTTGCGGCGCAATAATCAATTTGATTTGCCTATACGGTATTTGTTCATTTTTTGCCTGTTCATGTAACTGCGTCATCGACTTGCCTGACAGCATCTGTACTTCTAGTGCACGTTGTACACGCTGTGGATCGTTCGGATGTATGCGCGACGCAGCCACTGGATCTACCGCCTGTAATTTAGCATGCATGGCGGCTTTGCCAATTTGCCTGGCTTCTGCATCCAGCTGTTCACGCAGAGCACTATCTGCTGTAGGCAATTCTGCCAGGCCATAATACAAAGAATTAAAATACAGCATAGTGCCGCCAACCAGGAGCGGCACCTTCCCTCTCACTGTTATATCGGCCATTAGTTCCAGTGCACGGGCTCTAAATGTACCGGTAGAAAAACTTTCTGCGGGATCTAAAATATCAATTAAATGATGCGTAATTCCCGCTCTTTCCTCCATAGTCGGCTTTGCTGTTCCGATATCCATGCCTTTGAAAACTAATACTGAATCGACACTGATAATCTCAGCATTAAGTTGTTGTGCCAGCTTTACTGATAAAGCAGTTTTTCCTGAGGCGGTGGGGCCCATTAAAAAAATCGCGGGAGGGAATACTTTTGTTTTCATAAAGGAGGCGTTCGTGATAATTCATCAAACCTGAATTCGTATAATAAGTGCAAGCCCTGTGTTCTCTGTGGTAAAAAATATTAAATCTTGCAAGCTCAAGTCTATTGCCCGCGCAAAAACAACTTATCCAGTTCTTTTTTACTCAATTCCACCCATGTTGGGCGACCGTGATTACATTGACCACTGCGCTCGGTTTTTTCCATATCCCTGAGCAAGGCATTCATTTCTGGGACACTCAAACGACGATTGGCGCGCACCGATCCATGACAGGCAATGCTGGATAGAATTTCATTGGATTGCTCTTCTATCCTTTGACTCATTCCATGTTCAATAATATCTGCCAGTACATCTTTGACTAATAAAGTGATATCTACGCCTGATAATATCGCAGGGACGGCCCTTACAACAATAGTCTCTTCGCCCATGCGATTTAATTCAAAACCAAGGCTCATAAAAAAAGCCTGTTGATCATCTGCCAGATCTGCCTCACGACTACTGACTTGTATTTGCACTGGCAACAATAAAGGCTGCGATGGTACAGATCCCTGATGATATTGACTTTTAAATTGTTCATAAGTCACGCGTTCATGTGCCGCATGTGCATCGACCAGAATAATACCATTTTGGGTTTCCGATAAAATATACACATCATGCAAATGTGCCACTGCATAACCTAATACGGGGGTCATTTCTGATTTTGGCAATTCTGCAATCCGTGGCTCCTGTACCTCTGACACTTTGCCAGGAGCAACTAGTCTGGTATATGCATCAATCTGGGCATCCACATTTAAAGGCAATGAAGATTGTCGAGGTGCAGCAGCAGGATGATAATTCTGCCGGGTTACTGACCGGCTATCGCTTGCAGCTAAGGGCTCAAAGCCAACTATCTGTTGCACATCGGGACGGGTGACATCAACTACGGATTGATCTTCTATCCCTTGTGTTTTAGGGCGCACATCCGCCAAACAACGATGTAATGCCTTATACAAGAAATCATGTACACTACGCCCTTCACGAAAACGCACCTCTAATTTTTGCGGATGTGCATTCACATCAACTAAGCCCGGGTCCAGCACCAAATATAAAACATACACAGGATGCCGTCCATGATACAGCACATCCTGGTACGCCTGTTTAATGGCATGGGTCACCAATCGATCTTTAATCAATCTGCCATTCACATAGAAATACTGCATATCTTGCTGACTACGGGAAAAAGTCGGTAAGCCCACCCAGCCATACAAATGCATGCCTGAGGCATTAAAATCAATCGCCACGGAATTTTCTAAAAAAGCCGAACCAAAAATATGTGCAACACGCAGCTCTTGCTCTGCTGGCGTCACTGCTTTTTTAAAATTAAATACCTCACGCTGGTTATGCTTCAATTCAAACGCAATATCAAATCGACTTAATGCCATGCGTTTAAATAGTGTATCGATATGCGTAAATTCTGTTTTCTCTGCTTTTAAAAACTTACGTCGCGCAGGTGTGTTATAAAACAAATCACAGACTTCAATGGTCGTTCCTATAGGGTGTGGATCGGGCTGTGGATCGAGTTCTTGTTCAGAACCATCGGCTTGAACCCGCCAGGCACAATCAGCATCAGCAACACGTGAGATAAGGCTTAGGCGGGATACCGAACTAATACTCGGCAATGCCTCGCCACGAAAACCCATGGTTGCAACCTGTTCCAGATCCTGCATTGACTGGATCTTACTGGTTGCATGGCGGGCCAAGGCCAAAGCCAAGTCTGCTTTTTCTATGCCACAGCCATTATCCCTAATTTTAATAAGCCGGGCACCACCTTGCTCAATTTCAACGCTTATTTGACTAGCCCCGGCATCAAAGCAGTTTTCTACTAATTCTTTAACCACCGATGCCGGTCGCTCAACCACCTCGCCAGCAGCAATCTGATTAACTAATTGGGGAGGTAATGCATGAATGCGCATAAGTAATAACTCAAATAATTAAAAGACAGGCTACATATTGCCTGGGCACTGCGTAGATGATACATAATTCATGTTATGACCCTAAAAAATGTTTAAGCGCTGTTATCCTGATCAATTAAATCCAGAAACAATTGTTCTAAACGATTCGATCCATTCTTTAAACTGACCACTTCTATCTGTTGCGCTGATAAACCTTGAAACAGTGAGTTCAGGCCTAAAGCTTTAGGCACAGAAACACTTAATTGCCTGGCATTAATCAAATCGATTTTATAGCCCGGTATATCGGCTATTTTTTGCAGCGGTGTTTTTACATCACAGATAAAATGTTCTTCATTCAAGCGTGCCAGCAAGCTTTGCATATCTGTATGTTCAACAATTTCACCCTGATTAATAATAGCAATATTACGGCATAAACTCTCTGCTTCTTCCAGGTAATGCGTCGTTAAAATAATCGTTGTTCCTTGCTCATTAACCTGTTTCATGGTCTCCCACATCGAACGTCGAATTTCTATATCCACACCTGCAGTCGGCTCATCTAAGATCAATAATTTCGGTTGATGTACCATGGCACGCGCAATCATTACCCGGCGCTTCATACCACCCGATAAACGCCGGGACACTATATCCCTCTGATCCCATAAATGCATTAACCTCAGATATCGTTCGGTTTGCTTTGCGGCCTCTTTTCTCGACATACCATAATAACCAGCCTGGGTCATAACAATGTCACGCGATGTCTCAAACTGGTTAAAATTAACTTCCTGTGGCACTAAGCCTAAATAACTTTTTGCCAATTGTTTATTAAGTTTCAAGTCAGCATCAAAAATCTGCACCTCGCCGCTACTGGCATTAACCAATGAACTAATAATGCCAATAGTAGTCGATTTACCCGCGCCATTAGGTCCTAATAGCGCAAAGAAATCGCCCTCTTCCACATCCAGATCAATACCTTTTACAGCGACCAGTCCATTAGCATAGATTTTTTTTAAATTACGAATTGATAAAGCTTTCATTAATATTATTTAGCCTTGCAAAAACAGATTGATAAGCAGGGTATCCTTAATGCAGAAACCTGGTCTTCAACTGACAGATTAAACTGCACCAGAAGCAATATAAGTCTCTGAATCAGACCTCGCCTTTGTTATAATCTTAGTCAATACTTAACGTAGTCCGTTAAATGCGTTACATTATGCAAAAAATTGTACAAATTTTAGCAGAAAACCTATCGACACTATAAACAAATGACACAGACTACTGAACAGGAACAAACTCCCGAGCTCGTTGCCGCTGTTGATTTAGGCTCAAATAGCTTTCACATGATTGTTTGTAGCGTACATGAAGGACAGCTCAAAACTCTAGACCGATTAAGAGAAATGGTCAGACTTGCATCAGGTTTAAACAGTAAAAACATTCTCGATGAAGACACCCAGCAAAGAGCGCTTGCCTGTTTAGAAAGGTTCGGCCAACGTATACAGAATTTTCCCGAAAGTAACGTGCGCATAGTCGGTACTAATACCTTACGTACGGCTAAAAATGCCAGACAATTTATACAAAAGGCAGAGCTGGCCATAGGTTATCCGATTCATATAATCTCGGGAATAGAAGAAGCACGTCTCATATATCAAGGCGTTGCCCATAGCTTGCAAAGCAATGCAAGCCGTCGCCTGGTTATGGATATCGGTGGCGGAAGTACCGAATATATTATCGGCACCAATTCAGATCCGGCGCAAAAAGAAAGCCTGCGCATGGGTTGCGTTACCGTCAGTAACCGTTTTTTTAGAGATGGCACAATCAGTCCGCAGCGCTTCCAGCAAGCAATGATCTTTGTAAACCAGCAACTGAACACCTATAAAAAACTGTTTACCCATAATCAATGGGATGAAGCCATCGGCGCATCGGGTAGTATACGAGCTATCCGCAAAGTACTACTAGCCACTGAATGGAGTTCGGGAGGAATTACACTGGAAGGTCTGGAAAAGCTTAAACAGCATACACTAAACTGTAAACATGTCTCAGAACTGGACTTGCCCGACCTCAATCCGGAAAGGCTACCTGTCTTTATGGGTGGTCTGGCAATACTGTACACGACATTCAAAACACTGGATATAGACAAAATGAGTGTCTCCGATGGCGCATTACGTGAAGGCTTGATTTACGATTATCTAGGACGCATGTTTAATAATGATGTACGCTCAGATACCGCACATTTGCTAGCCGAACACTACCACACCGACACCCAGCAATCTGACTTGATCAAAACTACCATAGATTCCATATTACAGCAGGTCAGCCCTTTTCTCGGGGCGCAATCCCGAATCATAGGTCAATACCTAAACTGGGCGGCAGAACTACATGAAATAGGCCGAAATATAGCGCATAGTCAATATCATAAACACGGTGCCTATATTATTAAACATGGTGATTTAGCGGGCTTTTCTCAACAAGATCAAAACCTGTTATCGACTCTGGTTCTAGCTCATCGCCGCAAAATCCCTGTAAACAAGATAAAAGAACTTCCCCCACCATGGAATAAGGTTGCTATCTATATGGTTATAATCCTAAGGCTTGCAGTCATATTACAGAGAAACCGTAATAGCTCAGCCACACCAGAATTCAAAGTCACTCTAGAACAAAATACGCTAAGTATCCAGTTTCCAGACAATTGGCTGGAAAATGCCCCTTTAACACAAGCCGATTTAATACTGGAAGAAGCCTATCTGGCAAAAGCCAAATTTAGCTTACAAGCCAGTTAAGTCTAGTGTTTTTTCTATTACGAGCGATCTTATATTGCATAGGCATAGCTGCAGTTATTCTTGTAATATTGGTCAGCTTAAGTACTACCAATAAAGACCTTACATTGCCTGAATGGGAGCTGACCAGCGCCGATATTCAACGTGTTAAAAGTATCTTAGATCCGAATCAACGCACCTTAGGTAAACCGCTTAGCATGTACTTGACAGAACGGGACCTCAATATCGCCAGTGCCTATTTACTTAATGCCTACACTGGCAGCCAGTCACAAATCCAGTCACACGACAATTATATTTTATTTATCCTGCGCTTTACCTTGCCAGAAAACCTTTTCGGACGCTATCTCGACATCCAGTTCCAGTTACACTCACCAGAAGCTCGACCGCCAGAAATCAGCAAACTTCAGATAGGAAAAATCATCATACCTGACGCCTATGCTGGTTTATTAATAGACACCGCCATTAAGCACACGCGTATAAACAAGTATTTGCAATTATTTCGCCAAGACTTAATAGCCTTTCGCATACGCGATCATCAACTGCATTTAGTCTATCAATCTCCATCCGTTGCGAGCAGCAATATACAGCAGTTAATGACACCGAAAGTTCATAGCCAGGCACTGGATCAATACCAGCAGAAACTAGATCAAGCATTACTTGAACATGACCCTGATTGGCGCTTATCGCTAAGTGATGTGTTACGTCCCTTATTTAAGTTTGCCCAGCAACGCTCAACTGCAGAAAATGCCATCGAGGAAAATCGTCTAGCTATCACTGTAGCCAATAGCTATGTTAATAATTACCCCGGCACCAATGCGCATAAACAAAATAATGCAAATCCCAGATATTCAGTTTTTTTATATAAACGCATCGATATGGCACAACACTTTATGTGGTCTGCTACATTTTCAGCATCAGGAAACAATCATTTAGCGAACATATTAGGCACAGAAAAAGAACTGAGTGATGCCAAAAAGGGCAGCGGCTTTAGCTTTATCGACCTCGCCGCCGACCGGGCAGGTATGAAATTTGGCAAACAAGCTACAGCAAGTCCTGAGCAAGCCCTGCAGATACAAGAAAAAATGACCCATATAGAGAATTACCAGGCATTTATGCCGGATATTAGAGACCTGCCTGAAAGCCTTAATTCACAGGCCTTTACAGCACGATATCAATCTATTCATAGCCCTGAGTATCAACGGGTATTAGATGACATAGACAAGCGCATCGCCGAGTGTGACATATATAAGCCCGCTGCTACAATTTATTCAGAATAAACAGGCTAAAAAATCATGCCTTATATTTGCCCGATTTGCCACAATCCACTCATGCAACACCTGACATCCAAAGGCTACTATTGCACCAAAAAACATCATTTTGACTTGGCAAAAGAAGGTTACTTAAACCTGCTACCCGCACAACATAAAAAATCTAAAGAACCTGGAGACAGTCGCGCGATGATGCGTGCCCGGCGTAACTTCCTCGAAGCAGGATTTTATCAACCGATGGCAGAAGCACTGGCATATATCATCAATATCCATACGCCAGAAACCACACCTATGCATATTCTGGATGTCGGCTGTGGCGAAGGTTACTATTGCAGGCAAATTGAAGCCTTTTCAGATCACCCGGAAAAGCTTGATTTACACGGCTTAGACATAGCCAAAAATGCCATCTTTGCAGCCGCAAAAAAGCAGGAAAATGCGCGTTTCATCGTTGCCAGTAGCAAGAGCATGCCCTATGCAGATCAGTATTTTGATTTATTGCTCAGAGTATATGCGCCTTCAAATGATCAAGAGATTATCCGACTGCTCAAGCCAGACGGCTTATTATTGATCGTAACGCCAGGCCCAAGACACTTGTGGCAACTAAAAGAATTCATCTATCAAGAAGTCAAGGAACATGCAGTAGACGTTCCTCTCCCGGCAGGTTTTACACAAATACAAAGCCAGAGAATCAACTTTAAAATACATCCCGGTCAGGATCAGCGTATGGCATTGTTACAAATGACCCCTTTTGCCTGGCGTGCGAATGCAGAAATACAAAATAATATACAGCGCAGCAAGGACCTGGAAATTGAAACGGATTTTATATTGACACTGGCAGTGCGACGCTAGACATCGATCATGGAACTAATGTTAATAATCTTTTTAAATTCTTATAATTTCAGCGCATAAAAAACGGGTAATGCTCATAAACTCTTGTAAATGCACTAGATAAATTTGTATTTGAATCGGTGCAAGGCTTAGTCCACCACTCCAGTTTATTATTAAAATACAACCTGATTTCCCATAACTCTCAGCTATCTTCGTCATTCCTGCATGCTTTTAGCAGGAATCTCGTGGCTTAAGCAAAGATTCCCGATAAAATACTTCGGGAATGACGAGACTCTTAACATACTGATATTTTAAGATTTTTTTAATTTGGCTGTGAGTTGTACGTAATCAGGAAATACAAAGCCCATTCTGAGCGCCAACAAGTTCTAAGCTTGTGCAATTTTCCGGATAATATGCTCGCAACACCCTAGCGTGATGAGGCTAACAATATCAGGCCTGGTCGCCAATATATCTGTAACTGATATAGCCTGCTTTTCCTCAAGATCCATTAATGGTAATAATAGCGGGATACCTGTAACCTTAGCCCCACTCTGTAGTGCCGCCGCTATCTCGCTATCCTGCTCCATATCCAGAAAAGCCTGATTACCGTTTTGCTTAATAAGTAGCCATACTAGCGTTTTATCACGTTTTTCGCCCCACACAGCTAAACCACTACTGCGCAATAACGCTGTTAAAGAATCTTTAGCAAATGTTACGCGCATAATAGTTGACGAGCTATTTTTTGTATCGTCTGCATATCCTATATATTGATATTGATCTACATAGGACGCGGCATTTTCCAGAGCCGATTTTCAGCACTGGGTTATGCACAATATCATGCTCTGTTACAAACCGGTTTAAGACTAGCTGTAATGCCTCACTCAAAGCTGCATTTCTGTCCTCGCGGAATTAATTACGTGCTGTCACGTCTATTGTAAACAGGGCATCAGATTCCAGCGCAGAAATACTTTGCGTAATGAATAAACAACAAAGCAATAAAAACCTAGCATCCAATTTCATATCCTATGTTTGTCTTGTACAATGAGCCCTATCTATAATTTAATTTGACCGGTAAGAGAACACTTGTGAGCGAACATAAAGCAGAGAGTTTAAACTATAAAAGTGCGGGCGTAGACATAGAAGCAGGCAATACGCTTGTTGAACGTATTAAACCGATTGCAGCCAAAACCCGGACAGCAGGCGTCATGTCTGGATTAGGCGGCTTTGGTTCAATGTTTGAACTGCCTCTGGATCGCTATAAGCATCCCGTTCTGGTATCAGGCACCGATGGGGTGGGCACAAAATTAAAACTCGCGATTGATTTAAACCAGCACAATACGGTCGGCATAGACCTGGTTGGCATGTGTGTTAATGACATTATAGTGCAAGGTGCCGAGTCACTTTTTTTTCTGGATTATTTTGCTACCGGTAAATTAGATGTCGATATTGCTACGTCAGTTGTTGAGGGCATTGGTAAAGGCTGTGAACTTGCAGGCGCTGCATTGGTCGGAGGTGAAACAGCTGAAATGCCAGGTATGTACGCTGATGGCGAATATGATCTTGCTGGTTTTTGCGTTGGAATTGTCGAAAAGGAAGCAATTATTGATGGTAGTAAAGTTTCCGCAGGCGACAAACTGATCGGCATTGCCTCCTCAGGGCCGCACTCGAATGGTTACTCCCTGATTCGTAAAATTATCCAACGTAGCAATATCCCGCTAACTGAAACACTGGAAGGCAAGCCTCTTGCCGAGCATTTAATGGAGCCAACACGGATTTATGTTAAGCCGCTACTACAATTAATCAGCCAGCTTCCTGTGCATGCAATGGCACATATTACCGGTGGCGGCATTACCGAGAATTTGCCTCGAGTGTTGCCAGAAGGCTTAAGCGCCAGCATAGACCTTAATTCATGGACACAGCCGGCTATTTTTCAATGGCTGCAAGAACAAGGCAATGTGACTCAGGCTGATATGCTGACTACCTTTAACTGCGGCATCGGCATGATTGTCTGTATCAGTGCAGAACATGAAGCTACAGCTATAACTATTTTAAATGCATTAGGTGAGCAAGCCTTTTCCATTGGTAAAATCATCAATACACCTGATAAAAAACAAGTCGATTATTACACTGCGTAGAACGGAACTCAGCTCCTATTTATGAGATAGCACTTTGTAGTGGTCATATTTGCTGCGTTTTTCCAAGCGGACTGAAGTCAGACCTACGAGATTATTATCCTTTGGAGAAGGACTGGTTTTTCAAATATTCAGCCATATATTAAACTAAGCCCGTTTTATACAAAACAAATAGCCCACAGGTCACTATGAATAAATTATCTAGCTTCTTTTTAACAGTTTTGATAACTGCTACTTTAAGCTGTGCCGGAATTTCGGATGCCGAAGCCAAACGTTTTGGTGGCGCTAGCTCATTTGGAAGTACATCAAAATACAGCAAGTCATATGCGCGTAAATCAAGCCCTGCACAAAAAACACCAAGTCAGCAACAAGCCTATAACAAAAATCAGTCTGCCCGCCAGACCATGTCTAAACGTGGCGGCTTAATGGGATTACTCGGAGGTCTGGCACTAGGCGGTCTGCTTGGCTCGCTGTTTTTTGGCGGCGCTTTTGAAAACTTTAATTTTATGGATATTCTGATATTTGGCGGTATTGCCTATTTATTATTCAGATTATTTGCCGCTAAAACGCGAAACTCCACAAGCAACCCAGCTTATAATCGTAATAGTTATGATCACAGTACACACTCTGAGCCGCTAGGTGGAAGTTATCAGGGCGCAAATAATGCCACTACCAATCCAGCAGGATTTGACACCGATATATTCTCACGCAAGAGCCAGCAAACTCATTTTGATGCAGCTAACAATACAATAGAAGAAAAGCTAATTGAAAATGCAATTGTATTACCTAAAAATTTTGATGAGCAGGATTTTCTTAATGGTGCGAAAGGTGCCTTTAAAATGCTGCAAATCGCTTGGGACAAAAGGGATTTAGCTGAAATTCGTAGCCTGACTACCGACAAAGTATTTGCTGAAATTCAATCACAACTGCAAGGCTCAAGCACTGAGAATCATACTGATGTATTAAAAATAGAGGCTGAGTTACTAGAAATAAGGGAGATAGGCAATGATCTGGAAGCCGTGGTCTTATTCGATACTCTTATGCGTGAAAAAATTAGTTCACATGCAGAACAGGTACGTGAAGTCTGGACCTTTATCAAACCAAAAAATAGTATGCAGGCAAAATGGTATCTGGATGGTTTACAGCAACTTGCAGATTAAGTCTTAGCTGCCATACCCTAAATAAGCCCGCTGTTTCCTGACTTTCAGCGGGATTAAGCCTCAGGCTACCCAATGTTTTGAATACATATTCATCATCTTTCCCCCTCTCTTCTATGAAACAAAAAATACGCGAATTTATTTTTAACGAACTTATTTTTGTCGCAGAGCCTGAAAAATTTTCAGATGATGATGACTTATTGGATGCTGGCCTGGACAGCATGGGCATAATGCGCTTGATTATGCACATAGAAGAGCAATTTTCAGTCACCCTGCCCGATTCTGAAATTGACCCGGATAACGTCAACTCTTTCAATGCCCTGGAACAATGGATATTGCAACATAAAGCATGAAAACAACGGGCGCAAGCGAAGACATTATTCAAATACTCAATCCAGCCGATTGCTTTACATTGGCAATGGATGAAGAAATACGCAAAGAACAGATGCCTGGCAGTCTTTGTGGCTTTGCCCTGGAGCTTGCCCACACACCGGATATTAAAGCATTAGAACAGCGTATCGATGAATTTGGTGATCGCTTTCCGCTGGCTTTTGCCAGCTTGCAGCAACGCGGTAAACGTTTTTTCTGGTGTACACGAGAGCAACGCCACCCGCTTTTTTATCAGCACACTGATGTCAATCATGCAGATGAAGACGCATTCCATAAAGATACTGTTGTAAAACTGCTCAATCACAAACAGCAACGCGAAACACTTCCGCCACTGGAATTCCATCTGATTTGCAGCGCCTCAAAAAACACTTTTTTAATGCGCTGGATACACCCTTTCTGCGATGCCCGCGGTGCTGATTTAATTTTAAAGTATCTTTGCACTGAATCTTTAGAAGCCCGCAATGGCTTTGACCTCCCCAAACTTGAACCTCTGGTCAGTATTCAATTAGCGAAATACAAATGGTGGCAAAAAATTGGCTTTTTTTTAAAAGCTAAACGCTATATTGCTAAATTAGACAGCTTACAAAGCATTATCCATGCAGATACCAGCCTGGCGCCCAGGCAATTAAATTTTAATACTTACACGCTCAGCCTGGAACAAACCCGGACGATCAATACCCTTGCCCGCCAGCAAGTCGGCTTAACCGGCACTAGCTTATATTATGCCGGCTGTTTTATGCGCGCATTGCACAAGATGAACCCTGAACAGCCGGGCGAAGCATACTGCACGCCTTATGCTTTTAATTTACGTAAAAACAAAGCTCTAAGTCCCTTATTAAGCAATCATGTCGCCCCTTTATTTGCCCAGGCTCCGAAAGCTTTACTGCAGGATAAAGCCGCGCTATTTGAGCATCTAAAACAGCAAAACTCACAAGCTATGCGCGAAAAACTCGATTATGCGTTTCTGCCAGTGATGTGGGCCGCCAGCTGGTTATCTTTAGAGCAACACGGTGAAAAACTGCGTAAATCCGTGTACACCGGCGCTGAGCGCAACTCATTCTGGTTTTCTGATATAGGCCATGTAGATTTATCTAACAGTGCTTTTTTTGGCAGCGAAATCAGCAAAATATATCATCTGTGCCAGATTTCCAGCCCACCCGCCCTGGCCTTTTTAAGCTGCCAATTTAATAAGCAACTTACTTTTAGCTATAATTTTATTGAGCCATTATTCACTCAAGAATGGATAGAGCATTTACATAAAAACATGCTGGAAGAATTATTAAGCCTGTAGACTGAACAAGCTTTGTAAGCATGTTTTATCACTATGAGTTGTTTTTTAAGAGCTAAAGCTACGCTAAATGTTAAGCAACCTATCCCATTTAACTTTAATTTATCTTGCCCTATCAGATCACTTAATTGAAGAATGGAAAGCAGAATTTCTGTCGGATGAAAAAGGTACTGCGTCGACATCTAAACAGGATAACAAAAAACTCAAACAAGAAATCCAGCAGTTACAAAAAGAACTCAACCGTAAAGATAGAGCCTTATCAGCAGCGATTCAGAGTATCTGGGGTAGCTGGACTTGTTAATACCAACCATTTCCACAAGGCGCACTTTTCCATCTCCTTGAATCAGTAATACTGGAGTAGCCGCACTAAACATAAATTATTTTTCTTTTTTATCACCTCTTAATAT
>Ga0208648_1000139_pt1 | contig 79132 bp, 65 predicted proteins | sample AntAceMetag02UKL_FD_184772 | JGI IMG/M metagenome (GOLD analysis project Ga0208648, IMG submission 184772) | Saline lake microbial communities from Ace Lake, Antarctica - Antarctic Ace Lake Metagenome 02UKL (SPAdes) (version 2) | ecosystem: Environmental > Aquatic > Non-marine Saline and... | reverse complement strand
CACCATTTTCTCCGGTAATATAAGGAAATTTCCAGATATTACCCAAGCCGACTGCAGAACCAGTAGCGGCTAGTATAAATGTCAAACGTGAAGACCATTCACCATGAATAGATTGATTTGTATTGGCCATAAAGCTACCTAAGCGTTAGAAAATTCAATTTTTACCGGTAAATTAAAGTAAAATACAGGCATTGTTTTTAAAATATAGTGTATCGCAATGTATTTTTTTAATACCATCAGCAATAAGTCCTTATTGCATTAAATAAAATACACTGTAAATTTAACTATTATACATTTTCCTCAGTATTAAAAAATAGAATTGGAACATCATGGCTGGAAAGAAATCCAAAAAGAATAAACAAAACGATAATATAATCGCAAAAAATCGTTATATTTCACACGAATATTTTATCGAAGAGCGTTTTGAAGCCGGGCTTGTTTTAGAAGGTTGGGAAGTCAAAAGTATGCGTGAAGGAAAAGTGCAATTAAAAGAAAGTTATGTGTTTATAAAAAATGGCGAAGTATGGATATCGGGTATGCATATTTCTGCACTTAATACCGCATCTACACATATTACGCCCTTTGCTACGCGGGTACGCAAACTACTTTTACACGCTCAGGAAATCAGTAAGCTCATTGGCAATGTCGAGCGAAAAGGCTATACCCTGGTACCTACATTTCTATACTGGAAAAATAATCGGGCAAAACTAGAAATTGGCCTGGCAAAAGGTAAAAAATTACATGATAAACGTGCAACTGAAAAAGACCGTGACTGGCAGCGGGAAAAAGCACGTAATTTAAAATTAAATTAAGCAATATGGCTCAAAACACTGGCTTACTCGATAGTGATAATAGCTTATTGTTAATTGTTGATATGCAAACTAAACTATTAAGAGTCATGCCGAAAGACGCAGCTGATGATATGGTAAATAACAGTCTGCGATTAATAACGGCAGCTAATTTACTCAATATTCCTATTCTTATTACCGAGCAATACTCAAAGGGCTTAGTTAGGACTTACGGTCGAAAGTTTAACTGCAGAATTAAATGATTCCGCTGTTGTTTTTGAGAAAACAAGTTTTTCTTGTTACGGTGCAGAAAATTTCAGCAGCACCCTTCAAGAAACTGCACGCAAACAAATAGTTTTAGTTGGGCAGGAGGCGCATGTCTGCATCCTGCAAACCTCTTTAGAACTTATGCAGAATGATTACCAGGTGCATATTATCGAAGATGCTGTTTGCTCGCGAAAAGCAGAACATAAATTTAATGCTCTGCAACGAATGCAGCAGCAGGGTGCTACCATTAGTAACTATGAATCTGTTTTATTTGAATGGATTAAAGATTCCAGACACGAATACTTTGCTAAAATTTCCCGGTTGTTGCACTAAGTAAAGAAATAAATATGTGCCACTCATTTGAAGTTCCTCAATTACTAATCAATGTTAAGGTTTGAAAAGGCCAAGTAACAAAAAGCAGCTTATCAAGGGCTAAAAATTCTCTGGTGATGATTTTGGTACTGCTTTTACATTATTTGCCTGTTAAAGAAAATCCATCATCTGAATTAAAAACAGTTTGTTCTTTTATCCAAAGTACTACCTACAAAAACCACCTCCAAAAGCTGAACTCACTGCCAGAATGGACGATGTTTATCTTTACAATTGAACCAATACTCAATCAGTATAAATATGCCACTAAATACCTTCATCAACAAAATAAAAGCCAATCAGCCTGTCAGCTTTGATGACACCATGACAATCATTAATGACTCGTACCATTATACACCGACAACATTTATCAACGGCTTAGGTGAATTCGCAATAATTAATACGGCAGGAAGCAATGAAGGCTCATGTAAAATCTTCGCCTTTGCAAAACTCCAGCAACTGGATCAAAAGCAGACCTTAAATCTGTTTGGTGAATATTATCAAGATGTTTTAAAAGATCCTGATGGTGCTAGCCATCAAAATATCAGAAATTTTATGCAATATGGCTGGAAAGGCATCAAGTTCAGCGAACAAGATACTTTACGCCTAAAATAAAACATGGCAAAACACGTAGACTACCTGATTATTGGCCAAGGACTGGCTGGCAGTCTACTCAGCTGGGAATTAATAAAACGCGACTGCAGTATTCACCTGATTGATAACCAGAAAGAAAATGCCTCTCAAATTGCAGCAGGATTAATCAACCCGGTCACAGGGATGCGCCTGGTTAAACATATCGATATAGACACCCTGCTTCCTTGTGCAAAACAAACTTATCAGGAACTAAGTCAGTTTTTCAATCAGGATTTCTACCTAGAAAAACCCATGTTGCGCATCCTGCGCAATGAAATAGAATTGCGTAAATTTCAGCTACGCATTCAGGAAGATGCATATCTAAATTATCTGCACACAGAACTAAAGACAACTCCTGATTTAATTCACGCGCCACTGGGCATGATTCAGCAAAAGCACACCGGTTACCTATTAACGCATAGCCTATTAGTTTGCCTGAAAAAATTCTTGCAGGAAAAGCAATCCTATCAGGTGACTCAGTTTGACTATCAAGATCTCCGCATAAATAAGGACATACACTGGCGGGACATCACTGCCACTAAGATCATTTTTTGTGAAGGCTATCAAGCCATAAACAATCCCTGGTTTAAATATTTACCCTTTCAATTAGCAAAAGGGGAAATATTAACCCTGACAACAAAACAAACACTGGCACCCGAATTATTAAATTATGGCCATTGGTTGATCCCACTAAATGAGCACCAGTTTCGTACTGGTGCTACCTTTGATACCATCAATCTGAATACAAATCCCAGCGTTCGAGGAAAAAATACATTACTCAATGCATTACTGCAGGTAATGCCAACGCTCCATTCTGCAACAGTGATTAAACAACAAGCCAATATACGCCCAGCAACTCTGGATAAAATGCCCTTTATAGGACTGCACCCCGAATATAAAAATCTAGCCATATTTAACGGCTTTGGGGCAAAAGGCAGTTTGCAAATCCCCTATTATAGTAAACATTTTGTTCAACATTTACTGCTTCAAGAACCTATTGCTCCTAAGGTGAATTCTCGGCGTTATAACAAATAAGAAAACATGTTATAACTCTCACGATAAGAAATCAGAAGGCCAGGCAATATTGCACACTGGTCGTCTAAAAAAACTTTTATACTTACTTTCCGTACAAAAACCAGACTACTTATTGGAGAATTTTTATTATGAGTGATTTTCATATCGTCTGCCCAGTGTGTTCATCTGTAAACCGGATACCCGCGATACGGCTTAGTGATAAGCCAAAATGTGGCAAGTGTCATCAGCCTCTTTTCTCAGCTCTGCCTGTTGATTTGACTGCAAGCAATTTCCTGCTACATATCAAGCGTAATGATATTCCAGTACTAATTGACTTCTGGGCTCCCTGGTGCGGCCCTTGCAAGTCTATGGCTCCAGCCTTTAAGCAAGCAGCAACTCAACTGGAACCAAAAATTCGCCTGGCAAAGCTTAATACAGAAACTGAACAAGCTATAGCTGCTCAATACGGGATTCGAAGCATTCCAACTTTAATGCTATTCCACAAGACTAAGGAATTAGCAAGACAATCTGGCGCTATGGATACTCAAGCTATAATACGCTGGGCTCATAAACATATTGTGTTGTCTTAAAGCGTTTTGTACACACATTGTGTTCTATGGCTAAAACTTTATTTAATCATTGTCATAATCCCTATCATCTTCGCGTGTTATGATTGAAACTATATATTACGCAGCCTGATTATGTATTTATATTGGTTTTTAATGAATACATAACCCTACTATAATCAAACTCTAGCGAGCAAACATGACAGCAATCCCATTACACTTTGATTTGCCTGAAAACCTGACTGCTACAAAATTTTTAAAAAACCTGCACAAAAAAATTGACATTGAAATAGTCTCTCAACATTATGCCATCAAAACTTTTTACGATAGTTTTGACTGGCGACTATACCGTGCTGATATTGTTTGTGAGCTCAATCAGTCTAAATCAGCCTCTCATGCCAGCCTTCTGGATAGAAAGACGGGGGAGTTCCTTGCCCTGGAAGAACAACAGGATATGCCTCGTTTTAGTGAACAATTCCGGGATGGGCGCTTAAAAACTCAATTATCTTCTCTATTGGAAATGCGGGCATTATTGCCATTATCTCAATTACCACATCAGGTACATCGGGTTAATGTTCTTAATCAAGATAAAAAAACAGTCTTGCGTATTAGACTGGATGAATATGAATCATTGCCAAATCTCATCAGTTTACAGCCCTTAAAAGGCTATGAAAAGGCAGTAGAAAAAGTAAGCTTGCTATTGCAAAATTCTCTGCAACTAAAGACCACAACGCCTTGTTCAATTTTGGATCATACTCTTAAGTTACAGGGTCGAAAAGCACTAGACTACAGCTCTAAACTATCCATAAAGCTGGAGCCGGAAATGCGCGCTGATCAAGCTAGCGTGATCATTTTTCAACAGCTATTACGCACTATGCAAATCAATGAGAGCAACACCATAGCCGATATTGATAGCGAATTCCTACATGACTTTCGTGTAGCAATTAGGCGTACTCGCGCAGGCTTGAGTCAGATTAAACACACTTTACCTTCAGCTGTAGTAGCTCAGTATGCGGTTTTTTTTGCATGGTTAGGGCAAATTACCGGGCAAACACGCGATATGGATGTTTATTTATTAAGTTATAAACAATATAAAGCGGCTCTTCCTGTTTCTTTAAGAGAAGAAATCACACCCTTATATGCATTCCTGAAAGAAAAACAAGTTCAAGCACATAAAGAATTAGCTGAAAAGCTCAACAGCTCTATCTACAGGAAGCAATTAGTTAATTGGGAAGAATACTTAAAAGAACCTTTAGCGAAAAAACACAAGGGCAAAAATGCAAATAAAAGCATTAAAAAATTAGCTGATCAACGTATCTGGAAAGTCTATAAACGTATACTGATGGAAGGTGAATCAATTAATAAATCCTCACCCCCCGAAAAACTACATGATCTGAGAAAGACCTGTAAAAAATTACGTTATTTAATGGAGTTTTTTGAAAGTCTGTATCCTAAAAATGAAATGAAAGTATTAATCAAATCACTTAAAGATCTGCAAAGTGTCTTAGGTGATTTTCAGGATTACCAAGTCCAGGAAACCAATATCAAGCATTTTAGTGAAGAAATGATGGCAAACAACGTGTCTTCTAATACATTTCTGGCAATGGGCGTATTAGTACAATACTTAGATTCCATGAGGTGCGTTGCACGCAATGATTTTAATAAGCAATTTGCGCTTTTTGAAAAGGCAGAAAATCAGACCACTTTTAAAAACTTATTTGCGCACAAAGCATAAGAGATAACAGATGAAAATAATCGCAACTTATAATATTAAAGGCGGTGTCGGTAAAACTTCAACTGCAGTAAATCTGGCTTATATTGCCGCTCAGCATGGTTATAAAACGCTCGTGTGGGATCTGGACCCTCAAGGTGCAAGTAGTTATTATTTTAGAGTAAAACCTAAAATAAAAGGTGGCAGTAAAGAGCTTATAGCGGGTGTTCGTGAATTAGATGGACTAATAAAGGCGACCGATTTTGACAATCTGGATTTATTACCCGCGGATTTCTCTTTCAGAAATTTAGACTTAGTATTAGATGCGCGAAAAAAGCCAACCCAGCGCCTAAAGAAATTACTAGCGCCTCTGACTAAAGAATACGATTTCATTATTCTCGATTGCCCACCCAATATTTCCTTACTATCGGAATCCATTTTTGAAGCTGCTGATATATTACTCTCTCCCATTATCCCGACGACTTTATCTTTACGTACTTTAGAGCAATTAAAGAAATACATAAAGGATAATAAATTGAAGCATATTCAATTGATCCCTTTTTTCTCTATGGCAGATAGACGAAAAAAAATGCACCGGGAAATTATCGAAACACTAGTCGAAAAACATCCTGATATTTTGCACACAGCCATTCCTTATGCAAGTGATATAGAACGTATGGGCTGGGAACGCATGCCTTTGGGAGCATACATGAGCAAGGGGCGCTCTACGCAAGCCTATCAAGAACTTTGGCAAGAAATACTGACATTGATTAAGTAAAATAGTCGCCAGATTGTTGGGTTTGACAAAACAATTAGCCGGGTATTAAACCGGAAAAGCAAATAGTCATAATTCTGTCATATTTTGAATCGTATAATAAGCTGTTAAATCACTACCAAACTTTAATGATCCTTTTATAACAATCGGAGAACCAGCTTATGTATAAAAATATATTTCTTAAACTCGCTGCACTTAGTCTATTGATTGCCAGCCACTCTGCACTTGCTGCACCTCATTATAATGTTAATGATTATTATCAGGTATACAAGGATGGACGAATTTATATTTTTGACGATTTTGCGACCTATGACAGCTTTAATCAGGTTGGGGAAACAGCTTACCGATTAACCCGTATCGGTGCTGGTCCTAATGGCGAAACTCTGGTTTTCGGTTTACAGAGTAAAGATAAAAAAATGAGTTCAGGTTTTGGCTCAGTTGATTTATATGAAGGTACAGCAGAAGGAATTACTGAAGGTTTCTATGGTGAAGTGATTAAAGACGGACGAATCTATGTTTTTAGCGAATGGCCAGATTTAAAAGATTTTTTAGCAGTTGGAGAGGCTACTTTCCGTTTTACTCAGATAGGGGCGGGTCCTAATGGCGAAACGGTCATTTATGTGCTTAATAAAAATAACAAAAAACAACAGCCGACTGCATTGATGGCTGAATTTGAGCGTAAACACAGAAAATAAGTCCCTATTCTCATTTAAAACCAAGCTCTCTCCGGGGGAGCTCAGTTTATTAACTTCAAGCCTCCCCCTTCTTTGCTTTTATTCAGGTATGATTCGCATTCCTAGCAACAAAAGACCTACTAATGCAGACTTTAGCCCCCACCATTCGCAATACAGTTCGTGCCGTTATTATTCGTGAAGGATACATTCTATTGCAAAAAAAACAAGATGTATTAAAAGGGGTGCGCTACACCTTACCTGGCGGAGCACAAAATCCAGGTGAAACTTTGCTGGAAGCCTTGCACAGAGAATGTCAGGAAGAGCTAGGTACAACAATCATAGCCGGAGAAATTTTACACTTAGCTGATTTTTTTAAACAAAAATCTCCACCAGACCCGCATTTACAGCATCAGCTTGAGATTCTGTTTCAGTGTCAGATTGCTGATTCTTATACTCCGAAAAACGGCCCCAAACCCGATAAGCATCAGATAGCCATCGAATGGGTCGCGATAACTGAGCTGCCTCAAATTCCTTTGCTTCCTGCAATTCTAAAAGAAATCCTAGCTAAGCTTATTCAACGAGATAATCCTATATATCTAGGAAAAATCAATTGAGCACGCAATTACCCAAAAACCAACGTAATAATCTCAGATTTCTGATTGTGGAAGTAGGCACACAAATTTCTAATCTACAAAACTACATTGCCAGAGAGGGCAGAAACTTTTCTATTGGAAGCTTTGACCGTAGTGGCTATATTCATAACCTGAAAATTCGCATTCATAACGATGGCTACTTGCAAATACAAAACGCAGGAAACAATGAAAGTGACATTATTGCTTTCCGCGCTATAGATAATATCGCTAATAATTTGGAGCGTATTGCCGAATTATGCCTTGATTGCACGCATCATATAGCGGATTTAAGCAACAAAAACTACCTTTTTGGTGATGAATATGAACAATTACTGGATCGTGTAGCCATGGGCATCAGCCTGATTGAGCGCGCTAATCAACATAGCGACTCTCAACAGGCGCTCAAAATAGCTGAAGTACAACAGAAGTTAAGCAAAAACTGCCAACAACTGATCGATAAATACAGCAAAGAATTAAAATCCAGAAAAAATACCGTTGACTTGATTGCTGCCATTTTTGTGGTAAAAAGTATCAAAACCATGGGCGATGCCTTACTGAAAATTTGTGATGCGACTTTGTCCAGAAACCTTGGACAGGTAATCAGTGTGGATCGTTATAATTCATTAACTCGTTGCGTTGATCATTTACAAAAGAAAAACGCTAGTAAAAATTTTGTCTTGGATACCATTGCTGAAACGCGTTCAGGCAATGTAATTTCAGGAGTCAGTGAAGCTAACAAAGACGCTATCATCGCCATCTTCAAAGATGGAAAAAAACAAAAACTTAAAGAAGAACTACAAAGCGTTGAGCACTGGCATGAAATATATCCAGGTATTGCTCCTAGAATATTGTCTTATCAGAAGCAGGGCAAGTCAGCTGCATTGCTGATTGAACATTTAGAAGGCTCAACTTTTGAAAATATCTTGTTACAAGGTTCCGATAAATTACAAAATAAATCCTTACAGCATCTTACCGAAACCTTAGATGACATCTGGCATAAAACCTTGCGCAAAAATCCCGTTAATGCGCAATATATGCAGCAACTATTAGAGCGTCTGCCTGATGTCTACACCATACATCCAGTATTTGAACAACAAAATAGCCATATTGCTGGAATTTACATACCTGCTTTCACAAAACTATTAAAACAGGCATATAAACTTGAGCAATCCCTGACTGCACCTTTTTCCGTCTATATACATGGTGATTTCAATACCGATAATATTATTTATTCCCCCAGGCAAAATAAAATCAATTTTATCGACCTGCATCGTTCCTGCTTTATGGATTATGTTCAGGATATATCTGTGTTTATGGTATCTAATTACCGCTTACAAGCACTGGATCATCCGCTTAGACAAAGGGTACTACAAGTTAATATGGCCATGTATCATTTTGCCGCAGAATTTGCCCTTCAACATCAAGATCCTACTTTTGAACTTCGCCTGGCACTTGGACTAGCGCGTTCACTAGCGACTTCAACTCGCTTTACACTGGATAAAACTTTGGCCAAAGCCATGTTTTACCGTTCCCGCTTATTATTAGAACAGGTACTCGCTGTCAATATAAAACAGAGCAAAGATTATCGAGTGCCCATAAAGGAGATTTTTATTGCTTAATTTAAAAATTGCTGTGATTGGCCTGCCCGGAAAGTGGTCAACTGAAACTTTAGCTGATGCTATTGAAAATAAAACCGGCTTCCGTTTGATTGTTGATATGGATAAAGCTGTATTGAATCTTGATAGCTGTGAACTCAATTATCAAGGACACAACTTATGTCAGCTGGATGCTATTATTATTAAAAAAATAGGTCGTTACTATTCACCTAATAGTTTAGACCGACTAGAGTTATTACGCGTTGCTGAAAACGCAGGGGTAAAGGTTTTTAGCCAACCCAAAAATATCTTACGTTTAATAGACAGGCTCAGTTGTACTGTTACCTTACGTAATGCTGATATTCCAATGCCTGCAACCGTGATCACCGAAGAAATTGATGAAGCGATTAAAACAGTAAACTTATTTGGTTCGGCAATTTTCAAGCCCTTGTATTCGACAAAAGCACGCGGCATGTGTGTCATTAGCAAAAGTGACGGCAAAGCTAAAGTACGCAAAAACATCGAAGCATTTAAAGCAGCAAACCCAATGATGTATATTCAACAGAAAGCCGCCTTAGGTGGACGCGATATGGGATTGATGTTTCTAGGCGGCCGTTATTTAGGCGCCTATGCTAGAGTGAGTAAAAATGATACCTGGAATACAACGATTAATAGCGGTGGCGAATACGCGCCTGCAGACCCTTCGTCTGACATCATTGCAATGGCAAGTAAAGCACAGGATTTATTTGATATGTCCTATACCACAGTTGATGTAGCTGAGACGGATAATGGTGCCATTGTTTTTGAGGTCTCCGCCTTTGGCGGTTTTCGGGGTGGCAAAGAAGGTTTGAATCTGAATGTTGCCGAACTATATGTGGATTTTGTTTTAGATAAACTTGAAAAAAACACCCCGTAGGGCGTGGCTTTAGCCCGCCGACAGTGTATGTAACAAGCCAGATGAAATAACCCAAACAAACAATGATGCCAAAGACAGAAGTGCAAGATTTAAGCGTTGAACTTAAACAGGGAATCACCTTACTTGAGCAGAGCCTGTTTGTGCAATGTAGTGATTGCATTATCAGTGTGCAAAGTAACTCGGCACCCTTATTAGATGAACTACAGCGATATTTCAGACACCTTGTTATTCAACAGAGCAAAGCTGATATAGCCGTTATTGCGATAGAATCTACGGCTCTAGAACTAGCCTACTCCTTCAAGGACTGGCCCCGGGAAGCTGGCAAAAGTGGTCGCAAAGATGCCTATTATCAGCTGGAAGGTGGCAGACTTATTCAAAAAGTGCGCACTGGTATGGTGTTTTTACAGAGTGAAACAAGCAGAATTGCCATAGGACCTTGTATAAAAAATCCTAATCAAGTCATTAATTTTATTAACAGTCAATATATGAACTGGCTACAGCAACGCGGCTGGCTGATTTGTCATGCCGCGGCTGTTGCCTATAAAAATCAGGCTTATGCCATAGCAGGATTTTCAGGTCGCGGTAAATCTACCTTTATGCTACGTTTGATGGATGATGAACAAATTGACTTTATCAGCAACGACCGCCTGTTTATCCGTAATACAAATAATGCTATTAATGCAATGGGCATTGCCAAGCTGCCACGCATTAATCCTGGAACCATTGTTAATAATCCTCACCTGCACCCATTAATTCCGGAACAGGCAAGAGTGCAACTACTCGATTTACCAAAACAAGAACTCTGGGATATTGAAGACAAATATGATGTTGATATCGAAACCATTTATGGTCAGGGGCGTATTTCAGATAACAGACCACTACAAGCATTTATCATCTTAAACTGGCAGCATGAATGTAAACAGGCTTTTCAGGTCAATAAAGTAAATCTGCATCAGCGCCGCGATTTATTAGCTGCCATTATGAAATCTCCAGGACCTTTTTATCAGGATGTACAAGGTATATTCTTAAACGGACTCACTGAATTTGATGAACTAACTTATTTATCAATTTTAGACCCGGTTAATACTTTTGAAGTCAGAGGTAAAATAGATTTTGCAGCATTGCAATCCTTTTTTAAAAAGCACATCATGAGTGAGGTATGTTAATGAGCAGACAATTATTGATATTACGCCATGCTAAATCTGACAGGAGTGTCGAAGTCAACGATTTTGATCGACCACTCAAAAAACGTGGCAAACGAGCTGCCCAGCGTATGGGATCCTGGCTATACCAACAGAAGCTGATTCCAGACCACATCCTTAGTTCACCAGCACAAAGAGCTAGGAATACCGCAGAAAAATTAGCTAAAGCAATGGGCTTAACCGCACAACAGGTTCATTATGACTCACGCTTGTATGCCGCCAATCTAGAGCATTTAAAAAATGCTCTAGCAAGTTGTCCGTCCGATGCGCAACGGGTCTTGATAATTGGGCATAACCCTGAACTAGAGTCTTTGTTAGCGTTTCTGAGTAAAGACAAGCTGCCAATACCCGAGGATGGTAAATTACTCCCTACGGCTACATTAGCTATCTTTAGCATGCCTAATGACTGGAGTGTATTACACCGTGGTTGCGGCAAGCTATTGAGCATTACTCGTCCAGCAGAACTTCCAGAGAGTTTCCCTTTTAATGGTCTGCTAGGCATAGAACAACGCGAACGACCCGCCTATTACTATACCCAGTCAGCTGCAATCCCTTATCGCATACAAGATAATGAATTACAGATTTTATTAATTTCCTCAAGTGGTGATAAGCATTGGGGGATTCCCAAAGGAATTATTGAACCGGGTAAGTCAGCGTCTAAATCAGCTGCTATTGAAGCGCGTGAAGAAGCGGGTATAGAGGGTATTATCAGTGAACAAATGCTAAATTATTACCTGCATAAAAAATGGGGTAGCACCTGTACAGTTCAGGTATATCCGATGTTGGTCACTAACATCCTAAACGATGAGAACTGGCAAGAAAGTCATCGTCGTAGACAATGGCTACCACTGCGGAAAGCAACTATGTTAATCAAACACAATGCATTGCAAGCGATGTTTGCAAGTTTAGCCACCAGTCTTGCTAATAAGACAGATTAATGGCCAGCGTCATTGCTGCACTTATCAGGCATGCTGATTATCAACAATTAGCTGCTACACCCAGTGCCCATCAGCCCTTTGCCTTGACTGCAAAGGGGCTGATACAGGCAACTGACCTAGCGGTGCTGATCAATAAGTTTTGCACTAAGCAGGGTTGCCAGATTAACCCGATCATTGCTTCATCTAAAATGCTCCGAGCCTGGCAAACTGCAAAACAATTGACTACAGCACTAAACAATCCCGGCATCCAGATACATGAATATAACGATCTGGCTGAGCGCTGTGTAGGGAGTGTTGCAAACTTATCGGTAGCCCAAATACGCGAACTGATTAGGCTGGACCCACGGTTCGATGATTTAGCCAAAGACTGGAAGTCCAACAGCCATTATTGTTTGCCATTTCAAGGCGCAGAATCCTTGCTTGATGCAGGTAATCGCGTAGCTAAACTGTTAAGTGCGGAAATGCAGCCCCTGAAACAACATAGCCAAAGCGATCAATTAAAAATATTTGTCGGTCATGGCGCAGCATTTCGTCATGCCGCCTATCACTTAGGTATTATAAGATATGAACAAATCGCATTACTCAGTATGTTTCACTGCCAACCGATATTTATTGAATACGATAGTAATGGTAACTGGCAACATATCGACGGAGCATGGAAAATCCGCAGCGCACACAGCCAATTTACCGATTAATCATGATGTTTAATACGCTAAAATTACCGTCATATAAAGGCCAAAAATGGATTGCCACAGACTTACCCAGAAAAACCCAGGACTGGCAGCTAGGAAAAATACATTCTTCTGCAAAAGACCGGAGTAGTCCGGCTGGTTTAGCAGAGCAGTTACAGCAGACATTACTGGAACACCCCTGGGTATGGCCAAAGACCCCGGTATTATTCTTTTCTGATCTACATGCTGATGCCGATGCCTTTATTGCCTCTTTAGTGGCATCTGGTGGGATCAAAAAAACCGGGCCGTTTGATCAGCAATTTAAATTAACACATACCGGGCGTAAGGCACGTTTTGTTATTGGTGGAGATTGTTTTGATAAAGGCCCAAGTAATTTAAGACTACTACGCTGTCTGCGTCTGTTGATAGACAGTGGAGCCAAAGTACATATACTGGCGGGTAATCATGATATACGCGTTAAACTAGGCATTCATTCGGTCAATCTAAACAAAGATGCGCAAAGCGAACATTTTTTTATTCGTATGGGCGCCAAAGCCATTCCCTTTCTAAAAGAAATACAACAGGAATATCTACAAGGCAGACATGCACTAAAGCATATTCCTGATGAACAGGAATGCCGTAGACGTCTATACCCTTCTGAAAGCTGGTTTAAAATATTTCCTGAGGCTGCAAAAAACCTACTGTCTGAGAAAGTCATCAATAAAGAAATCAAACGCTTGCGTGAAAAAATAAATGAATTTGAAGAAGACTTACATAAAGCCGGGATGGATTTACGCATAGCCTACGCAGCAGCCATCAAATGGCAGGAAATATTTTTAGACAAGGATGGAGAATTTTACTGGTACTTTAAAAAAATGCGCCTGGTTTTACATAAAGGCTCGTTTTTATACGTACATGCGGGTATTGATGACAGTATCGCCCAGATGATCCATAAAAAAGGGGTTAATTATTTAAACCAGCAATTCAAAAAGCATTTGCATGACGAAATTTTCGACTTTTACTATGGCCCCCTGGCAAATACCATCCGTACCAAATACAGGGATGTCGATATGCCGATGACCAGGCAAGGCAATAAAATGCTACGTAAAAAAGGCATTTACGCCATCGTTCACGGCCATAAAAACCTGCGTTATGGTCAGCGTATTATGCTCCGCAAAGGTATGGTCAATTTTGAATGTGATGCTTCAGTCGACCGGCATACTCGTAAGAAAGAAAAAATAGGCACCCGGTCAGGCCATGGTGCAGCAGTCACCATTTTTCAGCCACAAGGCAGAGTATTAGGGATTAGTACAGATTATCCCTATATCAAACTTTTTCAATCTCCCGTTTAAACAGTTATGAAACAAGATAAACAAAGCTTTAAGCATGAGTCCTTACAGGATGCCAAAAGCATAGAAAAAATTCTCAAAGCTATCAGTGAGAATATTGGCACAGGTAAACTTAAGTTCAGTGATGAAGAGGATGAAATCGAGTTTCAACCTGAAGGACTCATGAAATTAAAAATAAGCGCCGCACAAGAAGCTAATCAACAAAGCTTTAATATCAAAGTCAGTTGGCAGCGAGAAAGTGAGGAATTGAAGCATAAAACATTAAAGATTAATCGATAAAATAAAGCTGACTCATTATTTTGCTTGATACTGTGTCATAGTAAAGAGAAATTAAACAAAAATATATTTTTTTATCATTGCACTGATACACTCTCTATTGCTTAATACAACAAGGAGCTATATATGCAAATCAAACTTCCAACATTCATCACTCTGTGCAGTTTGTTATTGATTTCTGCTTGTGCAGAATCTAAACAATCCGCTCAATCATTAACTACATCAGAGTTATCTATTGCCACGTTTGCAGGCGGTTGTTTCTGGTGTGTAGAATCAGATTTTGAAAAAGTCCCAGGCGTAAGGCAGGTTATTTCAGGCTTTAGTGGCGGTAAAATAGTTAATCCTAGTTACCAACAAGTCTCTGCAGGAACTACGAGGCATGTAGAAGCCGTACAAGTCTATTATGACCCCAAAGTCATCAGCTATAACGATTTACTACAAGCATTCTGGCGACAAATTGACCCCACTGATAGCCAGGGTCAGTTTGTTGATCGTGGCAGACATTATCGCCCAGTGATTTTTTATCATGATCAGGAGCAACAGCAACTGGCAGAACTATCCAAACAAAACCTTCAGGATTCAGGACGCTTTGATAAACCTATAACAACTGAAATTATCCCGTTTACGAGCTTTTATGCTGCTGAAGATTATCACCAGGACTATTATCTGAATAACCCCCTGCGCTATAAATATTATCGTTACAACTCAGGCAGAGACCAGTATTTATCTAAAACATGGGGGGATGATTTAAAATTAACCCCAGGTGCAAGACAGAAATACAGTAAAGTTTCCGATGCAGAATTACGCAAAAAACTCAGCCCGTTACAATATCAAGTCACCCAGCATGAAGCGACTGAACCGGCTTTTGAAAATAGCTTCTGGGATGAAAAAAGGCCCGGTATTTATGTCGATATTGTCAGCGGTGAGCCACTATTTTCATCCACAGATAAATTTAAATCAGGAACAGGCTGGCCCAGTTTTACTCAACCGTTAGTAACTGAACATATCGTAGAAAAAACTGATTATTATTTGCTATACCCAAGAACCGAAATTCGTAGTAAATATGCGGATTCGCATCTCGGACATGTATTCAATGACGGACCACAACCAACAGGACTTCGTTATTGCATTAATTCAGCAGCACTACGTTTTATTCCAGTAGAGGAACTTCAGTCTACAGGATACGGTGAATATATTGATATTTTCACTCAAACAGACAAATAAGATTTGTGCAGAGCTTAGGCAACTCACAACAAATACCCCACCCACTTGTCAGTCTTTTTGTCCTTCTTCTACCTTGTAGCGATAGTTACGTAGCCTGCTACGTGCCTATTTCTACGCCTTGAAGACAAACAATAATCCTGCGCAATAAGGGGTAGGTTATTTATTGCGCGCTGCCTAAACTAAATTCAACATGCTAAAATTCAGCATTATTTGTCGCTATTATTTCCCATCACACAACAGAGCCCTTAATTAATGATTATTCAAAACCAACAACATGATATTGAAACACCTAGCGGAGCAATGCGGACTTATGAATATCGCCCCGTTGCACCAGGAAAATACCCAACTATCATTTTCTATTCGGAAATTTTCCAGCAAACCACGCCTATAGCCAGAAGTGCAGCTATTCTAGCCGGGTTTGGTTTTGTCGTATTAGTGCCGGAAGTGTTTCACGAGTTAAACCCTATCGGCACCGTATTAGGTTACGATGATGTGGGTAAAGATAAAGGTAATCAGGATAAAGCTGACAAACCTATAGAAAGCCATGACAGTGACACTCAGGCGATGATTGATTTTGCACAAACAAAAGATTATTGTACCGGTGCAGTCGGCGCTATGGGAGTCTGTATAGGCGGGCATTTAGCCTATCGTGCCGCCATAAACCCGAGTATTAAATCTGCATTTTGTTTATACCCGACAGACATTCATTCAGACACCCTGCCCGCCGCATTAAATAATGACAGCTTTACTCGCACCAGAGATATTAACGGTGAAGTATTTATGGTGTTTGGCAAACAAGACCCTCATGTGCCCCAGGCAGGCCGCGAAAAAATCTACCAGAATCTGGTGCAACATAATATCAATTACAACTGGCTAGAAGTAAATGCACAGCATGCTTTTATGCGTGACGGCGGTGAAAGATATGATCCTCAATTGGCACTTAAAATGTATTATACCGCGACCGAGTTTTTTACTCGCACACTGGCAAATTAGGCTGTGAAAATATTCAGGCATATTTAACTGATTTACTGGTTAACATCAACTTATCAGGGCTAATATGCTTGTTAATTATATAGTCGGCGCGCCACCGCGCGCCTCATGAAAGATTTTGGGACTCCATGTCACAAAAATCAATTCGCCACACGGCGAATTATTAATGCTCCAGCCGCCCTGCGTCCGCTACAGACTACGCACAAAAGCCGCTACGTCAGAGCTACCTCAAATGGCTCTACGGCTATTCGGGATAAAATTTTAGCCTCCCTCGCGCGCTAACGCGCACTTCGGATTGGCAAATTTCCCTGCGCCTTCTGGAGACTATCATCCCATCCAGGGCTGACAGCGGAGGAAGTTTTAAATCTGGATGATATTTTGCCGAGGATGTTGTTGAAGTTTGGGGTGCAGGCTTATTGATGGTTTGGTTGATTGCTAACTTGAGATAATAATGATCGTGGTTATAGCTCTTTATGAAAAATCATATTTGCTTGGCATAAATCATTTTAAAGGCTAACTGGAAATGACAATAGAACATAATCAACAGTTTACTAAGGATCAGGGTAAAAGCGTAGCTAAAACAGTCCAGTCGGCTAATCTTACTGGAGGCAAGGGTTTTACCTTCGAAGACAAAGTCGGAGCATGGTTTGTAATCCACTTGTTAGCGGGTGTAACTCCCTTTACTGACAAACCAGGTACATTGCAGCAGTTAGCGTTTCAAACTGAGCCAGATGGTTGGGTGCTTGATGATCTACTTTTGACCTGTAAGGATGGAAATACTCTATATCGTTATGCCATTTCAATCAAAAGCAATCGCCAATTTTCAGCATCAAAAGCCCCAAAAGACTTTGTGGAGCGTTGTTGGCAACAATTTCTCAGAATTAATAGTCACAATTCATTTTCTCCCGAAACCGACCAGCTTGTTAACATTACAGCAGAACTACCATCTACTACTAAAGATAGTGTGTCTTCGTTACTAAATGCAGCCAGCGTTAGAAACTCTGAAGAAATGGTAAAACAGCTCGCTAACGGTGATCTTTCGAAAAATGCCCGTGCAATGTTCCATAGCTTCACTTGCCCCGCAGAATTGGCAAAACAACACAAAATTGAAATAGAAAAAATTCCTGAATTATTGCGGTGTGTAAGAGTATTGCCGCTGGATTTGGAAAATCTCAACTCCCGCGATAAAACCTATGCCATTAGCCTGTGTAGACATGTTTTGAAAACAGAGGAATTGCAAATCGCAAAAGATTTTTGGGAGTCTCTACTTGTATTGGTAAACCGTCATCGCGTCGATCGCGGGCATATTGATCTTTTTGTTGTTCTTCAGGCACTACGACATCGTTTTCAACTAAAGGATCACCCCGATTTTACTTCCGACTGGCAGCGTTTATGGCTGGATTCTAAAGTTCGTTGGCAGTCAGTTATTGATAATATTGGCGGAAAAACTCGTTTTCCACGTGAAAATATCTTGCAAATAATCAAAACAAAGTTTGCAGATCATCAGGTAATAGTTTTACTGGGAGAGCAGGGTGTAGGGAAATCTGTGGTTGCAAGGCGTTGGGTAGAGGCTCGCCCACAAAGTGAACCAATTTTATGGCTCAGTCCTAAAACGCTTGAAATTAGTGATTTACCCGAATTGAGAGAACGTCTAAAGTTAGAACATTCGTGGTCTGATCTTATACCTAGCTTTGCACAAAAACAAATGACTGTTGTTTTAGATGGTCTGGAACGTTTATTGCTGCGCTCCGAATCGATGGTTACAGTCGGTCAGATATTACATTCTTTATTGGTAACCAGTGGAATAGAAAGCTCTTTTAATATATTGCTAACATGTCAAGAACAGGCTTGGGGAGAGGTTCAGTTCGCGTTACTTCAGGCGGACATTGATGCTATTTCATGGACTCAAGTGTTGATTGAACCAGTTAACTCAGAAGAGTTGTCAACCTTAGTTACTGATTTTCCATCGTTATATGCCTTATCTGCTCATGATCGTCTTAAAACTATTTTACGTAAACCAAAGATCCTTGATTGCATTACAAGAAGTAGCAGAATAAACAAGTTACCAGATGTTCGAAATTGGGCTGGTGAATCAGATGTTATCGATTGGGTTTGGAAAGTTGAAATTATTGGTAAGCAACAAGCAACAGCTCGACAACGTTTGATGTGGGAACTGGCAGAAAGACAGGCTGAACGATTTTCTGTAGATGTTCCATTAGATGATCTTAATAATGTGGTAGATATTGCACTTGATAGCCTAATATCTGATCAAATATGCTTATGTATTGAAGGGCGTGTTTCGTTTAGTCATGACCTCTGGGCTGATTGGGCTCGTCAACGTCTATTGTTAGCGCATGAAACAGAGTTGCCCACATATTTGATAGCAAAACTCGATAACCCAACTTGGCACAGAGCTATTGTTTTATTCGGTTTGGATATTTTGGAGCGTCAAAATCATACAGATAGTTGGTTAGTCTTGATGAATCGTAGTGAAATACTTCAAAACAAAGGTAATCTTATCTGTGATTTACTTCTTGAATCACTTATTCATGCAGCTCAAACAACCGATGCTTTTAATCGAGCTTGGTCACAACTCAGTGCTGATGATGGTAAGTGGCTTCGTCGCTTATTGGTTCGATTTTTACATATTGCAACCTCACCAAATTCTGTGATGCTCAGATATGCGAAATCAAAAAAAGGTTTAAGCGAAACTTGGGCATCCAGCGTAAATCGATTACCTCAACCAGCATTCTGGAAACCAATGCTTCAATTTTTGAATACTTATCAACAGGAGTGTGTGGATCTTGCTCCATTGCAAATATCTGAAATATCTGAAAGGTGGCTATGCTGGACTGAAGCGAGTATGGCTTTAAGGAATGAAGCTGCTGATTTAGCTATGGCTGTAGCTTGGCAGTCGTTACGCTATCAACAGCATCGACGATTTTCTGATTATTCGAATCGACGAAATAATCGAGGGGATTCAGAAACTATCGTTAAGAAAGCTTATTCCGCAGCCCTGCAAGCTATTCAAGAAAGGCCAGAAGAGGTTGTTGACTTTGCTTTGTGTGCTTGTGGACGTAGTGAACCAACAGCCCCGCTTAGGTTGGAACCACAATTGAATGAACTGGATATTCAAAGCCGTTCTCTAACCCCTGAATTAGAGGAGCTAGTAAACTACGAATCACCTTGGCAGAAATATGAAATTGAAATCCCCGCTTGGTCAGAGGGTCCTAGATGGTCAGTGGATGATATTTTTAGAAAAATTTGCCTTCAAGAGTTTGGCTTAACCAGACTAATTAATCAGAAACCTGATAAGGCTGCGGAAATTATTCTGGCATTAATAATTAGAGAGGGTGGAACGAGGTTGCCAGAAAATGATTTGGCACATTCCGAATATCACTATGAATTAAAAAAGAGTTTCAGTTGGTTTCCTCCATTTTACGACAAAGGACCATTTCATTATTTCCTTAATACGCACCCAGAAATAGGTTTGGATATTATTATCAAATTGGTCAATTTTTCTACGGAACGTTGGTTGGAATTACAGAAATGGAGAGCCAAAAATGAAAAGGGTAGTGAATTATTTCCTGATGAACAAATGATTTTTGATATTAGAGTTCCATTCGAGAATGAGGAGCAAATTTGGATTGGAAATAGGCGTTGGTTCTTTAGTTTCCGAGATTCAACCGACGCCCCTGATATTCTGGTTTCAGCACTAATGGCATTGGAGAAATGGCTTTATGATCTTCTTGATACTAATCAGGATGTTGAATATATCATAACTGACGTACTCACTAGGACGCGTTCCCTAGCTTTGGCTGGACTGTTAATTGGAGTTGGCAAAAAAGAAACTAAGCTTTTGATTGGGCCACTGCTCCCTTTTCTGGCAGTAATTGAAATCTATGACTTTGATTTGACGCATATTATTAAGGATGAAATGCATCAGATGATTGGATGGGGTATAAGGCATACACAGGAACAAGTAGAAACTGCTGCTGAATGGCACAGAATTGAACATCGAAAGGAGCAGCTTGAGCATGTTGTTTTTAAAATGCTACTGACAACAGAATCTTTGCAGGAGTACTTTAATAAAGTTAGGTTAGAATGGAGGAAACGATTAGATCTGAACAAAGAAGCTAACCCACAGCACGACTTACTTCTCAGGCTTTACCATCAATTTAATTTAGAAAATTGGCGGCATGAACGGAATGAAGACAATAATATTGTAATTTACTTCGAAGAACCTACCGAAATGCTGGGGCAGAGAGATAAAAACACCCAGTTATATGAAGATAGGCAAGCCATTCTGTATTTTCCGTTTAGGTGTCGAGAAGTAATTGATGGGGAAAAAGTAATAACGGAAAGTGAATTCGAAAAACTTTGGGAGAAAGGAGAGTACCTATTCGGTTTAGACTTCACTGAAATTTTTGATAAGCAACCGCTTGTCAGCAAGGAAGATTTAGCATGTGGAATTATTGCTGTTGCGACTTGTAAATTTAGGAGTTGGCTAAAATCTAGAGAGAATCAGGAACCTGATTGCCTGAATACCCTGATTCAGGTTATTAATAACCCTCCATCAAGGCAAGAGTTTGATGTTGCAAATTCTGTTAAAAATAATGGTTGGGATAGTTTTTGTGCTGATGCTTTGCCGATATTCTGGGGTGAAAATCAAAAATCATCTGAAATACGACAAGCGATTTTTTCATTGGTATTCAATCTTCATTATGAAACGGTCAGTCGGTTATTCAAACAAGTTACTTTGATACACGTTCAGTTGGGCGATGATTACCCTAGATTACTACACCTATTGCTGCGTTGGTCGGTTATACGTTATCGTTTTGATGTTTTAAATGGACAGTTGTTCGGCGAGGAGTCTGCCAGCCGAGAAGAATTGCTAGCGGAAGTTGATGAGCTTATGCAACAGTTTATCGACAAGTCGTTACCAGCATCTGTTCCAAGGTGGAAAAAGCTAGATCATACGTTCGTAGATAATCGACCTTCTTTGTGCGCAACCGACCATTTTGGAAGAAAAATATATTATCCAAGGTCACCAGGGATTGATTTACAATTAATTCGTTTATCCTACGGATGGATCACCGATTTGGGTAATGCTGCTAATGAAACAGAAAGAAGCCATTGGTTGGAATTCTGGGAACAAGCAGTCGATACAGTCTGTTGGATGCTTGGGGAAGCAAATTCAGAAATCGAAGAGATAGATGGAACACCATATGAGTTCGAAAGTTGGTTATTTAAACAGCTACCACTAATCTTGGTTTCGACTCGAACATCAGAGGAAGCAGAAAAGCTTTGGCGGCCAATTTTAGAACTAGGCGCACCTGCCCATTATTGGCTAGATAATTTTCTTAATGATTTGTGGTGCTATGGGTTTCCTAATGATCCAGACAAGCAGTTGAGCTTTATTTCTATCTGGAAACAAATGTGGAAATATACAGTAGCAAGTTCTAAATGGGGAGAAAGTCAATCTAAGGGATCTTGGCATATGAGTAAAATCGATTGCGCATTAATAGGGTTAGGTGAAATTACGCTTACAATCGATTTTTGGGATGAAACTAAAGATAATCTTGTTCAATCATTAGAAGATGAATTTAGGATTTGGTGTGAAAAGCACTTGTCAGATGTTGACTGTGCCCGATCATTTATCATCTTTTTATTAACCCCCGCCGCCCATTCATTAAAGGCTTTAGGGCTAGAATGGCTTGATAAAGCCATTGAAAAACATGGTTTCTGGCACGAAAGGCCTAAGCGAATTGATACGCAATTAGCGGAATTATTGGATAATTGTAAGGATTTGGTGAAAAGTGACAATGATACTCGCAACGTTTTTTTCCGATTACTTCGAATTTTGGTGGAACGTCAAGAGCCTTTGGCTTTAACTATTCAGGATCGGCTCTGACATTTTAACTGAGTAATTCTGGAGGGCGGGGATGATATTCTTTTTATTTATTATCTAACGTGCCCACACTATTTCCCGCTCAATTGCATCAATAAAACAACCACCAGAAAATCCATTGGGATAAAGTGTTGATGGATTTTGTTTTTCGAGTGATAAGCTTTCATCTATATTAATAGGTTTACCAGTAAATAAACTATTTGGGTCATTTAAAAAATGACTGTCATCACGCAGGGCAATCAATACTTCCTCAATTGATACCTTTAAAAAACCAGAAAATAATTCGTGATCATGTTCGATGGATGTATCGATAATCCAGCCATTTACTGAGGCTATTTTGTTTTTATTAGGATTAAGAGTAAGTGCTAATTCAGCGTCCGACACAAGAGCTGTTTGAACGGCTTTGACCTTGCGACGCAACTGTAAACCTGCTTTACGGATAGTATTGGTTTTATGTAGCCAAGCGTCTTGGGTAGATTTTCGTAAAAATGTAGATTTAACTTCTAGTATTAATAAGTGGCCATCCCTAATACATATTAGATCAACTTCCCCAGGGTCTTCGAATTCAGCTTTTGTTGGTTGATAGTTTAGGCAGACAATAAATTCTCTTTCTTCAAAACATTTGGCTAACCGGTGCTCAATTTGCTCTGTTTCTTTGCGTACACTCGCTCGACGAGCGCCAAGTCTGCGAAGATTATTAATTGCTGCGCTGCTATTGTTCTGTAGTGCAGCCATCCAAGGCAATTGAAAAAGATAACGTCCCATTTTTAAAATAGGTAATTCAAAAAGTTCAGGTTTTTGTGTTGGTTCATTATTTCTCAACCGAGACGATAATGCCTTTAGGTCATTAGTCCAAAAATCAAGAATGGCTTCAGTTGCTAAGGGATGACCATGTGGGAAATCTGCGTTAACTGTCCATGGCTGAATAGTTTTGATTTTAGTTTGTCTATCAGACCAAGTGATGGGAAATCGATTTTGTAGCCCTTGAGATAGCCCCTCCATTGTAAGACGACTTAATGCTTGTCGAGAGTTTCCCGTTTCAGTTAAATAGTTTTGGTATGGAAGGATGCAATCGATATTATAAAAAGCTGTCATTAGCTCTAATGATAATAATGCTCGAAATAAATCTACCTGTAGTCCTGTTTTTACTAAGATGGATTTATCTAAGCCATAGACTTCGGTGAGTTGTAGATAGGTAGTCGTCGCTTTCATGTAGGCATAGAAATTCATTTCATTATCTCCAAGTAGTTCAATAAGAAATGTGTCTAGATCAGGTGATGAAAAAGACTCAAGAGCGCGGTAATGCCAATAATTATGCAGGCGAGAGAGTTTTTCACCATTACGATGCCAGGCCCTGTCTTTATCAGGGTTAAGGCTTACAATAATTAATTCTGATCCAGAAAATTCAAAACGGATGCTATCGTCATAGCAGAATGCATCAACAGATTGAGATAGAAAACTGTTTAGTTCTATCTGTGCATCAATTAATAAGACTAAGGCTTGGTAAATATCATCTCTTGGCTTTGGTAAGTCAGGTGAAGGAAATAGAAAGGGCGATAAATGCTCGCGTAGTGATTGACCAAGAATCTCTTGGGAAATGTGAAAGGTATCTTCAGTGGTCGTAAGCTTCCAGATTAAAGTATCATTAATGGCATCCCAAGTTGCCTGTACTTCATTATTGGTATCAGCGTTTTTATCTTGAGAAAATTCTTTAGGTATTAAATACTCAAAGGCATACAAACTGGCGTATGTTAATAGCTCAAGTGTTGATAGTTTGATGAGAGGCTCTCTATATCTTTCAGTCTCTGAAATGCGCACGCGATTGGCTTGGTCAAAGGTATGGCAGACTTTGACAAACTCGCTGAATTCTTCGGTTTCAATGGCTGCTATTTTTTCAATTTCTTTCCAACGCTCGGAGTGTTGCTGCAGAACGAGCTTTGAATATCGAGCCGCACGGCGAACTGCTTCAGGTGAGACATTAGCTATATGATGCACTAAATCAAAACAAGCTGTCTTCTCTTGCTCCATGTAGCGAGCTAGGGCAAGTGTGAAGGGCTCTGATTCATAAAATTCAGTGGATAAAGTGGTCAAAAAATCACATGACCAGTAGTCTGCGTTTCGCTCAGATGCTTTAATCTTATTGTTACCTCGCCGTGCTGGTTTTCCAGCAAGATACATTTCAGTAACGCTAATTGCAGCATTAGATGCTGATAAGCCAAAGGTGATAGCCTGTTCAAACTTTAGTTCGTAAATATTTTGATTTTTTTCCAAGATAGCTGAGATTTAGGAGAGTTGAGTTGTGTAGCGTCAGTATAAAGCATGTCTGAGTTAAAAGGTCAAGGGGCAGAGTTTTCGATCTCTAAATCATATACTTTTTTCAACCTGACTGACAGGGAATATCAAGGACGCTGAGCGTCACGAGTACGGAACGCTGGAGCGTTCAAGTATGAATTCCCACGCGGAGCGTGGGAACTAGACATATTTCATAACTTGACGAAACTTGACGATGAATTATAATTATCGTCATGCAAAAAAGACTCAATACTGAAAAAGCAACACAAGCGATGACGCATGCAGGGTTAACACAAACCGCGATAGCAGGAAAAAAAGGGGTCGGAGTAGTTGATTTATAAATCATTCACTTTTTCAGCCTGACTGACAGGGAATATCAAAGGTAAAGGGGGCGGAGAGTTATTTGTGACACCAGTTATTTATAATAGATCATGATCAAATCGTATAATTTTTTGAATAGTTGGTCTCTGCCCTAAACGGGCGCACAGCGACAAACAATTTTCGATCGAGCCTGACCGTCTTGGTTTGCTTTCGTTTGTGATCCTTTTGATTTTTGCTGGCTCTCAATTTGATTACTTTATGCGTAGAAAAAAAATAAGTGATCTTAAGGAAAAGATCCCGTTAGATTCAGAGTAGCAATTTTAGATGCTGCCTACGCTAGAATAGAAAAAAACAAGCATCGGTTATGTAGCTAAGGATCCAGGTTTTAATAATATCCGAATAAATTCGTACTTTTAAATAATTAGAAAGACCGTCATTCCTGTATGCTTTTAGCAGGAATCTTGATATTTATAGACTAGATCCCCGCTAAAAAAACTGCGGGGATGACGGGTTTTATTAAATCTTTAAGCCTAAGGTCAGACAACCTGATCTCGCGGAAAATAACGTGCCCCCTGATAAACTTAATATAGGTTGGCGCTGAGCTTGCGAAGCCTAACCCAAGCTTAGTGATAAAAATTATAACCACTTGATAAATAACAATAAATAAATATTATGGCACTACAGTGAGTGATTTGGCATGATTTTTAATTGTTATTAATCATTGCCTTACAAATGTATGGCACTACTTTTCGAAAGATGGGCTAACACTAGGCACAATATCTGAGACGGTTGGATTTCCTATCCGTATCCGTTTGATTAAAGTCATATAGCAAGTGGAGCTAAAATATAAAGTTTAACTTGCTCACCATTTTAATTCCTTGAATTGATATAATCTTTAACTGAGCACCCAATAAAACATACTACAAGGGATTCTGTCTTCTCCAAATTGACAAAGAGAATAATCCAAAAGGTATTCACACTTTTTTAATAAAAAGGTTTCATTATTTTTACAACGACTCAAATTATTTTCAAGAGCTATTATTTAGCTCCAAAGATGGGAATATAAATATGACAGTAAATACAATTGTAAGAATCACTATTGTATTAGTGAGCATGACATCTTCAATCTCAGAAGCAATGAACTTGGTACCCAACCCTAGTTTTGAGACCTTCTCACTCTGTCCCGTTTCATTGAGCCAGATCAATCGTGCCGTCCCCTGGGATACGCCAACTACAGGTTCCCCTGACTACTACAACGCCTGTGCGACCAGCAGTTCCGGTGTGAGCGTACCAAGCAATACATTCGGCTCACAAGCAGCGAGAACTGGAGTTGCATATGCAGGATTTTTAGTTCGTCCCATCAATGAGACCCGTGAATACAGCGAAATTTCACTCGTTCAACCACTCTTAACTGGACAAATCATACAGGTCCAGTTCTGGGTGTCTTTATCTGATGACTCGCGTGATGCCATTGACCGAATCGGGGCCTATTTTTCGAATGGATCTGTAGGGCCTGTAACTAATTCTCTGGCGTTACCATTTACGCCACAAGTAGAGAGTCCCGGGAATATTTTTCTTACCGACAAGACCTCATGGATTCAAATCAGTGGAACCTTCACTGCCGCAGGCGGGGAAGATCACATCGTGATTGGTAATTTTCACGACAATTCAGCGACGAATGTCCAGCAGCTTAGCGGATCTTTTCCAGGCTCTTATTATTACATTGATGACATCAGCGCCGAAATTGTTGGGCAAACTACGCCCAGCAATCCCACAAGCAATCCCACGAGCATTCCTGCTATTTCACGCATTGGACTCTTACTCCTCGCCATTTTCATCATGGCTAGTGGAATAACTGTATTATCACTCCAGCGTAAATAACCTGCCAGGCACTTTGTATGGATCATGGCTTTTTATACACACAGCATGTAAAGCGGGCGGAGTAGTTGATTTCTAAATCATTCACTTTGTCAGCCTGACTGCCAGGGACTATCAAGGACGCTCAGCGTCACTGCCAATAAGTTAAGGAATGTTCCATTAAATAACAAAGCACTAGCGTAGGTTGGATTAGGTTTTTTTTGCGTAGCCAAAAAAAACGTAACCCAACATCTTAGGCAATATCAAAAATGTTGGGTTACGTTATCTGCGCTGCGCTTAGATAAGCTAACCCAACCTACGGTAAGGCATTGTTTTGCATTATTTATCTCTTAACTTAATGGCAGTGACGCGGAGCGTGGGATCTAGAGCAAACTGAGATTATGAAAGCCACCGCTAACAGCCTGCGGGGATAACAGATTTTTTTTGGATGCTGCAGCAATTCCAATTGCCATTTTTTCAAGCAAATTAGCAACTCGATAAAAACCTGCGTATTCTTCACAAAAGCAAGGATAGTTTTGATGCTTTTTGTTTAAACCGGGGATAGTCTGAGTCTAAATACTGCTTGGCGGGTAGCCTAAGCAGTTACAGCATGCAAAATTTCAATCGTTCTACCGTCGTTAATGCCATTAAAATACTGATTTAACACTTGTTTGAATACTGGATTAGCTCCTTTTACAGCCGCAAACAAAGTCATTGATGATCTGAGCTTTAAATCATCTGGGTAACCCAGAATTTCTGCTATTGAATGATCATTAATAGCCAGTAAAAGCTCACAGCACTCGATTAATCTGGAACCAAGAATAGGGTGGTTTAAGTATTGAGTGGCTTCGTCTAAATTCTCAATTGCATATTTCTGTGCGCTAGAGCTATGCCCTAAGCCTTTAATTTGCGGAAATATAAACCATATCCAATGGCTCTTCTTATGGCCATTTTTTAACTCAGAAATAACCTGGCCATAAATATCTTCTTGAGCGCGTATAAAGCGGTTTAGTTCGTATTGATCTACTGTCATTATTGATATCTTCTTTGTTTATGGCTATGTATGCGTTGATTGTTACTCTGACGATATACATGCAGGATAAACCAAGTAACCGTAACGCAAGGGTTGCATGGACGCTTTCCGTTTAGATCAGGGAAGGTCTAGGTTTAAACAGTGTTTGGCGATAGCCCGACCAAGGCTATCGCCTAATAAATATCGCAGGTATATATTGATAACTATATATAGAAGTTAAGTTGAAAACTCAAATAACGGATCAACATTTTGATCTGCAGCTATATGCTCTGGAAAAATAAATCCATTCTGGTCTCTTTCTAAAGTAATGCCAATTTCTTGAAAACATTCATCGACAAATTCAGAGCAAATATACTCATTATCTGTTTTGTGCTTGCCTAAGCCTGTGGTGATGCGCCACATGATTTTTCCTATTTCATCCTGGTCATACTTTCTATTGAGCAAATCAGCAGCTCTGCCAAGCATTTTATTGACATTAGTTTTCGTAAAATTATCTTTATGTCTTGCTAGAAACAACCTGCCATTATAAGGATACTGACTGTTTTCATAGTTCCTGACATATTGACTTAAAGGAACGGCTCTTACCCCGTCATCTTCGACACTTTCCAAGACTAATACTCTGTCATTCCAGCTAAAAACAAAGGCAACATGACTGAATATGGAGTCTGAAAATTTACGAATGACATAACTAACAGGATAATTACCACTGCAAAACAAAATATCCCCAGTTTTAATTTTGTTTCTTATATCTGTGTAATTTACTTTTTCAAGTGCATCATATTTATGAGTACCCATCTATGTTCTCCTTTATTCTAATAAACAATTTTTTACTTTCCTGGCTTGAATATGAACTTCCTGATAAAAATATTCAACTGAGTATTTTAATCAAGAATAGGTTTTGCATACCTGGCAGGCATAGCACAAAAGTGCAGCTCTCACATTGAAAACCAGGTCACACAACGGAGGAGGGATAGCATGGATGCTTTGCGTTTGATCCAGGGACGGAAACGCTTTGGCTGAAGATATTGTTGCTTCTCTCATTCTGTGGGGGATGTAATGGCTGGTTGCGTTGCTGTTATTGGTGTGTTTTTATTGCTCGTTCCTTGCTTGCTTCCGGGCTTGTTCTTGGCGCACCAAATCGCGGAAAATTCGTTGTCATTATCGTAGTGACCAGCGTTAGCATAGGCTTTCACACAGTCTTCCGTTTGAGAGGTGATCATGATGGTTTTTCGTTGCATGGACATCTCAGCAGTGCCTCAGTATGATAAAATACAGAAGTTAAGATATTTATCACACTCACAATAAATATTCATTGAATGTAAATCAGTTTCCACTATTTTTCAATATCTAATGATCTAAAATGTGTCTGTTTATATTGGGCTATGACACACGGAAAACGGTATATTACTGGGGACTTTTAAAAACTTTAACATTAAACAAGAGGCAGCATAATGAATGACACGAGCACAGGACAAGAGCCACTCACCAAGAACCAACAACGAAAATTAGAGAAGGCAGAAGGTATAGAATTACTCAAAACGGTATTACTTAAGAATTATCCTAAATGCTTCAACATAAAAGCGATTAAACCACTTAAAACTGGCATTTATAACGATATACGAGCAGAGCATCCGGAGCTAAATGAAAATGCCCTAAAAATGGCATTACGGATTTATTGTGGTCGTATGGATTATTTATCCTGCTGTGTGTCGAGTACACAACGGATTGATTTACAGGGTAACGAAGTTGAAGCCATTACCGCGAAAAATATAGAACATAGCAAACAACGCTTACAGCAACACACGGAGAAACTGAACAATGAAAAGTACACAAAGCGAGCGCATAAAAAGGCAGAAGCTGAGGTGCAGAGAATGAAAGCTGAAAAACTAAAGCAAGTATAAAAAGCGACAAACAAGAAATAGTCAGATCCCAAGGTCTAGGGGGGTAGTCAAGGGGATATATGGTCCGCCCCTGAGGTATCCCCCGAATTACTCTTCCGCCTGATTTTTAAAGTAGTTGTAGTGGACTAATATCTGCCCCCGGGTATTAAATTTATTTAGCCTTTTCAGCATCTATCAACATAAGCGGTTGTCCGTTGTATTCTCCGGTCAACGTCCTTAAAAACGCGACAAGCTGTTCTGTTTCATCGACTGTAAAGCTTTTGCCTAGTTGAACTTTACCCATAATCTGAACTGCCTCGGTAAGACTATCAACCGAACCGTCATGAAAATAGGGATAGCTTAATTCGATATTACGCAACACGGGTACTTTGAAAAAATAGCGGTCTTTTTCCTGATGAGTGACATTGAATCTACCCTTATCAGCATCAGTCAGTTGTCCTCCACGTAGTTTAAAGTAATCCTGTTTAACGCCCATTTTTTCGTAGGATAAGCCACCGAGTGCAGGGCCGAAGTGACAGGAAGCGCAATTGGTTTTAAATAAGTCATAGCCCGATTTTTCATCAACTGTCAGACTATTTTGGTTGCCTCGCAGATACTGATCAAATCGACTATTGGGCGTTACCAGTGATTGCTCGAAAACAGCAATCGCATCGGTCACTGTTTCCTTAGTCAGCCCTTGTTCGGGATACAGCTTGGCAAATGCTTGTTGGTATTCACTGGACTGCTTCAGTTTTTCAACTACTATATCCCATTGGGCGCCCATTTCCATGGGGTTGGCGACGGGGCCTGCCGCTTGTTCTTGCAAATCTTTAGCCCGGCCATCCCAGAATTGGGCAATGTTATACATTGCGTTAAATACCGTTGGGGCATTAATTGGGCCTTGTTGTCCACGAATTCCGGTGGAAACTTTGGCTTGATCAGTTCCGCCTCGATTCAAGTCGTGGCAGGACGAACAACTTAAAGTGTCGTCACCGGACAGTTGATGATCATGGAAGAGTTTGTTACCCAGTTCGACTTTTTCAGGTGCAAGATCCACTTTTAAGGGTAACGGTTGAACAGGTTCGCCTTTAAATAATTCTGCCGAATCCTCACTGCCAGGTAGTTTTTTACGTTCTTCACTGATCCATGCGAGGATTAGGTCCTTCTCATTTTGAGTCAAGCGGCCATTCCAGTGCATTAGTAAATATATCGAGGGCGGCATACTGTCGTTTCTAAGGACATGCTCAAGTCTGGACAACATTAATGGCGTGAACAACTTCTTACCGCTGTAGCTTGCCTCATTTAGAAGCAATCGGGCACTGGCTTTTTCGATGTCACTGGCCATGAGTTGTTTAGCTATCGGAAGCTCAGAATAGATCGGCATTCGAGTCATGCCTGGGGAATGGCAATCAACACATTTATGCTGTAAAACCTGTGACACCTTAGTGAAATTTTGGCTGGCTCCGGAAACAACGGGAATAAGTTTATTTTCACCAGTTAGACCAATCAGGTTGGAGACCGGAAAAAACAAAACGACCGCAGATAGCAAGAGCAATAACAAAGATAATTTTTTCATTATTTGATGTCCATGAGTTAATTATTGATCATTATGGATAAAAAAGTTCAATTCTTTCAACTTAAGCCGACTGGCAACACAAATCCTTGATGTTACGATAAACATTCAATTGTATTAAAGCATGTTTGTTGTACTAAGCTCAATAACCAAATAAATATAGTGTATTTTATGTAGACTTTGCACTGAATATTAAAATCTAGTTAAAAAAATCAGAAATATAAATATACATATCTACTTAGATAACTGTAAATTAAGACACAAACAATATAAAAAAACTGAATTTAACCTGTATATTTTTTATGATCAAACTCTTAAAAAACTGTGTTAAAGTTTGCGAAACAAGCTATTTCTTATCTATTCCCATATGTGACCAAATATTTTACCTGGCTACATAGGTAGTTATTGATAAACAAAAAGCACCTAACAAAGGCGGCACTCATGATCAGCCATAACCTCAACTGTCAACGTATTGGTAAAATTTCCATTCTACTCAGCATCTGTGTGTTACTGGTATTTTCCGAGTCAGCTTTCGCCCATGAACGCTGGATTTTATCTGTCGAACAAATCGATCAATGGAACGCCCTACCTAAACCGGGGTTATTTACCCAGTTATCAAGCTTGAATCTGAGGATGATTGGCGTATTTTTACTTTTCATTGTCGGCTGGGTAAGACTTGGATTTACCGGTGCGCGTGAGTTATTCCCCGATTTACAGGCGCGGCTTTCTTCATACGGCGACCATGTTCCACGTATCCTTCGCGTGTGCCTTGCATGGGTACTCTTATCATCAGCATTCGGGGCCGAGCCGCGCTTTGGTATTGATCCTTTTACCACCCCTACTCTGTTTGCACCTGACCTTGACTTGCAAGCACTAGGGCCTTGGTGGGCCTGGTTACGCTGGGCAGAAGTCGTTTTAGCCTTAACCATCCTTTTTGGAATCTACGTTCGTTTTTTTGCTGGGCTATTGATTGCATTAAGCTTGCTTGGCTTTTGGTTATATGGCGAGGCCATGCTAGCTTATGCAGGAGCATTGATCGGTGCTAGCATTTATCTGATCTTACAAGGTGCGGGTAGACATTACTTACCTTTACCAGTTCCAGCGTCACTGCAAGGCCTGCAATCATGGCTGGCTGACCAGCCTCGGCAGCGGGCGCAAGCCATTATGCGCATTTTAACGGGTACAACGATGCTGTATTTAGGCGTCGTGTTTAAACTGCTACAGCCAAATTTGGCTATTGGCATTATCACTATTTACAACGTCCCCATTTTATCTGCTGCCCCAGAAACCTTCGCGTTATTGATGGCATTGGTTGAAGTGAGTGCAGGAATTTTAATGATTGCCGGTGTTTTATTACGGCCATTGTCGCTATTTTTAATCTGTGCATTTTCTATTTTTTCCGTATTACTGCCTGAAACGATAACAGCACACATCCTATTTTATGGCGTTACCCTATCCTGCTTTATTAATTCAGCGGGGCATTTACGTCGACCGATACCTCGCGACAAAACAGCTCACATAGTCATTATTGGCGGCGGTCTCGCTGCGCTACATGCGGCGATTAAAATTGAGAACATTATTGGTCAATATTCCAATGTTGCCATCACATTGTTCCATGACCAGTCGAATTTTTTGTTTATGCCACTGCTACCCGAAGTCATTGGCGGCACGGTGCAACCAGGAAATGTAGTTAACCCAATACGCCGGGTTATTCAGCGGGTTAATGTTGTAGTCGGGCGTTTAGACACGATCGATGAAAAAAATAACGTCGTTAAAGGGGTACGAAAAAACGGCGAGAAAATAGAGCTTAATTACGATAGTTTGATACTCGCGCCTAGTTCTAAATCCAGCTTTTCCACTCTTCCCGGCATGATAACTCATGGCTACCCTATCGACACAGTTGGCGATGCCCTGCGGATTAGACAGCGCGTGATTGAGTTAGTGGAAGAAGCTGAATTCAGTGATCATGTGGATGAGAAAAAACGTTTATTAACGTTTGTCATTGTGGGTTCCGGCGAAACGGCATCAGCCGTCGCTGTCGAGGTTTGCCAAATGCTACATACGGCCGAATCTTCCTACCCAGTTCTGCGTGAATCAAACTGGCAGGTTCATCTGTATGAGGATACCGGACACAATAACTCTGACTTTGAACAGCAGACTCGCGAAAAACGCACTGGTTGCTTGGAAAAAGCCGGTGTCATCGTGCACAAGTTCGACAAAATCACCAACATCAGCCAAACAGACATCATTTTCGACCAGGGTGACTATTTACCCGTGGGTCTAGTGGTCAATGCAGCCTTCGTTTATCCATCCGTGCCATTTTTATACAGCGGGATAATCAATTCGCCTTTTTCAATCACCGATAATCTTAATCTCATAAATCATAAAAACATCTGGATAACCGAGGTCAATAGTACCAGTAAAAATCCGCAACACCTTTTCATTGATGACTGGATCGCTCTGGGCAGTACCGCCGGTTATAACGCCTGGGCAAGTTCCCAAGGCTTTGCGCCCCATCCTTATATCCAGAAAAAACACATTATCAAACCTTACAACATGAGACACCATTCTATTTGTTATGTAGGTGGAATCGGCTTCAGTGGAAGTTTAGCGTGGCTTGTCTCCCGGCTGATTAATTTGTTATCCGTACCTGGATTGGAAAGAAATCTGCGTATCCTGATCGATTGGCTGCTGGTCATTCCCTTTCGTAACGACATCGCCATCCTGGCCCAGGCAACGTCATACAAACTACAAAGAACCCAGTATAAAAAAGGGGATGAAATTTATCGCCAGGACGATTTAGCCGAACATGCCTATGCTGTCGAAATAGGTCGATTAGAAGTTGTTCAGGATGGGCGTAAAACCAGAGAATTGGCACCTGGCGATTATTTCGGCGAAATCCTACCGCTTCATTTGGGGCGACGCGTAGAAACTGTTCGCTGTCTTTCTCCTTCTGAGTTAACCGTTGTCGCCCAGGAGGATTTTAAGGCACTGACCCAAGGAGGAAGCCTTATGGGCAAGGCAATGCGTAATCTAGCCGAATATCAATCCACGGAATCAAGGGAAGAAAACACACTGGGTCTGAAGCGTATTACCTATGTCAGCAAACTTAATGCCCCGCTTAATGAAGCAGACATCCTCGAGATAGGGCGATTAGCCAGCTTAAATAATAGAACGATTGACGTGACCGGGATTCTAATTTCAGTACACAGTTATTTTTTCCAAATTTTGGAGGGAGAAGAGTCGATTGTTGATAAATTAGTGGAAAAAATCCGCCGCGATAAACGACATACCGAACTAACCATACTGAGTGCCGAATCCGAATGTGAGGAGCATATTTTTTCCGAGTGGAATATGAAAACCGTCTCCCTCAGTGAAAGCAAAGATCACATGCTGCAAGCTATCAGCATCATGTTACAGAACATAGCTCAGTCGCATTCGGCCATCGGGCGTTACACCCAGCCAATTATATTCAAACTTCTCACAGAGGGCATCAATCCGTTAACCATTCCAGTCAAAAGCACTGAAAAAATTGTACTTTCCGGTAGCATGATTGATTTTTCAAATCTTTTTGAAAAATATCCCTATGGGGATGTTGTACAAGCCATCAATACTTATCTCGAAACCTGTTCCGCCTCCATTATTCAACATGGCGGTCAGGTTGCTAAATATTCAGGCGAAAACGTTATTGCTCATTTTGCGCCTGAACAAGCGGATGCTGCCATTGCGGCCTGTATGGACATACTTCGAAGCATGACGGTATTGCAAAAAAACAGCGCCATTTTTAGCATGATTCACTGTCATTACGGGATTATTTCAGGCACCATGATTGAAGGGAATATTGGCTCATCCATTAAAATGGATTACACGGTTCTGGGCACTACGATTGATAGGGCGGTTCGGCTTGGGATGGTGGCCAGGGAGACCAGCAAAGTCATTGCTATCAGCGAAAATATTCAACAAATGGCTGATCCGTCTTGGGGTTTCCAATATGCTGGAGAGTTCCTGTTAAATCAACAAGGGGAGCTATCTAGAGTTTATACTCTTACATATAGCTTGGTATGACAGTTTTTTACAAATTCCAATTGATTTCGCTTTGATAATAGGCACCCAATGTAATAGTCAAGTAAAACTGGACACTTTTTTAATACACAGCTGGCTAAGCACTTAGCATTTATACGTTTTGTGCTGCATAGGAATGCTATTGGTCACTGCTCCGTTCCAGGATTCTCAGGACAGTCTTGGGGAACCATTAAAGACTAGCCTGCACCACAAACTGATTAAGAGCCTTTTTCTTGAGCAAGACTTCCGTTGCCAGGTTCTCCACATTGCCTATCTAGGGTTCCAACATCCAGTACTGGCGATGCATCAATATCTTCTGCATCCATCATCTCCGCTACGCGCTGTAACGAAGAGATGATCATGGTTTTTTCCCATTCCTTAAGTGCGGAGAACTGCCGGGTAAATTGATCTTGCAGTGGTAATGGTGCATTAATCAATATCTCGACAGCTTCTTCTGTCAAATAGGCATGTACTTTCCGCTTATCTTGATCTGAACGTTTACGTGTCACTAAATGACGTTTTTCCAGCCTATCCAGAATGGTTGTAACCGTTGCCTGACTAAGGCTGATTTTATTAGCCAGCTCACCGATAGTTGCCTGACCCATTGATCGAATGGCCTGAAGTAATAAAATCTGAGGCGCAGTAAGCCCCGTGGTTTTTGCAAGATATTTTGAGTGCAGATCCGTTGCCCTTATCACACGTCGCAGAGCAATAAGTACTTCTTCTATATGTTTCAACAGCCTGCCTTTGTGACTTTAAAAAAACCTGATTATAGACTGATCATTTTATTTATGTTGTGCAATCTTTGGTGCAGTGGCAAAAAACTATTTATTTTTATACCGCATCAATCCATTGGCACTTCAATAGCTGAATCAGTTCATTTTCTCCTACATATTATTTAGTGAACTATACTTAGTGCACTAAATAATATATAATAACGTATAAATTAAAGTTAATACTAATTTATATATTATAATAACTTAACTCGTTATGGACTAGGAAATTGCTTAGAAATTTAATTAGTAGTGTATATAAATACAGGTAAAATATCATTAAAAGATTAGAAATAGATCTACACCAGCCTTTACCCGAAGAGGGTTCAGCTGCATTCAAGTTAATTGCCAAATGTGCCCCTCTGGATACCAATTCCCTCTATTGCAACTTATTGCAATGCAGCCATTTTTCAGGCACCTCAGTTGCCGCTACTTACCAAGGTGAATTGGTCGGCTTTATCTCCGGCTATCTTGTTCCTGAGCGATCTAATACGTTGTTTATCTGGCAAGTGGCTGTAGACAAGAAAGCGCGAGGACAGGGCTTAGCCACCAGAATGCTAGAAAACATTTTGGCCAGACCTCAATGCAGCAAAGTCAACGCAATTGAAACCACTATTACCGAATCAAACCAGGCTTCATGGGCACTGTTCAATCGTTTAGCCAGCAAATTGAACACCCAGCTCCATAGCTCAGTCATGTTTGATCGAACGCAACACCTTGACAACAGCCATGACACGGAAATGTTAGTAAAAATTGGCCCTTTATAAAGGGCACAAGCTTTTAACAAGGTATCTCTGTAAACACAATAAAGGATAAGTAATTATGAAAATTTTTGATGAAATTGAATCTGAAGTTCAGTCTTATGCACGCTCATTTCCGCGTGTTTTTAATAAAGCCGTCGCAGAATTTCTTTATGATGAAGATGGCACCGAATACCTGGATTTTCTGGCCGGTGCAGGCACTTTAAATTATGGACACAATCACCCGGTATTCAAAGAAAAGTTACTTGAATATATACATAATGATGGCATTACCCACGGGCTAGATCTGCACACTAAAGCTAAAGGCGAGTTCCTTGAAACTTTTAACGAGAAAATACTAAAACCCCGCAATTTAGATTATGTTCTGCAATTTACCGGGCCAACAGGCACCAATGCGGTTGAGGCCGCTTTAAAACTCGCAAGAAACGTCACTGGACGTGAAAATATTATTGCCTTTACCAATGGTTTTCATGGCGTTAGTCTTGGTTCACTCGCTGCAACAGGCAACTCTCATCATCGTGGTGCGGCTGGCGTAAGCCTGAGCGGCGTCAGTCGAATGCCTTTTGACGGCTATCTGGGTGAAGATATAGATACCATCGCCTATTTAGACAAAGTACTCTCTGATTCCAGCAGCGGCATTGATAATCCGGCAGCGGTTATTGTTGAGACAGTTCAAGGCGAGGGTGGCATTAATGTAGCGAGCTTTCAGTGGTTAAGGGATTTGCAATCGATCTGTAAAAAACATGATGTTTTATTGATTGTTGATGATATTCAAGCGGGCTGTGGTCGTACAGGCACCTATTTTAGCTTTGAAGACGCGGGAATTTATCCAGACATCATTACACTATCCAAATCATTAGGTGGCTACGGTCTACCCTTTGCGATGGTGCTTATTCGTCCAGAAATAGATCAATGGAAACCGGGTGAGCATAACGGCACCTTTAGAGGCAATAGCTTTGCCTTCGTTACCGCTAAAGCAGCCATTGATACTTACTGGTCAGATGATACCTTTTCAAAAGAAATAAAACGTAAAGGTGCGTACGTATCTCAACGCCTTGAATCAATCGTAGATCGTTATGGCGAAGGTAACTTCACAACCCGAGGCAGAGGTATGTTTCAAGGGATTAATTGTGTTAATAGTGATTTAGCAGGAAAAATCACGCATAAGGCTTTTCTACAAAATATGATCATCGAAACCAGTGGTGCTGAGGATCAGGTGGTTAAATTTTTCTGCCCTTTGATTATTAGCGATGAAAGCCTAAAAAAAGGCATTGATATCATTGAACAGGCGATAAAAGAAGTTTGCGCCAAAGAAGATTCAATCCCTGAAGAAAAAGATTACTTTGCGATTTCTGAGTAAATTTATAACTTATTACCCTCTAAAATATAGTTAACTAAATAACCATGATCATTAGACAACTACAAGAAGCAGAAAACAGTAAACGCCGCATAGTATCTCCCGATGGCAATTGGGAAAGTACCCGGCTGTTATTAAAAGAGGACAATATGGGGTTTTCATTCCATATCACCACGATTTATGCACACGCAGATTTCCAGATGCACTATCAAAACCATCTGGAATCAGTCTACTGTATTTCCGGGGAAGGTGAGGTGGAAACTCTGGCGGATAATAAAGTACACCCCATTACACCTGGCACACTTTATATTTTAGATAAACACGATAAACATATATTACGTGCCTTTACCGAAATGAAAATGGCTTGCGTGTTTAATCCTCCGCTTAACGGCAAAGAAGTTCATAACGCTGATGGCGCTTATGAGTTACAAGCGTCACCGTTGGATTAGTTTATCAAGCACAGTGTAATAACGTAACTCGACGCTATACATTATGACTAAGTTAGGTTTTGTCTGCCTGTAAAAACTACAGCAATGATTTAAACTAGCCAAAGACCACCAAGGATACTCAATTGATTATCAGTTTTTTATGCTTTATGGGGCTATTTGTTGCCATTGGCTTAAGCTCTTTATTTAAAAGCCAAAACACCAAACAAGACTATTACTTAGCCAGTGAATCTATTTCACCTGGCTTAGTCGGTCTATCCGCGGTGGCTACTAATAACAGCGGCTATATGTTTATTGGTGTGATTGGTTATATCTATACCACAGGGCTCGCCTCAATATGGTTAATGCTAGGCTGGATTGCTGGCGATTTTCTTGCCTCCACCTTTGTCCATGCTCGCTTGCGTAATGCGACAGAAAAAACAGGCCAAGTGAGTTATGCAGGTCTATTAAGTCATTGGCATGGCGAAGGAAATAAATCACTACAACGTATCATTGCAATTATTTCACTGGTGTTTTTATTAGCCTATGCCAGTGCTCAGCTGGTTGCCGGCAGTAAAGCACTGCATGTCTTGCTTGGTTGGCCTATGTGGGCAGGTGCTGTATTAGGTAGCATCATGGTGGTTTTTTATTGTATTGCTGGTGGAATCCGGGCTTCAATCTGGACCGATGCCGCACAATCAATTGTCATGATATTTTCCATGGGTCTATTACTGGTAATAGCTATTAGCACACAGGGTGGCGTGGGCGCTAGCATAGATCAGTTAAGTCACATTGATGGCTTTCTCGATTGGTTTCCCAAAGACCTTGCCTTACCTGGATTAGCCGGCGGCATTTTATTTGCAATTAGCTGGATGTTTGCAGGGCTGTCTGTCATTGGGCAGCCGCATATTATGGTTCGTTTTATGGCATTAAACGATCTTAAAAAAATGCGTCAGGCCAGATTCTGGTATTACAGCTGGTTTCTACTTTTTTATTGCATGACCACAGGAATAGGCCTGCTCTCTCGTATTTATCTGGGCGACATTGCCACATTTGATGCCGAATTAGCACTCCCAACCATGGCCCAGCAACTATTATCGCCGGCCTTTGTCGGCTTAATTCTGGCCGGTATTTTTGCGGCAACCATGTCCACCGCGGATTCAGTGATATTGAGCTGCTCAGCCGCACTGACACATGATTTATTACCTCATGACATTGAAGACACGCGCTTACTCAAAGTCGCAACAGCGCTAATCACTTTGGCCGCGTTACTATGGGCACTGCTTAACAGCCAGAGCGTATTTAGCCTGGTTATCATGGCGTGGTCTGGTTTAGCCAGTGCTTTTGCACCGTTACTGATCGTTTTATGTCTAGGTGGCAAACCTAATGAAAAAACAAGCCTATTAGCTGTTTTTATAGGCTTGGGCTGCGCAATGTTATGGCACTATATGGGCTTGAATAATGCCGTATATGAAGGAATGGTCGGTATTATTGCCGGGCTATTAGTCCTTTATACTCCTATCTTATTTAAAAAGACTATGTATGGGCTAGCTGTTGGTAAGCTTTGTACCTCAAAAGTTTTGGTATTTTTCCGTTAGCATGAGCTACTTAAAAATAACGGCCCAGATAATTACCCACACTTATAGTGCATAGCCTTTAAAAAAATATCGCTGCTTGATATTAGACTTCAAAGCCGGAAATGAATAACTGCAATAGGGCGAGTCTGCATGGATCCTATAAAATAAAGCATTAAAGTGATAAGCTCCCGCATTGTTTAAGCCAGTCATCTACTATATATTGTGTATCACAAAAAATAATATAAAGAGGAATAACGATGCCAGCACAACCTAATAAAACCGGACATGGCGGTTGTCCACATGATTGCCCTGATACCTGCTCTATGGTTTATGAAGTTGAAGAGGGGAAACTGATTGGTGTTAAGGGCAATCCTAATCATCCGATGACTCGAGGCGGATTGTGTATCAAATTAAACGACTACGAAAAACGTCATTATCATCCAGACCGTCTGCTATACCCGCTACGACGCACAGGTCCCAAAGGCAGCAAACAGTTTGAACGGATTAGCTGGGATGAAGCACTGGATGAAATAACCAGCAAATGGAAAGCCATTATTGATGAGCATGGGCCACATGCCATTATGCCGAACAGCTACCTTGGCAATCAGGGGCTGGTTCATGGTATGAATGGTGGCGATGCTTTTTTTAATCGCATGGGAGCAACGGTGACTGAACGCACCTTCTGCGGCGAAGGCTCATGTACAGCCTGGTTATTAACGGTCGGCCCTACAGCGGGCGTTGATCCTGAAAGCTTCATCCATTCTAAATATATTGTTCTCTGGGCCTGTAATTCAGTCAGTACCAATTTGCATCATTGGCATATTGTTAAAGAAGCCCAGAAAAAAGGGGCAAAAGTGATCGTTATAGACTCTTTCGCCTCAAAAACAGCCAAACAAGCAGACTGGCATATTGCCCCTAAACCCGGAACCGATGGTGCTTTAGCCATGGCAATGATCCATACTCTTATTGCAGAAGGTCTGATTGATCAGGATTATGTAGACCAATATACTGTCGGCTACCCAGAGCTTGCCGAGCGGGCAAAAGATAGAACACCTGAATGGGCTGAAGAAATAACCGGCATAGCTGCTAATGACATTCGTCAGTTTGCCCGCGAATACGCCACCACACCACCCGCGGCTATTCGTTTAGGCGTAGCATTAGAAAGAAGCTATGGCGGTGGACAGACGATTCGAGCGGTAAGTTGTCTTCCTGCCTTAATTGGCGCATGGCGACAGGTTGGCGGTGGCGCTTTACAATTCCCGGTATGGGAACATCCATATAAATTTGATGTAATCTGTCGACCCGATTTAATTCCCGAAGGCACGCCTGTGGTTAACAACCTTCAACTCGGGCGTATACTAACCGGCGAAACAAAGCTTGATACGCCGATTAAATCAATGATGTGCTGGAATACCAACCCAGTAACCCAGGCACCTGAAACAGATAAAATTATTGCAGGCCTGAAGCGCGAAGACCTATTTATGGTCTCTGCTGAACACTTTATTTCTGATACGGCCGCTTATGCTGACATCGTTTTACCGGCATCAATGGGGGCAGAAATGGAAGATATGGTGCTGTCATGGGGACACCTCTATCTCACCTATAATGAAAAGTGTGTTGAATCACCCGGCGAAGCCATCCCAAACAATGAAATTTTCCGTCGACTGGCCAAAAGAATGGGCTATGAAGAAGAAAACTTCCAATGGTCAGACAGCGAATGCCTTGAAAACTATGTAGACTGGGATTCCCCTGCTTGTGACGGAATAGACCTGGCTTACATGCGCGAACATGGTTTTGCAAGATTAAACGTAGGCACCAAAGATAATCGCGCACCGCACAAAGAAGGCAACTTTCCAACACCCTCAGGTAAATGTGAATTTAAACTCGATGCTGCAACTAACTTTGTTGCAGGGCCCTTCAGACAAATGTATGAAGGTTTTCAGGCAGGTGAAGCATTAGATAGCCTGCCAGATTATGTGGCCTCTAAAGAAACCCCTGAAAGTAACCCTGAACTGGCTAAAAAATACCCGTTAAATATTATTTCACCCAAAAGCCACGGTTTTCTCAATTCCTGTTATGCCAATATGGATCATAAAATTAAAGCCCAGGGTGAACAGTTTGTTTTACTTCATGCTGATGATGCCAATACACGAGGCATTAAGGAAGATGACAATGTAAGAGTTTTCAATGGTCGAGGTGCATTTGAAGGTGTTGCAAGAATTACCGCTGATGTGAATGCCGGTATTATTGTCGCCACACTAGGTTACTGGAGACAATTAAATAAAGGCACCGTTAACTGCATTAGTTCAGCAGAATTTGTTGATATGGGGCATGCACCAACATTTTCTGACAATCTGGTTCAGATAGAATTGCTACGCTAAGTCGCTTGATAAACTCACAGACTGTATACAAGCAGAAAGTACAAAACACAAAAATTTACAATGGTACCAATGAGCAGATACAGAATAGCTCTCTTTTCAGGTTTAACCTTTGTAAGTTTTTATAATTAAAAAAATACACCCGGTGAAGACGAGTTATTTTTGCATTAGCCTTGGGCTTTTTGAAGGAGGGGACGTATGAAGATTCTATTAGTCGGTACAACAGGCACGATTGGAACTGCTGTGACACAGGCACTTGAAGCACGGCACGAGGTTCTGAGTGCTAGCCATACCCAGGCTGCGTTCAGGGTTGATCTGGCGAACCCTGAATCGATCAGGCGTTTATATGCCAGGGTCGGCAAGGTGGACGCTGTGGTCTGCGCAGCTGGCGAAACAGCGTTTGGCCCATTGCTAGCCTTGACCGACGCGGATTTTGCCCTAGGTATCACCAGCAAGCTCATGGGCCAGGTGAATCTTGTCCGTCTCGGTGTCGAACTAGTTGCCAACGGGGGGGGCTTCACACTTACGAGCGGAATTTTGAGTCGGCATCCGATGCCCAGCAGCGCGGCGATCAGCCTGGTGAATGCAGGGCTTGAAGGATTTGTACGTGCGGCGGCATTGGAGCTCCCTCGTGGAATCCGTATCAATGCCGTTGCTCCCGGTTGGGTTCGCGAGACGCTGGCGGCCTTGAAGATGGATCCAGGTTTCGGGATACCAGCGGCGCAGGTGGCGCAGACCTATGTGAGATCGATTGAGGGGAGCATGACCGGCCAGGTCCTTGATGCTATCCCAGGAGATGACTAAACCGCCGTTCGAGCGGATCTCGCATATATACTTCACACTGCCACAGCTGCGGTTTTCTATCGGCCGGTTTTTGCCGATAGCTGCGTTGCTGGAAGCAGTTGTCAATGGCCAATAGAATTGAGCCACTTTTGCAGAGAAATTGCTGGTAATTGATAATAATTAATTAAATCCAACATGATTGCTAATTGTTATATGAATTCGGTAAGTTTAAAGTATTCTCATTTCCAGTCCTTCTAATAAGAATCAATCGCAGGGAATACCGCTAATACGCTGAACAGCGCAGAGATTATTGCCAAGTTACTATTGGGGCAGCAATGCGTTTCATCATATCGGCTACTGCACCGGCACTCCATAAAATCGGCAATAGACCAATAAAAAAGGCCAGGCTAGACATAACATGGGGCGGATACGTCGGCTGGCATCGGTAACCATATCTTCAGAAAAGCCAGCTTTGCTTTGTAACTCGGTGATCAAGTTTAAGTAAATGAGACTGCAGGTTGCGCCGACGGCTAGCCCGCGATGCGCAGGCAAATTGCCTGCGCTCCTGGATAATTCAGGTTTTATACACTCGGTTTATCTAACGGCTTATTTCTGTTGATTAAATAATAGGCCACTGGAATGACAAATAGTGAGAACCCTGTTGAAGCAAAAATCCCGAAAATAAAACTCCAGGCCAGGCCAGAAAACACCGGGTCAAGAATAATCACTACTGCGCCAAACATTGCCGCTGCAGCGGTTAGCAGAATAGGGCGCAAGCGGGTAGCCCCTGCTTCTATTAACGCATCCTCTATACTCGGACGGTCTTCCCGGTGGCGTGTTTTTTCAATAAAATCAATCAGGATAATCCCATTCCTAACCACAATTCCTGCTAGAGCAATCATGCCTATCATGGCCGTTGCGGTAAAAAAGATCTGATCAGGGTATCCGTCTACCGGATTGGCAAAGAACACATTGAGTAACCAAAAGCCCGGCATAATACCGATGATTGTCAGTGGAATGGCAATCATCATAATTGCAGGTAAGCTTAATGAGCCGGTTTGTATGACTAATAACACATAAATCATTAACAAAGCAGCCGCAAAAGCGATACCCAGGTCACGAAATACATCGATGGTAATTTTCCATTCACCTTCGCCTCCTAATTCAGCGCTATAACCTTCTGCTAAAGGCTGATCGCTAAAATCACCGAGTAAGTCGATAATGGCTTCAACCGGGCTACGCCCAGCGGTATCGCCAATCACATAGGCTACTCTGCGCAAATTTTTATGGTACAGGGTTTGCTCATTGTCTAACTCTTCAATCTGGCCTAATTCAGCGAGGGGAACTAATTCACCGGTGCGACTTTTAATTCGTAGCGTCAATAGTTTGTCTATATAAGAGCGTTGTTCGCGCGGTAATTGCAAGATAATCTGCAAAGGCTGACGTTCACTGGCAATATGTAAAGTTCCTAGTAGTTGACCGCTTAATGCAGTTTTTAAGGTTTGCGCAATTTGTAAATTATCCACGTTAGTCAATGCGGCCTTTTCCCGATCGATATGGAACAGCAGGCGCTGGTAGGGCGCAAACGAATAATCATCCACATCGACCACGCCTTCTGTGTGGCTAAAGCGCGTGCGTACATCTCTTGCGACATCAATTAACTCATCATAGCTGGCATCTTCAGGGCCATAAACTTCAGCAACTAAGGTGTCTAATACAGGGGGGCCAGGGGGTGATTCGACTATTTTTACGTTGGCATTATATTTGTGGGCAATGGCTTCTATCTGTTTACGCATACGCAAGGCAATCTGATGCGATTGTTGTTTGCGCTGTTCTTTTGCGACCAGATTGATACGAATTTCTCCGAGATTACTGCCTTCACGCAGATAATAATGGCGCACCATTCCATTAAAATCCATCGGTGAAGCCTGGCCGATGTAGGTCTGGTAATCTGTTACCTCGACAACGGTAGCCAGATACAGACCTAAGGCGCGGGCAATCTGATCGGTTTGTTCCAGCGTGCTGTTTTTGGGCATATCAATGACTAACTGCAGTTCGTTTTTATTATCAAACGGGAGCAGTTTTAAAGGAACTGCGCGGGTAACTGCAAGCATGGCAGATCCTGCGAAGGCAATAATAATCACGAGAATAAATAATCTCGAACGGCTAGGCGAAGCTATCAAAGCCCCTAACGTTTTATGATAAAAACGGAAGACTCCGGATTGTTTTAAATCAAAGCCTTCTTCCCCGTCATGGCCTTCATGTCTTTTTAACAGTAAATAACTTGCCCACGGTGTAATGGTGAGTGAAACGATTAATGAAACCAGCATAGCCACAGGTACATTAAATGCCATCGGTGCCATATAAGGCCCCATCATGCCGGTGATAAAAAACATGGGCAAGAAGGTCAAAATAACAGCAAAAGTCGCGACAATTGTTGGTGGCAATACTTCCTGAATAGCCGATAATAAGGCTTGCAGCGGTGGTTCTTTACGCAGTAAATAATGTCGGTGAATATTTTCGACATTGACGATAGGGTCATCGACCAGTAAGCCCAGTGATAAAATCAAGGCAAATAAGGTGACTCGATTGATGGTATACCCAAAAATTAAATCACAGAGCAGGGTAAACGCAAAGGTTACCGGCACGGCTATCGAGACAATCAGAGATTCTCGACTGCCCAGAGAAAAGATCATCAGAATGACAATAATCAGGATGGCAAGCATTAAATGCTCTACCAGTTCATTGACTTTGTGATTGGCTGTTGCGCCATAGTCGCGACTAACCGACATAACAATATCATCAGGTATGATGGTCCCCTGAAAGCTTTGTGCCATGGCAATAACATCTTCAGCAACCTGTACCGCGTTACTGCCTTTGCGCTTGGCAATGGCCAGCGTCACAGTCGGCCATTCATTGCCAGCCTCATTAACAACGGGGTTTTGCTGCCCGAGCAAACGCATCTTTTCAGAGGCAGGACCAAAACCGATACGGGTGTAGGTATTAATATCTTCACCAGCATCCAAAATACGTGCAACATCACGTAAATATACCAGACGACCATTCGCATTTTTAATGACAGTAGCACCAACTTCTTCTGGCGAACTAAAATGCGGCCCTGCTTCTAAAAAAACTTGCTGATTGTTACTGGCAAAGTTACCGGTATTGACATTAATATTGGCATTGCCGACCGCCTGAATGATTTCCATGATTGACGTGCCATGCGCAACCAGTGAAGCCGGATCGGGATAGACTGTAATTTGTCGACGCGCACCACCAATCACCCAGCTTTTTGCGACATTTTCTACATCGCGTAGGCGGGCAATTAATTCATCAGCTGTGCGGCGTAAAGAGACTGCGCTTTGATTTTCTGATTTAGAAGATAAGCTGAGTAGGACAATGGGCACATCATCAATATTAACTGGTTTAATAATCCAGCGTGCGATGCCTGGAGCCATGTTGTCTTGATTGGACATAATCTGACTCCAGGTTTTGACCAGGCTGTCTTCAAGATTTTCGCCGACATAATAGCGCACAGTGACAATTGCCATACCAGGGCTTGCTGCCGAATAGACATATTCCACGCCTTCAATTTGTTTTAATAGGGATTCTAAGGGTGTGGTAACTAATTTCTCCACTTCTTCGGCGCTGGCTCCCGGAAACTCCACCATTACATCCATCACCGGGACGATAATTTGCGGGTCTTCTTCCCGTGGAGTTAGCATTAATGCCGCTGCACCAGCAAAAAAAGCGGCAATAATGAGCATCGGGGAAAGTGAACCGATGGTAAATGATTTGACGATTCGTGTTAACCAGCTGCTTTGGCTGATGTTTTTGTTTTTTTCTGTGTGTTGCAGATCACTCATGATAGGCTCCGGTTATTGTACAACCACGGTTTCGCCTGCATTCAGGCCAGATTGAATTTCTACATCGTTGCCATAATGCTTGCCAATACGGACTTGACGTGTTCGGAGTTGCTTATCAATAACGACTTTGACCACTTCTAATTGACCAATTTTACGCACTGCTGTTGCGGGCACTAATAAGCCCTCATGTTGGTCACAAACCTGATCTAACCAGCCAAACAAACCCGGTTGTAATGACGCATCTAAAGGCAAGGCTGCTTTAATTAAAATCGTCCGGGTTTGTGGGTCAACTTCGGGCACAATTTCATCGATTTCCGCAGTAAATTGTTGCTCTACCGTTTCAATTTTTACCGGTACTTGATCACCTAATTTAATATGCCGCGCGCAACTGGTTGGTACGGCTGCTTCAAGACGTAATGCCGCAGAATTATGCATGGCAACAATTGGAGCGCCGGCAAGGCCCATGTCACCCGGCTGTTTCAGACGTTGAATCACGGTACCATCGAAAGGTGCCTTAAGTATCGTATCTGCTAAACCAATACTGGTTTCTCTTAATGCGCTGCTTGCTGCATCTACCTGAGCTTTAGCAATCTGATACTGAGCTATGGTGTTGTCGTACATTTCTTTGGTTGCCGCTTCTTTGGCATACAGGTTTTTTATCCTCTGTGCATTTGCTGCCATGTTTTTGGCATTGGCCTTAGCTGCGTTGAGTGCTGCCTGTGCGCTATGTTCATGACTACGCTGTGCATCAGGGTCAAGTATTGCAATCACATCGCCTTTAGATACCTTATCACCCGCGTTCACTTTGATGTCCAGAATTCGTGCGGTAATACGGGGGGAGATGTTGATTTCAGAGCGTGATTTAACGGTGCCAGGCCAGGAAAAACTATCATCTAGCAATTGTTCTTGAACAATGGTTGTTTTACTGTTGGTATCCAGTGTGTTTGCAGATAATGGCGTCGTACCCGGGGTTATTTTTTCAGCGCCGATGATGCCTAACATAAACAGTAATATCAGTATTAGTCCAATAATGGCGAGGGAGAGGTAAATGATTTTTTTCATGGTAATAGTCGGTGAAGTCGAGGTAATTTATGTATAGTCAGCTTATTAAGTAAGTGTTTAATTATTACTTCCTGTTTTCGTTACAAAGTTATCTTGTAGGTTGGAATGAGGTACGAACCCCAATATTTCTGTGCTGTAATGTATTTTGTAGGGGTTCGCGCCTTACCCACAACCTACGCCTTCGTCTTTATAATGAATTGGTAAATAATTATTAAACACTTTCTAAGCTGAATTATTCCGATGTTCCAGTGACCCGATGCAGAGCAGCGTAAGCGCGAAAGGTATCAAAGCGGGCAGAAATAGTTCGGGCATTAGCCTGATCGCGGGCAACTTCTGCTTCAATGTAACGTGTCACCGACGCTGTGCCGGCTTGAAATTGAGCAGTGACCAAACGGAATGCTTCATCAGCTGCTGTTACCGAGGTTGTGGCTACTTTATGGCGCTGTATTGCGTCTGCTAGCGCCAGATAAGTGTTGGTAACTTCCTGATTGATTTGTAATCTGGCTTTACGGGCTTGCTGCTGTGCTTCTTTCAGGCGACTTTCTGCTTGCTTAACGCGCTGTTGCGTACCAAAACCGGAAAACAAATCCATTTCCAGTGCGATGCCTGTTGACACATTATCCTGATTTGAAGCAATAGAGCCATCCTCACTATTCGCGCCATAGCTCACATAAGCACCGACTCGGGGCAGGTATTCACCCTGAACAATTTTTACTTGTTGTGCGCGAGTTGTGACAAGTTTTTCGGCCATTTGAATTTCGGGTCTATTTGCTGAGGCAGTTATCAGTGCATCTTTAATAGAGCTGGGTGGGGCAGGTAGCTTTTTAATATCGCGGTTAATTGTTTCAACAGGACTAGAGCTATCTAGATCCAGTAATGTGCGCAATCCGGTTTTAGCCATTTCTATACCATTCGTCGCCTTTATTAACCATTCTTCTGTATTTGCCAAGCGAACCTGTAAGGATAATACATCAGATTTGAGCGTAGTACCTTCCTGATAGCGTATTTCGGCATTCTTCAGCTCACGCTCAACAGCATCTTTGGAGCGCTGGGCGATAGATTGATTTTCTTTGGCAACTGACAGCGCATAAAAATTATCGGTGACCATTTGCACTAGGTTATTTTGTAAAGTCGTGCGTTCCAATTCTGATATTTCCACACCTAACTCAGCTACTTTATAGCGATAATAGTCTTGTCCACCATTAAAGAGTGACAAGTTAGCAATAATTTCAGGGCGGAAATTGGTTCGTCCCCCAGGATTATTAATATTGGCAAAATCTTCTTGCTGGAAATCACTCTGGGCAACAATCATGCCGAAGACCTCTGCGGGGTTGTCAGTATAATCATAGCCTACACGGCCTTTAAGTTGCGGATAAAATGCGGCAAGACTTTCGCCTACTTGCGCCTGGGCGATGGCAATGCGTTGTTGAGTAATATGCATATCCGGGTTTCTTGCTAAAGCCAGATTGATAGTCTGAGTTAAATCTAACGGACCATCTAAGGTGAGAGCGTTGTTATTGCTAAGTTCATTTTGAGTTAACTCACTTGGGGGGGGAGGGTCGTTATTTTCTGTTGCAAAGCTACAGATAGTAAACGTAGAAAGCGCAAAACATAAGCTTGTGTTTATGAGGTGTTTTGTTTTGTGTTTCATGTATTATCCTTGAAGAGAGCGGTGTAAAATGGATGGTCCTGATTTACAGTATATATAAGGCATTGTTATTAATTAAAAAAATGCTTAAGCGTTTGTGTTCTGTTATTATTCAGGCTTTTTAAACACAAGTAAAAATAAAGTGGTAAATAAGTTGCCTGGTATTTTAGAGAATGCTAATATTAAAGCAAGTGAAATTTATCATGGTAATTATTTGATGAGTGTGTCACTGAGTTTTAGTTCCGAATAATAGTTTGGGTTTATAGCCAAAGCAAAATAAAACCAATAAATTTGCTATAGGCTATTTTTACAATCATACGAGGAGAATATAATGGCTAGAATAGTTATCTTGGGTGCTGGAATTGGCGGTGTGCCAATGGCTTTTGAAATGAAAGAAAATATCAGTGATGATCATCAGGTGACTGTGATTTCTGATTCTCCTACCTTTCATTTTGTTCCATCTAATCCCTGGGTTCCGCCAAAGTGGCGTACACCTGAAGAACTTAAAATTGAACTCGCACCTGTTTTTAAGAAAAAGGGCATAGAGTTTATTCAAAAAGCTGCTACTCAGGTAGACCCTGAAAATAATAAAATTGAACTAGACGATGGTTCTGCTGTTGAATATGATTATTTAATTATCGCCACAGGACCTCGCCTGGCTTTTGATGAAGTGCCTGGTCTGGGTCCTGATGGCTATACTTCCTCAGTCTGTCATGTGGATCATGCTGCGATAGCTGCGCAAGACTGGGACAAGTTCATGGAAAATCCTGGGCCAATTGTTGTTGGAGCTGTTCAGGGAGCATCTTGTTTTGGTCCTGCTTATGAATATCTGATGATTCTAGAAACGGAGTTACGTAAACGCAAAATCCGTGATCAGGTGCCGATGACATTTGTCACTTCAGAGCCTTATATCGGTCATTTAGGGTTGGGTGGTGTCGGTGATACTAAAGGGATGCTGGAAAGTGCGTTGCGGGAAAAAACCATTAACTGGATAACCAATGCTAAAGTCGATAAAATCGAAGAAGGCATGATGTTTGTGACCGAAGTGGATGCAAACGCACAGGAAAAGCAAAAACACGAACTTCCTTTCAAACATTCAATGATGTTACCTGCTTTTACAGGTATTGATGCTGTGCGCCATACTAAAGCAGAAGGCTTGATTAATCCACGCGGTTTTATTATTGTTGATGAACATCAACGTAACCCGACCTTTAAGAATATTTATTCTGTGGGTGTTTGTATTGCAATGCCACCGGTAGAAAAAACACCATTGCCTGTTGGTACGCCTAAAACAGGTTATATGATTGAGTCGATGGTAACCGCAACAGCGCATAATATTAGAGATGAGCTGGCAGGTAAAGAGCCGACTGATAAACCGAGTTTAAATGCCTTATGTCTTGCTGATATGGGTGATACGGGGATTGCATTTTTAGCGGTACCACAAATTCCACCACGTAATACCACCTGGTCACAAGAAGGTAAGTGGGTGCATTTTGCTAAAATAGGTTTTGAGAAATACTTTATGCGCAAAATTCGCAATGGGATTAGTGAGCCGTATTACGAAAAAATGCTTTTAAAATTTATGGGTGTGGTCCGTTTAAAATAGGTAGAAAAATGACTATAGATCGTATTGTTTTTGCTGTTGCTGGTGCGTTTATTTTAATTAGCCTGGTGCTGTCACAATATCATTCCATTAACTGGCTCTGGTTTACAGCGTTTGTAGGCGCTAATTTATTTCAATCTGCTTTTACAGGTTTTTGCCCTATGGCAATTATTTTGAAAAAACTTGGCGTTAAACCAGGATGTGCATTTTAGTATTTAGTTTTACTGAAGTCATAGCTAGTTATAAAAAGGGTTTTTACTTAGTGTAAAAGTCCTTTTTTGGTTCTTTTGTATATGTGAGGGGATTTAATATTTTGCTAAGCGTTTGTAAAAATACAACTATATAATAAATTTCGATTTACGCTTGAACTATGGACATAAATAACGCATAATACTCGCTCTTCAACGCTAGTGGTTGTCGACATTATGGTTACCATGTCGGTCCTCTCGCAACGATATTCTGTCAACTCCGCCAGGCCTGGAAGGGAGCAACGGTAGCAGAAGATTCGTGTGCCGAGATGTGGCTGGCATGGTATCCGCCCAATCTCTACATTCTACCACTCTGTCATGAATCATCAGGTTCTCGCCAGAAAATGGCGTCCGCATAATTTCACTGAAATTGTTGGTCAAGAGCATGTTAGTCAATCGCTGATTAATGCACTGCAACATAACCGTTTGCACCATGCCTATTTATTTACCGGCACCCGAGGTGTAGGTAAAACTACTATCGCCAGAATCTTGGCAAAAGCAATCAACTGCGAAAATCTTCAAGATTATAATCCCTGTGGGCAATGTGCTGTTTGTCAGGCGCTGGATGAAGGGCGTTTTCTTGATTTAATCGAAGTGGATGCAGCATCCCGTACTAAAGTCGAAGATACCCGTGATTTATTAGATAATGCACAATATGCACCCAATAGCGGTAAATATAAGGTTTACTTGATCGATGAAGTGCATATGTTATCAGGGCATAGCTTTAATGCTTTGCTTAAAACACTGGAAGAACCCCCCGAACACGTTAAATTTTTATTAGCTACCACTGACCCACAAAAAATACCTGCTACGGTTTTATCACGCTGCCTGCAATTTAATCTAAAGCGTCTGACCCCTAGTCAGATAAGCGAGCAAATGGCCTATATTTTAGGCGAAGAAAATATCCAATTTGAGCAAAATGCATTACGCCTGATCGCACGTGCGGCTGACGGCAGTATGCGTGATGGTCTGAGCTTATTAGACCAGGCAATTGTTTTTGGTAATGATGTGGTCAGTATCGAGACGGTGAGTCAGATGCTGGGTACAATTGCACAGCAACCGGTAGAAGATTTGTTACGCTGTTTAGCGCAAAGAGATGCGCAAAAGGTATTGCTCACGATTCAGGAAATGGCTGAATTATCGCCCGACTTTGCCGATATATTACAGCAAATATTGCATATCATACACCGATTGGCATTAATTCAGCTTGTGCCTTCTGTGGCAGAAACTGAGGATGATGCTGAGATGCTACGCGAACTAAGTTTGTTATTTCCTGCTGAAGAATTGCAATTGTATTATCAAATTGCGCTAATGGGTCAAAAGGATCTGAGTTTAGCACCTGAGCCAAGAGCAGGGTTTGAAATGATTATGCTCAGAATGTTGGCATTTAGTCCGCAACAAAGTGATGCTGCTCAACAGGCTAGAGTATCAAGTGGAGTAACAATTCATGATTCGCGACCTATTATAGAAAAGCCACCGATAGTTAAAGTTGCCAAACAAACAATACCTGAAGCCTCCATACAAACTGTTGTAACTACTTCTGTAATAACGCCAAGCGTAGAGCTAGCATGGCATGATATGGTAGATGCCATGAATTTAAATGGCTTGCCACGTGAATTAGCGAATAATTGTATTTTAGAATCGGTAGACGAACGGCAATGTCATTTAATTTTAGACCCTAAATATCAAATTAAAGGCACGCGTTCTGAAGAAAAATTACAGGAAGCGATACAAAAATATTATGCAAAAGCACTGAAGCTAGTTATTAAAACGGGGTCTATCGCCAGCGACACACCTGCAGTAAAAAACCATAAAGACAAGTTAAATCGACAGCAAGAAGCAGTCGATGCGATAGACAGCGATAAAAATATACAGACATTAAAAACCAATTTTGATGCTCGAGTAATTCCTGGTTCAATCGAGCCAATACAAAACACTAACGAGGAGAAATAAATATGAAGGGTGCTCTTGGTAATATCATGCAGCAGGCTCAAAAAATGCAAGAAGACATGCAAAAAGCACAGGCTGAACTGGAAGCGATAGAAGTCACAGGTGAAGCAGGCGGCGGCATGGTTAGCATTCTGATGACTGGAAAAAGAGAAGTCCGCAAAGTGTCTATTGATGATACTTTGGTAGGTGATGATAAGGAAATGCTGGAAGATTTAGTAGCAGCTGCAATTAATGATGCGGTACATAAAGTCGCTAAGCTTAAAAAAGAAAAAATGGGTGATATCACAGCGGGTATTCCTTTACCTCCCGGGTTTAAAATGCCATTTTAAGCATGCCAAAGCAAGAATTGCTGGCGGAAGTTATTGATGCCTTATGCTGTATGCCTGGTGTGGGACCAAAGTCTGCACAACGCATAGCATTGCATTTATTTCAACGCGATCGAGGCGGTGCTGAAAATCTGGCTAAAGTATTGCAAATGGCTGTTGACCGGCTGGGTTTGTGCAAAAAATGTCGCACCCTCTGCGAGCATGAATTATGCAGTCTCTGTGCAAGTTCAGAGCGCGATCCGCAGCTAATCTGTGTGGTAGAAAGTCCCGCCGATGTCTGGCTGATTAATCAGGCAACAAACTATAAAGGCGTTTACTTTGTTTTGAATGGTCGCTTATCGCCATTAGATGGCATAGGACCTGATGAAATAGGCCTTGATGAATTAGAAAGGCAATTAGAAAGTAGTCAGATAACCGAACTTATTTTAGCGACAAACTCCACAGTTGAAGGTGAGGCGACGGCACATTATATTGCGCAATTGGCGTTACCCTACAAGGTCAAAGTAAGCCGCATTGCTCATGGTGTGCCGGTAGGTGGTGAATTAGAATTTATTGATAGCAGTACTCTGGCTCATGCATTCACTGGGCGACGCGATATTGAATAGGAGAAAACCATGACTGATTGTCTATTTTGTAAAATAGTGGCAAAAGAAATTGAACCGGATATTGTCTATGAAGATGAGCAGGTACTTGCTTTCAGAGATATACACCCGAAAGCACCAACGCATATTTTAGTGATTCCCAAACAACATATCGCAACCTTGAATGATTTACAGGATAAGCAACTGGCAGGACATTTACTACAAAGCGTAGCGCAGATTGCTGATTCGGAGGGTATTGCGCAAACAGGTTATAGGACGGTTATTAATTGTAATAATGCTGGCGGGCAGGAAGTGTATCATTTACACCTGCATTTATTAGGCGGTAGGCAAATGAGCTGGCCAGCTGGTTAATACCCCTTGTAGAGCAGGCTTTAGTCCGCAAGTATCTGCGTGCTGCAAGCCTATTCGATACTAACAGGGCAGCTACCAGATAGAGACAGGGATTGTCTTAATTAGTGGGCATTTTCTCGCGCAATTTTACAAATCGTTGATAGCGACTCTGTGAAATGATGCCATCTTCCACGGCTTTTTGTACAGCACAGCCTTTGTCTTTCAAATGTCTGCAATCATTGAATTGGCACCTTTCTATATAAGGCTGAAATTCTCGATAGCCATGAGCCAGTTGATTTTCTGAGAGTCCAGCCAAGCCAAAAATAGCAACTCCGGGGCTGTCTATTAAATCTCCGCCTTTGGGTAAGTGATAAAGCGTAGCTGCCGTTGTCGTGTGTCTGCCGTGCTTGGTTATTGCGGAGACAGTATTGGTTTTTAGCTCTTTATCTGGAATCAGGGCATTGGTTAAAGACGACTTACCAACACCTGATTGTCCGGTAAAAATACTGATTTTATTGCTTAGCGCCTGTTGTAATTTATCTATCCCGATATTTTTTTTTGCACTCACGCGAAACAGAGTATATCCAAGACTTAGATAGGTTTCAAGTTCCTGTTCAATATTGTCAGCAGTTGCTAAATCCGCTTTGTTATAGATTAAAAGTGCACTGATATTGCGATTTTCACAAATAGCAAGGTATTGATCTATCAGTAAAAAATCACAAAATGGTTCGGTGGCAAAGACCACAAAAATCTGATCAATATTAGCTGCTACCGGGCGTGTTTTTGTACCTTTATTGGGACGTTCCAGTAATGAATGACGTGGGAGAAGTTCTTCAATACATCCCTGGTCTTGCGCAACAATCCTTATTTTGACTTTATCACCGGCAGTAACTGTTGCTATTTTTCGTCTTGTCTGGCAAAGAATAATATGACCATCAACTTCAACAGCAATACCTTTACCCAGGTGGGATATAACGAGTCCATCATGCAGGTCGGTCATAAATTATATATAAGATTTTTTGGTTTTTTCCATTGCGCATAAATCTAGCAGCAAATGAGACACTAAATAAACAAGCATAAAATATTTAACAATTTACCACAGAGCACACCCAGGCTTGGTATCGCCAAAACTCAGTATGCTCTGTGCATATTTTTATAGTTTAGGTTCCAGATGCGCTATACGGATAGCAGCAGGGGGGTGACTATAATGAAAGGCAGAAAATAAAGGATCTGGGGTCAAGGTGCTGGCATTTTCTTTATAAAGTTTTACCAGTCCACTGATTAATTTACTTGCCTGTGCATGTTCAGCAGCAAAATCATCGGCTTCGAATTCAAACTTGCGTTGAAAATAAGCACTGATAGGCGTCATAAAAGTCGTGAACGCAGGTGAAACTAACATAAACAGTAGTAAGGCCGCTGCGTTAGAAGGTACATCAACGCCCAACCCAGTAAAGAACCAGTTTTGGGTAATCAGCCAGCCTAAAATGCCTAGGCTAATCAGACTCATGATGGAGCTGGCGACTAACATTTTAATGACGTGCTTGCGTTTAAAATGGCCTAATTCATGTGCTAACACAGCTTCCATTTCATCATCATCAAGAGATTCAGCTAAAGTATCAAAGAATACGATACGTTTATTGCTACCCATGCCGGTGAAATAAGCATTACCGTGGCCAGAGCGCTTTGATCCATCCATAATAAAAATACCATTACTACTAAAACCGCAACGATCTAATAGTTGATTAATACGGTCTTTTAACGTGCCATCTTCTAGAGGTGTGAATTTATTGAATAAAGGCGCGATAAGCGTAGGGTAAAGCCAGCTTAACAGTAATGAAAAACTGATTAAAATCGCCCAGGTCCAGATCCACCATGTGTTTCCTAGTGCTTGCATAACCCAGAGAATAAGAGCTAGTAAAGGTAGACCAATAATGGCAACCAGTGCTAATTGCATTAGTTGATCTTTAACAAACTGGGCAATGGTGCTTTTGTTAAAACCATATTTTTCTTCAATAACAAAAGTTAGATAAAGAGATGTTGGCAGCTCAAATAAAGACATGATCAAGAAAATCGAACCTAATGAAGCTATGCCTGTCATGATAGGCGAAAGCTGGAAGTCAGTCCAGAATTCAAACACCAGGCTTATGCCACCACCTAGCGTTAATAGCAATAAAAATATAATACCAACAACACTATCTATGTCACCAAGCTTGCCTTTTTCAACGGTGTAATCTGCGGCTTTTTGATGTGCTTCCAGAGTAATTGACTCAGTAAAAGCTGCAGGAACTTGCGCTCGATGTTTAAGTACGTGGGTTGATTGACGTCTGGATAACCAGAATTGCACGGAATAAGACAATACCAGTGCGATTAAAAAGATATAAGTAAAAATATTCATTGCTTGTATGCTTGTATAAATTTAGGAGGGTTAATTAAGAGTACTTTTCAGCTTGCTGAAAGAAATCTATTTTAAATTAATAAGGATAATTTTGTTAAAATTCCTGATCTCCAGAGTAATGTGGGTTCGGAGTGAGTCCCACTGTCCTGTACTATGGCTATACAGATTAGCCAATGCTACAATTTAGCACATATTTCTATTTTTTATGGATAAATAAATGGCGCAGCAACAAGAAAACCTGATATGGCTCGATCTGGAAATGACGGGTCTGGATCCGGATAATGATCTGATTATTGAGATAGCTACGGTAGTCACAGATAAGTATTTAAAAATTTTGGCAACCGGACCAGTGATAGCGGTACATCAGAGTGATAAGGCACTTGCCGCAATGGATGACTGGAATCAGGAACATCATGGTAAATCCGGATTGATTGAGCGAGTTAAAGCCTCATGCGTGAGTGAAGCCGAAGCGATGCAGCAGACACTTGGGTTTATTCGGCAGTGGGTCGGAATGGGCGAATCACCTATGTGTGGTAATAGCATAGGCCAGGATAGGCGTTTTTTGTATCGCTATATGCCTGAACTGGAAAAATACTTTCATTATCGCAATATAGATGTTTCTACATTGAAAGAATTAGCGCGGCGCTGGTCGCCTGACATTTTCGAAGCTGTGCAGAAAAAAGAAACTCATCAGGCGCTGGATGATGTGCTTGAGTCAATTGACGAACTTAAGCATTATCGTGAACATTTTATTAAAATTTAAAACTGTTTCAATATGAACTCACTTATTGCCGTTGCTTTTGGTGGTGCGGGCGGTGCTGTCCTTCGTTTCCTGGTCTCTTCCGGTGTATATCAGTGGCTGGGAAGAGGATTTCCTTATGGCACCCTGGCTGTTAATATTATTGGCTCATTTTTTATCGGCCTGCTAACCGAAGCTTTGATTTTACAGCGTATTGCAGTGAGTCTCGAGTATCGGGCTGCTATTCTGATCGGTTTTTTAGGCGCATTTACCACGTTTTCTACTTTTTCACTGGAAACAATGTATTTGCTTGAACAAGGGAATATATCTAAGGCACTGTTAAATATTCTGGTCAGTGTCTGTGCTTGCCTATTTGCTGTTTGGATCGGCCTGCTACTCGCCAGAACGCTTTTTATGTATTCGGGAGGTGTTGCGCGTGGAGTAGGATGGGCATTACCTTATGCATTAATGGTGGTGAATGCGATAGGTATTTTTTTTCTGGGCCTGATTGCGACCGCTTTGACGCAGAAAGTCGATATCATTGAAGAATATAAAGTTGCTCTGGCGGTAATTTTGGTCGGTATATTTATTACCTTGTCAGGTTTGTATTTGATTTTATATCTGATTGAAGGTGGTTTCTCTATAAAAACACATTTAAATTTGATGCTAGGTGTATTTTTAATTAATACCCTAGTTTGTTTATTATCTTTATGGGTAAGTTTATTAGTAGGTAAGCAATTATGAGCCAAAGACAAGTTACTATCGCTCGTGTTTATACTCTGGAAGGTCATGATCATTTAAATCATACGCTAGAGATATTAAAGCAAGAGAAAATTGTTGGCGTTACCGTGATTCGTGGTATTGCAGGTATCGGTTCGACAGGAGAATTACATACTTCGACACTACTGAGTCTATCGTTAGAATTGCCCATTATCATTGAATTTCATGATCAGCCAGAAAAGATAGAAAAAGCCATTACAGTACTTAAAGCCAGGTTAGACCTTAAGCATATTATTAGCTGGTCTGCTATGGCTCATATTTAAAGCATTATAGACAACCTCAATCTCAATTACATTAATAAAGGTATATTGTTAACATGTTAGACCCTCATTTATTTAGATCAGATCTTGAATTTGTACAGACACAATTAAAACGCCGTGCAATAGATTTTGATGCGGTTTTTTATACGGATTTAGAAAATAGACGTAAAGCGATACAAGTAAAAACTCAAGAATTACAAAATGAGCGTAATTTAAGTTCCAAATCAATTGGCCAGGCGAAAGCAAAAGGTGAAGATGTTCAACCACTTTTAGATCAAGTACAAGGTCTAGGTGATCAACTAAAAGCTGCAGCAACCGAGCTTGCTGATATTCAGCTGAAAATGCAGAATCTGATGGAAAGCTTGCCTAATATACTGGATGCATCTGTCCCAGAAGGTAATGATGAAGACGATAATGTAGAGATTAGCCGGTGGGGTATTGTGCCGGAATTTGACTTTCAGGTTAAGGATCATGTTGACCTGGGGGCTTTACATAAAGGAATGGATTTTGAGGTAGGTGCAAAAATTACTAGCGCTCGTTTTGTTGCTCTAAAAGGCAATATTGCCCGCTTGCACAGGGCGATTATTCAATTTATGCTAGATACACATGCAGATGAGCATGGTTATTCTGAAACCTATGTGCCTTATATTGTTAATGCCGATAGTTTATATGGCACGGGCCAGTTGCCAAAATTTGCCGATGATTTATTTAAAGTCAGTGAAGACCCTGATTTATACCTGATTCCGACAGCAGAAGTTCCCGTTACCAATATCGTGCGAAATGAAATTGTTGATAATGCTGATATGCCAGTAAAAATGGTTTGTCATACGCCCTGTTTTCGTAGTGAGGCAGGGGCGTATGGTAAGGATGTGCGTGGTTTGATTAGGCAACATCAGTTTGAAAAAGTTGAATTAGTGCAGATTGTCAAGGCGAGTGAATCAGAGCAGGGCAATGAAGAATTAACTAATCATGCGGAAAATATCCTAAAAAAATTAAAATTAGCTTATCGTAAGGTTTTATTATGCTCAGGTGATACCGGCTTTTCATCCACTAAAACGTATGATCTCGAAGTCTGGTTGCCTGGGCAAGAGACTTATAGAGAAATTTCATCATGTAGTAATTTTAGGGATTTTCAAGCGCGACGCCTAAAAGCGCGCTGGCGTAACCCTGAAACAGCCAAGCCTGAATTAGTACACACTATAAACGGTTCGGGTTTGGCTGCTGGGCGCACTCTGGTAGCTATTATGGAAAATTATCAAACAGCAGAAGGAAATATTATTGTTCCTGAAGTACTCCGGCCCTATATGGGCGGTGTAAAGGTCATTAAAGTAAATAATGATGCATGCTAGTTATACTTCGTACGGCCACGGTTGCGGTTTTCTGACGGCCGATTTTTGCCGATAGCTGCATTGCTGAAACAGTTGCGTAGCTTGTGCTATGCGCCTGTCTCAGCGCCTTGCTCTCGACCAAAATCAACTCGCTATAAAATCCGCAACCGTCACCGCACGAAGTATATCTAGAAAACGGGTGTAAAAAGAGAGTAGCAGCCTAATCGTTTCTAGTGTCTTATAACTGATTGACTGTAATGAAAGTCTGGATCCAGAGAAAAATAAATTGTGATTGATGCTATTGCTACTAATAGTAGTAGCTGCAAGCTTCAGATTTGGATATTACAAGAAAAAACAAGTAAACAAGGATTTAGAGGCTAGTCGCCAATATCAATGTAAAGGTAAATAAAGCTGACAGAAAAATAGGCCATGCTGTTTAATTATCAGGCGATTTGGTGACTAAGGAACTGTTACTTGGCAAAGTCAGCAAGATAATCAAATCGTTGTTGATTTTTCACTGAATTTTGAATGGATGCAGCTTAAAGATTTATCTAATGTTTGAGACAAAGGTATTCAGGAATTGTTACGAGGTAGTTTGAGTCAGAAGGAGTTGTTGCTTCTATTATTGGAATGGATATCCATTTTGAAAGGCCTCATAATGAAAATAAATAAAGAGATACGACACCTGATAGCCGCCTTGGAGTTGAGTTTAAAATAAGTTTTGTATTGTGGGCTTAGTTTATTAACTAAGCCCACAATACAATATTCAGATCCCCCCTCAATACTCTAAATAATCAGCGTTGGGGGAGGGGCTATTGTTGCTCTACCTACGAGTAATAGCGAAATCTACGCGACGGTTTTCTGCGCGGCCTGCGTCAGTAGCATTTGATGCGATAGGTTTTGTTTCACCATAACCTTTGGTAGTTAAACGACTACCACTAATACCTTTTTCAACTAAGTGACTTTTGACTGCTTGAGCTCTGCGTACTGAAAGACCCATATTATAGGCTTCAGTACCTATACTATCAGTATGACCTTCAAGCCGTACAGTCATGTTTGGGTTTCTTTTTAATACGACAACTGCATTGTCAAGTATATGATTAGAAGCAGAAGTGATTTTTGCTGAGTCAAATGCGAAGTTTATATTATTATAAGACCAACATCCTTGCGAATTAACTTTTACTCCGGCCGGTGTGTCTGGGCATTTGTCATTTGGATCACAAACGCCATCGCCATCGATATCGCTACAACCAGCCGCTATTTTTGTATATAACATGTCTTCTACAAAGCTAGCCATAGATGTACTAGAAGATATGTCAGCTACATTGACGCTCTTGCCACAGTTAGACATATTGGATAAATTTTGTAGTACAACCTGTCCAGATGTGTTATCGCTGTTACCTACCCAAACTGTGTAGATACATAGGCGCTCGCCAAGTTTACTTTTTAGTGCTTGAGCTTCTGCTATCGTATCAGAAGGGGCTTGCTGTCCGTCACTGAGAATTAAAAGGGCAATGTTACCTTGCGCTTTGTCAAGTTCAGTCGCTGAATTAGCTATGCCTTTATCCAATGGAGTACCGCCGCTAGCACATTCTACTTGATCTAAGCCGGCTTGAAATTTTTTGTCTGAATGTCTGGTGATGTCCTGGTCAAGTTTGGTAAAACCCCAATCTAGACAATGGCCAGAGCCAAAGCTTTCTAGTCCGGTAGTAAGTGGAATATTTGCTGGGATGGTTTTATTAAATCGGTACAATGTTTGTTTTTCAACATCCAGTTTTGATTCGCCTAAGTCATTGCCATCATAAGTGGTATTAGTAGATGAGGACGCATCTAAAACAACAAAAACGGTATCAGTTTTTTGTTTAAACTGCGTTGTTGAAGTGCGTTGTGCAACAGGCGCAGCAGTAAAATTTGGATACGATGTTGGCGTAGTGGTGCAGCCCGATAACAGGACAAGGCCTGAAATAGAAACTGCGGGAATGATTATCTTCTTTAGCATGTTTTCTCTCCGGAAAAAGTAGGTGTAATGGGTGTAAGTAATATTTTAACACTTTCAATCTGTAAGTTAAGCATGAAATAATAGATATGCAAGAAATTTTATTAAAAGAGGCATAAATGAAAGTAATACAAACAATGATATTGAGCTGTTTTATGATGTTTAGCATGAGCATTTTGGCAGATACATTTGCAGAAATTCAACAACAAGCGGAGCAGGGCGATGCTTTAGCGCAGGCACAGATAGGAGCTATGTATCAACTAGGCCGAAATGGAGTGGCGAAAGATGCGCAGAAATCGGCAAAGTGGATGTTAAAAGCTGCAAACCAGGGCTTAGTGGAAGCGGAGGTGTTTATGGCGGCACTCTATGACCGTGGTTTGGGGGTAAAACAGGACGTAAATACGGCAACTCAATGGTATGAAAAGGCAGCGGCTCAACAGTATGGTACGGCATTAGCAATGCTAGGTAGGAATGATGTGGCTAAGGGCGGCATCGCATTTAATTATAAATCCATGCGTATAAGAGCCTCAAAACAAATTCCGGTAGAATATTCAAAACGATTTTTAAAACAGAAATAAACCCATGACAATAAAAACACGATTTGCCCCCAGTCCAACTGGTTATTTACACTTAGGTGGTGCGCGCACAGCTCTCTTTTCCTGGTTACATGCAAAAAAAAATAACGGCACCTTTGTTCTGCGTATCGAAGATACCGATTTAGAGCGTTCTACACAGGAGTCGGTTGATGCGATTCTTGAAGGAATGCAATGGCTAGGACTCGATTATGATGAGGGCCCTTACTATCAGACAAAGCGATTTGATCGCTATGCAGAAATTATCCGGAAGTTACTAGATCAGGGCGATGCTTACTATTGTTATTGTTCAAAGGAAGAGCTGGAAGGGCTACGCGAACAGCAAATGGCGGATAAGCAAAAACCACGTTATAACGGTAAGTGTCGTGATAATACTGAGGGGCAGGAGGAGATGAATCGGGTTATTCGCTTTCGGAATCCTGATGAGGGTGAGGTTGTTTTTGATGATTTAGTCAAAGGTAAAATTACTGTTGCGAATAAAGAATTAGATGACTTGATTATTGCACGAACTGATGGGAGCCCAACTTATAATTTAACCGTTGTTGTCGATGATATGGATATGGGGATTACCCATGTGATTCGAGGCGACGACCATGTTAATAATACACCCAGACAAATTAATATTTTAAAGGCTCTAGATGCTGATTTACCTTATTATGCCCATCTTCCTATGATTTTAGGTGATGATGGTGCCAGGTTATCAAAACGTCATGGTGCGGTCGGTGTTATGCAATATCGAGATGATGGTTTTTTACCTGAAGCATTATTGAATTATTTAGTGCGATTAGGCTGGTCATATGGCGATCAGGAAATATTTACTCGCGCACAAATGATCGAATTATTTGATATAAGCAAGGTTAATGTTTCGGCTTCAGCGTTTAATACTGAAAAACTGATATGGCTTAATCATCAATATATAATGAACTCAGAACCTGAGTTAGTTGCCAGGCATCTTGAATGGCATATGCAGCAACGTGGAATAGATGCTACTACACAAGGTCCATCCCTGGTTGATATTGTTAAAGCGCAGCGTGAACGTTGTAAAACATTAGTCGAAATGGCCGATGCCAGTGTCTATTTTTATCAGGATTTTACCGAATACGATGAGAAGGCTGCCAAGAAAAATTTTAAGCAAGGAACGGATGAAGTTCTCCAGGATTTACTTGATGTTTTTATGGCAGTAACTGAATGGCAGGGGGATATCCTGCATGATATTGTTTTACAGACTGCTGAAAAACTAGAACTAAAGTTGGGCAAAGTTGCTCAGCCTTTACGTGTCGCAGTCTGTGGTACAGGTATGTCACCCTCTATTGATGTTACTTTATCCTTATTAGGTAGAAATAAAACCTTGAGGCGTTTGAAAAATGCAATTAATTACATCAAAGAAAATAAAAGCTAGACAGCAGGTTATTATGATGTATAATCATTGGACTCAACTAAGGGGCCATAGCTCAATTGGGAGAGCGCAACACTGGCAGTGTTGAGGTCGGCGGTTCGATCCCGCCTGGCTCCACCATGTACTTGGTATGAAAAAGTTCTTAGTCCCCATCGTCTAGAGGCCTAGGACACCGCCCTTTCACGGCGGTAACGGGGGTTCGAACCCCCCTGGGGACGCCAATTAAAAATTCATAGGAATTGAGTTTTAGGCTTGTAAAAGCTATTTTATGTAATTTGGGAAAAGCGCATTATGTTATGTGTGCTTGCAATAAAGTCTTAGTCCCCATCGTCTAGAGGCCTAGGACACCGCCCTTTCACGGCGGTAACGGGGGTTCGAACCCCCCTGGGGACGCCAAACAAAAAGAAAGGGTTATCTATTCTGTAGATAGCCCTTTTTTGATTCTGGCAGGGTGATATTCTGGTTTGCACTTGTGGAATATGCTTGTCTCCTGAATTCAGGTCTTCCAATTTGTGGGCAATTGTATTAAATTGCCTGAACAAGTACCCAGGGTTTTATCACAACAGCCCACATTTTTGTATCATTTTTAATCCATAATGCAGCTTGCTGGTCGGTAACAAGGTGTACTTGCCGATTTTTCATCCAGTTTTCAACCAGTAATTTATTGTCTTTGGAAAAAGCATCAGCTACATCTATCAGATCCAGATCTGGGGCGATATTAACTGCTAAACCACTGGCAAAAAAACGTTGTAATTCAGTCCAGGCAATCTTTGAGGTTTCCTGGTTTACTTTTTCTTTACTTAAATCTTCTTCAGTCATTATGTTAGGGATAAGAGGTGGGTTTGTCTTAAGTCATGTCTGGCAGTGAGTACAATACACAGTCGTTCTTTGCGCTTGTTTTATGACAGTCAGTGTTTGCTGGCATTGTTTACAGGGTAAGCCGGAACGGCCGTAGGCGCTTAGTTCTTGTTTGAAATAGCCGGGTTTGCCATCACTACCAACAAAATCACGTAGTGTCGTGCCACCTTGCTCGATAGCCAGGCTAAGTGTTTTTTTTATCTGAGTAACGAGGGTATTGTAGCGCTTTAAAGATATATTGCCAGCTGCGCGAACAGGGCTTATTGCTGCATAAAACAGCACTTCTGTACAATAGATATTACCAATACCAGTGACAATGTTCTGGTTCATTAAAAATTGTTTGATACTGACTTTTTTATGTCTGGATTGTTCGTAGAGGTAGAGTCCCGTTAATTGATTGGTTAGAGGTTCGGGGCCTAATTTTCTCAGTAAGTCATGTTGATCGGGGTCTGTTCCTAGCCATAAAACAGCACCAAAGCGTCGTGGATCGGTTAAGCGAATGCTTTGATTATGCTCAAAGACGATTTCGAAATGGTCATGTTTGGTGGGCGGAGTCTTATCAGTCATAACCCGAAGGCTACCTGACATGCCCAGGTGGATTAACAGAGTGCCTGCGTCAAAGTGGAGTAACAGGTATTTTGCTCTACGGCTAAGGTTTAATAGCGTTTGATGCTCAATTAACTGTGGAAGCTCTTCAGGTATGGGCCAGCGTAGTTTGGGCTGGCGAATAATCACTTTTCGTACTTTTTGATTTTTAATATGTGGGCTGATACCACGTAAGGTAGTCTCAACTTCAGGTAATTCAGGCATTGATTATTGTGCTTTGTTTAGTAATGCAGTAAAGCGTGTATTTCGTAATCTTTCAGCTTATTTCTACCATTTATAAAATCTAATTCGATAACAAAGCCAAGAGCTTCTACTGTAGCGCCTAACTGTTCTATTAATTCGCAGCTAGCTTTAGCTGTGCCTCCTGTCGCTAGTAAATCATCAATTAATAGCACTCGATCATTTGCATTTAGGGCATCAGTATGAATTTCTAAGCTGGCTGAGCCGTATTCCAGATCATAGGAAATACTTTGTGCATCATAAGGCAGTTTTCCTGGTTTTCTTAAGGGAATAAATGGGAGATTAAGTTCCCAGGCGACTAGTGAGCCGAAAATAAAGCCCCTAGCTTCCATGCCAGCAACCGCAGTAATATCTCTGCCAAGAAAGGGGTGTACTAGCTGGTGTACTGCGAGACGTAAGGCGGCAGGATCTTTTACTAATGGAGTTATGTCTTTAAATATAATTCCTGGTTTGGGGAAGTCAGGAATATCACGAATTTTATCTTTTAGTCGTTGCATTAGAGTTGGATATTCTTTTTATAAAATGAGCTAGGGCGAAGTTCATTAACAGCAAGTGGTTTAATAATACAAAAAGCATCTTTCATGACACGAAAAATATTAGTGAAATTCATTTTGTTATTCCCGGATAGATTACGGATACATAGAAAAGCAACACTAAAAAAGTGCTTGATCAATAATGTTGGGTTTCTGTTAAGACCTGCCAGCAGAGTGATAGGGCCGCCTGAATTATCGCCACCTTTACGCAAATACTCAAATACACCCTGTTTAAGCAGGTCATTAGACATGACGCCATACAGCGCATTTGCCATGATATTGACATTAGTATTTGCGTGATAGCGATCCTGATAATAAAGCTCGAGTTTTTCGTGTAACAATTTTGGGTCGTTAAAATCCGGCATTGCGAGCAAGTGTGTGCTGAGTAAATAGACATCATTAAATACCGCAGTTAAACCACCGCCTGTTAGAGGGTGACGCATATTAAGTGCATCACCTAAGAGCACTGCACCTTTTTTTAGCACGGGTTTAGCTGGCATATAGTGGTTAGGCATGACTTTAAAATCATCATCTACCATAGCATTAGCAAAACACTCTTTGAATTCTTCAGGTAAAAATGGAGCAACATTATTTAAAATATGTTCTTGAATTGCGTCTTTTTTAGGTGCTTTATCCCCAGGATAGTCAATTAGGAGTCGTGTTTCAGTGCTAGAAATAGGATAGCAAATAAAGGGTGTTGGCGCAGATAAAAACACATGCCCATGGTTAGGGAACGGAAGGTTACAGTCATTTAAAACCAGACCAATAAAAAACGAAGTAACCGTTTTGACATTATTACTTAAATCTTTACGAAAATTGGAGAAAAAACCGTCGCTAGTGATGGTTAGTTTTGCTTTGACTATTTTGTATTCTCTAGTGTGTTTTTCACGGTATTTAACACCTATGACAACGCCTTTTTTATCTTCAATAAGCTCGGAAACAGTGCCATGAATCTGGGTGACACTTTCGTTTTTGAATACATCTTCACGAATTTTTTGTAAAAAACGTCCATTGTGTAGTCCAACTCCATGATATTCAGTAGAATCATCGGAGTTATAAGATATAGAGAAATTCTTGTCGTTATTAAATAAGGCATACCCGTAAACCGGCTGCGCATCAAAACCTTCGAGTAAGTGCTCTAAGCCCATTTTTTTTAGAGTTTGTACTGCGCCAGGTTGTAATAGTTCACCTACAATACGCCTTTTTTCGGTATACTCCCTGTCAATAAGCGCAATTTTAATGCCTTTAGGGGCAAGATAGGCAGCAATTGTCGCGCCAGCCATGCCGACACCGACTATGCAAATATCAAACAAATCATTATGTTCAGGAGATGTATTCATATGGAATCTCTTTAATGGGCGTTAACTTCTAAATTTTAATACGAACAACTAAACTTTAATAGCCCTTATGTTGATAAAAGCGGTTTAAGGCCCATATAGGGAAAATGTTTCGGTATGAGCTATAAGTAATCATGCAGTTATAGTTAAAAACACCCGATATGTTTTCCTGTGCCCAATCGCCATTGTCTAATTGTCTCTGTAGTAGTAAATTTATACCGCGTTGAATAGCTTCTTTGTCCTCTGAGTCTGCGGCTTGTAATGCCAGCAATGCCCAGGCTGTATTTATAACTTGTGATGTTTTCGCTTGAGTGTAAACCATATTCGCGCATGACTCATAAGTTTCCCCCCATCCGCCGTCAGGCATTTGCTTGCTGATTAAAAAATCACAGGCTTTGTTGATGCATTCTGATCTTAGGTCTGCATCGATATAATCTTTGCCCTGCACCAAAGCTTCTACTGCAAACCAGGTAGCATAGGTGAAACAGACTGCCCAGCCGCCATACCAGGAGCCATCCTGTTTTTGTTGTTTAATAACAAACTGTAAGCCCCTGGAGATTGCCTTGCGTATTTCCTGTCCCTTATAATCCGGGTAGCACTCTAGAATTTCAAGTAATGCAATGACGCAGGCTGAGCTACATTCAGTCCACGAATAATCAATCATAATATCGGCAAAAACTTCAGATGGATTCAGTTTTTCTAGCCATTTGGGTGCACGGCTTAATTCGTAAGTAGGCCAGCCACCGTCTTTATTTTGAAAAGACAAGATAATATCAACGGCTTGTTTTATACGTGCATCGCTAACACCCTGTTTAAGTATCCCTGTTTTATGAATAGCAAGGGTGGCGCTTAGGCCTTCAGCGGTGCAATCAGCGACAGGCCAGGCTTGTTCGGCGGTAGAAAAAGGCCAGCTACCTATCATAGGGTGACGAAAAAATTCTTTATGCGTCTCGTGCTCTTTTTTAACCTGCATATTATCAATAAATTGATAACTTTTCTTGATAGTCTCAGGGAATAATTGGCCTAAATCACTTTCCAGCATCGCACGTGTTGTAAAGGCAACATCCCATAATTGCGAACCATTATAGCCACTCATTTTCATGCCATCTTCAGCGATCCATAAATAGTCGTACCAACGAGCAACATGTTTTTTAAATTGTTCGGAATCCTTGCCATAAGCATGCCAGATACAGATCGAGTTAATGGCTTTACTAACGGGGCCTATGTCCAGGTATTCTGTTTGTGCATCTTCCGCATTAAGATATTTTAAAAGGTAGTTACTTGCTTTAGTTCTTAACCACTGAGGTCTGAATATTTCATAGCCGTTAGTGAAAAGATTCATCCATTTTAAGACAGGCGATTGAATTGTGTAGCAATCCTTTTCACATACCCTGTTTCTCTGCTTTGCCCAATTGATTGAGGCAAAATCTTCATTGTAAATTTCTTCTCTTAAGGATAATATTAATTCATTCTCAGGAACTTGTATGCGGTGTGCATAACAGTAAGCCATCGGTAGATACACCATGCGGGTGTGACACCAGTACCGTGAAGGATGAACTGGTAACCACTTGGGGAATAACCACATTTCCGGGAATAGACTATTAAAGCCGTTCCAGTCATATAAATTTAGCAGTGACAGGTAAAATTTCCCCCAGGAAGGAATAGCAGCTGCCCCGCCATTATCTTTAATCCATGAGCTGGCTTTGCTTAATCTTGTATCGTCTTTATCGACACCCAGTAAGCGCAATGAAACATATTGCATTACCGTTCCAAACATGGTCGGTTGTCCTTCAATATGCATACCCCATCCGCCATCAGAATGCTGATGGTTGAATAGGTATATTTTCATCATTTCCTGATGAGGCTTAGGGAAGGGTGTTGCTGAAATATAAGAAGCTATTAACAAGCCAGGTAGTAAAAATAGAGGACCACCGTAGTCGCCAGGCCAGTGTCCATCATCACTTTGCAATTGACTAAAGTAGTGCATGCCTTTAATCAGGCTATCTACTAATTCTTGTTCTTCAGGAAATTCTGCTGGTGGCTTCGTTCCAGAAAAGATAGCAGTTTTGTCTTGTAGTGCCTGTTGCCTAAAAACTTCATCAGCAGATGAAGGGTTATGCTGGCGATCGAAAGCGAAGTCTTTGCTGAAATCTTGCAATTCCTGCTCAGAATAATTATCTGCATTATTTAAATGATCGTCTATGTTTTGCGAATCAGCTTTGAACGCCCACACTTGGCGGCCATTTTTAGTGAAAAGTTTCCAATGATTCCAGCTTGATTTATTTTGCGACATGTTGGCTTGGTTTACGACCCCGATTTTATTAAAGAATATATTGTTAAAATATCAGTCGTTGTAATTATACAACAAGCGCAACAAAATGTGATGTAATAAGCACATATAAGCATCTTATTATTTGTGGTATATGTAAAAATATATAAATATAACAATGATATATGTATTTATTTGTGAGAAAAATTTTATTAGTGAAATGATAAAACTTGAATTTTCTGGCTCTGACAACTATACTTCTGATATGAAAAATTTAATTTTTGTTGTTTTTTTGCTACTTTTTGCTCAAGGTGCTTACGCTGACACCATGCAAGATAGTGTGTCAAAAATTGAAGCTAACTGGGTTAGTACTACTGAAGTAGGTTCTACGTCGGAACGAAAAAATATGTTTTTGCAACTAGCAGAAGATATTACTGATGTGGTTATTGCCTTTCCTAGTCAGGCTGAGCCGCTTATTATGAAGTCAGCTATTTTATTGACCATGGCTGAAGATGCCTCCAGTTTTGTAGCACTTGGTTTAGTGAAACAGGCAAAAGAATTATTAGCCAAGGCAATAGATATTGACCCGGAGGCGCGTGAAGGTTCCGCTCTAGTTACGATGGGAATTCTGTACTATAAAGTCCCAGGGTGGCCGGTCGCATTTGGGGATAATGATGCAGCTGAAACCTATCTTTTGAAAGCTTTAAAAGTCAACCCTGATGGAGTTAGCAGTAATTACTTTTATGCCGAATTCTTGTTAGAGCAGGGTAAGGGCGATCAGGCCGTAAGTTATCTTAACAAGGCAATTGGCGCAACATTAGATCCTAAAAATACATCATTTAAAATTAAAGCTAAGCATAAAGCTAAAGCAAAAGCAGCGTTAGCAAGTTTATCGTAATATTTTTGCTGACAGGCTTTTGTGCTATTTTTATTACCACGAAAGTGGTCTGTTTCAGCCACATAACTTCTTGCTACCCTAAACTGAATAGCAACTCAATCATTGACAGTCAGAAGAAGTAAATATTCACAAGAGGTACTACTCCGATGTATTTTCTTTATTGGCCCATTTTCCTGAAGTTAATGATGCGTATGTTTACGCCGCGATATTTTAGACCAAAATTTGTATTTTTTGTTGGTTTCATCATTATCCCCGCAATTTTGTGTTTTCGCTTAATCGTAGTATTTTTTCAGATACTGGACTTTTTTCTTTTTCCCGGATTTTGGCGTATAGAGATTAAACAGCCTTTGTTTATCCTAAGTAATCCTCGCAGTGGTTCGACATTTTTACATCGAATGCTAGAAAAAGATCAAGAATACACCTACTTGTCCTTATGGCAATCGCTATTAAATTCAATTACTTTGTATAAGTTAGTAGGTTTTATCAGTGCATTAGATAAAAAAGTAGGGGCCCCCATATCACAAATAGTTGATGCAATTGACAGGCATTTTTTTAAAGGCTGGGATGGTTTGCACAAGGCAGGGCTCCGTTTTTCTGAAGAAGATGAGTTTTTATTTGTCAGTTCGTTTTTAGCACCAGGTCTTATTCTTTTTTTTCCTTACCTGCATGAGGTAGATGATGTTTTTTCGCTGGATAATCTGCCTGTTAAAGCGAGAAAATGTCTGGTTAAAAACTTTCGCTTGTCTGTTCAACGTCATGTCTATGCAACGGGCGGTAACATCTTTCTTGCTAAAAATGCGGTTGCAGGAGGCAGGCTAGGTATCTATCAGGAAGCTTTTCCTGATATGCGTGTTATTCATATTCAAAGTGACATACTCAGGTCCGTTGCATCCTCTTTGAGTGTGTTTTCTAAACCCTGGTCATTCCATTCACCTGCTTGCTACCAAAGAAAATATGAAAGTATGAGCGTGATAGAAATGGTGAGAACTAATCATCAGGGAATAATCAATAATAGGCAAAATTTTACGCCTGAAAATTCGATTGATATTGAATACGACGATCTGGTGATTAATCCCGAACAAACTGTTGTGTCTATTTATCAGCATTTTGGCATGCCACTGAATGCTGAATATAAGGCAAGATTAGTGCTAGATTGTATTGCTGCAAAGTCATATCAGAGTGTACATGAGTATACAGTTGAAGATTACGGGTATACAAATGAAGAAATCACTCAGCACCTTGCCGATAAATCTATACAAAATCAGCAATGTGTTGCATAACTAGTGGATCTTTCACATCATTCATTTTTACCTGAAAGTAGTTTACACTTGCCCATATTTATTTAAATCAAGCATAAAAAACTTTAGTTTTTTATGCAGTTAGCAATAGCTAAAGTTATTGCACTCGAGTAATTGTGAAAACTGTAAATGAAGGATGAAAAATCTATAAAGACTTCGAATACCCTGATTAATACTGACTCCTTTATGTCTGTGTATGACAATAGTTGGTGTAGTTATTAAAATCCCACTTCTCTTGCCCAAATTAGCACAAAAAGATGCCAGATAATTTTATATGTGCTGCGCAGCTAAATAATTTTACCCGTATAATATTGCTCAATAATAAGTAATTGTAATTTCAGGCTACCGTAGTAATAACGTATATGAGTAATCGTTCTGCATTGTTAATAGATAAATTTTTTTACTGGTGGAGTACTCGTGTACTTCGATTTGCATGGCTGTTTATTGTATTTTTTGTCTTTTTATGTACAGCCAGTTTGTATTACACCATAAATAATCTGGGCGTCAATACTGATACATCAACCTTGTTATCTGAGGATTTACCTTTTCAGAAAAATCGTATTCGTTGGGAAGATGCCTTCCCACAGGATGCAGCAACCATCTTATTTGTCGTGGAAGCGCCCACAGCTGAGCAAACCAGCATAGCAGCAAATATACTGGCAAAACGTATTGCTGCTAATAAAGACCTTTTTGAGTTTGTTTATATTCCTGATGATAATGCTTTCTTAAAGCAACAGGGTTTGCTCTATCTGACACCCGAAAAACTAGGAGACTTATCTGCTAAATTGATAGATTCACAGCCTTTTATTGGTTATTTATCGCAAAATTATCATCTTCAGGGTTTACTCGAAATATTGGGTAAGGCATTAGACAATACAGATAATGATTTGCCGATGGATCTAAACCCTTTACTGGAAGGTATTGATCGGTCTTTAGTTGCAGTATCATTAGATCAGCCCTATACGCTTTCATGGCAGAAACTACTGGCATTCGATCAAGCTGGCGATAGAAATACTTTACGCAGCATAGTCAGTGCCAGACCTATCGCTGACTTTAAGAATATGAAGCCAGTTGAAAAATCATTAAATTTTGCGCGTGAAATAGCGCGCGAAATTCAGGCAGAAGACCCGCAAGTCAGTATCCGCATCACGGGTAAAAAAGCGCTAGAAGAAGATGAAATGCGAGTTCTTGCAGAAGATACAGTCTATTCTGGCCTGCTAGCATTAGTGTTAGTAATAATCGTGCTATTCATCGCCTTGCGTTCAGTTAAACTGGTGCTAAGCACACTGATAGTCTTGATTATGGGGCTTATTCTGACTGCTGGATTTGCGACAGTTGCGGTCGGACATCTTAATGTATTATCCGTCGCATTTGCGATACTCTATATAGGTCTGGGCGTCGATTTTGCCATTCATATCTGTTTAGCCTTTCGTGAATGCTGGGAACACCACATGTCTAGCGAAGATGCGATAAAAAAGAGCATTATCAACCTTGGTTTTTCCCTGTTCTTATGCGCTCTTACTACATCAATTGGCTTTTTTGCCTTTATTCCTACAGATTATGCAGGGGTTTCTGAGTTAGGTCTAATCTCCGGCGGGGGCATGTTTGTAGGTTTGTTTGTTTCTTTAACCTTACTGCCGGCTTTACTGAAAGTATTTTCCATAAAAAAACTACCGCAGCAACAGGTAACCCGCCTTCCCAACTGGATTTGTACTTTTCCCTTCCGCTATGCGAGAGTTATTCGCTATACATCCATTTTGCTCGCTATTGCAGCCTTATTTTCCCTCCATTATGTTTATCTCGACTCAAACCCGGTTAATCTTAGAGATCCTAATAGTGAGTCTGTAGTCGCGTTTAAAGACTTGTTGCAGTCGAAAACCCGATCTCCATTTGTGCTTATCGCCTTAAGTGATTCTCTGGCAAATGCAGAGAAATTAGCCAGTGAAATGCAGGGCTTGGACACGGTCAATAAAACCATAACTTTAGAAAGTTTTGTTGCAAAAGATCAAGATGAAAAACTGGCCATTATTGAGGATTTAAGCCTGGTTATGGGTACAGAATTAAATAGCTTTGATCGTCCATTAGAAGCAGCAGATTCTCGTAAAGCTTTGCTGGAATTACAGACAAAAATCAATATCGCCTTAGCCAACCCTACAAGCAAGGCTACGCCAGAGTTGTTAGAGAAATTGCATCAGCATATTACTGAATTTATTGTTTTTGCCGATGCCTCGGAATTATCTGCAACTAAATACCAGCAGTTTGATAATAGTGTTTTAGGGTTATTTCCCTATACCATGCAGCAATTAAATACAGGTTTACAGGCTTACCAGTTTGGTTTGGCTGATATACCAGGCTATATAAGTGAAAACTGGCTTAGTCCATCGGGTGTTTATAAAATTATCATTGACCCTAAATATGATCTTAATAAGGCTGAAAACCTGAAAGCCTTTGCTATCGAAGTACAGAGTCTGGATGACTCCGTGACCGGGCTACCTGTCTCTGACCTGGCTGCGGGTGATGTGATAGCTGAAGTTTTTATTCAGTCATTTGCCACAGCAATACTGGTTATTTTTCTGGTTTTACTCATTATTTTGAAAAGTTTGCGAAATACATTGCTAGTGATCTGGCCTTTATTACTCGCTGGACTGCTGACTGTAGCAACTAATGTGCTTTTACAAAACCCATTCAATTTTGCCAATATTATTGCTCTGCCTTTATTAATGGGGATGGGAGTAGATAGTGGCATTCATATTATGCATCGTTTGCATGAAGGCCTGGGTGTTAATGAACATTTACTACAGACCAGTACTGCGAGAGGGGTGTTTTTCAGTTCATTAACAACACTATTGAGTTTTACCAGTCTGGCATTTACCAATCATCAAGGGATTGCAAGTATGGGAATGTTATTGGCCATTGGAATCACTTTTACACTAATTTGTACCTTAATAGTCCTGCCTGCCTTTAGTGAAAGGCGAGTAACCCTTTAATTTATTGTTGCTGAAAATATTAGGGCAAAAATACTTTACGTTGGGATGTTATAAACTGCTTTTGTTTAAATTTTAAAAATAATTTGTTATGCATATCTGGAGATCATGTTGAAAATCGTTTTTGTTGCAGACAATGTGGATGGGGAAAAATCAGGAGGCGTTGTCTCAACTCGGCGGTTTATTGATTATTTCAAAAAAACAGATGATTTAACCATTGTGAGTACTGGTAAGGCAGAAGAAAATAAAATTGTATTTCCGGATTTTTATGTGCCATTTGCTAAAAAACAAATGCAGGAAATGGATTTTTTATTTGCCTGGCCAAATAAAAAAGTATTAACAGCAGTGATTAAAGATGCTGATTTAGTGCATATACAATTCCCATTCTTTTTGGGCTATCAGGCTTTAAAAATCGCACGTAAAATGAATAAGCCTGTGGTTTTTGGTTTTCATGTGCAACCGGAAAATCTGATGTGGAATATAGGCCTGGATTACGAATGGTTAAATGCCTTTTTATACCGTTTTTTTATTACTGTTTTTTATAATAAAGCAGACTTGATTTTGTCACCCAGTGTTTTTGGCAGACAAATGCTGGAGAAATTTTCTATCCAGGTTCCGGTAGAAATTATATCTAATGGTTTACCCGAACAGTTTCGACCAAAGCAATGTGTTAGAGAGCCTGAATTTGCAGATAAGTTTGTTATCTTAATGGTAGGTCGATTAGCTAAGGAGAAGCGTCATGATCTGGTTATGCAGGCGATCAAGCAATCTAAATTTAAAGACAAAATTCAACTGGTTGTTACTGGACAAGGGGCATTACGTGCCGAGTTAATTGACCTAGGTAACACTTTGCCCAATCCAGCTTTTTTTGAATACGTCAGTCAGGAAAAATTGATTTCCCTGTTCAATACAGCTGATTTATTTGTTCATGCCTCAGAAATTGAGTTAGAAGGCATGGCTGTTTTAGAAGCGATAGGCTGCGGCCTGCCTGCTTTAATTTCTGATGCCCAACACAGTGCTTCAGCGCAGTTTGCTTTAAATGATGACTTTTTATTTTCTGCAGGTAACATTGAAAGTCTAGTCGATAAATTAGACTACTGGATCGGTCACGAAGCCGAGTTGAAAGCATCAAAATCAGCTTATGTAGAAAAAGCGCAGACCTATGCATTTGATGCCAGTGTGCAGCATGCAAGGTCATTATATCTGGGGTTGGTGGATAGCAAAGCAAACAAATGATTTTTTAATAAGCATAGCTTCCTCCCTCTTGTTTGATAATATGATTTCATAATTCGGAACCTGGGTATCCTGCTTAAATTTTCATGTTTTATTTTAAAATTAACAAATAAATTTGACTTAATTATCTTCTTCACTAGTGAAACCAGAGAAAAATTAGAGCATAAAAATCGATATTGAAGATGGATATAAAAGAATCAAGCAAGGCTGCGATCATAGACGAGCAAATTGCTCCGCTCCGCGAGTAAGTCTCTATGAGAACATACCTGTCGACTATAAAATTTAATATGAGGAGATAGAAATGGCTACATTTAGCGTCAGCAACTTGAAACCTCTGTCCATAGAGACGAAGCAGCAAAATGACAATCTCCGGCCTTTTTTTACCCAGTCGCTCGATCTGCTCTGCATTGCCGGTTTTGATGGCTACTTCAAGCATTTAAATCCAATGTGGACAACCCGTTTAGGATGGACTGTGGCGGAGTTAGTGTCCAAGCCCTTCATCGATTTTGTGCATCCTGATGACCGCGAGGCCACGTTGGCTGAAATTGACCGGCTCATTAAGGGCGAGAAATCGATCTGCTTCAAGAATCGCTACCGTCACCGGAATGGCTCTTACCGCTGGTTAAGATGGAGTGGGTGGCTCGCGCAGGGAGGCCAACGGTACTACGCCATAGCTCAGGACCTCACCCGGCAGAATCGGCAGGAACGGGAGATCATCGAAATTGCCGACCGAGAAAAAGAGCGTTTGGGCCTAGAGCTGCACGACGGTTTGTGCCAGAGCCTCGCCGGTATTGCCGCGCTAAGTTCGACGCTTTCCAGACGGCTGGCGGCGCATGCCGACACGACCGAGTTTGCCGCTGCTGCCGAGATCAATCAACTGCTCAACGAAACCATCCGTCAGGCCCGCGACCTGGCTCATAATCTAAGTCCGATTGGACTGAACATCATCGGTCTCCAGGGGGCGCTGGAAACTCTGTCACTCAATGTCCAGCAATGGTTTCACACGACTTGCACACTCACCTGCGATCGCTCTTTTCCCAGACTTGATCACGAGGTCGAAGGACACCTGTTTCGCATTGCCCAGGAAGCCGTCAACAACGCAGTTAAACACGGACAAGCCGATCGGATTGAAATGAGTCTTTGCGTAAAGGGTAAGGAAGGCATGCTGAGCATTCAGGACAATGGCATGGGCATGTCCGGGAATTCAGGTGATTCAAAAGGGATCGGGCTACACATCATGTCTTATCGGGCGCGACTGATCGGTGGCATCCTTAAGCTGAGGCAGCTGAAACAATCTGGCATGGCAGTTATCTGTGTTTTTGCGCTAACTGAAACACTCGAACCCGGTGAGGACCTGGATGATGCTTGTAAAAACGCCTGAACCCCGCGACCCGGCCACAAGGACAATTCTTATCGTCGATGATCACCCCGTGCTGCGTCGTGGGCTCACCGCGTTGATCGATTTCGAGCCCGATCTTATTGTCTGTGGGGAGGCCGCCACTTATCAGGCAGCGCTTGAAGCCATACAAGCACATCAACCCAATCTGGTTATTGTCGATCTCGAACTTGGGAAAAGAAATGGCCTGGATCTGATTAAGGACATCAAGATTCGCAATCCGTTAATCCCGTTGTTGGTGCTGACGATGCATGATGAATCGCTTTATGCCGAGCGCTCCCTGCGAGCCGGCGCTGCTGGTTATGTCACTAAACAGCAGCTCGATGAAACGTTGTTGATTGCCATCCGTTGTGTGCTGACCGGCAAAATCTATATGAGCGATCAGTTTCAGGGCCAACTCGCTATAAAATACCTGGAGCGGCAAACTCTCACCCCCAACTCGCCTCTGGTTAACCTCACTAACCGCGAACTGCAGGTGTTTCGACTAATTGGTGAAGGCCGCGCTACTCGCCAAATCGCAGAATACTTATCCCTGAGCATTAAGACCATCGAATCCCACCGCGAGCACATCAAAAGCAAGCTCAATTTAGATTCCGCCTCGCAGCTGGCCCACCGCGCCACCCAATGGGTTGACAACAGCGGCATGGGTTGACCCCCGTTTTTCTCTCTTAGTTCTGATGCATCGGGAAATCCCCCATAGAAAAATCAGGGTTCCCCCGATGCGCATAGCGAGCCTGTAGCGTATTCTGCAGGTGAGCAACAGTATCTCTCTCCATTGGCTTCCA